>Ga0209829_10000945_pt1 | contig 24565 bp, 22 predicted proteins | sample C_140205_EF_Meta_FD_187311 | JGI IMG/M metagenome (GOLD analysis project Ga0209829, IMG submission 187311) | Freshwater microbial communities from Lake Croche, Canada to study carbon cycling - C_140205_EF_MetaG (SPAdes) (version 2) | ecosystem: Environmental > Aquatic > Freshwater > Lake... | reverse complement strand
TTATTAGTGATTCGTTGCGTGGTAAATTGTCAGTTGAGTTTCTCAATGGTGATTTGAAACCCGGTTCTCGGGAACGGCTCTGATTAGCAGATATCGTCATCAAAAAACATTATGAAACTATACGTAGGCAATCTCACCTTTGACACCACCGACCAGGATCTCCGCGAGCTCTTCGAGCAGTACGGCAAGCCAACCGAGGTTGCTCTTGTGACCGACCGCGAGACCGGCCGCTCACGCGGATTCGGATTCGTTACCATGGGCAACTCAGAGGAAGGCAATGCAGCCATCAGCGCTCTTGAGGGCAAGGACTTCCAGGGTCGTAACCTGACCGTGAACGAAGCCCGTCCCCGCGAGGATCGCCCACGTGGCGGTGGCGGCGGAGGACGCTCCTTCGGCGGTGACCGCGATCGCGGTAGCCGGTACTAATAAGGTACTTTAGCACCAATCAAGCGGGACCATCTCAAGTGGCCCCGCTTTTTTGTGCCCTAAGGAATCGGAGGTTGCTTCATCAAGAGGCAGAACTGCGGGGCGCGCAGCAGGCTGAACGTCTGGCTCCCCGTTAATTAAAGCGCGCGAGGAGGGCTCGGATCGTGACCAGGAGGAAGTTATCCTTTGTGGAGTCGGCTGCGTGACTGGCCGGATAGAGTGGGTAGAAGATGGGGTAGGCAAGACGGTATCCCCAGGAGTTCTGGTTTACGGCGAGCGACTCGAGGACCTTCCCCCTCTCGGCTGAGTTCATCTCGGTGACGTAGTCGAGGACTTCCTTAGTCACTTGAGTTCCAAAGGTGGTGGGCAGCTCCACGATGAGCGGCACCCGCTGCTTGGATCGAAGGAAGTCGATCTGCTTGCGGTTAACCTTCAGATCCCAGGCCCTCACCACGATGAAGTCAGCGCCCTCAGGAATCAGTGACAGTGGGCCGTCATAGCCGACGAATTGACCGGCCTCATGAGCAAAAGCTATCCCCTCCGCAAAGATCTCGGGGTTCACCGATACGTTGTCGGGAGCAACATAGAAGGTCCACGCGTCAGGATGAATGCGTGAGGTGACCTCCCTCATCCGACGGACGAAGTGCTCTCCGGACTGCTCCACCCCGGCATTGATGACGACATCGACGCGCGCAGACTTATCTGCCGCGGTGACTGCGCTCCGGACTGTGTTAAAGCAGTCCGCCTCGGCGTTGGTGAGTTCACCGTGATCCGAAAGACGCACCAAACCGGTGACAAAACTAGGGCGGAGGGATGAGAGAGTCCGGGCGACGGTCACCGGGGTCTGGGCCTGATCCAACGTCCAGGTCCCGCTTTGATAGAGTCGGGCCTGGATGACGCGCTGGAAGATCGTCTTGGGCGTCGCCTTCAGGGCAAACGGCGAGAGAGGTTGGTTGATCTCCTCCGCTGAGGAAATAGAGTTCGAACCCGAGGAGGAATGCCCCTTTCCGGCACCCGAGGCATGTGCAGCAGGGAGCGGATAAAGTGCCACCGCGGCAGAAAAGGCAAAAAGCGCACGTAAGGACATGCCTTCTATTTGACAGAAGCAGTTCTAAGAGAAAAGAACGATAAGGGGAATGGAAGCCCCCAACCCCTACCCCTGATATCCTGACTCAATTCGGCTGATCGCAGTCGCTACGGAACGGAGGCGCGGGGAGCCCCTCTTTGTTGTAGAGGTTTCCGACGGGAAAACCTCTCCAGTTGTAGCGGACGGCCACAGGATGAAGCACGGCGTCACTGGAGACCTGCACGCTGCTACCGTCGATCCCACCCTGTGCCGCGAACCACTTGTGATCACTCCCTGCCACAGCAAAACCCCGAAGTCCCGTGGAGAGTGAGAATGCACTGCCACCCTCCTGCGACGGGGAGATGCCGAGTGTGAGGCCGCCTCCTACGGAATCTAAGTCAAAGTTCACTCGAACCTTGTTCCCCTCGACCTTCATCCCTCGATAGGTGGGGCCCACATCCAAGAGCTTCTCGCCATAGACGCGGTGCCTGGCAAGCAGGGCGAGTCGTCTGCCCACGTTCAGCTTATCCGGCGGGTAGCGCTCATCCTGAACACCCAGGTCGGTCGCGACAGCCATTCCCGTGGCTGGAAGGGTGAGAGCCGAGGCGATCCCTTCGCGAGTCCACGGCCATCCACGTCGAGTGGCTCCACTCACCGAACTTTGGCGGTTCGCTCCAACGTTATTTGCAATTTCGTAAGGCTCCACGGCAGAGCCCTCTGCGGAACCGAATCCGGCTAGAGAGACGGTGTAAAAGGGAAAGGGCCCCTCTCCCCAGTTAGCCCGCCAGTCCCGGATGAGTCGAGGCAGGAGGCGACCGTATTGAAGGGCAGCAGAGCCCTCGTCGGACTCCCCTTGATACCAAATGACACCGGTCATAGCGTAAGGAATGACGGGAGCCATCAGTGACTGGAAGAGTGAAGAGGGGGCACCTGCACCTTTCCCCGCAACGACATCTGAGGGGGGACTCGAAATCCTCTGGGGTAAAATCGACGGAGAGGCACTCAATCCATTCCTGCTGATCCAGGAGGTGATTGAAGAGTTCTCGGCGGTGCAGCTGATTATCCCGATGGGAAAGCGTGTGGCGGCCCTCAGGTCACGAGCAAAAAAATAGCCCACCGCTGAAAAATGAGCGGCTGTCTCGGGTGTGCAGAGCACCCACTTCTCACTATTGAAAAAACGGAGTGCCTGATCATTGAGGACAGCCCCCTCGCTAGCACGGCTCGACTCGGAGAGTGGCATCTTCATATTCCCCTCACCCGCACAGATCCAGACATCACCAACAATCACATCGTGGATCTCGATCCGGTTGTTTCCGTTCACTACCAGATCTCCCCGCTCAAAGGAGGTTGGCAGCGGGCGCAGCGTGACCCTCCAACGACCCGCCTTATCGGCACGGGTCTCAGCGTAGCGTCCGAAGCAACTCACGGAAACACTCTCTCCCGGAGTGGCATTCCCCCAGATGGGAAGCGTCATCTCCTGCTGGAGGATCATGTGATCCCCAAAGACGGGGGGCATGGTCACCTCGGCCCCGACCTCGACGACTCCGACGATCGGAGCAGCTGAGAGCAGGAGGCCAACGCAGAGGACCGGAAAGAATCTGTTCACTGGAAAATGTAAACAGATACCCACACTGATCTCAACGACCTCCCTCTTCAGGTAAGAGAGGTCCCTTAGTATCTCGGCCCGCGGTCTTTCTTGATCCCCTTGGCAAACTTGGAGGGTTTCCCCTTATCGAAGCCACCCTTGAAGGGTCCTTTGGGAGAGGGCTTGAAACCTGACTGAGGCCTGCGGTCATCTTCCCTGGGTTGGAAGTTCCCCTTCTTGAAGCCCTTGGGCTGGGCAAATCCCTCGTTGTCCGCAAGCTCGTTGGGGAACTCATGCTTCTTGGAGGGTGCTGGCTCGTTACCGCCCTGACCCAGCAGGAGGGAGAAGAGTGCAGAGCAGACCTGGGTGGCCTGAAAGCCCTCCTCCATGAGGCGGTCGGTGAATTGCGTCTGGTCCGCAAAGTTACCAGAAGCCAGGAGACCCTGCACCTTCTCAAACATCAGTTCCGTGCGCTTCCCCTCGACCTCGGAAGGAGTAGGGATGTTCGCGCGGCGTATGCGGGAGTGGGTGAACTTCTCCAAGTACTGGATCTTGTAGATATCACGGCCGGTGACGAATGTTGCGGCCATTCCCTTACGCCCGGCACGACCTGTGCGGCCGATACGGTGGACGTAATCCTCGGGATCGTGGGGAAGATCGTAGTTGATCACCACCTCCAGATCCGAGACGTCGATGCCACGGGCTGCGACATCGGTAGCAACAAGGAACTCAAACTCGGAGTTCTTGAACTTGTTCATAACACGCGTGCGCTGAGCCTGAGTAATGCCACCGTGGAGACGGTCAGCCGAGAAGCCCTGCGCTAGGAGAGCATCGGCAAGCTCGTCAACCATGCGCTGAGTGTTGCAGAAGATGATACCGAGGCGAAAACCGTAGAAATCAACCAGTCTGATGAGGGATTGGGTCTTACCACGCGGCGGGATCTCGTAGAAGAACTGCTCGATATCGGGAGCGGCGACATCCTTTCGCTCGATTGCAACGGTCTTGGCATCTCGTGAGTAGCGGTTGATGAGCTGCTTGATGGGGCCGGAAAGCGTTGCCGAGAAGAAAACGGTCTGCCTCTCGGAAGGGGTGGCATCGAGGATCTTCTGGATGTCGTCACGGAAGCCCATATCGAGCATGCGGTCGGCCTCATCGAGGATGGCGACCTTGAGCTGATCGAGCTTGAGGGTCCCACGCTCTAGGTGATCGATGATGCGGCCCGGGGTACCGATGACGATCTGGACACCCTTCTTCAACTCAAAAAGCTGACGATCATAGGAGGCACCACCATAGATGGGCACAGAGTGAATCGAACGCTTAAAGGCGGTGAGCTGGTGCACCTCATCGGCGACCTGTTCGGCAAGTTCTCGGGTCGGGCAGAGGATGAGAACTTGGACAGCCTTGCTGCTAGGATCAACCTTCTCAATGGCAGGGATGGCGAAGGCTGCGGTCTTGCCGGAGCCTGTCTGGGACTGACCGACAAGATCACCGCCTGCCAGGAGAACAGGAATGGCTGCGGACTGAATCGGGGTGGCTTCTTCGAAACCGAGTTGGGCGACTGCCTTGATAATTTCGGGGGAGAGACCCAGGCTGTCGAAGCGTTGTTTTTCCATAAGTAACGTAGCTTACGCAGGGAAGAGCGCCTCGTCACCTTTGTTCGGAGATAATATAGACATATTCTCTCGTGCAGAGGCTCGGAGACGCAGAGAGGTTTGCGAATCATTTTCTGCTGATTTGGAGTCGCCTGCTGATGGCACTCTATCCGAACAGGATCGAAGACCTCTTTTTCCTGATTAAAGACTCTGGGCCTCCCTGCGATATTTCTTCACCACCTGCTTTTGATTTCGAAGCTCAGCTGTCATGACTATCGGATGAGCTACCCGACAAACACACCTGGACACTACGATGTCGTCGTCGTGGGTGGTGGCGGTGGCGGGATGTTCTGCGCCTTCACCGCGGCAAACCGGGGCAAGAGCGTGCTGCTCCTCGAGCACAATCAGCGTGTCGGCAAGAAGATCGAGATCTCCGGCGGCGGACGCTGCAACTTCACCAACATCAATGCCACCGCCGAGAACTACCTCTCGGGGAACCGCGATTTCTGCAAGTCGCCGCTGGCCCGCTACTCTCCCTGGGACTTCATCGCGCTCGTGGAGAAGCACGGAATCGCCTACCACGAGAAGAAGCTGGGGCAGCAGTTCTGTGACGGAAGCTCCCGCCAGATCATCGCCATGCTTAGCGAGGAGTGTGCGGAGGCCGGGGTCAGGACTCTCTGCAACTGCAGCGTTCAGGAAGTGGAGAAGCTGGACCGCTTCCAGATCCACACATCGAAGGGAACTTTCACCTCTGACTCCCTGGTCGTGGCCACAGGCGGACTCTCCTTTGCCAAGCTCGGGGCCAGCGACATCGGCTACCGGATCGCCAGAAAGTTCGGGATCAACGTCACGACACTCCGCCCGGGTCTTGTTCCCCTTACCTTACCACCGCAGGATCGGAGTTTCTTTGAATCACTCGCCGGGGTAGCCCTGCCGGTCCGTGTCGCCCATGCAGGGAGGAGCTTCGAGGAGGCAATGCTCTTCACGCACCGGGGTGTTAGCGGTCCGGCCATCCTGCAGATCTCCTCCTTCTGGAAGGATGGGGAACCACTCTCCATTGATCTCCTCCCAGAGAAGGCGGATGCGGAATCCTTCTCCTCAGCACAACGGGGAGGCGCCTCAGCCCTGCAGGTTCTCTCCAAGATCTGGCCCCGACGCTTTGCCGAAGCTTGGTGCAGCAAGCACGCTCCGGAGAAGCCGCTCGCCCGATACACGAAATCAGAAATGGCATCCCTGACCGCATCCCTGCACGGCTGGGAGGAGTCCTTCGCCGGCACCGAGGGCTATCCGAAAGCCGAAGTAACGCTCGGTGGTGTCGACACAGGAGAGCTCTCCTCCAAGACCATGGAGGCGCGCAAGGTGCCGGGACTCCACTTCATCGGCGAAGTGGTGGATGTGACAGGATGGCTCGGCGGGTATAACTTTCAATGGGCCTGGGCCAGCGCTCATGCCGCCGGAACGGCGGTCTGAGGTAATGATGAAGGATGAATTATGAGTGATGAAAAGAAATCATCTATCGATCTCTCCATGAGGATGAAGTCATTCGCTCTTAGGGTGATTAGGCTCAATAGCTCACTTCCGAAAACAACAGTGGCCCAAACCCTGGGAAAACAGGTTCTCAGATCCGGAACATCCGTAGGTGCGAATTACCGTGAAGCCAATAGATCACGATCCAGGAACGAGTTCATTGCCAAGATCGGTGATTGCCTGAAAGAACTGGACGAAACCGCCTACTGGTTGGACTTGTTGACTGAATCAGGAATTTTCACTCTTCAGAAGGCGAGAGAAATCTGTAGGGAATGTGATGAATTGATAGCCATCCTCACAACGATCTCAAAGAGAACCAAGGCCTCAGCCCTTCATCATTCATAATTCATCGTTCATACTTTCCCTTTCCCATGCGCAAACGCAATCCCCACAAGACTTCCGATCCACGTCGTGACACGGAGGAGGCTGTCGCGGCCGTCCGCCAGATCTATGCCGAGCTGAAGGCCAACCCTCCGGAACGCAATTGCACTCTGCAGACCGAGTGCTGCCGCTTCCAGATCACTGGGCGAACCCCGATGCTCACCAAGGGGGAAGCGATGACCGCGGCAAAGGCTGTCCGTGCTGCAGGGCGCAAGGAGCTCCCAAAGCGTGCCGACGGGGCCTGTCCCCTCCTTCATCCCTTCACTTCACGCTGCATGATCTACGAAGGTCGCCCCTTCGGATGCCGGACCCATTTCTGCGATGCAGCAGGCGGCCCCTACGAGCGCCGCGAGGTGGTCGATCTGATCCACCGACTCGAGGAAATCGACGAAAACCTGGGTGGTGAAGGGACTCGTGAACTCAGCGTCGCGATCAGCGATGCCTTGGAGGAGCTCAAGTAATCCGTCAGTACTCCCTGTAGACCCGTTTTCTTTGAGTTGCCGCACTCCAGGAAGCTCATTTCGGTTGCCGACGACCCTGATCCCAACAATCCTCTCACCTATGGAGAAACGCCCCGGCACAGCGCTTGTCATCGTCGGCCACGGCTCGACCACCAATCCCGACTCGAGCGAGCCCAATCATCTTTTAGCTGATGCGATTCGCGCCCTGGGCATCTTTGACGAGGTGCTCTGCTGCTTCTGGAAGGAGGAGCCCTCCATGAGGGAGATCCTGCACACTATCTCCGCTGCCGATGTGTACGTCGTGCCGAACTTCATCAGCGAGGGGTACTTCACCCAGACGGTGATTCCCCGCGAGCTGGGTCTGGGAGGTCCCGTGACTCTCCTTGAGGGCAAGACGATCCGCTATTGCGAACCGGTCGGAAACCACACCTCGATGACATCCGTTCTTCTCAAGCGGGCACGCGAGACGGCGCCGGGAATCCCCACCGCTGAGAGTAGCCTGCTCATCGTCGGCCACGGAACGAATCTCAACGATAACTCTGCCAAGGCAGCCAAGAACCAGGTTGCTCTTCTCACGGAACTGGGGCTCTACGCCGAGGTCCTCCCGACCTACATGGAGGAGGCCCCCCTCATCAGTGAATGGGCCAGTATGACCACCCAGCAGAACGTGGTGGTGATCCCTTTCTTCATCAGTGACGGACTCCACAGCTACCAGGATATCCCGGTGCTTCTCGGGATCCGGGAGGAAGTCGGACCGGCGGCCAGTCAGTCGGAGGTCTTCAAGAGCAACCCGCACCACTTGCAGGGAAAAAATCTCTTCTACGGAAGCGCCATCGGAACCGATCCGATGATGGCCGAGGTGATCCTCGATCAAGTGAAGGCGTTCGACGCAGCGGGCCACGCCATCATTGATCAGATCGTGGCATGAGTCGGTGTCCCTGGGTTCTCGTTGTCCTGGTGAGTTGGCTCACCCTGTTCGGGACAGAGGGACACGCTCAATCTCCCTACCCCTCGAAGCATTCCCCCGAGGTCGTTGAAAAGAGGGTCCAGAGTCTCCTCTCCCAACTCACGCAGCAGGAAAAGATCACGTTGCTGGCCGGTGACAGCTTCGACGGGATGTCGACCGTGGCCATCCCTCGTCTGGGAATCCCCAAGCTGGTGATGGCGGACGGCCCCCAAGGAATCAGGGCGCATGGTCCGGCCTGCTCCTTCCCCAGCGGCATCGCGCTTGCAGCGACATGGGATACGAAGCTGGCTTTCAACTACGGGGCAGCGCTCGGTCGCGAAGCACGCGCCCGCGACATTCAGATCCAGCTAGGGCCCGGCGTAAATATCGCACGCACTCCGCTTAACGGACGGAACTTCGAATACTTCGGGGAAGACCCCTACCTCACGGGTGAGATGGCGGCTCAATGGATCCGAGGTCTGCAAAGCCAGTGGGTCGTTGCCACGGTGAAACACTTCGTCGGGAACGACGAGGAGTGGCGGCGCATGGAGATCGAGTCGCTGATGAGCGAACAGACGCTGAGGGAGGTCTACCTGCAGCCGTTCCAGAAAGCGGTCGAAAAGGGTGGAGTGTGGTCGGTCATGTCGGCCTACAACAAGCTCAACGGATTCCCCAGCACCTCCAACGACGCCCTTCAGAACGGGGTACTCAAGAGTGAGTGGAAGTTCCCCGGGGTGGTCATGTCCGACTGGTGGGCGACCGATTCGGTGGATGCCATCGGCAAGGGTCTCGATCTTGAGATGCCTATGGGCTACCGCGTCAACGTGGAGAGCGTTGCCAAGGCACTCGAGAGAGGGTTACTGAACATGCAGCAGATCGACCAGGCGGTCGGGAGACTCCTCACGATGGCTGTCTCGATGGGATTCCTGGATGCCAAGCAACCGAAGGAGAATCTGCCTCTCGATTCGAAGGAGAATGCCGATCTGGCCCTTGATGTGGCGACGAAATCGATCGTTCTCCTCAAGAATGAGGCCTCACTCCTCCCTCTGGATAAGAAAAACCTGAAGCGGGTGATTGTCTACGGGCCGAATGCCCAGGACACTCCGGCAGTCGGTGGAGGAAGCGGAGGGGTCACTCCCTTCCGGCGGGTCAGTTTCCTGGAGGGGATCCGTCAGGCACTTCCGAAGGGAACAGAAATCTTTTATGCACCGATGCCCCTCGCACCCACGTTTTCACTCTTTAATTTCTTCGAGTACAACAAGCAGATTCCAGCTCCCCCGCGAATCGTGAATATCCGGAGGATGGTGAGTGTCTCGGAGAGAAACTTCACCAAGGTCACCACCAGCAAACAGAAAAACATCCAAATCTCCTGGAGTCCGCAAAACCGCCCCGAGGGAATTCCTAAAAATGCAGAGGGGCGTGTCATCTGGGATGCCGATATCGTAGTGCCTGAAAAGGGAAACTATGAATTGGTTGCCGAGGGGCATCCTGAAATCCGCTTGGGTGACCGTGAGCTCGGGAACCCTGACAGCTATGTCATGACATTGGAAAAGGGGAATACGCTCCCGCTCCGGGTGACGGCCAGCGAAGTCGGTCGGGGTCGCGGATACGTCTCCCTCAAAATTCAGCCCGTTTCGGAGAAGGCCTCCGGCATTCTCCCCGCAAAAGGGGCGGATGTTGCGATCGTCTGCGTCGGCCTGAATCCCGACGTGGAGGGGGAAGGGTATGACCGTGGCTTTGCCCTGCCGATCAAGCAGCAGGAACTTATCAAGCAGGTCTCCGCTGTGAACCCCCATACGATCGTGGTGCTCAGCGGAGGGGCTGCCGTGGAGATGAACTCTTGGATCGGCAGGGTGCCGGTCATCCTCCAGACATGGTATTTGGGGCAGAGCGCAGGAACCGCCCTGGCCTCGGTTCTCTTCGGAGCAGCCAACCCCTCGGGCCATCTGCCCTGCACGTTCGACCGGGCCATCGAGGAGAACCCCTCCTTCAAGCACTACCCGGGCTACTTTCCTGAAGAGAAGGAATGGCCGGTGGTGGACTACCACGAGGGGATCTTCTACGGCTACCGGGGCTACGACCGCTCGGCTCGAGATCCGTTGTTCCCATTCGGCTTTGGACTCAGCTACACAAGCTTCACCCTCAGCGGATTGACCATCACCACCTCCAGTGAGGGTTATCAGGTAAAAGTCAATGTGGCCAATACCGGCGACCGGAGCGGGGCCACCGTGGTGCAGCTCTACCTCGGCCTTCCCGAGGAATCGACACCCCGTCCGCTCAGAGAGCTCAAGGGATTTCAGCGTGTCGAACTGAAAGCCGGGGAGAAACGCACGATCGCGATTACCCTCACTAGCGACTCAATGTTGTATTGGCACGCAGTTGAGAACAAATGGGTACCCCCATCAGGGCCCATCAAAGTAGAACTCGGTTTCTCGGAACGGGAGATCCTTCAGGATCAGTGGATCAAGGAGGGTGCTGTGCAATCTCCGGCAGCAGGACCAGTTCCAACCCCAGCCTCAAACTCTGCGACGTCAGCCTCTCCCATTCTTACCCCCACTCCTCCCCTCTCTTCAAGGCGCTGAGTCATTATCTGCCGCCCTCTTAAGGCCTCTTCCACATCCCTACTCCAGAAAGAACGTCATCCCCTCGTTGCGTGGGTGCTGATTCATGAGTAGTCTCTACTAGTGGCATCTGAATTCCTGAGAAAACCTCAGGAATTTGTGTCACTTTTTACCCGTGAGCACTCCAAGCGAACTTCAAATCGAGGCTGGATCGGTGATTGCGCTACGACTTTTTGATATCGCCTATTCGATTAACCTCACAAAGGTGGAGTCACTCTGGTCTTCTGGATCAAACGGGCAAGTCAGTCGCAGTAGATTGAGTTCCACTCCTGAAAAGGCCCTGACCTTTGACGTGCCGCCAGTTCTCCTCCAACTAGAACCCATCACGCTCTTCGTGGGAGGAAGTAGTTGTCAGGCAACGGTCTCCGGCAGACTCTATGAGTTTGGCGTTGTCGCCTTCTCTGTTCGTATTCCTGTGACGAAGATGACTTGGCCGATGTACTGCAATCTGGTCAACAGTGTGGATCAGATGATCGGTCCGAATGTGGAGACCAACGTCTGGAAGGAACTTCTGGAGAGTGTCACTGGCCCTCTCAATGCTGCCCTGACCCGTCCATCTCACTCACTGCTTGAGGAGGATCACCTCATTGCTGTCGTTCAACAATGGAACAGGCCAGTGAAGGGAAGCGATGTACCCGAACTGGTCGATCTGATTCCAATCCTCTCGGGAGAACAAAGATCGCTTTCCGAGAGCGCCCGTCAGGATCTTCTCAAACAGCGCTTCTCTTACTACGAGGATGATCTCGCGGTGGTGACATGGGACCGCGCCTTTATCTACGAACCACGCAGCGACTCCGATGTGACCGATATTTTCGAGGCAGCCAATGCACAACTGCTCGAGTTCCGCTACTACGATGAACTTCTGGACGATGAACTACCCCGAATGTACGAGCTGGTGAATAAGGCTCGTCGTGCAACCAATCTTCTGGCGCCCCGCCGATTTGCCGATCTGGCTCGCAAGCTATACACGCTGGTAGCTGAGGTGACTGAACTCACGGAGAAGGCCGATAACGTCCTTCAGGTTACCGAGGATGTCTATCTTGCACGAATCTACCTGGCTTCGCTCAAGATTTTCAGAGTTCCCGCCATAAGTGCCGCCGTGGATCGCAAGCTCTCCATTGTGAAGGATACTTATGCTGCCCTTTACGCAGAGGCTTCAGGATCGCGAGGAGAACTCTTGGAAATTGCAATCGTCATCCTGATTGTGATCGAGATCGGCATCGCGCTGATCTGGCATTAGGGGATCAGACCGCCATCCATCAGGTGCAGAAGGAGGCCTCAGGTCCCGCGGGTGTGTTTAGATATCTCCAATCCACCGAAGATGAAGCAAGCGCCACTGTGCTTTGAGCAGGATGGATCTCTATTAACCCGAGACCCGGATAGGTTCCCATGTTCGGCCCCTGCCACCACTTGCCACAGACGGCTCCCCCTGTGATGCAGGGGACACCCTCTGACTCCAGGCGCTCGTTGATATGCACATGTCCCTGCATGATCAGGGCCAAAGGGCGCCCTTGAAGCTTTTTCATGACCTGTTCGGAATTAATCACATGCACCCGGCCCGGAGAGGGACCCATGATCGGACCGAACGTGTCCCTCATGGAGGTGGCAAAGGGGATGTGCGTGCAGAGGATGATTGGCTGATTGGCCGGGATCCGAGCAAGCTCTTGGTCCAGCCAGAGAAGCTGGGCTGCATCAATCCAACCGCGGTAGGGACTGGATCCCCCGGCGACCTTGATCGAATCCAACATCAGGAATCGGTATCCCTGAAACTCAAAGGACCGGTAGGTCCGATTCTGGGCGAAATACTTTTTCCATCGCCACTTTGGATCGTGGCCCGCCGGGGACCCGTCAGGAAGAAGGGGCTCGTAGAGGTCGTGGTTCCCGATCACTGGCTCCAGCCGTGCATCGAGTTGACGCAGGAAGCGGTTCGCCAGCGTCCAGCGACTCTCCATGACCTTTCCTGAGGAATAGAAGCCACCATGTACAAAGTCCCCTCCCCCGATGATCAGGTCGGGCTTCAGCGAGTTCATCAACTCGGCGGTGCGACTTAAGGCTTTGGGAGCGTCATGCTCCGCCATCGCGTGGCAGTCCGTGAGAAACCCTATCCTCAGTGGACGCAGACGCGTGTCCAGAACCGTGCCTCTCAGCGTTGCAGGAAGAAGCAGGGTGGTGGCACAAAAGGCTCCTAAGCCACCGAGAAAGTCGCGCCGCTTCATGAGAGAGTCATGCTCCATTGTAGTCTTGGGCCAACGACCCTGCGTGATGAAGCGACAGGAAGGTGCTACGCGCCGAGCCCAATCCAGAAGGAAGGCTTCTGTTTAGGGGTCCGATGATCACTGGAGAGACGTTTTTCAAGCCAACCTGCAAGTCGCACAAAGGGGAGGCCAATCAAGAGATAAATTGCTGCGATCAGCAAACCCGTACCGAAATAATCAAAGGTTTGCGTGGCGATTCTTGTGTAAGCACCCGTCAGGTCGATCAACGTGACTGCTGAGACGAGGGAGGAGTCCTTCAGAAGAGAAATGAAATCATTGGTCACTGGTGGCAGCACCAGTCGGAAGGCCTGAGGCACTACAACACAACGCAAACCCTGGCGATGAGTCATTCCCAGAGCACGAGCGGCTTCCATCTGCCCCTTGGGGATGGCAAGAAGACCGGCGCGGTAGTTTTCAGCCTCATAGGCGGCGTAGTTCATTCCCAGCCCAAGCATTCCAGCAATGAAAGGCTCCAACTTGATCCCGATGTAGGGAAGTCCGTAAAAAAGAATCAAGAGCTGAACCAGCAGCGGTGTCCCGCGCACAATTTCAATGTAGAGAATTGAAATCAGCCTAAGGGGAAAGGGGCCGTAAACGCGCATCAAGGCCAGTAGAAAACCAACGGCAATTGCAATAGCCATACTGAGGATCGAGATCTCCAAAGTCAGGATGCATCCATCCAGGATGACCGGCCAGTAGACGAAATAGCGTTGAAGCTTGGCGACGATGCCCCCTGCCTCGTTAAACTGAGCAGCAAATGCCTTGAACTCGGTATCAGGAAGGGAGGGCTCGGCAGACTGGTTAAGAGCCTTGGCCATCGTAGGTGTCCATAATCCCCAACGGGAGAGGATATCCCGGAGCTCACCACTGCGCACCATCTCTCCGAGTGCCGCATTGATCTGTTGAACCAACTCCGGTCGGCTGCGAGAAACGGCAATCCCATAAGTAATCTTTCCGAATGGTGGTCCCGTGAATTCAAGTGCGGCATCTGGCCCCGCATAATATTTTGCGATGGGGAAATCAAGAAGCGCTCCATAGATGCGGCCGTTAGCCACATCATGATAGGCGTTCATCTCCTCCGCGTAGCTCTTGACCACGACATTGGATGTGTCCTGAAGCATCTTCAGTGCAGCTGTCTGCTCCAAGGTGCCTACTTTTCTGCCGGAAAGTTCGGCGAGCGATGTAACGGGTGGAGTGCCTTTGGCGACCACCAACTGCTCGAAAGTGATGTAGTACGGATTACTGAACAGAACCTCCTGCCCCTTTTCAGCAGTGACCTCGATACCACAGATCACACAATCATAAAGACCACGCCCTAGGCCGGGGGTCAGACCATCCCAGCTATTTTGGATAAATTTGGGCTCCCTCCCCATTCGTCGGGAGATGCCCTCGATGATCTCGAATTCGAAGCCAGTCAGTCGGTTGTTCTTATCGTAGAAAGCAAAGGGTGCATTGCTATCGACAGCGGCTGCCCAGCGAAGTTCGGAAGCAGCACCTTTACCGTCGGTCTTGTCAGAAGACTTGGTGGCGCAAAAGGCCTGTGAAAACCCAAAGAGGGTAACAAGGAGCGTTGCGAGGGATCGTAATTTCATCAGGAAAATCGATGAAGGAACCGGCGCGTGCGCTCGTCCTTGGGGTTGGTGAAGATCTCATCCTGGTCAGAAAGTTCCACGATCTCTCCCTGTTCCATGTAGATGATGTAGTCGGATGCATCCCTGGCGAACCGTATCTCGTGGGTCACCACGATCTGCGTCATCCCCTCCGCGTCGAGCGCCTTCATCACGGCAAGAACCTCATCCACAAGCATGGGATCCAGGGCTGAAGTCGGCTCGTCATAGAGCATGACCTTGGGATTCATGGCCAGCGATCTGGCAATAGCTGCCCGTTGCTGCTGACCTCCCGATAGCTGCGCCGGATAACGCTTTGCGAAACCTCCAAGTCCGACTTTTTCGAGCTGCCGCAGAGCATTCTCCTCGGCAACCTCCCTAGGCTCTTTGTTTACGACGAGCGGGGCGAGTATGACGTTTTCGAGGATGGTCTTATTCGGAAATAGGTTGAACTGCTGGAAGACCATCCCCACGCGCTGTCGCAGTTCATGAGCAAGGTCATGGAAGCGAGGATCGAGACGTGTTTCGCCCTCGGATCGCTCCAGCGTGACACCTGCTATTCTGATGCTCCCGGAATCCATCACCTCTAGGGCATTCAGGCACCGTAGCAGCGTGGATTTCCCGCAGCCACTGGGGCCGATGATCGAGACAAGGTCACCCTGCTCCATTTCAAATCCCACCCCCTTGAGCACGGCAATATCACCGAAACTTTTTCTCAGGGCACTGACTTGGACAATCGGAAGATCTTTTTCAGACATGCTTTATGAAAATTCTACATGGTTCGAAGAAAACGCCAAGCAGGAGGCACACGGAACGTGTTACAGATTCGTAATGATCGATCAGCGCTCTCCCAGGGTAATGACGGCGACGCCTGCAAGAACTAGCAGACCACCACAGATCGTGTACGCATTCAGCTGCATTTCCCGGAAGAAAACCCATGCAAAAAGCACCACAAACAGAGGATAAGTGATCTCGATCAATGAAACCAAGGTTGGGTTCTTCGCTCCCATGGCCACATACGTCAGGTAGGCTCCAAGGGCAGAACCGGCTACGGAGAAAAAAAACCAGCCGATGTCATGCCCATCCAGTGCGGGAGTCTTGAAGGCCAAGGATAACTTTCCCGTTGAGCACAGGGCCAAGATGGCTCCAAGAAAACCAAAGAAAGAATATCCGAGCAGAAAAACAAGCGGATCAAGGCCCCTTTTCAGAAGAGGGCCGCCAGCGGCGTAACTCATGCCCCAGCAAATCGAAGCGGTTGCTGCGTAAATGATCCACATAACGAGGCTAATCTAATCGGGTAATCTCAGGGACGCTACCCAGAAGAACTTCCATCATACTTTTTACATCATGGCTCTTGGCTCTTGCCGTAAGGCTTTACCTGGTGTGAGGTTGGAGTGACATGGGAGTAGAAATAGAACGTAAGTTTCTCATAGCCGCAGGGAGTGAGGATGTCTGGCGCCATGGGGTTGATGGCGTGCCGTATGCCCAGGGATATCTATCCCGCGGGAACGGCAGAACTGTTCGCGTGCGTATTGCTGGAACGAAGGCGTTCATCACGATCAAGGGGCCTGTGACAGGTATATCACGCCCTGAGTTTGAATACGAAATTCCTGTCGAGGATGCGCGTCAGATGCTCTCGCTCTGCGATGGCCCCGTCATCGAAAAGATCCGCCACAGAATTCCCCACGGCCGACACGTCTGGGAGGTGGATGAATTTCTCGGGGAGAATACCGGTCTGACGGTGGCTGAAGTCGAGCTCGCCAATGCGGAAGATTCCGTGGAGATGCCATCATGGATCGGCAAGGAAGTCACCGGGGATCCCCGTTACTATAATTCCAACCTAACGGTTCATCCCTATCGTCTCTGGCATCACGAGATATCCTGATCAACACGCACCGAGTCATGACGCGAAGGCAGACGGCATCCCGAAAAGAGATAAGTCGCACCAGCACATCCTCTCATTCCATTCGATCACCCGCCGGATCCGCTGCTCGGTCCGGAAAGAGGCCTCCGAAGAAACCACGCTTGTACCTTCATCGCCAGGAGGGGATCGGAAAGGGGCTAAAGGCCATCGCGACACTGCAGTTGGAATCGGCGATCGCTGAACTCAAGGGGAAAAATGTGTCGCCCCGCGCAATCCATAACGTGCGCACGACGATCAAGAAGGTGCGATCCATCATCGAATTGACCGCCCCTTCCTTTACGCGAGCCCAACGGAACGATCTGACCGGGATGCTTCGCGATGCGGCTTCCCGTATTGCCCCCCTGCGGGACTCCGAGGTCCTACTGAATACTTTTGATCTCCTACTGGAGCGAAAGGGACTCCCGCAGGAGGAGTTTACCGCACTTCGTGACGGATTGGCCGACAGCGCTCGTCAGCGCCGATCCAATGACACGCGGCAGATTCCCCATGTCATCAGGCTCCTGAAAGAGATCCTACGGAGCATTCCCAAATGGAGTCTGGATGAACTCAGCGGGAAAGACCTGAGAAGGAGAATACAGCGCACCTACCGGAGAGGCAGGAGCACCCTTGAGCTCTGTGCAACCACGGGAGACGAGGACCAGTTTCACACGTGGAGGAAACAGGTAAAGCAACTCTGGTATCAGCTGAGGATAACCTCCCGTCACTGGGCGGACCAGGCAAAGCCCCTCATCTCCGATACCGGCACCATTGGTGAGAGTGCGGGAAGCGAACGGGATCTTACTCTCCTTAGCTACTGGCTGAAGAAGGGCCCGAAGAAACCATCCTCAGATCTTCTCAAGGCGACCATCGATTCACTCCTCCCGCAGCTCCGCAAGAAGGCGATTTCTGCGGGCGAAAAGTTCTACGAGATCAAACCCAAGCAGTTTGTCGCGGATCTCGATCTCTAGGGAACCGCTGATTTAATCCCATGATGACCGCTGAATGGCAGTTGCTGATTTTTGAAGGCGCGAGCGCTGGGCGAAACCCGCAGCGGTCTCGCCCGAGCGAGTAACGCCACAACATCGAGTGTCGGGAGACACGATGTGGCCTGCGAAGCAGTCCGAAGGACGAACCAAACACCCAGGCGGGTGTGCGGAAGACTACGATGGAATCGTAGCCCGAAGGGTGCCGCGGCATCCGGGAGGAAGCGGCATCAATTCGTCGGGAGGCGGCGAGGCAAAAATCGACAACTGACTTCAGCCCATGGGGTTGCGGAGATCCAAGCCAAAGGGCACAAAGCCTTTGGCTTCGTGCCGTGGCACGGGGCACTTTGTTGGCTTGGCACTTTGCTAGCCCGGTCGTTGCTTCGCATCCGCTACGGCTTCCCGCAACGGCCTCTATGCGATTATATCAGCGGTTCCCTAGGATTCCTAGCCACCGGAATTCAACATACCCGATTCATGATGGCATCAGTACCACCAGCCACCACCCCACTCCTTGAACAGACCATGGAGCAGGCGATCGGGATCATCCGCCCCAACTTTCACCTTGGATGGGATTTTTTCCTAGCACTGATCCCGCTGGGGATTTCCCTCCTGCTATTCCACCGACATCACAGCATCCATCCGCTGCTCTGGTGGCCTCTTCTCGGCGCGATGGTGCTCTTTCTCCCAAATGCCCCGTATGTCCTCACGGACGTGATCCATTTTGTCTCCAAGATCAGGGTGAATTCTCCCCTCCCCATCTGGGCCGTGAGCCTCCTTCTGTTGGAGTTCTTCTTCTATTTTATGATCGGAATGCAGAGTTTCACCCTCTCCCTGATGCTTTGGGGGAGAAGCCTGAAACGACGCCATGCGGAATGGCTCATCTTGCCGATCGAACTGATCATCCTAGGAATCAGTGCCTTTGCCATGTACTTGGGACGTTTTGACCGGTTGAAAAGTTGGGACATCCTCTCCGCACCGAAGAAGCTTCTGGATCAGTCACTCAAGGAAGCAATGACGCGCGGTAGTGAGGAGATGACCCTGATCTTCTTTGCCTCCATCACCCTCGTCTTTTAGGCGCTCAAGCTTGGTAACCGCTTCATCGGAAAGCTTCTCCAACACCACCCACTTCACCAATTGCCCCAACAGTCCCAACAGCACAGGGCACACGAAGAAAGCGCAGACTAGGAAATGTTCCTCAGCGAAGCTTAAAGAACATCACGATGGTGATGATCAGGCCGATAGCCGAGATCAGATGACGGACGCGTTCCTGCGAGAGCCGCTGGGAATACTTCGCGCCGACGTAATAACCGGCGACTGCCCCCACCGTCATCACTCCCATGATGGGCCAGTTGATCAGACCACACGCAGTGAACCAGAGGGCCGCGACGAGATTGATCAGTGACCCGAGAACGTTCTTGAGGGTATTCATCCGGTGGATGTCCGTGAACCCGAGGAAACCGAGAGAGGCAAGCATGAGGATGCCGATCCCCGCGCCAAAGTAACCGCCGTAGATGGAGACGAAGAACTGGAAGACCACGGCCCAGAAAAAGGGCATCCTGCCGGCGGGACCTGTCATCTCGACAACGGCTTGGTGAGCAACACGTCGCCTCAGCACACCCTGCAACATGAAGAGAAGTGTCGCAAAGAGAACCAGGAAGGGAACAAGCCTTGCAAAGCTCTGTTCACTCCCCCTCGTGAGCAGGTAGCTCCCGATCCATCCGCCGAGAAGACTCACGGGAATAAAGGTCTTGAACCAAGGTCGGACCTCCTGAAGGCGGGCCCTGAAGCCGTAGAGGCTTCCCGAGGTTCCCATCACCAAGGCCAGCGTGCTGGTGGCATTCGCGATGACGGGAGGGACACCGAAGAGGATCAGAACGGGAAAGGTGATCAGCGTCCCCCCGCCTGCCACGGCGTTGATCATTCCTGCCACGAAGGCCGCCGCAAGGATGGAAATGCTCTGGCTCAGTGACACCAGAGCTTTATAGCGACTCGCTTCTTCAAAGGCGATCTGATATGGTTTCAGGAATTCTTCTTTTTATTCGGTGCTTCTGAGGGCATCTTTTCGCCCCACTTCGCTTACTATGCTGACTGCTTCCGGCCTCTCCAAATCCTACGGTGGACGCTCCCTCTTCGAGGATGCCTCCCTCCAAATCAACCGCGGTGACCGTGTCGGCCTCATCGGTGCCAATGGAGCGGGGAAATCGACCCTCTTCTCCCTCATTCTCAAGGAAGCTTCACCCGACTCCGGAACGGTGGCGCTCGAACGGAATATCACGATCGGCTTCCTCCCGCAGGAGAGCGCCCCGTCGGGCGACGAGACAGTCCTCGAATTGGCCACCAACATCTCAACCGAAATGGAGGAGGTTCGCCGTCTCGCCAGAGAGCACACCGACGAGGATCCGATCCACCACGAGGCGATGGCCCGGTTCGCTGAACTCGACGGCCACTCCCTAGAGGTCAAAGCCAAGCGTATCCTGGCCGGTCTTGCCTTCCGGGAAAGTGATGTCGGTAAGCCCGCCCGCACACTCAGCGGCGGCTGGATCATGCGCGCCCACCTGGCACGCCTGCTCGTAATGGAGCCCGACATCCTGATGCTCGATGAGCCCACCAACCACCTCGATCTGGAGTCGCTCGGTTGGTTCCAGAGTTACCTCTCCAAGTATCAAGGGGCCATCCTGGCCATCTCCCACGATCGGGAGTTCCTGAACGCCATCTGCGTCGGGATTCTGGAGATTCGCAACCGAAAGCTCAATCGCTACCGGGGCAACTACGACGACTATCTCTCACTCAAGGCAGCACGCGAGGAGCAGCAGTTGGCCGCCTACAAGAACCAGCAGCGTGAAATCGCCGAACTGCAGCGCTTCATCGACCGCTTCCGTGCGAAGGCGAGCAAGGCCTCCCAGGCCCAGGACCGCATCAAGCAGCTGGCCCGCATGGAGCGGATCGAGGCCCCGGAGCGGGATGAGGCCACCGTCTCCTTCTCCTTCCCACAGCCCAAACGAAGCGGTCAGCGGGTCATCACTCTGGAAGGCGTGAAGCAGGCCTACGGGTCGCACGTCGTGTACGCGCATCTTGACCAGGAAGTGGAACGCGGTCAGCGAACCGTCCTCGTGGGACCCAATGGAGCCGGAAAGTCGACGCTACTGAAGATCCTTGCCGGGATGCTACCCCTCGAAGCGGGAACGATCACTCCAGGTCACAACCTCTCGATCGGTTACTTTGCCCAACATCGGACCGAAATGCTCGATGTGAAGAGGACCGTGCTCGCCGAGGCGATGGAGACTCACACGCCCGTTCCCGAGCAGACGGTCAGGACGATTCTCGGCTCCTTTCTCTTCCGCGGAGATGATGTCTTCAAGCCGGTCGGCGTGCTGAGCGGTGGTGAAAAAAGCCGACTCGCTCTCGTCAAGCTGCTGCTCAATCCCCCGAACCTCCTTCTCCTCGACGAACCGACCACTCACCTCGACATGCCGAGCATCGATGCCCTGATCGGGGCTCTTAAGCAGTACGAGGGAACGCTTCTCTTCGTCAGTCACGATGTCCACTTCATCCGGGCGCTAGCATCCAGCGTCCTGCATATCAGTGCAGGGAAGCTCACCCCTTACGCCGGAGATTACCAATACTACCTAGAGAAATCGGGATCCCAGTCGGAACGTGCCGCCCTCATCGCCCCGGGCAACTACCGTCCCGAGGTGGGAGCTCCTGCGATGGAAGCACCTCGAGTGAAGATGGGCATGAAAGAGATCAAGGAACAACGCCGCGCCGAAGCCGAACTGCGAAAGGCCGCCAACAAGCTGGCACGTGAAGCTCAGGCCCGTCTCAAATCCGCCGAAGAGGAAATCACCCAACTCGAAACCCGTCAGCGGGAACTGGTGATCGAACTTGAGAACCCCGGCAATGCGAATGGCGGCAAGGCGTTCGCACTCAACAGGGAACTGGCTACCGTGCAAGAACGACTCACCTCAGTCATGGAGGAGTGGGAGAAGCTATCGGCTTCACTTCCACCCGTGGAAGAGGAGAAGATGGCCTGAGTTCACCCACTGAATCCACCCGTTTTCTCCCCCCATGATCACCAAGTACCTCGCCGCACGCATCAGGAGCTTCGGGTACGCCTTCAGGGGGGTGTGGTTGATGATCCTGACCCAACCCCATCCGCAGTTACACGCCCTGGCCACGATCGCCGCACTGATCGCGGGGGTCCTCCTTCATCTGAGACGTTGGGAATGGGTGGCAATCCTTCTTTGCATCGGCATGGTCTGGGTGGCAGAGGCGCTGAACTCGGCCCTGGAATTTCTGGCTGATGAAGTCTCCCTGGAGAAGCGTGAGCGGATCAGAAATGCCAAGGATGTGGCTGCCGGCGGTGTCCTGATTGCCGCTCTCATCTCAGTAGGCGTCGCAGCGATGGTCTTCTGTAATCACCTGCATTAAGCAGAGCCACCCTAAAAAACGGCCTCACTCCGAGGCCAGATCAACGATTCCCTAGACTCCCCTACGGCGGAAGTAGGCGACCCTCACAGACTCAAGTGCGGAGAAGTTTCCGATCATGTCCTTCTCGTGCATGAGGATCCAAGGTTGCGCATAGTTGATCCCGTTCTTCGTGAAGACAACGTCATCGGCTATGTAGACGGCCGAGTGAACGACATTCCCGTTTGCATTGAGGAGGAGCACCAGGTCACCCCCGATCCCAGCCTTCGCAATTTCATAGTAGTGCTCCGTGATAAATCGGGAGGCATACTCATTATCCACCATGCGAGGATCAGGCGTGGCATTGAAGTAATTAAGCGCCGTCCAGTGACAGTCAGGGAGTTTACCCCCCCCCGCAGCAGGAGGAAGCGGTGAAGAAAAGAGCTTCTCCCGGGCCAGTGGGGGAAGCAGATAGAGAATACTGATGGATCCTCCCTCCGGGAGTCGTTGCTGAGCTTCAAATAAGGGCCTTAAATCCTTTATCAGAACGCCAGGCATGGAGAGGGCCCAGTAGTTCAACGGCTTATCAATATCGGAATCAGGCCGAATCAGCAGTTGCATCATGACAGCGCTCTGGCTGGTCATGCTCTGAAGGAAATCAGTTCGTTCAACTGCTGTTGGTACAGTCTTGAGAACAGTCTCCGGATCGCTGAAATAGGTGTACCCGTTGCGGGTATAGAGCAACTTTTTCATCGCCTCGACGGCAGCGTTGTTAGAACCGTGAGCCTTGTGAAAGAGAGCAGTGACATCCCCGTTGGGGATCAGGTAGGGGTTTGCCTGAAAGCGATTCGCAGAATTCTGAGCGAGGGAGAGGTAGAGTTTGGAGCGAACCTCAGGAGTGAGTGACAGGATGAGCGTCTCGTCCGGGTTGTACATTGAGGCATTATTGCCTCCCTGTACCCGCTGCTTGAGTATCTGCTGAGATTGCTCCGGAGTAAGACCTGAATCAAGAAGGAGGCGCTCCACAGACGCAGGAGAGAGTGTGCCAAAATTCCAGATCGGTCCATCCGCAGTCGTCCTTTCAAAACCAACATACTCCACCGGTTGCTCGATCCGGATATTCCAAGTCTGCAGATCACCCCATGGCCCCGTCTGAATATCAGGCGAAGTCCCACTGTTTCTGTGCTCATTCTTGTTGTCTATAAAGTTTGTAGCGAAAGCGACAATAACCAGAAGAGCGAACGCAACAAAGATCCAGCGTTTGGTCTTAACCAGCGATCGTGTAGAAAGAATGTAAGTGTGATCCACAGTAAGAGAGTTCTATGCGTTGTCGAGAGAGAGGTGCTGCGGGGGATCAGCCGGACCTCTGAAAACTTGAATGAATAAATATTCTATGGGGCACCCTCCTACTTCTCAAGCTGAAGCTAACGAAACTCAAAAAAGAAAAATGACACCAGAACGCATCACCGAGGATTGAGTAATTCTTTTTCTGTAAAGGCGGATTTGTCAGGTCACGAGCATTGCAGCACCGAATACTCCCGCACTGTCGCCAAGTGTCGGGCGGAGGAGTGGTGTATCGAACCGATCATTGAAGAGATGCTTCTGGACGGCCAAACGTGTCTCGGGAGTGTACAGAAGGTCGAGATTGCCCACTCCGCCCCCAATCACGATTGCATCGGGGTCCAGGATGTTAACCACCGCACCGAGAGCCTCAGCGAACTTTTCACGCAACCTCTCAAGAGTTGCCGTCGCGGGCTCATCCCCCGTCTCCGCGAGCGCGACAATTTCTGGCAGACGGAGACTCTTGCCAGTGAGTGAAACATAATATTTTTCAAGCGAGGGCCCTGCACAGACCATCTCCACGCATCCACTACGACCGCAATAGCAGGGAGCATCCTCTCCTCGAAGCGGGTTATGCCCCCACTCGCCACAGCTCCCGTGAGCTCCCGTGAGCACACAGCCATCTACAACAATTCCTCCCCCTACCCCTGTTCCGAGGATGATCCCAAAAACAGTTTTCACTCCTTGGGCTGCTCCGAGTGTCGCCTCAGCCAAGGCGCAGCAGTTGGCATCATTAGCCAACACCACCTCGACCCCGAGGATCTTGGAGAGGTCTTCGGCCAAGGGTTTGCCATTCAGGCAGAGGGTGTTGGAGTTTTTTAACAATCCCGTTTTGGGATTCGTCGTGCCGGGGGTCCCCACTCCGATTCGTTTCGGACGCATCATCCCTGATTGCTGTTCAATCTCACCTACCAGTCGTGCAAGTTGCTCGAGAATATGCTGATACCCTTTTGGAGATTCGGTTGGAACCCTGAGACGGTAATTGGCTAGGGACACATCGGTAGGATCCAGAATAGCGCCCTCGATCTTGGTGCCACCGAGATCAATGCCCCAGAGTGATTGGTGGTGAATTGTCGTCATAAAATAAGAGGCCCGGTGTCGTTGAGAGTGAATGTAGTCTCAAGTTTCTTAGGAAGATGAGATAGTTTCCGATAGCACTCAAAAAGAATCATCCTCATTCACTCGAAAGAAGAAGCAAAAATAGAAGTTCTCCGCTATTTGAAATGTTTTCTACATCGTGAAGCAGGAGAAATCCGAGAACTCAAGTTCATCTGATACTACCTCCTCAACGGGTGCTACATAGAGGAACGACACACCCATGAATCCCTCAAGCACTAGGAAACGCTGATTAAATCGGGACGACCTGCGAAGTGATGTTATGCAGGATAGAAGGGTTGCGATAGATTGAGGGGCTGAACAACCAGCTGAGTTTTTCCGCGAGCGAGTACGCAGGGAAGAAGAAGG
>Ga0209829_10000944_pt1 | contig 24566 bp, 26 predicted proteins | sample C_140205_EF_Meta_FD_187311 | JGI IMG/M metagenome (GOLD analysis project Ga0209829, IMG submission 187311) | Freshwater microbial communities from Lake Croche, Canada to study carbon cycling - C_140205_EF_MetaG (SPAdes) (version 2) | ecosystem: Environmental > Aquatic > Freshwater > Lake... | reverse complement strand
GCGCTGCTGGCGGTGCGCCTCGACGCCATCGACGAGACCGGGCAGCGCATTGGTGGTCTGAACTACGGTGGCGGCCCGAACTACGGTGGCGGCCCGAACTACGGTGGCGGCCCGAATTACAACGTCGCCCCGACGACGACCATTGCCGCCGTCGTCGCCCGCCACGACGAACCTGGCGATCGGGCCACCCGGCGGGTGCGCGCGATGCGCTGGGGTCTGTTGCCACCGTGGGTCAAGGCCGACGCCGATGGCCGGCCGAAAGCCAAATCGCTGTTGATCAACGCGCGCGCCGAGACCCTGACATCTTCACCGGCGTTCCGGGCGAGTGCCCGCGCCCAGCGTTGTCTGGTTCCGATGGACGGCTACTACGAGTGGATGCCGGGTCGCGACCCCGGTCCCAAAACGCCGTTCTATATGTTCCGGCGGGACGGTGCACCGATTCTGGTGGCCGGTCTGTGGTCGGCGTGGCGCCCGGATGAGGCGAGCGGGCCGATGCTGACAGCCACGATCGTCACCACGGACGCCGTGGGTGATCTCGCGGAGATACACGATCGGATGCCGCTGATGCTCGACGCGAACGACTGGGACCGCTGGCTGAACCCTGACGAGTCCGCACCGGAGGACCTGCTGGCAAACCCGCCGGATATCACCGGTATCGCGGTCCGGCAGGTGTCGACGTTGGTCAATCGCGTTGCCAATAACTCTCCGGAGCTTGTCGAACCGGTTGAGGCCGCCGAGGCGGCTAGGGTGCGGATCGGCGGGCAGCGTCTAGGAGAGCACCATGGATGAAGTAGAACCGTTCAGGCCGTCGATCGACTGGAGCAACGAGCTGGCTAAATCGCTGCTCTGGATCGTCGGGGCTTCGGTGATCGCCGCGGTGTGTCTGCTCATCGCCTTCGCGGTGCTTGCGCGGTACACCCTCTGGGGACGGCAGTTCACGGCCATCACCGGCGCCTACTTCACTGGCCGCGACAGCCTGCGCGTCTGGCTGGGACTGGGTGCCCTGCTGGTGTCGGTGATCACCGGCGTGCGGCTGTCGGTGCTGTTCAGTTATCAGGGCAACGACCTGTCCACCGCCGTGCAGATCGCCGTCCAGGGTGCGGCCACCGGCAATGCCGCGGTGAAACAGTCTGGTGTGCATGGCTTTTGGATCTCCCTGCTGATCTTCTCCATCTTGGCGGCGCTCCTGGTGACCCGCATGGTGGTCGACCTGTATGTCACGCAGCGCTTCATGCTCCGATGGCGCGCCTGGCTGACCGACCGTCTTACCGGTGACTGGCTCGACGGACGTGCCTACTACCGCAGTCAGTTCATCGGTGACAGCATCGACAACCCGGATCAGCGGATTGAGAACGATATTGACGTTTTCACCGCGGCGTCCGGTATGCAAGCCAATAGTCCGCACCAGACCAGTAACGGCACACTGCTGTTCGGTGCGGTGTCCTCGATCGTGTCGGTGATCTCCTTCACCTCGATTCTGTGGCACCTCTCCGGCGACCTCTCAGTCTTCGGGTTGGTAATTCCGAAGGCGATGTTCTGGAGCCTTTTCATCTACGTGGCCATCTCCACCGTCATCGCCACCCGTCTCGGTCGTCCACTGATCAAGCTGACGTTCGATAACGAGAAACACAACGCGGCCTTCCGTCACTCGCTGTCGCGACTGCACGACTCGGCCGACACCGTGGCATTCGATCGGGGTGAGGAATTCGAGCGGCTGCAACTGCGGCAGCGTTTCCAGGCGATCGTCGACAACTACCGCCGATTCGTGCGCCGCACCATGGGATTGGTCGGCTGGAATCTGTCGGTCAACCACATCATCATCCCGGTGCCGTGGCTGATGCAGGCGCCCCGACTGTTCGCCGGACAGATCAAGTTCGGCGACGTCACTCAGTCGGTAATGGTATTCAGCTCGATTCAGGATTCGCTGTCATGGTTCCGCAACTCCTACGACCAGTTCGCCGGATACCGCTCTTCGATCATCCGGCTCTACGAGTTGGTGATAGCGGGTGAGCAGGCCCGCCAGCTGCCACAGCTGTCGGTCGAGGCGAGTGAGAGCGGCACTATCGAACTCACCGCGGTCGACGTCCGCAATCCCGCTGGCGGACTACTGATTTCCGGGTTGGATCTGCGTTTGGAACCCGGCGACACCCTGATCGTCACCGGCAAGTCCGGCGCCGGAAAGACCACACTGTTGCGCAGCCTTGCTCAACTGTGGCCGTTCGCCGACGGTACGTTGCGTTGTCCGGCTGAAATCGGAGAGGTGATGTTCATGTCGAGGCTGCCGTATCTGCCATTGGGCGATCTGCGGACCGTGCTGTTGTATCCGCGCCAGCCGGGCGAGATCACCGATGATGCGATGCGCGAGGCATTACTGGCGGTGGCGTTACCGGACTGCGTCGAACGCCTCGGCGATGTGGCCGAGTGGCACAGGGAACTATCGCCCGGTGAGCAACAGCGGATCGCTTTCGCCCGCCTGCTGCTGGCCAAGCCGAAGGCGGTATTCCTCGATGAAGCGACATCCGCACTCGATGAAGCGCTGGAGTTCATGATCCTCAGCGAGGCGCAACGCGAACTGCCCGACACCGTCTTCGTCAGCATCACCCATCGCAATGCGGTCGACCCGCATCATGAGAAACACCTGGAACTGCTGGGCGGGGGCGCATGGCGGCTCGGCCCCGCAAGTTCGGACAACCAACCGGTTGGCTTATCGCCGAGATTGTGATGGGGATAACATCTCTTCAGCAGAACGTAGCGAGAGGAACCCGCCATGACCGCTGTTGAACCCAGGATTGACACCATCACGGTGCTCAACCCCGCCACCGGTGCCGTCGCCGGCACCGTGCCCGTCGACGACGCCGAGACCGTCGCCGCCAAGGCGCGCGAACTGCGACTGTTCCAGCCCGAGTGGGAGGCCATCGGCCCGCAGGGCCGCCGCAAGTGGATGCTCAAGTGGCAGGAGTGGATTCTCGATAACAAAGACCACATCACCGAGGTGCTGATGGCGGAGACCGGTAAGTCGCACTGGGATGCCAACATCGAGCCGACGCTCGTCGCTGATGGCATCAACTACTGGTCCGGCAATGCCGAAGAGTTCCTCGCCGACAAGAATCCATCGGCACACAGCCCACTGTTCAAGGTCAAGAAGTTCACCACCGCCTACCGGCCCCAGCCACTGGTGGGTGTGATCACCCCGTGGAACTTCCCGTTCGCCATGCCCGGACTGGATATTCCGCCGGCCCTGGCCGCTGGATGCGCGGTGCTACTCAAGCCCTCCGAGGTGACCCCGCTGTCGGGCGTGGAGTTCGTTCGCGGCTGGACCGAGATCGGCGCCCCGCCGGTGCTCGGCCTGGCCACCGGTTACGGTGCCACCGGAGCCGCCCTCATCGACAATGTCGACTACCTGCAGTTCACCGGGTCCACCGCCACCGGAAAGAAGGTCGCGGTGGCCTGCGCCGAGCGACTGATCCCGTTCAGCCTGGAACTCGGCGGCAAGGACCCGGCCATCGTGCTCGCCGACGCCGATCTGGATCGCGCGGCCAACGGCATTACCTGGGGTGCATTGTTCAACTCCGGCCAGGTGTGCGTGTCGACCGAACGGGTCTACGTCGAGGCCCCGGTCTATGACGAGTTCGTCGCCAAACTCGCGGCCAAGGTTCGCAACGTCAAGCAGGGCCAGGAGTCCGGCCGGGATTACACCTACGACATCGGCGCCATGGCCACCGGAGCGCAGCGCGATATCGTCGAGCGCCACATCGCGGAGTCCGTCGCCGCGGGCGCGAAGGTACTCACCGGCGGTAAGCCCACCGGTCAGGGCACGTTCTTCCAACCCACCGTGCTGACCGACGTCACCCACGACATGCCCTGCATCGTCGAGGAAACCTTCGGACCCACCCTGCCGGTGATCAAGGTCGCCGACGAGGACGAGGCCGTTCGGCTGGCCAACGACTCGGTCTACGGCCTGTCGGCGACGGTGTGGACCGGCGATGTCAAGCGCGGTGAGCGGGTGGCGCGGCGCCTCGAGTGCGGTGCGGTCAATGTCAACGACGCGATGACCAACGTGTTCGCCTTCGCGCTGCCGATGGGCGGTTGGAAGGAGTCCGGATTCGGCTACCGGGCCGGCGGCCCGAACGGGATCCTCAAGTTCTGCCGCCAGCAGGCCATCACCTCGCCGCGGCTGCCCACCCAGAAATCCGAACTGCTGTGGTACTCGTCGCCGAAAAGGCAGGGACTGTTCGCGCTGGCGGCCATGCGCGCCTTCGCCGCGCACGGCTGGCGCCGGATCGGCCGTAGAGGCTGAGTTACTGCGTCGGGGGTTAAGGCGTCGGGGGCTGAGGCGTCGGGGGTTAAGGCTGCGTGTAGCCCGGCGGGTTGGCGCCGTCCACCCAGAGATCTACGCCGAGGTCTGAGCCCGGGATGCAGTCATACACCGACAGGTCGGTGACACCGGACTCAAGTAGTACGTCCTCGCAGAGCAGACTGTGGCCGGTGTAGGTCGCCGCCGGCCGGCTCAGGATCACGTAGGCCGAGTCCGAATACACCTCTGGCTTGCGCGAGCGTCTCATCGACTCGTCTCCGCCGAGCAGGTTCTGCACCGCCGCGGTGGCGACCATGGTGCGCGGCCACAGGGTGTTCGAGGCGATGCCGTGGTCACGCATCTCCTCGGCAATTCCCAACGCGCACAATGTCATTCCGTACTTGGCCATCATGTACGGCGTCGGCGTCAGCCACTTGGGCTCCAGCCGGATCGGCGGCGACAGGGTGAGGATGTGCGGGTTGGCACGCCCCTTCATATGCGGAATGCAGGCCTGCGACACCGCGTAGGTGCCGCGGATCTGGATACCGTTCATCAGATCGAAGCGCTTGAGCGGTACATCTTCGATGCCGCCGAGGTTGATCGCGCTGGCGTTGTTGACGCAGATGTCGATGCCGCCGAACTGTTCGACGCACGCGGCCACCGCGGCGGCCACCGAGTCACCGTCGCGGACATCACCGACGATCGGCAGGGCGTGGCCGCCGACCTCCTCGATCTCTTTGGCCGCGGTGTAGATGGTGCCGGGCAGCTTGGGGTGCGGCTCGGTGGTCTTGGCCACCAGGGCGATATTGGCGCCGTCGGCGGCAACCCGCTTGGCGATGGCCAGGCCGATGCCGCGGCTGGCGCCGGAGATGAACATGGTGGTACCGGAGAAAGTTGCCATGCGCGAAATATTACGGGTGCGGCCCTGGGGGCGGCTCCGGGGGCGGGGAAATATTGCTGCGATGCCGGTCGTTATGGGCAACAGAGACAATCGGTAGTGAAGTTCGTGGTGAAGGGAGCCCCTGGTGTCCGTGGCTCTATGCCCGATGTGGGACTCTACGACGGTGACCGACATCGACGTCGTCGAACAGGAGTCCGACGCCGAGCTGACCGCGCGCTTCGAGCGCGACGCGATCCCGCTGATGGATCAGCTGTATGGCGGCGCCATGCGGATGACCCGCAATCCCGCCGATGCCGAGGATCTTGTGCAGGAGACCATGGTCAAGGCTTACGCCGGGTTCCGGTCGTTTCGGGAGGGCACGAACCTCAAGGCATGGCTATACCGGATCCTGACGAATACCTACATCAACAGCTATCGCAAGAAGCAGCGCTCGCCGGCGGAGTACCCCACCGAGGAGATCCACGACTGGCAGCTGGCCGCCCATGCCGAGCACACCTCCACCGGGTTGCGTTCCGCTGAGGTCGAGGCTCTGGAGTTGCTTCCTGACACCGAGATCAAAGAGGCGCTGCAGACGTTGCCGGAGGAATTCCGTCTTGCGGTCTACCTCGCCGACGTCGAGGGCATGCCGTACAAAGAAATCGCCGAGATCATGGAAACCCCGATCGGGACAGTGATGTCCCGACTGCACCGGGGCCGCCGACAACTGCGCGCGCTGCTCGCCGATGTCGCCACCGAACGCGGCTTCCTGCGCGGCCAACAGCCCGACATCGCCGAGGAGGTGTCGTGATGGGCGGTGACGACCCGGACACCGATTGCGCGGTGGTGATGGCCGATGTCTGGACGCTGCTCGACGGGGAATGCACCGATGACACCCGCGATCGGCTGCAGCGGCACCTCGACGCGTGCCCGGCATGCCTGCGCCACTACGGCGTCGAGCAACGGATCAAGGCGGTCATCGCCGCGAAGTGCAGTGGCGACAAAGCGCCCGCCCACCTGGTGGAGCGGGTTCGGGTGCAGATAACACGCACCACCATCATTCGCCGGGATTAGCAAACTTCACAGCCGAAATGGTTAAATGTGGCCGCCCGGATTGCCATGGCGGCAGCACTCGGCTTGGAGGGGATCCCGACATGTTCGACAAGTTGGCCCGATTCTGCTCTGCGGCGCCGGTCGCACTCGCTGTGACGTGCGGTCTGACCGTCTCCACCGTCAACGTGATGCTGACCGCGACCGTCACCGAGATCGGCGGTATCGGCTGGGAGACCCTCGAACAGGACTTAATGCAGTCGACGTTTGGCGGGATCCTCAACACACCAGGCAATACGTTCGTCAACATCCCCTGGCCCGGACAGCTGGGCGCGATCGGCGCGTCAGTGGATCTCGCCAGCGATGCTCTCTACTCCGACCTGCTGACCACACCGGGTCCGAAGATCGCGGTCGGACTGTCGGGCAGCACCATGGCGATCAACGACGTCATGCGACGACTCGCCGTCGCGTACGCCAACGACCCCGCAAGCGTGCCGAGCCCGGCCGACGTGTCCTTCATGGTGGCCGGCGATGCTGAACGAGGAATCTTCCCCGCCCTCGTCCCCTTCTTCGGCCAGACCATTCCCGGGTACAACTACACCGTCAAGCCCATCCCGGTGACCCCGTACAACATCACGGTCGTCAAGGGCGAGTACGACGGAGTCGGAGACTGGCCGGACCGGCCCTGGAATCTGCTGGCCGTCGCCAATGCTCTTGCTGCCAGCGGCGCGTTCGAGGGCTTCGGGTCGGTCCACTTCGACGCGATCTTCGCCGACTACACCACCGTCCCGGCCAAGAACATGACCACAGCGGTCAACTCGGCGGGCGGCACGACGACGACGTACATCATCCCGACGACCGACCTGCCGATCCTGCGCCCGCTGATTGCCCAGGGCGTGCCCCAGTCTGTAGTGGATGCGCTCACGAGAGTGCTCAAACCGTTGGTAGACCTGGGGTACAGCCGTAACGACTGGCGTCCAGCCGGCGGACCGCCGCAGGGGGTCCAGGCCCGCCAGTCGCGCGGGACTCAGGTTCGGAACGGTGTTGGCAGAAATCGCGCGGCCACCGCGACGGCCGCTAAAGCAACGCCGGTCAAGGCGACGGCCGCTAGAGCCGCAGCCCGGGGGGCTACTGCCCGCTAGGCGTTGGGCCGATTTCCGTGATTGGCCTTGCTGTGCTTACGGTCACGCTTCTTCCGGCCACGCTTGGCCATGATGTTCCTCCGGGAGTCTGATCGGATTTAGTCGGCGGCAAACCGGCCGACTCTTCGTTCAATCATCTCACGGTGCCGTCGCCTACTCGACACCGGTGATGTGGTTCTATTGAGACATGGCCGAGGATGTGCGCGCGGAGATCGTTGCCAGTGTGCTTGAGGTCGTGGTCAGCAAAGGCGATCAGATCGGCGCCGGCGACATTCTGGTGCTCCTGGAGTCGATGAAAATGGAGATTCCGGTATTGGCCGAAGTCGGTGGAACTATCACCGAGGTCAGCGTCGAGGTGGGTGACGTGATCCAGGCCGGTGACCTCATCGCCGTTATCGACTGACCCCGCGGCTTCGACGACCGGCGATCCATGTCAACCCTCGGGGACCTGCTTGCCGAGCACACGATCCTCCCCGGCGCCGCCGTCGACCATTTGCACGCCGTGGTGGGCGAGTGGCAACTGCTGGCCGATTTGTCCTTCGGCGATTACCTGATGTGGGTTCGCCGCGACGACGGCACGGCGGTCTGCGTGGCGCAGTGCCGGCCTACCACTGCCTCCACGCTGCTGATCACCGACGCCGTCGGGACCGCGGTGGCCGAGGAGTCTCTGCTCGGGGCAGTACCGGTGCGCTACCGCGACAATGTGGTGGCTCTTCTGACCCGCCAAACCGCGCGCGACGGCCGACGCACCTCCTCCCAATTGGAGAAGGCCTATCTGGATTGCGCCGAACATCTGGTGCACATGGTGTCCGAGGGCACCTTCCCCAACGTCGGCGACCTGGCCATGTCGCGGTCGAGTCCCCGCGTCGGCGACGGCTTCATCCGCCTCGATGTCGCCGGAGAGGTGGCCTATGCCAGTCCCAACGCGCTGTCGGCCTATCACCGGATGGGCCTGACCGCTGAGTTGGAGGGCCACAATCTGGTGGCGATCACCCGGCCGCTGATCTCCGATGTGTTCGAGGCCCAGGAACTCGCCGACCATGTCGGCACGTCGCTGGCCGGCGGTTCCAGCATGCGCCTCGAGGTCGACGCGGGCGGTGCGACTGTGCTGCTGCGCACCCTGCCGTTGGTGGTCGGCGGGGCATCGGCGGGTGCGGCGGTGCTGATCCGCGACGTCACCGAGGTCAAGCGACGCGATCGCGCCCTGCTGTCCAAGGATGCGACGATTCGCGAGATCCATCACCGGGTGAAGAACAACCTGCAGACGGTGGCGGCACTGCTGCGACTGCAGGCTCGCCGAACCACCAACGCCGAAGCGCGGGAGGCGCTTACCGAGTCGGTGCGACGCGTGGCCGCCATCGCCCAGATACACGAGGCGTTGTCGATGTCGGTCGACGAGGAGGTCAATCTCGACGAGGTGATCGACCGGATCCTGCCGATCATGAATGACGTTGCGCGGGTTGACAGTCCGATCCAAATCATCCGCGAGGGCACTATGGGTGTGCTTGACGCCGACCGCGCCACCGCACTGATCATGGTCGTCACCGAGCTGGTGCAGAACGCTATCGAGCACGCCTTCGGTCCCACGGACCGCCGCGGTCGCATCGTGATTCGCGCGGAACGTTCGGCGCGGTGGCTCGATATCGTCGTCGGTGACGACGGGCGCGGCTTGCCGGACGGCTTCACCCTGGAGGCATCAGACCGGTTGGGTTTGCAGATCGTGCGGACCCTGATGTCCGCCGAACTCGACGGCTCATTGCAGATGCGCCCACGCGCCGGCGGCGGCACAGATGTGATCGTGGGGGTGCCGATCGGGCGGCGGGTCGGCCGCGGCACGCCCCCGGTGCCCCGAACCGGCGATTAGCTGCGGAAATGACCGCGGCCCCGACAGGTGCCGGGGCCGCAGATCACATCGTTGACTGCTCAGACGCCGGTGCGAGCCCTGGTTCGTGCGTTACGACGCTTGAGTGCGCGACGTTCGTCCTCGCTCATTCCGCCCCACACGCCGGCATCCTGCCCGGAATCCAGCGCCCAGGTCAGGCAATCGGTGGTCACCGGGCACCGGTTGCAGACGAGCTTCGCGTCAGCGATCTGGGCCAGGGCCGGTCCGCTGTTCCCGACGGGGAAGAACAGTTCCGGATCCTCGTCCCGACAGACCGCGTTATGGCGCCAATCCATGTCTTGCCACTCCTTTTATCGTTTCTATGTATGCGGCAGGGTACGGGAGAACACCCGTTGCTCCTGGGCCGTTAACTCGTGAACACACAAATGTTGTTGCACTGTTATCCACGACTCTGTCACAGGCTCGACGGTTGTCAAGAGAACTCCATTCAACCGTGGGCAATCTCACTCCGAGGGGTGGATTACCCGGGCCTGGATCCGTTGTACTACACTGCCGTCGATCGCGGTCGGTTTTGGCCGATTTCAGCAGATCAAAGGCGCTTTTCGGGCGACGGGGCGACCACCGCCAGGGCTGCAGGCACCGAGGTGAAGGTCATCGCGTCGCGCATCCCGAGGAAATCCCCGTCGACCTGGCAGGCGATCGGTTCGGACGAGGTGATCTGCACCCAGGTCAGGTCGTCCTCCCGGATCAGGTGCTTGCCCTTGATGGTGGCGTCCGCTGCCAGCATCCGGCGGACCACCAGCAGGTTGGCGATCACATTCATGGTGGTGACGGCGAATACGCCCAGACCGCCCTCGAAGGTGGTGTCCGGGTTGGTCCACACCGGCCGGCTGTTGGCGTACGTCCACGGGCTGGCGTTGGAGACGAACGCGAAGTGCACGCCTCCGATTGGCTCCCGGTCGGGCAGCTGCAGTGTGAGCAGGGGCTCGGACCGCGCACTGCCCAGCATCTCGCGCACCGCGATCCGGATGTAGCGGCCCGCGGTGACCTTGCGGCCCCTGGCCCGCTGGGCCTCCACGGCAGCCACCACGTCGCCGTCCACGCCCATGCCGGCGGTGAATACCGCCCAGCGCTCGCCGCAGTCCATCAGCCCGATCCGGCGCCACGCCTGGCCCCGCCGATGCGCGCCGAGCAGATCGATCAGCTGATTGGTGGCCTCGGTGGGGTCCGCGCTGATGCCCAGTGCACGGGCGAAGACATTGGCCGATCCGCCGGGCACCACCGCGACGGCGGGCAGGTCGCCGGGTGCCGGCCGGTCCGGCCCCGGTGCGCCCAGCAGTCCGTTGACCACTTCGTTCACCGTGCCATCGCCACCGTGCACGATGATCACGTCAGTCCCGTCGCGGCGGGCGGACTCGGCGATCTCGATGGCGTGGCCGCGATGGTCGGTGTGGGCGACGACGAGTTTCACCCGGCTCTCCAGGGCGTGGGCCAACAGGTCGCGGCCGGCCGCGGTCGTCGACGTGGCGTTCGGGTTCACGATCAGCACGGCGCGCACGAGCGTTGAGACTATCGGCACCTTTAGGCTCGGGCGGTGGGCTTTACCTCAAGTTCGGTTTCTCCGGCAACGGTACGGGCGGCCGCGGTGCTGGTCGGTCTGGAAGGCGCGGCGGGTCTCATCGCCGCGGCGGCCTTCGTGGTGCGCGGACTCACCGGAGCTGACCGGCACATCGTCAACGGGTTCGGCAATGCCGCCTGGTTCGGCATTCTCGGTGCCATCGTTCTGGCTGCAGCCTGGGCACTGTGGACTGGCCGGCGTTGGGGTCGCGGGATCGCGGTGTTCACCCAACTGCTGATCCTGCCGGTGACCTGGTACGTGGGTGTCGGTTCGCACCGGTGGTTCTACGGTGTGCCGATCGCCGCGGTAGCCCTGGCAGCGCTGGTGCTGTTGTTCAGTCCGGCCACGTTGCGCTGGCTGTCCTATTCGGGTGCTGATCCAGCTAGTGCCGACAGTTCCGGCCCAGACACCCGATAGGTGATCCACTCCGACATCTGTTTTCCGCCCACTGCGTCGTACAGTGCGATCGCGGGTGAATTCCAATCCAGCACAGCCCAACTCAGCCGGCTGAAGCCGTGCTCGACGCACTGTCGTGCCAGGGTGGCCAATAGCGCCCGGCCCAGCCCGAGGCGGCGGAACTCCTCCCGGACGAACAGGTCCTCCAGGTAGATGCCCGCCGTGCCGTCCCAGGTGGAGAAGTTCCGAAACCACACCGCGACCGCAGCCGGTTCGCCGTCGACCTCCGCGAGATGACAGGACGCGGACGGTTCGGGGCCGAAAAGCGCTGCGGTGATCTGGCTTTCGGTCACGGTGCACTGCTCAACCGCATCTTCGAATGCTGCCAGCCCGTAGATCATCGCGACGATGGCTGGCTCGTCGCCGGGTCGTGCCGGACGGATATGTGTTGTCACTGATCGATCCCCAACGCCGTAAGGATGGTCCGGAATTTCGCGGTGGTCTCGGACACCTCATCCTGAGCATCGGACTCGGCGACGATGCCGCCACCGGCCTGCGCCAGCGCGCTGCGCCGGTCGGCGGACAGTTGAGCGCCGCGGATCGCCACCACCCACCGGCCGTCGCCGACCGAATCGCACCAGCCGACCGCACCCGCATAGAACCCGCGGTCGCCTTCGAGGTCGGCGATCAGGTCAATCGCGGCTGCGGTGGGAACACCACCAACCGCCGGGGTCGGGTGCAGTGCCAGCGCGAGATCCATTGCAGTGGTTGATGTATCGCGCAACGTCCCACTGATCGGGGTGCTCAGATGCCACAGTGTGGCTGTCCGGCTCAGTTGTGGCTGCGCCGCGATTTCGAGGTGGCTGCACAGCGGTTCGAGAGCCGCCCGCATGGTGTCGATCACGAGTTGGTGCTCATGGCGATCCTTGGCGGATTCGGCCAGGGCAGCGCCGTTGGCCGCGTCGGTGTGCGGGTCGGCGGATCGCGGTGCCGACCCGGCGAACGGGTGGCAGTTCAGCGTCGCCCCGAAGCGGGCAACCAGCAGTTCGGGGCTGGCTCCCACCAGGGTGGCTCCGGTGAGTCCCGCGGGTGACAGGTCGGTGAGGTAGGCGGTGGCGTGTGCGTCGGCAGCGATCAATCGGTGCAGGATCAGGAGCGGATCCAGCGGAGCGTCGGCGGCCAGTCGCAGCGCGCGGGCCAAAACCACCTTCTGCAACGGGTTGTCATCATCGCGCAGGTGCAGTAGCGCCGCGTCGATCCTGCTGCGGTGTATCTCCGGTTCGGGCAGGGTCTCGACGATCTGCACCGCGGGCATCAGCTCGGGCGGACACAGCGGCAATTCCGCGCCCACAGTCACCGGCGCCAGCAGCGCAGCCGGGCCGCGGACGTCGAAGGGCAGTGCGCCGACAATCAGATTGACAGTACCGTCGCGCAACGCCGCCGCCGCCGCGGCGATATCGTCGAATCCGGTCCTTATTCCTTGTGCGACAAGGGTTCCGGCGGTACCACTCAGTACGAAGGACGGCGCCTTCGTCACGTTTCGGTGACCGGGACGCGGTGGGCGGTCAAGCCGAGTGCCGAGAGCTGGCGCAGCCCGTACTCGAAGCCGCAGACCGACACCGAAGCCGTTTGGCAGCTGTAGCGGGCCCCTTCGCGCAGCGGTTGTTCGACCCAGCGGGTGATCACCGCTCGGGAGAAGTGGCCGTGGCTGATGAACACCACGTCGCGATCGCTCATATGGTCCAACGCGAGTGCCACCGCCTGGTCGGCGCGCATGCTGACCTGATCGACGCTCTCCCCGTTAGGGCAGCCGTAGGTCCACAGCAACCAGCCGGGCGTGGTTGTGCGGATCTCGTGGGTGGTCAGGCCCTCATAGTCGCCGTAATCCCATTCGGCCAGCAGCGGTGACACCTCGTCGACCTTCAAGCCGGCCAGTTCGGCGGTCACCAGGGCGCGCTTGCGGGGGCTGCTGACGACGAACGGGTTTTCCAAGGCGAGGTGTTCGAGGGTGTGGGCGGCCATAACGGCCTGCTCGCGGCCCTCTTCGATGAGGTCGATATCAGTCGTACTGGTGTGTTGTCGAGTCCGCGACCACTCGGTCTCGCCGTGGCGGAACAGGATCAAACGATGATTGCCGACGCTCACGCTCACCGATTGTGCCCGAACCTGTAAGGATGGTCACCGTGACCCGGGTATTGGCGGTGGCCAACCAGAAGGGCGGGGTGGCCAAGACCACCACGGTCGCCTCACTGGGCGCGGCATTCGTCGAAGCGGGCAAACGGGTGTTGCTTGTGGACCTCGACCCGCAGGGCTGCCTCACCTTCTCGCTGGGCACCGATCCGGACAAGCTTCCGGTGTCCGTGCATGAGGTGCTACTCGGCGACGTCGAACCCAACGCCGCGCTGGTCGTGACGCCCGAGGGTATGACGCTGTTGCCGGCCAATATCGACCTGGCCGGTGCCGAGGCCATGCTGCTGATGCGGGCGGGCCGGGAGTACGCGCTCAAACGCGCGCTGGCGAAGATTGATCAGGACATCGATGTGGTGATCATCGACTGCCCGCCATCACTGGGTGTACTCACGCTCAATGGTCTGACCGCCGCCGACGATGTAATCGTGCCGTTGCAGTGCGAAACGTTGGCGCACCGCGGGGTCGGTCAGTTCCTGCGGACGGTTGCAGATGTGCAGCAGATCACCAACGCGAACCTTCAGTTACTCGGCGCGCTGCCAACCCTCTACGACGCGCGCACCACGCACAGCCGGGACGTCCTCCTCGATATCGCCGACCGTTACGACCTGCCGGTGCTGGCCCCGCCGATTCCGCGCACGGTGCGTTTCGCTGAAGCCAGCGCATCGGGCGCTTCGGTGATCGCGGGCCGAAAGAGCAAGGGCGCCAGCGCCTATCGCGAGTTGGCTGCGTCGTTGCTGAAGTACTGGAAGTCGGGTAGGGCGCTGCCGACCTTCACACCAGAGGTGTAGCGCCGACCTTCACACCAGAGGTGTAGCGCCGGATTAGCTGGGCCCGAACCCAACCACCACGGGTCCGCGCTGCTCGATCACCATCGATCCACTCACCGCGGGCAGCACCGGGCCCTTTCCGTCCGGGTGGGCGAGCGTGATCACGCGTTCTCGGGCGCCGTTGGCCGGGTCGTAGACACCCAGACCGTCGGCGAGGGGAACGAGGAGCTTGCCGGCCATCATGGTGGCCGGCCCCAGCGGATCGACGGCGTCGAGGGTGTAGCGGTAGCCGAGTTTCTTGTCGAACACCACGACTGACGTTGCAGTCCACCAGGTGATGAAGTCACCCGCCCGGGTCACCGCCGGTGCCGCGCCGGTCACGGTGACACCCGAGCGCAGTGGGGTCTCGGAGACTTTGGTGCCGGTCTCGTCGTAGACGACGACTTCTGGCCGGGGCGTCGGCAGGAACACCGCGGTGTTGGTGCCTGACACCGCCAGCACGCGCGCGTCGGAGTCGACGGCCAGACCGGGCAGCGCGACGTGCTTGGTATCCGGTTCGTCCTCCTCCTTGGCCGGTTTGAGTAACGTCAGCCGTAAATCCTTGGTGTCGCGGCAGGCCTCGAGTACCGAGACCGCGGTGTCGGTTCCGGCCGCCGACATCAGCGTGCACCCGGCGCCGACCGCCTGGTGGATGGGCTTGACCCGGGCGTCGAGTTCGCCGTAGGACAGCATCCGGACCAGATCCGAACGCCACAATTCCAGGCGGGTCGGCCCGGCCGAGAGCACCGCACTGCCGTCGGAGGTCAGCACCACCTGGTTGTCGGCGTAGCTGGTCCGGGTCGGGCCGCGCTCACCGGTGCCGGCTTTGATGCCGCTGACCTGGCCGCAACCGCGGGAGTCGGGGTACACCGCGACGGCAAGATCGTAGACGTAGGACAGCCCGCACAGATCGGTGTCGCGGGCGTAGGTCCAGCGCTGCTGTCCGGTCTGCGGATCAAGGCCCGCGACGGTGCGCTCGTCGCCGGTGACCACCGTATTGCTCACGACGATGGGGGACAGGGTGCGGGCACTCGTGGTTGTCCAGCGCCGAGTCAGTGCCGCGGGAACCGCTGCGGGCGCTACTGCGGCAGCCGCGGGCCCGGTGGCCGGGTGGCTGACGGTGGCCCGCGTCGAGCTGTGCCACCAGAACGTCGCGATGAATACCGCGACCGTCGTCGCGATCGCCGCGGCGGCGATCAGATCACCTCGGGTGCGGCGCTCCGGTGCGATCAAGGCTTAGTTCGGGGTCGCGCTGGCCCCGGCCGCGTTGCGCGGACGGCGACGACGCCGACGTCGTGCGGCACCGTCGCCGGCAACGGCAGACGAATCCGGGTTCGTCGAAGCCGTTGCAGCAGAAGGATTCTCGACGTGACCGCTTGAGTTTTCGCCGCTGCGGGTGCGCTGCCGCGACCGGTTGCGGCTGGGCCGCGATGCACCATCGTCGCCGGAGCGCGCCCGGTCGGTGGAGCTCACCCGGGTCTCACCGCGGGTATCGCCGCGACTCGGTCGGGTGCTGCTCGACTTGCGGGCGCCGCCGATGGTGCCGACCGCGTGGGTGGGAATGCCGAGTTCTTCGTAGAAGTGCGGAGAGTTGGAGTAGGTCTCGGCCGGATCCGGGCGGTCAAGCTTGAGCGCGTTGTTGATCATCGACCAGCGCTCGAGTTCGTCCCAGTCGACCAGGGTGACGGCCACACCGGTCTTGCCGGCCCGGCCGGTGCGGCCGATGCGGTGCACGTAGGCCTGCTCGTCTTCGGGGATCTGGTAGTTGATCACATGGGTGACATCGTCGATGTCGATACCGCGGGCGGCGACGTCGGTGGCGACCAGCACGTCGACCTCACCGGTGCGGAAAGCTTTGAGTGCCTTCTCTCGGGCGATCTGGCCGAGATCGCCGTGCACGGCGCCGACCTTGAAGCCGCGCTCGGCGAGTTCGTCGGCCACCTTCTGGGCGGTGCGCTTAGTCCGGCTGAAGATCATCGTCGCGCCGCGGCCTTCGGCCTGCAGGATGCGGCTGACCATCTCCACCTTGTCCAGCGCGTGTGCCCGGTAGACGAACTGCTCGGTGCTGTCGTGGGTGGCCGAACCCTGCACGCCCTCGGCGCGGATGTGGGTGGGCTGGGTCATGAACGTTCGCGCGAGGGTGATGATCGGGTCCGGCATGGTTGCTGAGAACAGCATCGCTTGGCGCTGGGCGGGAATCTGGCGCAGGATGCGTTCGATATCGGGCAGGAAGCCCAGATCCAGCATTTCGTCGGCTTCGTCGAGCACCAGTACCGACAGCCCGCCGAGTTGCAGGTGGCCCTGCTGGGCGAGGTCGAGCAGTCGGCCCGGGGTTCCGACGACGACGTCGGCACCGGATTGCAGCGATTCGATCTGGGACTCGTATGGGCGACCGCCGTAGATCGAGATGACGCTGAGCTTGCGTCCGCCATCAGCGGACAGATACTTGGCCGCGCCGGCCAGATCGTCGTGGACCTGAATACACAACTCGCGGGTGGGCACCACGATCAGCGCGCGCGGGGTGCCGTCGAGCGGACGGTCTACGGCGGCCGCGGTGGTGATGCTGTGCAGCAGTGGGACACCGAAGGCGAAGGTCTTGCCCATGCCGGTGCGGGCCTGACCGATGAGGTCATCGCCGGCCAATGCCAGCGGGAGGGTGAGTTCCTGAATCGCGAACGCGTTCTCAATGCCCTGTTCGGCGAGAGCGCGGACGATCTCCTCGCGGACGCCGAGATCGGCGAATCGCATAGGAGGTTTTTCGGCCGGGGTTGGTTGTTCAGTCGCAGTAGTTTGTTCGGTTGACGTCTCGTCAGTGGAGATTGTCATATAGCGGCGTCTGGCCTTCCGTTGTCATTCCTCAGTGCTTTGTCACGCGCGCACGAGTTGAAGACTCTCGGAAATGGTTGGCCCTGCCCAGGGGGCGGGCCGACAGCGTGCACGCACATTACCGTCTCCCATCCTACCTGCTCCGGGCCTGCGAACCGATCAGCGGCGGGGTTACAGTTGCCCCATGGAAGCGACTCAGCGCGTTTCACCGCCGACGGTTCCCGCCGACCACCCGGGTGTCACCGAGTTGTTCCTACTGCTCGCCTACGGCGAATTAGCCGCGTTCTACCGGCTCACCGATGAGGCCCGGATGGCACCCGACCTGCGTGGCCGCATCAATCTGGCTCGGATGGCCGCCGCCGAGATGGGCCATTTCGAACTGGTGCGCGACACCCTGGAGGCACGCGGGGTGGACGTGCCGGCGGCCATGACGCGCTACGCGCCGGCACTCGAGCAGTACCACCGACTGACGATGCCCAGCACCTGGCTTGAGGCGCTGGTCAAGACGTACGTCGGTGACGCCATGGCGGCCGATCTCTATCTGGCGATCGCCGGATCGCTGCCCGACGAAGTGGCCGACGTCGTCCGCGCTGTGCTGGCCGAGACCGGTCATTCGCAGTTCGTCGTCGCCGATGTGCGTGCGGCCGTGACCGCGAGTCCGCGTCAGCGCAGCCGGCTCGCGCTGTGGTCGCGCCGACTGCTGGGCGAGGCCATCACGCAGGCCCAGTACGTGCTCGCCGATCGTGACGAGTTGGTGGATCTGGTGGTCATCGGCGGCGGTCTGGGTCAGCTCACCGACTTCTTCGATCGGCTGCAGCGCACCCACGACGAGCGCATGCGCCAGCTGGGCCTGGCCTGACCAACTAGCGGTTGCAGGTGGTGCTGACGGCGAACCTGGTGTCGGAGGCCACCGTCGCCCCGCTGGCGTCGGTGATCCAGCAGTTGAGTTGGCTGCCCCGGCTGTTGGCCGTCACATAGTTCACCGGCACGTCCTGGGTGACGGTCATGGTCCACGGCAGCGTGACGTTGGTGTCGGTGTGAAACTCACCCGTCTGGTCGGCGTAGACCACGGTGACCGGATCGTCGGGTCGCTGGTTGCCGGCGATGGTGTAGACGATCCGCCGCAGGTCCACCGCGGCGGTGGCGATGCCGTTCGACTCCAACCGCACCGGCACCTCCGAAGCAGCCTGCGCGGTATTGGGCTCGGCGGTGTTCGGCTCAGTGGTGTTCGGCGCGATGGTGGCGACGACGGTTCGAGTCGGCGGGGGACTGTCGGGATCGGCCGTTGTCGCCGCACCGCCAGCCTTGATGACGAACATGGTGGCAGCGGTGACGCCGAGGATGCCGATGGCCGTCAACGCCACCAGAGGCCATCCGCTGCCCTGCCGACGTTCGTGCACGGAAGCCAGGTTATGGACGCCGCCCGCGCGCCCGGAACCGCGGCGCGCAGCCGTTGTCATGCTGTTACCGCAGCTTGACGCGTTCTTTGCCGAACTCATGCGGCTGGCCGACGGCGCCGCAATGGCGTCCACTAACCTTCAACCCGGAGCACTCCAACGGAAAGGGACCTGGCGTGGAGGTCAAGATCGGTGTCTCGGACAGCCCGCGTGAGCTGGTATTCAACAGCTCCCAGACGCCCGCCGAGGTGGAGGATCTGGTGAAGACGGCACTGAGCAAGGGCGGTTCTGAGGTGCTGGCGCTGACCGACGATAAGGGCAAGCGCATCCTGGTGCAGGCCGCGAAGATCAGCTATCTGGAGATTGGCGCGGCCGACGTCCGCCGGGTCGGGTTCGGTATCGCCCCGGAGGCGTCCGCTCAGGGCTGACCTGGGGCCGGGCTTAGGTCCGGGCCCTCGGGACGTGTGACAGCCCGCCCCAGGCGAACTGCACCGTTCCCTCGACCGCGTCCTCCTTGGAGATCGGCCGTTCGGCGTCCAGCCAGTACCGGGCGCAGTCCACGCTGACTCCCACCAGGCCGACGGCGATCATCCGGGCCCGGTGTGGATCCAGCCCGGAATCAGAGCTGATCAGGTCGAACACTGCGTCGGTGCAGGCTTCGGTGGCCACCTTCACCTGAGCGGCCACCTGCGGCTCGTTCGAGTAGTCGTTTTCAAAGATCAGCCGGTAGCCCTGGCTGTCGTGCTCGATGAAGTCGAAGAACGCCTGGACTGCCGAACGCAGCCGCTGACGGTTGTCGGTCGTGGTGCGCAAGGCTTGCCGCACCCCGGACACGAGAATGTCGACGTGCTGTTGCAATACCGCCAGGTACAGGTCGAGCTTGCTCGAGAAGTGTTGGTAGAGAACCGGTTTGCTGACTCCGGCCCGATCGGCGATCTCGTCCATTCCGGTCGCGTGAAAGCCCCGGTCGACGAAAACCTCGCTGGCCGTCTTCAGGAGCTGGCCCCGGCGCTCGTCGCGCGGCATCCGGCCACCGTGGGCACGCTTGCGCGCACTCGTAGGGGTCGGACTGCTCATCATTTCGACATTACTACCCGCTTTGGGGCCGGTGGGTCCTGCTCCGCGGCCTCGACACGCGCGCGCCCCGGGTGCGTCCCGTGATCGTTATGCCATCCTGGGTCGGTGACCAACGAGCCGGGGCCGCGCGATTCAGGGCGCGTGCCGGTGCTGCGCAGCGGGCCGGGCGAGCCATTGCGCGCACTGCGTGACCCGATGGCTGAGGACTCCGGCCGGGCCAGGTCCAACCGCGATGAGCACAGCCAATTGCGCATGCAGAGCCCACTGGGCCGGTTCCTGGCCACCTACGGGTGGCGGGCCTACGCGCTGCCGGCGCTGATCGTGGTGACCGGCGTCGTGCTTTATCAGACGCTCACCGGAACCGCGGCCCCCGTCGCCGACGACTCGGTGAAGAGTCCGCCGACCATCGGGTCGTCCGGCACCGCGATCATCGGTGCGCCGCCGCGCGGGGTTACCGAGTTCGACGCCGGCCTGCCTACCGGAATCGTGCCCGCGGGTGGGCCGTTCACCGAGGCCGGCGAGCGGACGTGGCATATCGTGCCGGGCACCACACCGAAGATCGGTGAGGGCACGGCGAAGGTGTTCAAGTACACCGTCGAGGTCGAGAACGGTATCGACACAACGTCATTCGGCGGCGATGAAGGTTTCGCCCGGATGGTGACCGAGACGCTGGACAACCCGAAAAGCTGGACGCACAACCCGCAGTTCGCGTTCCAGCGCATCGACGCGACCACGCCCGACCTCAAACCCGACTTCCGGGTGTCACTCACCTCGCCGATGACCATCCGCGAAGGCTGCGGCTACGAGATCGAGATCGAGACCTCTTGCTACAACCCCATTTACGGAGCAGACGCCGAACCGCGGGTGTTCATCAACCTGGCGCGCTGGGTGCGTGGCGCGGTGCCGTTCCAGGGTGACATCGGTTCCTATCGGCAGTACCTGATCAACCACGAGGTGGGCCACGCCATCGGCTACACCACCCACGAACCGTGTGAACGCAATGGCGCGCTGGCGCCGATCATGATGCAGCAGACCTTCTCCACCTCGGACAACGACGCCACCCGGTACGACCCGGAGTCGGTGAAGGCGGACGGCAAGAGCTGCCGGTTCAACTCCTGGCCGTATCCGATCGCCTGACAGGCGCCGCCGGTACCGCCGAGCGTGCGCAAAGTGCGCGCCATGCGCGGCGTGTCGGTGCACCGACACGCACGCTCGGCAGGGAGGCGACAATGGATGCCATGTCCCTGCCGCCACTGGTGATCCCGGCAGCCGAACTCACCCGCGATGAGGTCGCGCGCTACAGCCGTCACCTGATCATCCCGGACATCGGGGTGCTCGGGCAGAAGCGGCTGAAGAACTCCCGCGTGCTGGTGATCGGCGCCGGCGGGCTGGGTTCGCCGACGCTGCTCTACCTGGCCGCCGCCGGTGTCGGCACCCTGGGCATCGTCGACTTCGACACGGTTGACGAGTCCAATCTGCAGCGCCAGATCATCCACGGCACCTCCGATATCGGCCGGCCCAAGGTGCACAGTGCACGTGACTCCATCGCTGAGATCAACCCGCTCATCACGGTTCGCCTGCACGAGTTCCGACTCGACGTCGACAACGCCGTCGCGTTGTTCACCGACTACGACCTGATCATCGACGGCAGCGATAACTTCGCCACCCGCTACCTCGTCAACGACGCCGCCGTGCTTGCGCACAAGCCCTACGTGTGGGGCTCGATCTACCGCTTCTCCGGTCAGGTGTCGGTGTTCTGGGAGGACGCGCCCGACGGGCCCGACGGCAGTAAGCGCGGTGTGAATTACCGCGACCTGTACCCCGAACCGCCGCCGCCGGGTTCGGTGCCGTCGTGTGCCGAGGGTGGCGTGCTGGGCATCCTGTGCGCCTCGATCGCGTCGGTGATGGGCACCGAGGCCATCAAGCTGATCACCGGGATCGGCGAATCCCTGCTGGGCCGGCTGATGATCTACGACGCGCTGACGATGTCCTACCGCACCATCGACATCCGCAAGGATCCGCAGGCGCCGGCCATCACCGGCCTCGTCGACTACGAGGCGTTCTGCGGTTCGGTCTCGGATGGGTTGGGGCCTGACGCCCCGGCCCCGGCGGACGCGTCGATCACACCGCATCAGTTGCGCGACCTGATTGACTCCGGCGCCACGATCGCGCTGATCGACGTCCGCGAACCGGTGGAGTGGGAGATCAACCGGATCGCCGGTGCGGTGCTGATTCCACAGTCCGTGCTGGATTCCGGCAACGGGCTGGCCGGTCTGGCGCCCGGCGCGATGCCGGTGCTCTACTGCAAGACCGGTGTCCGATCGGCGCAAGCCCTGGCTGCGCTGCATCGGGCGGGGTTCGCCAATGCCGTGCATCTGCAGGGCGGCATCGCGGCCTGGGCGGCCCAACTCGAACCCGACATGGCGATGTACTGACCGCTTCCTGTCGCCGGCACGCCTTACCCTGGCCATGTGACTGACGAGCGCCCGCCCGAGCACGTCTTGGCGACGTTCGGTGTGAAGTCCGGCGAACCGGAGCAGCTGGGTGCCGGCTGGGAGGGTGGCTGGCGCTACGGCGAGCTCGTGATCGCCCCGATCACCGATAACGCCCGCGCCGCCTGGTCGGCGAAGGTGCGCGAGACGCTGTTCGTCGACGGACTGCGGCTGGCCCGGCCGGTGCGCTCCACCGACGGTCGCTATGTGGTCTCGGGTTGGCGGGCGGACACCTTCGTCGCCGGTGCACCCGAGCCGCGTGACGATGAGGTGGTGGCCACCGGCGTGCGGTTGCACGAGGCCACCGCGACACTCGAGCGGCCGCGATTCATCACCCAGATGCCGGTGCCGCCATGGACCGACGTCGACGTGTTCACCGCGGCCGACCGCGCCGCCTGGGAGGACCGCCCGCTGCATAATCTGCCGCTGGGAGCACCCGTGCTGCCCGAGTCGGAGGATCGCACGCACGCCAGGGAGTTGCTCGGCCAACTTGCCGGACTGCGCAAACCCACCAAGAGTCCCAGCCAGTTGGTGCACGGAGATCTTTACGGCACAGTGCTGTTCGCGGGTGCTGCCGCCCCCGGAATCACCGACATCACACCGTACTGGCGGCCGGCATCCTGGGCGGCTGGCGTGGTCGTCGTCGACGCGCTGTCCTGGGGTGACTCCGACGACGGTCTGGTCGAACGCTGGGATGCACTGCCGGAGTGGCCGCAGATGTTGTTGCGCGCGTTGATGTTCCGGCTCGCGGTGCACGCCCTGCACCCGCTGTCGTCGAACGAGACGTTCCCCGGCCTGCTGCGGACCTCCGCTTTGGTCCGGATGGTGCTCTAACCGAATTTGTGCCGCACCGACATCTCGCCGGTCAGCGGCACCCGGTGATTGATCGCGATCACGCCCTCGGCGCGCAGTAACTCCCACTGCCGCGTCGCCAGATGCGGCGCTGGGCGTCCCGAGGCGGTGATCACCCGGTGCCACGGCAGATCTTGCGCGTCGGTGCGCATGATCCAGGCGACGATTCGCGGGCTGGAAAGTGCTGCGGCACAGGCGATATCGCCATAGGTGGCGACCCGGCCCGGCGGTATCAACGCCACCAAGTCACGTACCCGTTCCACCTGGGTGTCGGTGATCTTGGCCATCAGCCGAGGGCGAGCATATCCCGGATCGCCGCGGCAGTCTCGTCGGGTTTGGCCAGCGGAACCATATGCCGGCTGTCGAAGTCCAGCAGGGTGAAGTCGGGGCCAATCTGTTCGGCTAGCCCGTCGATCAGCGCGTCACTGACATACGGCGGATCAGATCGTGCACCGCGGATCAGGGTCGTGGGAATTCCGTTGCGCGGCAACACGATATCGCGAGCCAGTTCACTCCAATACGACATCATCGCCGGCACGCAGATTCGCCAGCGGTAGCGACCATTGGGTAGTTGGATGAGATGTTCGGCGAGTTCGTCGTCGACCTCGGCAACCGGTACATCAGCCCACGCGGCATTGACCTTCTCGGCGCGGGCTTCCGCGGGATCGGGATAGTCCGGCGACTCCAGCATCGCCTCGGCCACCGCCAGCATGCGCTTGCCGTTGAGACCGATCGCCGGATCCAGCAGAACCAGGCCCGACACCAGGTCCGGACACGACGCCGCCAGGTGCAGGGCGACCGCGCCCCCGAAGGAATGACCCACCACCACAACCGGGCCGGCGGCCTCGCGCTCGATCAGACTCGCCAGTGCGGCGACATTGGCATCGATGGTCCAGGGCGCTGCCCACGACGAGCGGCCATGTCCGAGTAGATCCGGAGCCAGCACGGTGAATTCAGCGAGATGCTCATTGGCCAGGGTGTGCCATCGCCAGCCGTGCCCGGTCAACCCATGGATCATCAGGACTTGTGCGGGGCCGGTGGGGCCGAAGCGGTTCAGGTGGAGTTCGTCGTCTGGCACGCGAACCATGGTGCCAGTGGGGGCGCACCAGCCGTCACGGGAGGGGTGTGGTCACCAGGGCTGTTCGGCCATCGATTCCAATACTGACTGCGGTGCCGTTCACCAAATGCTCGTGGCGGCCTCCGCTGACATCGCTGATCACGATCGACGTCGGGTCGGACTCGCTGTTGAGGTGGGCCAGCACTCGGGTCCGCGATCCCTGGAACTGTTGGCTGATGACCGTGGCCGGCAGGCCGGGCTCGCCTGGATCAAGCAATGCGGTGGACTCGGGACGCACCAGGACGTCAACCCGGGTCCCCACGGGATGGGACGTGGCGCCGGCGAGGGGCACCAGTGATCCGGCGAAGTCGACCGCGCTGCCGGCGGCAACGGTGCCGCTGAACCGATTCGATTCGCCGACAAATGCCGCGACGAACGGGGTGGCCGGGTTGCGGTAGATCTGTTCGGGCGTCGCGAACTGCTCGAGTCGGCCCTGGGAGAGCACCGCGATGCGGTCCGAGATCGTCAGCGCCTCCTCCTGGTCGTGCGTGACGAAAATGGTGCTGATACCCAGTTCCTTCTGGATGACCCGGATCTCGTTGCGCAGACTGACCCGCACCTTGGCGTCCAGCGCCGACAGCGGCTCGTC
>Ga0209829_10000943_pt1 | contig 24600 bp, 26 predicted proteins | sample C_140205_EF_Meta_FD_187311 | JGI IMG/M metagenome (GOLD analysis project Ga0209829, IMG submission 187311) | Freshwater microbial communities from Lake Croche, Canada to study carbon cycling - C_140205_EF_MetaG (SPAdes) (version 2) | ecosystem: Environmental > Aquatic > Freshwater > Lake... | reverse complement strand
CCAGCCTGAAATTGCCTTGATTCCTGATTTCAGGGGAGGCAGAAGCAACCGTTTGAACGAGGCGCTTATCAGGAACGTAATTCGCGGTGTTATCGTCAAGCCGATACGGCGTCAGTTTTTTATCGTAGAGGATGGTTCCATTACCACGAACCAAAGGGGATGCCCCGGCAGCCGATGGATTATTGCCCACCAGCGCGTTGGGTGCAGAAGAAACAGGGGTTGCCCCTGACCAAGTGTCCTGCGCGTAATTAAAGCCAAATTTCCAGCGATCAGAGAAGGTCAATAGCCCATTGGCCTCGATATTATCGACCTGTAAGGGGGTGTATTGACTCTTAAGACCATCCAGCAATTGCCAGGGCGTCTGTTTATAGGAGCCATATTGCAAATCAAGGATATCCCCAGGTGCTGCCACCGCCATCGGGTTTTGCGCCACTAACCCAGGCAATGCAAGGGCTGCCGCGCGCAATGCACTCAAAGCGGATGGCTCCGAAAGGATCGAAGAGCCCGATAGAGACAGGGCCTTGGGGTTTGTACGCCGCAGTCGCTGGAGGGCTGAAGCGGTCAAAGCGACCGGCCCTCTAAGACCGAGCGATCGGAGACTTTGAGTGAGGAGGTTGATCAACACAGCGCCTATCGATCGTCATCAGTAACAGCCACAGCCACCGCCCCCCGAGGAGGCCGTGCTTCCGGAGGCTGATTCTCTGGAGCCATAAATATGTTCACGGAGAGCCGCTTGACTCGGGAAAGGCTGCAAGCCCATATGAGGCTTGGCCAGATTACCGCGCTCCCAAGGCTGAACCTCCGCGCACCCTTCTAAAACAACACTGAAGGCGACAAGAAGAAGGCCCTGCAAGAGGCGATTAAATGGATATCCAAAGAGCTTTCTGAGGACCAAGGACGCTTGGCCGCGATGGGCTGCCTTCTTAGAAACTTTGAATGAGCCGATCAAAAGGGTCATTTGACGGGACTTTTCTCATCGAGCAAGGCCTCCACCTCATCTCTCAAGGCCTGAGCCTCGGTGGGCTTGAAGCCCAAATGGATGAATCGCAGCACCCCTTGCCGATCAATCAGGTAGGAAGACGGCATCGCCTTCACCCCCAATTCATGGGCGCACTTACCCCCAGCATCCGCGACCAATTCAAAATGTGCTGGGGTTTGGTTTAAAAACCCCATGGCATCCCCGGCTTTTTCATCCAAATTAACGCCGACGATCGATAAGCCTTTAGAACCCAACTCCTTCTGTAATTTGTTCATGAAGGGAAAGGATTGCGCACAAGGACCGCACCAGGAGGCCCAGAAATCGACATAGATCACCTTGCCCTGGTAGGCCTCGAGGGTCTTTTCGCCCCCTCCGCCGATCTTCGAAAGCGTGCATGAAGGGGCTTTCACGCCAACCCCGCCATCAGCCAAAGCCTGGCTTATAAATCCCCAAAGCAAGATCCCATAGACCATTCCTGATCGCATCGTCATCTCATTTCTCTTTTAATCAATAGTAAAAACGGCGTGCATGAATCCCTGCACCCTCACTGCGGCATCGCCGCCAAGCGAATTTGGGCTAATTGGCGCACGATTGGATCGGTATCAGCCAGGGCCGATTCTAAATAATTTCGGTTTTCTAAAGCCAAGGGCAGGGCCTCAATCGCCGCCAGACGAACCGAGGGATCGGGATCGATGACGCCATTTGCTATGAGAGAGGGGCTTGATGGATCGCCCAACCGCGCGAGTCCCGAAAGAGCACTCCCCCTGACTTCGCCATTTTCATCATTCAAAGCGGCCTGATAAAGACTTCGACGGGTCTCCTGATCCATACCACCCGATTGCCCAAGGAGAGAAAGAGCGTCAATCCGTTTCGTACTGTCTGAATCCTTCAGCATCGCCATCAGGAGATCACCGGAGGGCTTGAGCGGCAAGGATACCGGAGGGGGTAAAGAGGATGGGGATGAAACACCCCTATCGGTGGGCTCTAAGTCTCTTCGAGAAGACGACAGAATGACGATTCGCTCGTAATCCGAAGGGCTCTTGCTTGATGCTGAACCCGCAGCAATATAAAGGACGTTAGCGCTTGACCCTAAAAGACACTGGAGAAGCGGCTTGATGGTGCTCGACGAACAAGCCAGTGTGATCGGCTCCTCGCGTTCATGGCCATGAACAATAGGAATGCCGACTTGGCTTGAAAGACGGTCTAAAACATCCCCTGTGGTCGCCTGATCCACCTTGAGGTGAAACCCACCCCCCGCCAGCGCCTCGAGATCGATGTGTCCAGCCACCGAGGACGGTGCATCGGAAGACGCCCCTGCCTTCAAGGTCGTCATGACCCACAGCAAAGAAAAAAGGACAGTGAGAAATCGGGGCATAGCTCGTACTTCCAGGACAGTAGGCCCTTTAAGCAGACTTTATGCCATTATTTTTACACTTTAAAAACAATAGGATATAGTTTTATTGTCGGACTCAAGAGAACCCATCTGTGGCATATGCCACAGTGACTGCGTCATCTCCCCTATCCCTTTTCGAGTCGATCCCGATGGAGCGCCAGCCATTGAAGCGCCAAGGCAGGAACCACCGAATCGATGGTTCCTGCTTCAAGGAGTACCAGGGCTTCATCCAATGACATGACGATGGCACGAATATCCTCACCCTCCTCTTCAAGACCAAATATGCCTTCTTGAAGAGGCCCTAAAGCCACACCAATGAAGACGGTCACCGCTTCAGAGGTGCCACCCGGACTGGTATAGAACGTTCCCACCCGGATAAGGGATTGAAATTGACACCCGGCTTCCTCCAGGCCTTCCCGGTGGGCCACTTCTTCAGGGCTTTCACCCGACTCAATCGCTCCAGCAACCGTTTCAAGGAGCCAAGGAATGGCCTTCGACCCGACCGCCCCGATCCGAAACTGTTCGATCAGGAGAATCTCATCTTTAAGGGGATCGTAAGGGAGGACCGCCACACAGCGACCACGATGAAACAGTTCCCGCATCAAAGGATCACTCCAGCCCCCTTCAAAGGTGGAATGCCGGAGATGGTAGCGGGTTAGATTAAAGAAACCCCGGTAAACCGGGGTCTCATCGAGGATCTTAAACTCTAAGGCCAATAGCTAGGGCCTAGTGAGGGGTGATGAGACGCTCTGAAAGGCCTTCCATGAGGACATTGCCCACGGTGGCGCCCATCTTTCGGGTCAGCCGATCAAACACATTTTCTTCAGGATTAAAGATCACCATAGTCTTCGCCTTCAGGACCTTCTCAGCCACCGTCCGGTCATCCCCGACGTCATCTGAGAGCCCAAGAGTAATGCTTTCAGCGCCGGTCCAGATCAAGCCTGAGAACATGTCAGGGGTTTCCTTTAAGCGCTCGCCACGACCGAGTTTCACGGCATCGATAAACTGACGATGAACCTGCCCCAGTACTTTTTGCATATGATCTTTGGCCAAACCATCCACAGGAGCAAAAGGATCCAGCAGCGCTTTATGTTCGCCCGCCGTCATAATGCGGCGCTCAACACCCCACTGCTTCATCGCATCGACAAAGCCAAACCCCCCCATAATGACGCCAATCGATCCCACCACACTGGCATTATTGACAAAGATTTTGTCCGCCGCCGAGGCGACGTAATAGCAGCCAGAGGCACACATATCAGAAATCACGGCGACAATGGGAAGATCAGGCTTTTGCTGCTTGATCCTCCGAATCTCATCATAGACATAAGCCGATTGCACAGGGCTCCCACCCGGGCTATTCATTCGAAGCAGAATGCCTTTGGTTTTCTTGTCCTCTAGGGCCTCACGAAGGCCATCGATAATATTATCGGCACTGGCCGGCTGCCCTGGCGCAATGACCCCGGCGACATCAATGACCGCGGTGTGCCCTTCCCCATCCTCAGTGATTTCTTTAAAGGGCTTGGCCGCCATAAAGAGGCCCACACCGAGATAGATCGCAAACAGGGACTTAAAGAAAATGCCCCAGCGCCTCGCGCGACGTTGCTCTTCAATCGAGGCTAAAAGGACTTTTTCAATGATCTGCCGCTCTGAGCTATGAAGTGCGCTGGAAGAGGGCTCTACAGGGTCTCTCGAAGACTGGGTCATGGGGTTCTCTGCTTAAAATGCGTCAAAAGGTCTACCGTCTGTTCGAGACAGGCGAGCGGCTGAAGTTCCAATAATTCATCCCGGGTATTAGCCCCGGCAGCAACGGCGACGGCATCGACCCCGGCATTACGCGCCAATTGAAGGTCATGCACGGAGTCACCGATCAGTAAGGTCCTCTTCGGAGTCACTTGAAGCTCACTCAAAAGCTCCTCGACCATCATCGGATGGGGCTTTGAGGCCGTTTCATCGGCGCAGCGGGTCGCATGAAACATTTCCGTGAGACCGGTCGAAACCAGCATGGGATCAAGACCAGAGCGCGCCTTACCGGTGGCTACCGCGAGCTTAAAACCCTCATCGCGTAACTGAGATAAAAAGTCGGGAACGCCCGGAAACAACGCCAAGTGCTCCAAAGATCGGCTGTGGTAGTGGCTTCGGTAATAGCCGATGAGGTCATCAATCGCGGCTCTCGGCTGACCTGGAAACAACGTGTCCATGGCCTCACCAAGACTCAAGCCAATCACCGAACGGGCTTTCGCTCTCGGGGGGATAGGAAGAGAAACAGCCGCAGCCGACACTTCGAGGCATTCAACGATCCATCCAACGGAGTCGCACAAGGTCCCATCCCAATCAAAGATCAACAGGTCGTAATGACGTTTCACCGCGGCAACCCCTTCAACACCTCGAGAAGATCGGGATCAAGAGGGGCCTCGATGGTCATCGCCATTTGGGTTTTAGGGTGCAGGAAGGTCGTTTCCCTCGCATGCAAGAACAATCGCCTCAAGCCCACCGTTCTGAACTGCCGATTCACCGCCTCCTCACCATAGCGCTCATCGCCGAGGAGGGGGTGCCCAAGGTGAAGCGCATGCACACGAATCTGATGGGTTCGTCCCGTGATCGGCCGGGCTTCAACCAGCGTCGCCCCCTGAAACAGATCAAGGCGCTTAAATTCGGTCATCGCCGCCTTGCCATCGCGGGCCACCCTCACCATCCGCTCGCCACTCTGAAGAACATTTTTCTTGAGGGGGGCATCGACCATGATTTTTTTCTTAGCCCACTGACCGGCGATGAGAGCCACATAAACCTTATTGACGTCGTCCTCTCGAAACTGGGTATGCAGCGACTTCAAGGCACTGCGCTTTTTGGCAATCAGGAGACAACCAGAGGTTTCACGATCAAGACGATGAACGAGTTCTAGAAATTTCGCGGTCGGCCGAAGCTCCCTTAAGGCCTCAATGACGCCATAGCTCAGTCCGCTGCCGCCATGAACCGCCATCCCTGAGGATTTATTCAGCACCAAAAGATCCTCATCCTCATAAAGAATGCGCGGCTCAATCCGTGATCTTAGGGCTTCAATGGGTAATTGAGGGGCATCCCGCTCAGCGACACGGACGGGGGGGACGCGGACCCTATCACCCGCCTCAAGACGGTCTTGAGCCTTGACCCGACCCCCGTTACGTCGAACTTCACCCGTTCTTAAGATCCGGTAGACATGGCTCTTCGGTACGCCCTTAAGGCGCGTAAATAGGAAATTGTCGACCCGCTGTCCGGCGTGATCGGCATCGACCTCAATCATCTGGACAGTCGGACTGCTCGGCGGCGTATTCATCAAAGGAATAATAGCAGTATGATCGATTAAATTGATGATTTGACGGCGGATTGTTATAGTTACATGCGTTGGGGTCTTGGTGCGCGCGACAAAGAGAGATGTTGCCGCCAAGCCGGCATAATGAAACGAATAAAGTGCGAACGTCCATAAAGAGCGGGATGGATGTTGCGCGCCGCCGGCCAGAAGCCACCCCATCACGAATTCTGATAAGGAACGCAGCCCTCATAAGGTCAACTTCTGATGACCTTTTGAACCTGTTGCGTGAACCGATTTGGATCCCGCACCGCCCTTGCCCTCCCCTTGCCTGACGTGAATGATCCGTCGGCGGCGGGTTGCCGCGGCGAATCGTAAACAACCAGGGTTTTGAGCGCTCGACCCATGACGAGCCGAAACGATGCGACCCGAGTGGACCATTGTGGTTTTATCCGCGTTATTTGCGGATGACGCTAACCGGATTTTCAGGATCTGAACAGCCGGCCGGGATAGATGATCCTGGCGCTGATCGATCCTAATAAGACGCGCAGCCACCTTAAGAAGTGGTCTCGGGGCGCCAAGGAATTGAGTCAATGAAAAGAATGTTAATCAATGCCACGCAACCGGAAGAACTCCGGGTTGCGTTGGTGGATGGTCAAAAACTTTATGATTTTGACATCGAGGTCCCCTCCAGGGAACAGAAAAAAGCCAATATTTACAAGGGCATCATCAGCCGGGTAGAACCCAGCCTGGAGGCGGCCTTCGTCAACTTCGGCTCTGACCGCCATGGATTCCTCCCCTTCAAGGAGATTCTTCCCTCCTATGTCGGCATTGCCGACGATCAGGAAGTCAGTCGCCGCGATATCAAGGAAAAACTCCGCGAAGGTCAGGAAATTCTGATCCAAGTCGAAAAGGAGGAGCGGGGCACCAAAGGGGCTGCGCTCACCACCTATATCAGCCTTGCGGGGAGCTATCTGGTGCTGATGCCCAATAACCCAAGGGCTGGCGGCATTTCAAGACGCATCGAAGGCGATACTCGAACCGATATGCGCGAGGTCATGGCGGCCCTTCAGGTCCCCGAAGGCATGGGTCTCATCATCCGAACCGCCGGGGGCGGTAAATCGGTCGAAGAGCTGCAGTGGGACATGAATTACCTCCTGCAGCTATGGGAAGCGATCGAACGATCCGCCGCCGAAAAACCGGCCCCCCTCTTGGTCTTCCAAGAAAGTAACGTCATCATCAGAGCATTGCGCGATCACCTTCGCGGTGACATCGACGAAATTCTGATTGATGACCCGGCGACTTTTAATCTGGTGCAGAGCTTCCTGCAACAGGTGATGCCTCAGTTCATCAACAAGGCCAAGCAATATCAGGATAACGTTCCGCTCTTCAACCGTTATCAGATCGAAAGCCAAATCGAACTCGCCTATGCCCGCGAGGTCCCTCTCCCCTCAGGGGGCGCCATTGTCATTGACCATTCAGAAGCGCTCACCGCGATCGATATCAATTCGGCCCGCGCCACCAAAGGCGGCGATATCGAGGAAACGGCGCTCAACACCAATCTCGAAGCCGCTGATGAAATCGCCCGCCAATTAAGGCTTCGAGACCTTGGCGGTCTTTTTGTCATCGACTTTATCGACATGATGGCGTCAAGAAACCAGCGCGCGGTAGAGAACCGCCTAAGGGACGCCGTCCGCATGGATCGAGCCAGAATTCAGCTCGGCAGGATCTCGCGTTTCGGCCTTCTTGAAATGTCTCGCCAGCGCCTGCGGCCTTCGCTCGGTGAATCGAGCCTTCTGACCTGCCCTCGCTGTCAGGGGCAAGGCACGATCCGTAGCGTTGAATCCTTGGCACTCTCCGTGATGCGGATCATCGAGGAAGAAGCGATCAAGAAGAACACCGGCAAAGTCATCGCCTATCTGCCGGTTGATTCTGCGACCTACCTCTTAAATGAAAAGCGTCCGACGATCAACGACATCGAAAAGCGCCATAACGTTTCAGTCCTGATTATTCCAAGTAAGCATCTTGAAACACCGGCCTATGAAATCCAGCGGGTGCGCTCCGCCGACGCCAGTGAAGAGGATGAAAAGGCCCCAAGTTACGGCATCGCGCGCGCCGATATCTCAAGCGACGACCGTTACACTCGGGAAATTCAGGCCAACACCATGGAGCCTGCCGTCCGGGAGTTTCTCCCGGATCGTCCAGCAAGGCCCGCTCCACCGCCCAGTCAACAGGCCATCAATACCGCCTCCGGCAACAAAAACGGCGGACTCATCCAGCGGTTCCTAACGCTCCTGACGGGGCCTCGAACCGAAGAAGAGGAGAAGGCGAGGGAGCGGAATGATGAACGTCCCGTCGAACCCCTTAATGAGAATCGCCGCCCTCCCTCATCCACACAGCCCCAAGGACAACGCCGAGGCGGTCAGGGACAACGCGGACAGGGTCAGCGGCGCCAGGATCAAGAACCGCGCCATAGTCGGCGCAATAACGAGACCAGACCGCCTCGAACAACTCCCGCAGCGCCCCTCGACATCCCCGAGGTCAGACTTCAAGCCCCGCTCCTAGATGAGGGCATCGAGCCGTTGGTTGAAACGCTCGAAACAGGCGAGGGTCAACTGCGGGAGGGTGGACGCCGGAGTAACCGACGCCGCCGTGGTCGCCGAGGAGGCGAGGGGCGCAATCGGTCGACCCAACCAGAAACGGTGAATGAAGCGCCGCTTGAGGGGAATGCGCCTCAAATCCAAGACGCGAGGGACGAAGAGCCCACCCACGTCATCGAACCCATCCATGTTGCAGCAACGCTTGAGGTTGAAGACAGGATGCCGGTTCGGGAGTCGCTTGAGAGCCAAGATGAACCAGCCCGCCCGCAGCGGGCGCCACGGGCGCAGCAACCCAGGGCGCCACGGCAACGAAGCCGTAAACCGGCGGCCAGCGATGAGACTGAATCAAGCCTGGAGACACGGGAGACCGAAAGCCCTCGGAGTGCACCGGAGTCTGGGCCTGAATCCAGTCTGCTGGCACCTGCCGTCAATGGCGGACAGGTAAAGACATTGATCGAGATGGCCTCAGAAGCAACAATCGATCAGGGATCAACAGAGGAGACTGACGGGGCCAGCCCTCGCCGCCCGTCAAGAAGAAGGACGCGAAGCCGGAGAGATCGTCGCGTCCCCTTGAAATCAGGGAACGCTGAAACCTCCTCGATCACTCAGGAGCCTGTCTTAAACGTGACAGACTCGACCCCACCAGCGCCCACATCCGAGTACGGCGACGATTAAGGGGCCATTCCAGTGGGGTTTCAGAACGAAAAGATTCGCTGGAACCCCCCTCCTTAGCGGAGCTTTTGGCTCTTTCCCGTGAAAAATCCTGTCACAGCAGTTGGTGTATAGTACGCCCCACCTTGGGTGGCTTTTGGATGCACGTAAAACGGGCCTCATGAGCGCCTCACGGTGAGGACTATCAGTTCACCCGCACGGAATCCCTGACGATACGGTTTTCTCCTCCCCCCAGCCATCGTGTCCAACCCTAACCGCCCATCACGCCGCCGTTCATCGGGCTTTTCATCGGCCCTGATCAATCTCATGGTCGGCATCCTCGCAGGGCTGATGACCATCGGCCTGATCCTGTTCGGCTGTTACATCTACCTTCAATCACAGCTACCCACGCTGGATGCTCTCAATGACATCCATTATCAAGCGCCGATGCGCATCTATAGTCGTGATGGCCTTCTGATCGGCGAATTTGGTGAAAAGATTCGATATCCCGTTGAACTGAAAGACGTTCCAAAACCCTTGGTGCAGGCCTTCCTAGCGGCAGAAGACAATCGCTTTTACGATCATCCAGGTTTTGATTATCAGGGACTCCTGAGAGCCTCGGTGACCTATGTCATGACCGGTGAGAAACGGCAAGGCGGGAGCACCATTACGATGCAGGTCGCCCGTAATTTTTTCCTGAGCAACGAAAAAACCTTTCTTCGCAAAATTCGCGAAATCCTTCTGGCGATCAAGATCGAAGCAGAACTCCCTAAGGAACGGATCCTTGAGCTTTACCTCAATAAGATTTACCTCGGCAATCATGCCTACGGGGTGACGGCCGCGGCCAAGGTTTATTACAACAAGACCTTGGATGAATTAACGCTGGCTGAAACCGCCATGATTGCGGGTCTCCCTAAGGCACCCTCGACCTTTAACCCCATCATCAATCCGGATCGCTCGATGACCCGGAGAAACTACGTGCTCGGCCGCATGCGGGAAGGTAACTTCATTACCGATGAAGCGTACCATCGAGCTATGGAGCAACCCAATACCGCGCTCCTGCATGCGCACAACATGGACCTTGACCTTCCCTATATTGCGGAGATTGTTCGAAACCAGATGTTCGAGCAATATGGGGAAGAAGCCTATTCCAGCGGGTACCAGGTCAAGACCACCATTGATCCTAGACTCCAGTTATTGGCCGAAAAGACGCTGCGCTCCAATCTCCATCATTTTGATGAAAAAAGGCGCTTCCACGCGATTAAAGAGCATATCGATCTCAAAAAATACGCCGATGAAACGGCCTGGGATCGGCAATTAGCCGTCCCAGGAAAGCTCGGTGATACGATCCCCGCATTGATTACCAGCGTCAAAGGCGGGACTGCCGAGGCTTACCTCGGGCAAGGAAAGCGCATGACCTTATCCTCACAAGATCTCGCCTGGGCCCATCAATCGCTCAATAACCAGCGGATCAAGGGAGAAAACACGAAATCCTTAGCTCCAGGCGATGTCCTAAGGCTTCGTGACAGCAATGGGCACCTCAAACTCACACAAATCCCTGAAGTCGGTGGCGCCCTGGTGTCCGTCCTCCCCAAGGATGGCCAAGTCATCGCCATCGCCGGTGGCTATGACTTCCACTACAACAAATTTAATCGCGCCATCCAATCGAAACGGCAACCCGGTTCAGGCTTCAAACCCGTCATCTACTCGACGGCGCTGATGGAAGGCATGACGCCCTCCTCCATCGTGGTCGATGCCCCGGTCAGCTTCGGCAAATGGACACCGATGAATGCCTCGCGCCGGTTTTATGGTCCTACCCCCTTAAGGACGGCCCTGACCTATTCCCGCAACATCGTCGCCGTCAAGCTCCTGCATAAAGTCGGGGTGACCAAGGCCATTAAGTTGGCCTTGAGCTTTGGTTTTGAACCGGACGAGCTTCCGAAGGTGCTTCCCCTCGCGTTGGGCGCAGGATCTGCAAGCCCCCTTCGAATGGCTCAGATGTACTCGGTATTTGCCAATGGCGGCTTCAGGATCAACCCCTACTTCATTGAACGGGTGGATACCGACAGTGGCAAGACGATCTACCAAGCCACACCGCCGACGGCCTGTGTTGAGTGTGATCCAGCCGCAGAACCCACCGAGGGCACCGCTCGACGGGTGCTCACGCCCGAGGTTCATTTCATGATGAACTCCATGCTGAAGGATGTCGTCCGCTTCGGAACGGCGCGCAAGGCCCTTGCCTTGAAACGACCGGACATCGCCGGCAAGACAGGCACCACCAACAAGTCCTATGATGCCTGGTTCAATGGCTACACCCCAGAATTAGTGACCATTACTTGGTTTGGCTACGATGTCTACAAGAGCCTCGGCCACAACCAAATGGGTGGCGATCTCGCATTGCCGATGTGGATTGAGTTCATGGAAGAAGCCTTGAAGGACAAACCGGTCACCCTGTTCGCAGCGCCTGAACCCAGTCAAGACTATCGCCGAGTCAAAATCGGCAGTAAATCGGCGACACCCGACTATGAATATATCTCCCTCAAGAAGCAGGACAAGCGGGAGGGATCACGATCCTCTCAGAACAAAACCAGCGGAAGCCCCAGCAAAGAGGATCCGAACAGCGATAGCCGTCCACGACCCAAGCCGCAGGTCAAACCAGGGAAGGAAGTGGAATCGCTATTTTAGCAAGCGGCCCGGTGCCAATAAGGCCAGGGGACGTGAGATCGGTGGGGGCGATTTTATTCAAATCGCCCCAACTGTCAGGCTCTCACTCAGGGTGAAAGCCTCACGATAAAGACTAGCGGCTGTAACGGCGACGGAACTTGTCGACGCGACCTGCCGTGTCGACGAGTCTTTGCTTCCCTGTATAGAATGGATGGCATGCCGCACAGACTTCGACGTGGAGATCCTTGCCGAGTGTCGAGCGCGTCTCGAAGGTATTGCCACAGCTGCAGTTGACCGTCAGGGTGGTGTAATTGGGGTGAGTTTCCGTCTTCATGAGGGGGTTTCCTGCAAAACGTGCGGACCAAAATAAACCCGTCACTCTACCTAAATAGACAGCAAATGGCAAGCCGGCAGTTTGTAGCCTTACCCCACAGCGGTCGCCCGCGCGTCCTCTCATGATGAGCCCTATTTCATGCGTATCATTTCTCTGAATGCGAACGGCATTCGCTCGGCTGCCCGCAAGGGATTTTTCGACTGGATGGCCCTCCAAGCGGCTGATGTGGTGTGCCTTCAGGAAACCAAGGCACAGGAACATCAACTCAAGGATGAACTCTTTCGGCCCGAGGGCTTTCATGCCTTTTATCTAGACGCTTTAAAGCCCGGCTACAGTGGCGTGGCCCTTTTTTCAAGGAAGCCCCCGGATGAAGTCATTCGGGGGCTTGGCTGGCCTGACATGGACGCTGAAGGACGTTATATCGAAGCGCGCTTTGGCCGCTTAAGTGTCGTTTCACTCTATATTCCTTCAGGCTCTTCAAGCCCTGAACGTCAGGCCGTTAAAATGAGCTTTCTGGATCGCTTTGGGCCTTTCCTTGAAGCGTGTGCCAAGAGTGATCGTGACTATATCTTTTGTGGTGACTGGAATATCGCCCACCAGCCGATTGATCTTAAAAATTGGCGAAGTAATCAGAAAAATTCAGGGTTTCTCCCGGAGGAGCGCGCGTTCCTTGACACCCTTTTTGAGGAAAGGGGCTGGGTGGATGCCTTTAGAGCCTTATGCCCCCTGCCTGATCAATACACATGGTGGTCGAACCGTGGCCAGGCCTGGGCCAAGAACGTGGGCTGGCGGATCGATTACCAGGTGATCAGCGCAAAGTTAAGCCCTGCCCTCCATGCCGCCTCAATCTATAGGGATGAGCGGTTTTCAGATCATGCCCCTTTAACGATTGATTATGACTACCCCTTCTGAATCCTGGCTCAACCGCCGGATCCTCCTTTGTATCGTCACCGGCTTCTCATCAGGCCTTCCCCTCTTTGTTCTGATCAGCCTCCTCTCAGCATGGCTTCGAGAATCAGGGGTCGATCTCAAAGCCATTGGTCTTCTGGCCTTAGTGCAATTTCCTTATATCTGGAAATTTGCTTGGGCGCCTTTATGCGACCGTTTTAACCTAGGCCTTGGTCGGCGGCGAAGCTGGATGCTCATGAGCCAACTGGCGCTGATCGCCTCCCTGCCACTTTTTGGATGGCTGTCTCCCAAAACCGATTTGGCGCTGATCAGCCTTCTGGCCGTCTTCGTCGCGTTCTTCTCGGCCACCCAAGACATCGCCATTGATGCCTTTCGCCGTGAGCTCCTTAAGGAAGAGGAGATGGGGCTGGGGAATGTGGTGCATGTCAACGCGTACAAGATCTCAGGGCTCATACCAGGCTCCCTGGCACTCATCTTGGCAGATCACCTCTCCTGGCCGTGGGTCTTCTTGATTACCGCCTCTTTCATGCTGCCGGGGCTTTTGATGACGCTTCTGGTCAAGGAGCCACCGACCGCCCCGGAGGCACCGACCACGCTTAGGAATGCACTCATTGAACCCTTTAAGGAGTTTATTGGCCGCAAAGGCTGGCGAAACGCACTCTACGTTCTGGCGTTTATGTTCTTTTATAAGCTCGGGGACAGTATGGCCACCGCCCTTGCAACGCCCTTTTATCTGGACCTTGGTTACACCAAGACCGAAATTGGCATGATTGCCAAAAATGCAGGGCTTTGGCCGAATGTCATCGGCGGGATACTGGGTGGGATTTGGATGATCCGCCTAGGGACACATCGGGCCCTGTGGATCTTTGGCGTCGCCCAAGCCCTGGTGATTCTGGGTTTTGCGTGGCTATCGATGCAAGGGCATACCCCTTGGGGGCTGGCTGCCGTGATTGCCGCAGAGGCCTTTGGGATTGGGCTTGGAACCGCCGCCTTCGTGGCCTTTACAGCCAATGCAACCCACCCGGCCTATGCCGCAACCCAGTTTGCTCTCTTTACCAGCCTAGCAGCGACCCCAAGGACCCTTGCGAATGCATTAACAGGACTTCTGGTCGAAGGCGGTGACCTTAACGTATTGGGTTATCCGATCCTCCACTTCGAAGCCTTGGGATGGGAGTATTTCTTTTACCTCTGCTTTACCGTCACGCTCCCAGGAATGCTCTTGTTGTTCAAAGTAGCCCCCTGGCCCAACCATAAAGGTATCCTATCAAGAGGATGATGAGGTGGGCTTTCTAGGAGGCGACCACCCCCTCTGGAGGCTGCATCCCCCAAGACCTAAAAGGGTCTTCGACTTTTCCAAAAAGGATACTCTGGACACCGAGATTCTGCCTGCCAATAATAAGCTCGCAGCGCTTCATGCTCAGGAAGTAGAAGGTAATAATCACGCTGCCAAGCGTCCAATGAAGCATGGTCTTGCTCATGGAGGCCATCAGCGAGCGCTTTTCCAAGCCTTGCCCCCATCAAAATGGCCGTTGATATTCCCTGGGAAGACAATGGGTCAAATGCAATGGCCGCATCTCCCGTTGCTGCCTAGCCAAGACCAAATAAATGAGACCGATAACTCGTTTCAGCCGGATACCAACCTGCCATAAGATCCTTTTGATAGCACTGGAGCGATCGTTTGATATGGATCGTCGCTTGTAGTTTCGATCTCCAAAGCGCCTCCTTAGGTCCCGACGCTTTCACCAATCCGCGGTCCGTTATCAAGGCGACAACTGTCTTCCCGTGAGGGAAGGGTGTCGAGTACCACCAGCCTTCCGATACCGCTTCTATAGATGTGCCCTGATAGGTCGCTTTCTGACCCTCGAGGATTCCAATGAATGCAGTTTGCTGGTCGAGAGCGGTGCGTTTAATACCGAGGCGCCGAAGGACAGACCCACTTCTCCCCGTTGCATCAACTATCCATCGACACCTTATCTTGGCACGGCTTGTTGTGGTGACGTCCCAAGACAATAAATGCCTTCTGAGCGAACGGATACTCTGATCTTGAATAAGTCTGCCGCCAGCCGCTAGGACCTCTTGCCTAATATCATGATCGAAGACTGATCGATCTAGAATCAAGCCATGGCCCAGTGGATTAGCCAAGAAATCAGTCTCGACCCAGTCGTCAGAGCCCCAACATGATCGAGTTCCATAGGCTTTGACGTGGTGAGGGGCGTCTAAAATGGCCTCTCCGAATATTGAATTTATAAGTTCGCCTTTACCCGGCGGCAGACTCTCTCCCGCCCACAATCTATGTGAGGGTCTTCGAGTCATGAGAGCAACGTCAAAGCCCTCTCTAAGGAGACACATTGCGGCAGCAGAACCCGAAGGTCCGCCACCAACAATAAGCACATCGCAATCAATCACCCGTTGAAGACGATGCCGCCTGGATTAGGTAAGCCGGTTGCAAAGGCAGAGATAAAACCGACGTCCCTTTGGCATCAAAGGCGAGACCAAAGGGTCTCACCAGACCAGCACCTTGGAGATTGAGAGGAATAGGTACCCCCTGGAGGGAATAACGCCTCAGGGTGTTATCTACACTGATGGCAATGCAAAGACGTTGCGCGGCATCAAATGCCATGGTTCTGGGGCCATTGAGACCAGAAATCCATGATGCGTTTTTAACGATCCCAAGATTTGGGTCCACGCGGGCGATCGACCCCGTTCCGACAACACTGACCAGCAATGACTTATCGGGTGATATAACGACCCCTATTGGAAAGGTCAGACCCGCCTCCGGGGGGATCAGGGCAGATACCTTGCCGCTCGGAGCAATGGCCGCAATCCAGCCTTTTTCAATGTAGTTGGCCACATAGAGGTTACCGCTTTTGTCAAAGGTAATTCCAACGGGGCTATCAAGACCGCTGGCGAACGTTGTTACACCACCTGCCGAATCGACACGCTTGATCGTTCCAGAGTTCATGCAAGCCACATAAAGGTTGCCGGCACGGTCTCTTGCCATTCCTTCTGGCCTTTCGAGTGGTCCAGTGAGATTGAGTAGCGTCACGCTTCCGCTCTGAAATGTCTGATTAAATCTCTCTAATCTGATATTTTCTTCCTGCTTCATCGAGGATGGTTTCACGCTGCCAAGGCAGCGCCAGAGCCATTCTCTCCACAGGCTGACACCGCAGAGCTTGCGGCATATTCGAGGATCAAAGACGCATTGAGGTCTCGATCCATCACCAATCCGCAATCACAGGACAAGGTGTCTTTGCCTAGCGGCATATCGTGCAACTGACCACATCCAGAGCAGACTTTTGAGCTAGGTGCGAAGCGCGGATGAACATACACAAACGCTCCGGTCATTGAGGTCTTGTATTCAATCTGCGTTCTGAACATCCGCATACCAGCATCACCGACCGAACGTGCGAGGTTGCCATTGCGACTCATTCCTCTAACGTGAAGGTCTTCGATACCGATGACGCTGAATTCAGTCGCTATGCGATGACTGAGCTTATGGACGGCATCCTGCCGAATATCAGCAATCCTTTTGTGAAGCTTGGAAAGTTTGGCTTTCGCTTTCCGAAAGTTTGCGCTGCCTTGGGTCTTTCTGGACAGCGATTGGTTAAGGCGACGAAGGCGTTTTCCTAACGCACGATGGGCTTTCGGGCCTTTTACACATTCGCCCGTTGAGAGGGTGGCCAATGTCTTCAGGCCAAGGTCGATGCCGACCACGCCATGGTTTTTTTTGGCTTGAAGAACGTCCTGCGTTTCGACCAGCACGGAGATGTACCAACCATCAGCCATAAGGCTGACGGTGGTGGATTGAATCGTTCCAGAGAAACGAACCGCCTCGCGCAGACGAATCCAACCAATGATGGGGAGCTTGATCTTCTTGCCATCGGTCGGCACGGCATTTGCGCCTTTCCTCGCGGGACCATTGTCTGCTCGGAAGGAATCTCGAAGTCCTTTCTTCTTGAACGTGGGATAGCCAACATCCCGGCCTTTCTTGCCTTTCTTGAGGCGGTCAAAGAAGTTCTTGTAGGCGGTTCCAGCATTTTTGATGGCTTGCTGCGGGGCGCATTTGGTGACTTCTAATGCCCACGGGAATTCGACGGGCTTGATGGCGTTGTATTGCTTCCTTAGATTCGCCTCGTTGGGCTTCTCACCCGCCTCATACTGACGCTTCCATGTCGCCAAGGCCCAGTTATAGGCGTGACGTGCCACACCACAAGCCTTACGGAAATAGACTTCCTGTTCCTGGTTAGGATCCAGCTTGATCTTGTGAACGCGAAGCATCGTGGGTTCGACTTCGGCTGCGGGCATCAATACAATAGGGCCTTTATTGACACTCATTATACATAACAATGACTGAAAGCAAGCGGACCGGCATTTACTTGCCTGTCGAACTCATCGAGCGGATGAAGGCTGTGGCCCAAGGGCGAAAAGTCTCCGAGATGGTCCGCGAGGCCATCATTCAATGGCTGAAGGTTCAGGAGAAAAGCTGATATTTTCATAGATAAGTGCAGATTTCGGCGAACAGTTACGAGCCCTCAGCATCCACAGATCGAAGACTGTTATCGTCTGAATTTGCGACCACAAAGGGATACATGGCTTTGGGTGCTCTGCACCCCGCAACTGGCCTTTTATAGGGTTCATGCCTCACGCGGCTTGAAAGAGGAGAAGCCGTGACCATCAGGTTGCCCATCGATGACATCCACTCAATACCGGCCCCGCATCAGATCGAAAAAAAGGCCGCCTGATCAAACCTCGTGAACGGATATGCGGGGTCTTGGGCACTGGGAGATCCAGCAAAAAACTGCTCGGTGAGGGTCGGTAACACAGTTTATGTATTTCTGGAGAGTCCCAAGCAACAACGGGGGGGCTGGGTACCGCGGATCAAGACGGGGAGCTTTCTGGCTGGGCCATCAGAGTTGTGGGAAGTCGTGCACGGCTATAAGCATTCGGTTCGTATACCGACGATGCCCTCATACATGAAGCTTATGCTCCCCATGGACTCTTAAGACACTAGAAAGGGCTAGACATTTACGCCTAACGCTCTGTTTTATATGGTGAGCGCGATAGACCCTCTGGCGGACATTATTTTGCGATTCCAAGAAATACAGCGAGGCATCTCTCAACCTCGACTAACACATCCGCTTCGATACGCCCGAATGAAGCCCCGACTTTGTCGCGTTTGATCGTCATAGTTTTGTCCACCATCACCTGTGATGGCTTTAGCAACCCGTTCTCTGCGCTGGGTTTGAACGTAACGCGCAACAGGGGGGCGGCAACCAGCGTGCTGGTAATGGGTAGAACAGTCACACTCACGTGTTCATTAAAGACATTGGCTTGAATGACCAAGGCTGGGCGGGGTTTGCCAAAATCACCTTGCATGGCGATGGTCACCAGGTCGCCGCGGGTCATTCTGTCCAGCCATCCAGATCTGATAGCGCCTCATCCATGAACGTTTGCATGACCGCATCGGCTTGATCAGCCAGAGCCACAAGAAGGCACTGGCGACGGCACTCTTCGGCGAAATCCGGACGTCGTGTATCGGGGACCCAGATTTGTATAGGGCGAAGTCCTGCCATACGGAGGGCGTCGCGGTGTTTTTGAACGCGGGCGTTCACGGGCGTGGTTCTCATGAGGGAATCCGAAGTATAGTTACATGAAACATTGTAGGCGCAGAACAAGTTACATGCAACAGGGTTCTTCCATCCTTTTTAACCGAATATACGAGACTGTGGAGGGCTTGATTTTGCTGGACCGCGAGAGAGTCTAAAAACCCCATCAAAGTTTCTGGCCGTACTCACAATCCAGATCATCACCGGCGAAGTCTTGCCCGAGGTCGAATCGGAAGCTGAGGCGGTTCACTCGGCCATGAGCCGTAGCTGTTGATATTAGACTCTGCCTACGATGCGGGCTATGATGTGCGCATACATATGTGCGCATGGAGAATGTAATGGCTTCAAATCAATACGATACGCATACCCGTTCAAATGCTTCAGGCAAGCGTGCGGCCAACCTAACCCTCAGCACTGATGTTCTCACCGCCGCTAAAGCCCTGGATATCAACATCTCCCAAGTATGTGACGCCCACTTGCGCGAGGTTGTGCAACGCGAGCAGGCACGTCGTTGGCGTGAGGAACACGCCGATTTCATTGCCGCTTACAACGCAACAGTTGAAGCCGAAGGCTTGCCACTGGATGAATGGAGTAGCTTTTGATGGCGCGCTTTGATGTCTATAAAAATCCCGGAAAACACGCAGGCACCACGCCCTATCTGATTGATGTCCAGACTGACTTGCTTGATGGTTTGGATAGCCGCATGGTGGTTCCGTTACGCAACGTCGAAGATTTCCCGAATGTACAGTTGCCCACACGATTAACCCCGGTTCTGACTATTTCAGGACAAAAGTTCCTTCTGGAAACGCCAAAGATGGGTGCCGTCCCAAAGCGAGTGCTGAAATCCCCAGTGACCTCGCTTGCAGATATGCGGGTACAGATTATGGATGCACTGGATTTTTTGTTTCAGGGTTATTGATTCGTGTGAATGATCAGGATTGATTGCAAGGTTTGCTTTGGGTCGAACTTGTGTTGCCGACCAAAAGCAGCCTTTTCTGTGTGCATAGCTTTACAGGATGCGCGCGTTTCCCTCTCTTGACATTGACGATCTGGAGGGCAATCCGGGACATAGGCTGGGCTGGTCTTGATATGGTGGATCTGTGATAAGTCCAACGATAACAGAGGAGCACCAGCCTTTCTTATGCCTGTCGTTGTCTCGCGATAGTTAAGGGAGGGTGGCGGAAAACACCCTTGAAGATCCCGGAATCAAATGGCTGGGATAGTCTCAGATAGTTCGGTACGTAACAGGCTGCGATGGAACGCCATGAACGCGATCAGCGAGGAGGCGGGGCTTTAAGTCCCTATGAGGATAGATGTTTTTAAGGCATCTAGATCAACAAGCCCTACCCCAGGAGAGACCCCGTCTGAACATGAGGGACTCCTCAACCACTATGGACTCAGATCCAGACGAACGACCAAGACTTTAACAAGACCCAGATCCTCATGCACCTCCCCCCGGATAGCGCCCCTCTTCGCTGAACGATATTCCACCACACAAAAAGACTGCCGGGACCCAAACCCTTGATCCTACAAGACCCTCCTTCACTTTTTGGATTCTATCCTTGGACTTAGGAATCTGGGTTCAGCAAAAGCGCTGGCATGCGATCCTAAGGACAAACTGAAGCCCTCTATGGCGCTAAAGAAAGGATACGCTTCGATGTCCTTTTTGTTTCTCCGGCAATCAGATAGGAAGGGCGTGTGAAAATGTAATGGAATGAGCTACCAGCAGGGTCAACAAAAATATCCGCATACGGTCCATTTCCATCGGAAAGCTTCCCACTGCAGTCGGGGTTAATGGTATAGGTCACCGAATATGTTTCCATAGACTGGGTGGCAAGGCTGCCTCTCTTAGTGGTCACCTTGCTCGTAATATGTCCTTTTCCATCAAAAGCCTCAACACCACTTTGTCGAACTTGCGTGGACCCAGAATCGATCGATCCTTCGAAGTTGAAAATGTAAGTGCCTCTTAATGTATTGACGCTACATGGTCCATCTGGAGCTGATGACTGACCCATAGGCTTTTCTGTCGACTGCGGCGCGAGGACCCTTGGCTGTTGACTTTTTGCTTCAATGGGTGCAGCGATTTGAGCAAAAGCAACATGAGATATACATGGCCCAAATAAACCAGAAAGAAGGATGATCAGCGCTTTCATTGTCACACCTATGGAAGAGGAGTTTTTGATACCTCCCCGCCCTAAAGTGCGGGGATTCCGTCTACCGGAGCTTGGTATCCCAAGCCGAGATTGAGTATATTGCAAGCCGCGTTGATATCGCGGTCGTGCTCTGCTCCACAGTCCGAGCAAACCCACTCTCTTACTCCAAGTCCTGTCCTACCTTTCGGACTACTTGCAGGAATACTCCCGCAGCACGAACAGGCTTGGGTGCTGTACGCCTCATCGACCTCTACAAACAAAACTCCCTGCCCTTTGGCTTTATACGAAAGTTGAGTCTTAAGCATGAACCAACCCGCATCCAAGACGGACTTAGCCATCTTGGTCTTTGCCAGCTTGGAACTGCTAACGTTGCCAATGACGATTGTACCGTGGTTGTTGACTAACTCACGGCTAAATTTGTGTAGTGCGTCCTTGCGACGATTCTTAATCTTCGCGTGGATGGTTTTGACTTGCTTTTTGTTTCCCGCTCTCTGAGCGATACCGAGCTTTACTTCCATCTGGCGGTATTGCTGCTTGGCTTCGAGCTTGACGCCATTCGAGCAAGTCGCGTAGTCCTTCAAGCCCAAATCAATCCCGATTGCTGAGGTGTTTTTGGTTTGCTCTAAAGGACTTTCGATGACGACATTGAAATACCAGCGCCCACGGGAATCCTCAGAGAAAGAGCCGGAGCGGAACTTGTATTGGCTCAGGCCGAAGCTGTCCCAGACCTTGAAGAAATGCCCGTTGAATCGAACCTGGCCATCCTTCCAAACCGCAGAGCCGACCTTAAAGGGAACCCACCCCAAAGCTCTTTTGGCTCCCCCAGAGCAGCGCCACTTGAGCTTGTTGGTCTTGAACTGCTTCCGGCTCTTGGCGTGAACGGCGATGACTTCCTGCACAGAATGGCTATGCAGACTCGGGGCTCTTTCCTTGCTGAAGTCTTTGAGGTCTTTCTGAAGGTCGAAAGCGGATGTTCCGAGGTTCATCCAACCGAAGCCGGGGATTGGAACCCAAGAAAGCTCAGCCGAACGGCTGTTGGCCTCATTCCAGACCTGATTCACTTCAAAGGCCCATTGACGCAACAAGGCAGAGTGCTTGTCTCGCACCCTCACTGATAGCGTTTTAATGTATGATTCTGAAGTGTTAATGGCTACATTGTATTACAAACTATTACGGGAGGAAAGGTGGCAAAGTTCGCGTTGAATGTTCGGATAGATGAAGCCCTTCTGGCTTTGCTCAAGAAGAGAGCAGAGGATGAGAATCGAAGCCTGTCGAATCTGGTTGAGACTTTGCTCAAACAGGCGGTGGCCTAAGAGGGGACGGCTAACGCCGTCTGCACTATCCATCCCCGTCCTGAAGGGCGGGGCTTTTCGCGCATTCTGGGTAAAATTTTGTTCTCAATCGTCATGGGTTACATCGCACATTTGGACAATCTGCCCAAACCGTCATGCCGACGAGGATCACTGAAGGATACCATCCCATCCAGCAGAAGGAATCCCCAGTTTTTAGGGCGGGGCGGACGTCAATTTAGAATATATTTATCCACTGACTAGACTAGACTTAGCCAGATATCATACCCTTCTATTTTGAGGTTCTTATGACCACAGTCAATATGCTTGAAGCCAAAACATCTTTATCTCGCCTGGTCGATGCGATTGAACAGGGGCGGGAAACAGAAATCGTGATCGCTAGAAACGGGAAACCGGCTGCGAAACTGGTTCCTCTGGATTCGGTGTCTACTGACCATAGGATGGGTGTCGCCAAAGGTCTTTTCGTCGTGCCCGACGATATCGATGCGCATAATGACGAAGTGGCCCGGTTGTTTTTAGGGGAGGACCATTGAATCTTCTGCTGGATACCCATGTTGCTTTGTGGGCCATTACTGATAGCCCACGATTATCTTCAGATACAAGGAAACTCATCACGGCAGACCGAACGACCGTCTACGTGAGCGTTGCAAGCCTTTGGGAAATCAGCATCAAACACTCGCTGGATCGAGGGGATATGCCAATAACGGGTCAGGATGCGCTGGGATATTTTCAAACGTCCGGATATCGCATCCTCAGTATTGCGCCAGAGCACGCGATCGCCGTATCCGACCTCCCGCACCATCATCACGATCCATTTGACAGAATGATCGTTGCGCAAGCATTAGTGGAGCCACTCCGTCTAATGACACACGACGCTTTTGTTCAACTTTACAGTCCGACTATCATTCACATCTGAGCAGGGTCAGTTTTCAGTTAACCTCAACATAGAGTGTTGCCGTATCAGGCAAAAAAGAGCAGTATTATTTCTTGATATAAAGATCCGTAATGGTCCCTTCAATCATTTCAGCGGCTAATGGGAAGGTTTCTGAAAGCGTCGGATGGGGATGAATCGTGAGAGAAATATCTTCCATGTCCGCCCCCATTTCTAGAGCGAGGACCGCTTCACCAATCAATTCACCAGCGTTCGGACCCACCATGCCCGCCCCAAGGATGCGCTTTGATTCTTTATCGACCAGAATCTTGGTCAAACCTTCGCGGCGCCCCATCCCAAGCGCACGCCCACTGGCGGCCCAAGGGAACGTCGCGACCTCATAGGGAATTCCCTCCGCCTTCGCCCGTGTCTCATTAAGACCCATCCAAGCAAGCTCAGGATCGGTGTAGGCGACCGATGGGATCGTCAACGCCTGAAAGGCCGACTTATGACCCGCAACCACTTCGGCGGCAACTTTAGCCTCATGGGTTGCCTTATGGGCCAACATGGGGTTACCCACCACGTCGCCGATCGCAAAGATATGAGGAACATTGGTTCGTTGGGTGTTATCGACCGGGATAAAACCCCGCTCATCGACCCTCACGCCGGCTTTCTCTGCCGCAATCGTCAATCCATTGGGCCGTCGACCTACCGCTACCAGCACCTTGTCGAATAACAGGGAGGCAGGCACATCGTCACCTTCAAAGAAGACTTCAAGGCCTTCCTTTTTGGATTCGATTCGGGTCACCTTGGTCTTCAAGTGAATCTTGTCACACCATTTCATCATCCTTTGATGAAGCGGCTTCACCAAATCGGCATCACAGCCAGGGATCAGTTGATTCATCCACTCAACGACGGTGATGGACGATCCAAGGGCATGGTAAACCGTGGCCATCTCAAGGCCAATGATCCCCCCGCCCACAATCAGAAGGCGACTAGGGATATCGGCCAATTCGAGGGCTCCGGTGGAATCAATGAGCCTTGGATCATCATGGGGAAAACCTGGAATTTTCACCGGTTGCGATCCCACCGCGATGATGGCGGTGTCGAAGCGAATTTCTTTTGATCCCTCGGCCCCAGTCACCGTCAAGCTCTTGTCAGAGCTAAATTGCCCGACGCCCTGAATCACCTCGACACCCCGCTGCTTCGCCATACTGGCAAGCCCCATGGTGAGCGTCTTAACAACCTTATTCTTGTGACCCCTGACCTTATCTAGATCAATTGTCGGCGGCTCGAAATGGACGCCAGTGTGCTCACTTTCTTGGGTCTCGTGAATGACCTGCGCCGTGTGGAGGAGTGCTTTCGAGGGGATACAGCCAACATTAAGACAAACCCCACCCAGGGTCGGATAACGCTCAACGAGAATGACTTTCTGACCAAGATCAGCCGCACGAAAGGCCGCCGTGTAGCCTCCTGGACCGCCGCCAAGGACCAAAACCTCGGCGTGGAAAGACAAAGGATCACTCATGCTGAAATACCTTGATAGTGATGAGGCTGAGGAGCGCTCAGAATTTAGAGCAGAACGCGCCGAAGATCCGCCAGTGTGCTGCTCAGATGAACAATGAAGCGGGCCGCTGAGGCTCCATCGATCACGCGATGGTCATAGGATAAGGACAATGGCAGCATCAATCGCGGCACAAACTGACCCTCTTGATAGACGGGCTTCATTTGGCTTTTGGAAAGCCCCAAAATAGCGACTTCGGGTGCATTGATGATCGGCGTAAAGGCGGTTCCGCCGATCCCCCCAAGACTTGAGATGGTAAAACAGCCCCCTTCAAGATCAGCAC
>Ga0209829_10000942_pt1 | contig 24659 bp, 11 predicted proteins | sample C_140205_EF_Meta_FD_187311 | JGI IMG/M metagenome (GOLD analysis project Ga0209829, IMG submission 187311) | Freshwater microbial communities from Lake Croche, Canada to study carbon cycling - C_140205_EF_MetaG (SPAdes) (version 2) | ecosystem: Environmental > Aquatic > Freshwater > Lake... | reverse complement strand
CGGCGGGATCATCGCCGACAAGCTCATCGGCACCCACCGCTCGATGGTCGTCGGCGGCCTCCTCATCGCCATCGGCCACGTCGTTCTCGGCTTGTCGGGCTTCGGGGCGCTTGCCCACAGCGATGTGGGGATGTCGGTGTTCGTCGCCGGCCTGGCGATCATCGTCCTCGGGACAGGCCACTTCAAACCGAGCGTGTCGGTGATGGTCGGGCAGCTCTACAAGCAGGGGGACCCGCGCCGCGACGGAGCGTTCACCATTTTTTACATGGGGATCAACCTCGGGGCCTTCCTGTGCGCGTTTGTCTGCGGCACCCTCGGCGAGAAGGTCGGCTGGCACTGGGGCTTCGGTGCCGCCGCCATCGGCATGATCGCCGGCCTCGTGCTGTACACGATCCTCCGGCCGAAATACCTCGCCGACATCGGCTTGCCCCCCGACGGCCGTGGGGCCTCGGCGCCGCTGTTTGTCGTCGCGAGCCTCGTTCTCGGGTCCCTCTGCGGGGTGGCCTATCACTACGGTTTCTTGAACGCCTTCTCCGATCTGCTCTCGCCGCTGCTCGTGGCGGCGCTGGCCGCGGTGATCCTCGGGCTCGTGATCTGGTTCGTTTCCATCCAGCGGCCCGAGGATCGTGGGCCCACCGCCTCGATCTTCCTCTTCATGGCTTTCAACGTCTTCTTCTGGATGGCCTTCGAGCAGGCTGGGTCGTCGATCAATGTCTTCACCGAGCAAAACACCAACCGCACGCTGTTTGGCAGGGAGATTCCGGCGACCTGGTTCCAGTCGGTGAATGCCGGGCTGATCTTCATGCTCGCCCCGCTCTTCGCCAGCCTCTGGACGCGCCTCGGCAAGCATGGGCTCGATCCCAGCCAGCCGATGAAGATCGCGCTGGGGCTGATCTCCCTCGGCGTCGGGTATCTGTTTATGGTCTGGGCCGGGATGTCGGTGAAGGATGGCGCGAAGGCGTCGATGGCGCTGATCTTCCTCACCTACTTCTGGCACACCGTCGGCGAGCTCTGTCTCTCCCCCACCGGCCTGTCGTACGTCACGAAGGTCGCGCCGAAGCGGTTCGTGTCGCTGCTGATGGGGGTGTGGCTGGTGTCGAGCTTCGTCGCCAATCTCGCTGGGGGGCTGATCGCCGCGAAGGTCGAGGCGGTCGAACGGGGCGAGATCAAGCTCCCGTGGAACTCGTGGAACTTCGGTGGCCAGGCCGATTACTTCTTCCTGTTTGTCGTCACGTCGATCGGGGTGGGCGTCGCCGTGGCGCTGGCCACGCCGCTGCTGAAGAAACTGATCCAGGGGCGTGACCAGAACGACGCCCCCACCCCCGGGCACTGATTTTCCCGCAACGAATCGATCCCAGCCTTTGTCCCATCGCCGTTCGCCGCACCAGCGGCGGAGCCGTACGTCTCCTGCCAGCCAACTCAAGGCTCGCGAATGCCTCCGCGGCTCCTGCTTGTCACCATCGATCGTCTCCCGGCCTGGATCCTCCCGGCCTGGGGGTCAACGTGGGTGTCGGCCCCCGCACTCGATGCCCTCGCCGGCCGTGGCCTCGTCTTCGATCGCGTCATCGCTCCCTCCCTCGATCCGCGGCAGACCCTCGACGCCCTCGCCGGGGGGCTGGTCGCCGCGGCCGCCCGGGCCGGGCTCGGCGTGGGAGTGGTCACCGACGAGGCCTCAGGCGCAGCGCTCTTCGCTCCCGAGAGAGACAGCGCGGGAGTGGCCGTGACGGTCGTGCCCGCGGTCGTGCCGCGCCGCTCGGCCCGTCGGGCGGAGGAGACGAATCTCGGCCGGTTGTTCGCCGCCGCCGGCGGGATCGTGGCCGGCGCCGATCATGGCCTCGTGTGGATCCATGCCGGCAGCCTCAGGCTCGCCTGGGACGCGCCGGAGTCGTTCCGGGAGCCGTATCTCGATGCGGATGACCCGCCCCCGCTGGAAGGCGTCGGGCTGCCATCGCTGCGGCTGGAGGCCGACACCGATCCCGATCTCGTCATGGGGCATCGCCAGCGGTTCGCCGCCCAGGTCTCGCTCCTCGATCGCTGTTTCGGTGAGCTTCTCGCCGCGCTCCCGGCGCCGTTGCCGACGTCGGAGGGATGGACGATCTGCGTCGCCGGCGTGCGCGGGATGCCGCTGGGGCTCCATGGGCTCGTCGGCCCGCCGGAGGGAGCCGGGGCCGAGATGCCCTACGGCGAGAGCATCCATCTGCCGGCGATCCTCGTCGACGGCCGGGGGCGGATGGCCGGGCAACGCCATCCGGGGCTCGTCATGCCGGCCGACCTCGGAGCGACCCTCCGCCGGGTGCTCGGCTTCCCGGAGGACCACCGCGCCGTCGATCCCGACCCGGGCCGGTCGTTGTCGGGGCTGTTCGACGACTGGACGCACGACCAGCGCGATCGCGTCATCGCCGCCACGGAGGCCGGGACCGCCGTCGTCACCCCCCACTGGTTCTATCTCGAGTCACCAGGCGTTGATGGCGAGCCCCGCCGCCGGCTTTACGCCAAGCCGGACGATTTCTTCGAGGTGGCGGATGTCAGCAACCGCTGCCCCGAGGTGGTGGCGGCCATGGCGGAGGTCGTCGCCGCGGCCCGCGTGGGAGACCCCCGGGCCTGGGCACTCCCCCTCGGGCGTGCCGGTGAGGTCGCCTGAATCTCCCTAGCGGTCGACGGGCCGGGGCCTAGGGCCGTGCCTGACCGGAGCCTTCGAAGGCGGGCTCGGCGCGGCCAGAAATGGCATTTTTGCCGGGGAAACAGCGGTGGTGAGGCCCGCCACCGACCGCTATCCTCCCCGCTCCGTCCGCCCGGCCCCCGCCCCCTCCGCGCGCCCATGCCCGACCGCCCCGTCATCCGCTGTGTGCCGCTCATCAGCGCTCTCCTGGCGGGCTTGGTGGCCGGGCGCTGTGCGCTGGGATGGGCGGCGCCCCCCGCGCTTACCGATGCGGTGACGCCACTTCCCGTCGTCGCCCACGATGGATCGCCGGCGCCGGATCTGGCCGTGGCGATCCGCGTTATCTGGGGTGGGGGAAAGCCGCGTCGCTGGTCGGGGACGATCCGCGTCGTCGGCGCGACTCCCGACGACGACGCACCGAACGCGGATCACTCCCCTTTGCCCGAGCCCGAGCCGCTCGCTTGGCGGCTGATCTCCCCCGATCCTCTTGCCGCGGCGCGGCTCCATGCCGTCGGGCGGACGGTGTTCATCCATCAGCCGGCCGAATGCCCGCTCGACGGCGTTGAGCTCGGCATTCCCGACTGGCAGACGGCGCGGGTCGTGGTCGACCTCGTGCCGGATGGTCGTGCCGATCAGGCCCACCATGCCGAGATCCGCGTCACGGAGTTGATCGAGGCGCCGGTCCACGACCCGCTCGACGACGAAGCCAACCGGCTCACGATCCGCCGCAGCCCAGGGAACGAGATCCGGCTGGCGATCGGAGGGGGAACGCTGCGCTCCCCCGGGGAGACTGTCCGGATCGGCATCGATCCACTTCTCTCTCCGCGGGCCGCGGCGGGGGCGACGGCCGAATTACGGGTTCGGGTCCGCGATTCCGCCGACGGCAGTGAGACCCACAGCCGCTCCTGGCTCCTCCACGAGTTGGCACCGATCGCCGGGGAGGAATGCCCGTCGGGCCCCCCGCAGCGTTTCGAGCCGATCGCCGTCGACGTGCCCCTCCCGCCGCGCGAGGGGGCCTACGATGTCATGCTCGAGATCACCGAGCGCGGTGGGCTGCGGTGGGCCCGGCCACTGGCCTCGAGGATGGTCCAGCTCGTCGCCGTGACGGCATCCGCTCCGCGGCCGCGCGGGGCGGGGGACTGGCGCGTGATCCACGAGCTCGATCCGGCCAGCCCGCGGCTCATGGAGCGCCTGAGGCGCCTGCCGACGATGGGGCGTCAGGCGGCCCAGAACCTCCCCTCGATGCCGCTGAGCATTCCGAGGGTGCCGCTGCCATCGGTGACGTTCCCGCGGATCCCCGGCGTCGGATCGGTTGTCCCCCGGCTCACCGGGTTGCTCCCTGCCGGGCATTCGGTGCTCGATTCGCATCCCGCCGGGGCGCTGTTCCGGCTGCCGCCATCCCGGTCGATCGACGAGCCTGCCTGGGAGGCGATCCAGCTCTCGGGGGCCGTGCCGGGAACGCCGCACCGGCTGGAGATCGACCACCCGCTGGCCGACGACGAGACAGTCGCGATCACCGTGCTCGAGGAAGTTGGGGCGGGGGTCGTGGCGACCTATGAGGGCGGGTTCGCCGTGGAGGGACTTCCCGGCTCGACCGGCGTCGCTCGCCACGCCTGCACCTTCTGGCCGCAGACGCGCACGCCGATGGTCGTGATCGCCAACGCATCGCTGCGCCTGCCGGCCTCGTTCGGAACGGTGCGGATCCTCGCCGGCCCCGCCCATCTCCCCACGGCGACGGTGCTACCCGATGGCAACGCCCCGCGGCGCTCCACCTACGGGGTCATCGGGCTTCCCGATCTCGACGGCTTCGGTGGCCCGCTCCGCGTCGAGGCCGCCGGGGGGAAGGTGCATGCCGACTGGCGAACGGCGCTGGTCGCGGCGCGGACCAGCGCCGAATGGTTCGCGGCGCAGGGCGCGACTGGCGCACTCGTCACCGTCTATGCCGACGGCGCCGCGGCCTGGCCGTCGCCGGCCACGGGCTTGGCACCGCGGTGGGAAGGCACGGACACCCTCGAGGCTCCCTTCGATCCGGTGCCGAAGGATGTCGTCGAGTTGCTCTGCCGCACCTACCGCCGTCAGGGGCTGCGGCTCGTACCGGCGATCGCCTGCAACGGCCCACTCCTCGCCGTTGAGGCCCGGCTCGCGGGCGACGCGGCCGACGCCACGGGGCTGGTGTGCGTCGGGCGCGATGGCCGCCCCCGACGGAGTGCCGCCGGAGGGGCGACGCCCTACAACATCCTCGATCCCCGCGTGCAGAGGGCGGTCGAGGGAGTGGTCTTCGAGCTCGCGGCCCGGGTCGAGGGGCGGGAGGCGGTCGACGGGATCGCACTCCTCCTCCCACACGACGGCTGGTTTCATCTCCCCGGCGTGGCTTGGGGGCTCGATGACGCCACCTTCGCCCGGTTCGTCGCGGCCCATCCCGCGGCGGCGGCGGCCATGGCGACAGCCGGGCCTGAGAGCTTGCGGGCCGATGACCGGCGGTTCGCCGTCCGGGCGGCGCTGGTCGAGGGGCCGCTGCGAGACCTATGGCTCGACTGGCGCTGCGACGAGCTCACCCGGTTTGTCGATCGCCTCGTCTCACGCCTCGTCGCCCACGACCCGTCGTGGACGCTGTCGATCGTCCCCACCACCCTGTTCACGGCCGGGGATCTGGCGCCGCGGTTTCGTCCCGTTCTCGCCCAGGAACCGGCGGCGTCTGACATCGGGCGCGAGATTGGGCTCGATCCCGCCCGGCTCACCGCGATCGACGCGGTTGTCTGGGTCTCGCCGCACGTCCATGTCGCCACCGACGACGTCGTCGAGCGCGACACGCTCCGCGCCATGAACCGGACGGCGGGGGCCGAGGCGTCCCGTGCCCGGCGCCGGGCCGCGATGGCGCACGAGCCACCCGGCGCGATCGATCTCCGTCCGATCCTTGCTACCGGCGCCTTCGGCGGCACGGCCAGCGCCGCGCCGGCACGCGTTCATGCCGTCCGCACCGGCGTAGCGCGCGAGCGGATGCTCGCCGAGATCGTCTCGGCGGCCGACTGCGAGCGCTTCTACGATGCCGCGCTCGCCTTCCGGCAGGCCGACGATCTCGATCACCGGCTCGCCCGGATGCTCGCCATCCTCCCGGAGAACCGCCTGGAGACGATCCCCGACACTCCCCGTCCGCTCGTGATCCGGGCCGCGTCGGCGGCGAGCGGAACGGCGGTCGTGGTCACGAACTTGTCGCCGGTCCGGTGCCGGGCGCGCCTCGACACGTCGGGGGCCACGGCGCGGATGTTCGACGGTATCGACACGCTCCCGCTCCCCCCCGATCCCGCCGGCATGGTCGGGTTTGAGTTGGGGCCGTGGCAGACACGGGTGGTGACCGGCGTCGGGCCGGCGACCCTGCGGGGGGCGGGGGTCGCATTCGATGACGCCCTGACGGAGAAGGTGACGCTCGATCTGGCCGGGCTGCGGCGCCGGCGCGCCGCCCTGGAGATGCCGGCGCCGCTTGAGGTCCTCGACAACCCCGGCTTCGAGTTTCCCGACCACAGCGGGAGCGTGCCCGGGTGGGAGCTCCTCGAACCGCAGCGGGGAAGGCTGCGGATCGTGCCCGGTGCGCCGGCTGGCACCGGCCGTGGCGTGGCCTTCGGCTCGGAGCATGGCCTAGCCACGCTCCGCAGCAACCCGTTCTCCCCTCCGGCGACCGGCCGGTTGAGCATCGCGCTGTGGCTGCGGATCGAGCCGGGGGAACCCCAGCCGGCGCTGCGGATCGCGCTGGAGGGGCTGGAAAACGACCGGGAGTATTACCGCTTCGCCGCGGTCGGTCATGGGCCGGCGTCGCGCCCGCTGACGCCGCTATGGTCGCAGTTCGTTCTCCAGGTCGACGACCTGCCGACGCGCGGGATGGAGTCGCTCCGCGTCCGCCTCGATCTCCTCGCCGGCGGGACCGTGCAGGTCGACGACGTGCGGATCTTCGATCTCGCCTTCGACGAGTCGCAGCGGGTTCAGTTATCGAAGGTGCTTGCCCTGGCCGACCACCATCTCGCCTCGGGCGACCTCGGGGCCTGTGTCCTCGACCTCGACAGTCACTGGCCGCGGTTCCTCGATGCTTTTGTCACCGAAGACGCCGCCGACCGGGCCGCACTCGCCGCCGGGATCCGCGCTCGCCACGGCACCGGGGAAGAGGGCAACGCCGCGTCGGGCAGCGCCCGCGCGACGGCTGATATGGCCGCGGAGCCGAAGATCGGCGCCGATCAGCCCCGGACCGGGTTCCTCGACCAGGTCCGCCGCCTCTGGAAATGAGGCCGGAGGGACCCGTCAGCCCGGGGGCCAGGTGAGCGGCCGGCCGGCGAGAAGATGGAGGTGGAGGTGGTCGACCGACTGGCCGCCGTCCCGCCCGCAGTTGAACACGAGCCGGTAGCCGGCGGTGATCCCGAGCTTTCTTGCTACCTCGGCCGCCACGAGAACGAGGTGTCCTACGAGGGAGGCATCTTCCGCCTCGAGCGCGGCGACGTTGACAATTCCGCGCTTGGGAATGACGAGGAGATGAACGGGGGCCTGCGGGTTTACGTCGTGGAACACGAGGCACCGCTCGTCGTCGTGGACGATCCTCGCCGGAATCGTCCCGGCGATGATTTTCGAGAAGATCGTATCGCCCGTGGCTTCACGCTCGGCTTCACGCTCAGCTTCATGCATGGCAACCCTCCCCTGGGCTCGGCTTGGGACCACCCCGTCTCACCCCGCGGCTGGCGGTTCGATGGCGGGGATCGTCGCGGCGGACGTGGCGGCCGACTTCCGGACGCGACGGCGCGGGGCCTTGGGGATCGCCCACTCCTTCGTGAGGCATTCGAACACCTCGGGTGTCTCGTAGCGGATGACGTCGTTCCCCTCGGGCATCGGACCGACGAGGGAACGGAATACCGGCGCGCCGCGCAGTTCGAGGTCGGTGCTGCAGTCGTCGATGCCGACTTGCACATGCGTCTGGAGGATCGTCTCCGGGGAGTCGAAGTCGCGGATCAGCAGTTCACCGTCGACGCCCCTGGTCACGATCCGCCATGTGTTCTTCGCCATTGCCGTTGTCGCTCCTGCTGCCGCGGCGGAGTGCCGCTCCCGGCAACCCGCCGCGTTCCCCGTCGGGGAACGGCGCTGGGCTGCCTGCAAAACTGATCGACCACGCGGCGGGCGGGGTCCAATCAACGCCGTCGGGGCGTTGCCGTCGGCACGCGGTGCGTTCCCGTCACGATGCCTACAGGCGGACCGGAGGTCGCTGTCACCCCGCCGGGCTGCCGGCCGCCCCCGGCACGGCCCCGACGGCGCGGGGCGACGACCGGGGAGCCCGGCCGAAATCCTCGTCGATGGCGAACCGCGCCATTCGCATCAACCGGGGGTGGTCGAGCGTCGGGCAGGGGAGGTGGCCCGCCACCGCCTCGGTGTTGGTCCGATCGAAGGTCGGATCGTTGCGAAAGTAGGAGCGGTAGACATCGAGTTGGGCCGCGAGGTTGTCGGCGATCCACTGCTCGTCGCACCGCTGGGGATCGTCCGGGGAGGCCGCGCTGGAGAACCGCTCGACGGCCTCCTGCACGAGCGTGCCGATGACAAAGTTGGAGACCGGCTCCGGGTGGGTGACGTGGAAGGTCCGGCCCCGGGCCTCCGGCCTCTGGACGCAGTGCGCGATGACCTCCGACACCCAGTCGACCGGCACGAAGTTCTTGCGGTTGGCAGGGTCGATGCCGAGGAGCCGGAGGAGGGCCGGCCCGCTCGTCGTGCCGAGGGCAACCTTCGTCTGGAGCGTGTGCCCGAGTCGCAGCACCGCGAACAGGCCATGGTAGGTGGAGGTAAATCCTGAGTGGGAATCACCGACGATGATCGAGGGGCGGTAGACGGTCGTCGTCGCCGGGCCCTCGGCAGCCCGGACCATGGCCTCGGCCTCGACCTTGCTCCGCTCGTAGTCGTTGCCAAAGTCCTGACCGACCATCAAGTCGTCCTCGGCCACGGTCCCGGTCCGCAGGCCGCAGACGTAGGCGGTGGAGACGTGATGGAGATGCTCGAGGTCGGCCGCGCGGAAGACCGCGAGCATGTTGGCGACACCGGTGACGTTCGAGAGCCAGGGCTCGGCCGCGCGGTCGCTCCCCCGGAAGCTCAAGCTGGCGGCGTTGTGGAGGAGGCCGAAGCAGTGACGACCGATCCAGTCGAGATCGGCGTCGGCGAGCCCACAGCGCGGCTTGGTCAGATCACCGTTGAACACGCGGGGGCGCGGGAGCCGCTTGCCGAGCTCGTGCTCCCAGCGGGCCACGAGCCGTTCCACCCGCGCCTCGGGCGACTCCCTCCGGCTGCGACGGACCACGACCGCCAGGGGCTGGCCGTCGAGGAGGAGATCGCGGACGAGATACGAGCCGAGGAGGCCTGTGGCTCCCGTCACGAGCAGGTGGTGGCGATCCGCCGCGGGAAGATCAATCATGGATGGTCGGTGCTTCGGCTGAAGGAACCCCCGCGCGGACGATCATGCGGTGGCAGGGGAAAGAATGTAGGAGCTTCACGGAGGCTGTCGCAATCCCCCTCCTCATCCTCGGTCGAGACTCGGGCGCGGTGGAGCGTGGGGCTCGTCGCCCGGTGGAGACCTCGCCGGGCGGGAGGATGACTCGGGGAGGGAGGCCGCACAGCGGAGAATGCCGGCGTGGATCGCTCCGGCCAACCGTGCCGCGGCCTCCGGCCCGAGCGCGGGGGTGTCGGTGATCGTCGTCACGTGCAGTCGACCGTCGTAGATCACCAAACCGACGCCGAGTCGCGTTCCCGGCCTGATCGGCGGAACCCCGCGAGCGGCACTGATGCGCAGCCCCCCAGGGAGGTCGCAGCCGCCGTTGCGGGGAACGCTAGCGCGCATTCTCGGCCCGGCATTGCCGACGAAACTGACGACTGCCGTGGAGAGGGGGAGGGGGAGACGCGTCAGGAGCCACAGCAGCGGCGGACAGCGATCGATGAGGGCGAGGGTCTCGAGGAAGACGGCGGCGGCGCGGTGCTCCTGGATCCAGCGACTGGCGCTAGCGAGGGAGCGGACAAGATCGGCCGGGTCCTGGCCAGGCTCCACCGTCCGGTCGAGGAAGGCGTAGCCCATGTCGTTGCAAGCCGGCGCCCGTGTTCCCGGCGCTTTCAGGCTCGCCGGCATCGTGATCCGGATCTGGCGGGCCGGGTGCCCAGCGTCGGCGTTCCATGCCGCCACGGCCCCCATCACCGCCGCGATCGCGACGTCGTTGAGCGACGCTCCGGCAGCCGCCGCGCGCTGTTTGATGGTGGCGGTCTCCTCTGGCGTGAAGCCGCAGGTGAGATACGGGAGGGGGGGGCCGGTGGGAAGCGGAGCGCGGCCGGTGCCCTCCGGTCGGGATGGCAACGGGGCGGCTGGTCCACGGGCGATCCTGGCGGGGATGAAGCCGGCGAAACGGGCGGTCGCGCCGCCGAGATCGCCACCGGACGGAGCCACGACGGGGAGTGGCGGGGCGACGTCGGAGGGGGATAAGGGTTGGGTTTCGGTGGCCGTCTTCTCCCCGTCACAGCGACGCGTGACCACCCGGGAAGGGGTCCGGAAGGGGGCCGCTTCGCTGCCGTGGTAGCGCGACCACACATCCCCGAAGAACTCGAGCCCCGCCAGCCCGTCGCAGGCTGCGTGTTGGATCATCAGCACGACTTCCCAAACCCCGCGGTCCCGCTCGAGGGCCACCATCCGGACGCCACTGGTGCGCCGGATGTCGATCGGTCGCCAGGGGAATCCTGCTTCGCCGCAGGCTGGGATGGGGGAGCCGAGGGGAAAGGCCTGGAGCTCCGGGAGGGTGTCGGGAAGGCGCCACGCCGGGCGCCACCAGGAGTCGCGGACCCGGCTACAGAGGAGCGGATGGCGCCCTGCCGCCCCCCCGAGGGCCGCCTTCAGCCGGCCGGTGTCGAGTGGCCCCTCCACGTCGCAGGCGAGGAAAAAACAGATCGGATACCCCGGGCGGCTGTCCCGCAACAGGAGTTGCTCAAGCGGGGTCAGCGCGCGGGGCGTGGACGACATGGGGCGGGGGGTGGCGTGTCGGGCGGCGGGGGGAACGGTCCGGAGTATAGGCAGCCGCGGGCTCGATCTCCTCCCCGCACGGGTCAATCCTGTCAACTCCCGGGGCTGCTGCGGGAGCGGTTTGGGGGTTTTCTTGACAGTCAAAGGCCCCTATCCATACTGGTTTTCCTCGTGCCCGCTCCGGGACTTCGCCTCTTGGCTCCTATCGACCGCCCCCCGACGGGGCTGCCGACCGGTGGACCAAAGAGTGAGTCGCCGGTCGTGCGCAGTGGCAAACGACGGTGTATGGACGCGCCTCCGTGGCCGGTGATGGGTGTTTTTCCCCTCTCCGGTCGCCGGGATCCCCGAGGAATCGGTGATTCTGGCCGGGGGCCGGTGTTGATCCCAAGGACGGGTTGTTGGCCGACGAACATCCCGATCCGCGCCCGGGCCGGATCGACCCACTTCTGAAGTTCACCCCGAACGCACGACGCGCTCCGCTGGCGCTGCCCTCCTCCGGGCGGCACGCGGCGATTGACGATGCCACTCCAGGACGAGGACCCAGCTTTGCACGATTCATTGGCGATTGTCGGAATGGCATGCAGGCTCCCAGGCGCCGACGGCCTGGAGGCCTTCTGGGACCTCGTGGTGCATGGCCGCACCGCCTGGGGCCGGCTGCCCGACTCCCGCCTTCCCCGCGACCTCTACTTCGACCCCGAGAAGAGCAAGGTCGGCAAGAGCTACTCCGATCTGGGGGCGATCGTCAGCGCCCGTCCGGCTGATCCGGCCGTCTGTCCGATCCGCCCGGAGATGCTCGATCGCTACGACGTCGCCCACCACATCTTCCTCGAGGTTGCTTCGCTGGCCTGCCGGGATGCAGGCCTCGACCCCTTCGCGATGCCGCGCCAAGCCCGGACCGGCGTCTATGTCGGCCATACCGGTGGCAGCACCCGGATCGGCGACTACGTCTATTCCACCGGGATCGACGGCAGCACCGCTTGGCTCGGCGAGGTGGAGGCCGCCCGCGAACTCCTCGGCGCCGCCGCCGAGAGCGTCGCGGCCGAGGTCACGGCCTCGATCCGCCACGATCATCCTGGCCGCCGTCCGGGGGAGAATCTCGACCTCGGAGCCCTTGGGGCGGCCAAGATCGTCCGTGAGGCGCTCCAACTCGACGGCCCCTATCTCGTCGTCGACGCTGCCTGCGCGTCGTCTCTCCAGGCCCTCGCCATCGCGGCCCGGGCGCTCCAGCAGGGGGGAATCGATCAGGCCATTGTTGGCGGAGCCTCCTACTGCAAATCGGACAGCCTCGTTCTCTTCTCCGCCGCCCAGTCGGTCAGCAATGTCGGATCCTGTCCGTTCGGGCGCGATGCCGACGGCCTGGTGACCGCGGAGGGGTACGTCGCGTTGGTCGTCAAGACCCTCTCCCAGGCGATCGCCGATGGCGATCGAATCCGGGCGGTTATCCGCGGGATCGGCGTGGCCAGCGACGGCAAGGGGAAGAGCCTGTGGGCCCCGCGGCAGGAGGGGCAGAAGCTCGCCGTCGAGCGGGCCTATCCCGACCAAAGTGACATCGGTCGCCTCGACTACATCGAAGCCCACGCCACGAGCACTCAGGTCGGCGACGCGACCGAACTGGGGGCGCTGTCGGCGCTGGTTTCCGCCAACCTCCCGGCAGGGAAGAAGATCCCGATCGGGAGCGTGAAGGCCAACATCGGCCACACCCTCGAAACCGCCGGGATGGCGAGTCTGGTCAAGGTCGTGCTCGCCATGGAGCACGGCGTCATTCCCCCCGGCTCGACCTGCAGCGACTACAACGAAGACTTCGATTGGGAGCACGGGCCGTTCGTCGTTCCCAGTCAACCGCTCCCCTGGCCGAAGCGCGGCGACGGGGGAGTTCGGCGGGCGGCCGTCAACGCCTTCGGGATCGGTGGGCTCAATGTCCATCTCTCCCTCTCTGAGCATCGCGCCGACGCCCCCGCGGCGGCCGCCCCGCCGGCGCCGAAGGGAACGAGCGACGACGAGGCCGTGGCGATCGTCGGCATCGGCAGCGTCCTCCCCGGCGCCCTGACCGTCGATGCCTTCCGGACGCTTCTGCGCGAGGGGAAGCCGGTCATCGGCCCGGTGCCGGCGTCGCGCTTCGATGTTGCCCGCGCCCTCGATCCCTCGGGCTCGCGCAGGTGGCACACCCGATCCGGCGTGGGGGGCTTCGTCGAGGGCTTCGTCTACGACTGGCGGCGCCACAAGGTCCCACCGAAGCAGATCGCCGCGGCCAACCCGCTCCAGTTCATGCTCCTCGAGGCGGCCGATGCCGCCATCGCCGAGGTCGGCGGGGTGGGCTCGCTCGATCGCGTCCGGACCGGCGTCGTCGTAGGAACAATGTTCGGCGGTGAGTTTTCCGATGACCTCCAGATGGGGTTGCGGCTCCCGGAAACAGCGCGCCATTTCCGCGCGGTCCTCGGCCGCCGCGGGATCGCACCGCACGACATCGAGCGAATCATCGAAGGCTATGGCAAAAAGCTTCTCGAGAAGATGCCCGCGCTCGTCGACGAGACCGGGAGCTTCACCAGCTCCACCCTCGCCAGCCGGCTGACGAAGTCGTTCGATCTCATGGGTGGAGCGCTCGCGCTGGACTCGGGGGACTGCTCCGGCGTCTCGGCCCTGTCGGCCGCGGTCGACCTGCTCCGGCAGCGCGAGTGTGATGCGGTGCTCTGTGCCTCCGGCCAGCGCTACCTCGATCTGATGGCCTATGAGGGGCTGTCGATCCAGGGGGTGCTCGCCGATCGGCCCTGTTCTGTTTTTGACGCCGCGCATTCAGGGCGGGTTCCCGCCGAGGGGGCGGTGGTGTTGGTGCTCAAGCGCCTCGCCGATGCCCGCGCCGCCGGCAACCGGATCCACGGCGTGATCCGCGGTGTGGCGGTCGGATCGGGGGCGACGATGGCCGGCGCCGCGTCGCGCGTGGTGCGCGAGGCGCGGCTCCAGGCTGGGATCGTGCCGGCGGCCGTCGCGGCCCTCGAGATCACCGGTTCGGGGACCGCCGAGGGCAACGAACCGGAGCTCAGGGCGGTGGCTGCCGAGAGTGGTGCCGGGGCGGTGGGGGGGGCGGTTGAGGCGATCGTCGGACACCTCGGGGCCGCGGCCGCAGCCGCCGGGATGATCAAGCTTGCCGACGTCCTCGCATCGGGGCGGATGCCCGCGATGCCGGCCGTCGGTGTGGCCCGGCCAGGGATGCCCACGGCCTCGTCCGAGCCGGTGGCGGTGCCGGCCTTTGATTCAAGCGGCTATCGGGCCGGATCCGTCACGGTCGTCAACGAGACGCTCGTCGGTCATGTCGTGATGGACAACGGGCTCCCCGTGCCGGCCGCGGCGCGCGAGCCTGCCGCCGCGGCGGCCACCCCGGCCGTCTCCCCGGCACCGTTGCGGGCCAGGGTCGACGCCCCTGCGGCCTTCCGGCCCCTCGTCGCCGCGCTCTTTCCGGGACAGGGATCGCAATACACCGATATGTTCCGCGGACTTTCGGCGGAGTCGGCCGCGGCCCGCCAGGCCGTCGAGCGACTCGACAGCGAGGCCCGCGCGGCCGGGCTCGAGACCCTCGCCGGAATCGCCTGGCAGCCCGGCAATGGCATGGGAACGGTCGTCTGGGACACCCAATGGGGGATGTATCTGGCGGATCTCCTCGCCTGGACCGTGCTCGAAGGGATGGGATTCCAGCCCGACGTGATCGCCAGCCACAGCTTCGGGGAGTTTCCCTCGCTCGTCGCCGCCGGCGCCTGGAGCTTCGCGGAGGGGGCCCGCGCCACGCAGGCCCGGGCCGCGGCGGTCGAGCAGTTCGGACCAAAACAGGGGGCGATGCTCTCGGTGATCGCCAGTCGCGCCGAGGTCGCCGCGGCGATCGAGCCGTTCGCCGGGCAGGTGTGGGTGTGTGCGGAGAATGCCCCCGAGCAGTCGGTGATCGGCGGCCAGGCCCGCGCCGTCGATGCCGTCGAGGTGCTGCTCGAGGGGCGGCGCATCCGCTCCAAGCGCCTGGCCGTCCCCAGCCCATTCCACACCCCGCTCCTCGACGCCGCGGCGGCGAAGCTCGGCGAGGCGATCGGCAAAATGTCGATCGTGCCCCCCAGGCGCCGGGTCTACAGCAGCACGACCGCCGCGCCGATGGCCACGGTCGACGACGTCCGGCAGAGCCTCGTCCGACAGATGACGCAGACGGTGCGGTGGGTCGATGTCGTCGAGAAACTGTGGGCCGAAGGGGTGCGCACGTTTGTCGAGGTCGGACCGTCGGGGGTGCTCACCGGGCTCTCGCGACGCGTCCTTGAGGGGCGCGAGGGAACGACGTTCATCCAGTTCGACCAGCGTGGCCGCGACATGGCCGGGCACCTCGCCCGGGTCCGCGATCAACTCGATGCCGCCGGGGCGCTGCAGGCCCTACCCGCGACCTCCCAGCCCATCGTCTTGGCCCCCCGGGCGCCACGGTCGGGGACCGTACTCGCGTTCGATGCCACCGCGCGGCGGCGGGCGAGGAACCGGGCCGGTGGTGGCCCGGTTCGCCCGTTGGCGCCGGCCCGCTCGTCGCAGCCGTCCCCGCTGAGAGGCGCCTCGGTCGCCAACGGTCGGCCCGGCGCTGTCATCCAGGCCCCGGTCGTGATCCCACCGCCCGTCCTTCAGTCGGTGACGGTGAAGCCGGTTCCCCTCCCTGCAGCGCCGCCGGTCGTCAACCGACTCGTTCCTCCGGCCGTCGGGAAGCCTGCCGAGGTCCGTCCGGCCGCGGCCGTCGAGCTGGAGCGATTCCTCGTCGACTTCGTCGTCGAGCAAACGGGGTACCCCACGGAGATCGTGGAGCTCGATGCCGATCTGGAGGGCGATCTGGGGATCGACAGCATCCGCAAGGCGCAGCTGTTTGGCGAGATCGGCCAGCGCTACGGGCTGTCGGCTGACTCAAGCGTGTCGCTCGATGACTTCCGCACCCTGCGCCATCTCCTCGATTACATGCTTCCGCGCGTCGGCGGGGCACAGCAGGCGTCAGTGCCGCTGCCGGCTGTGGCCAGCGCCGCAACGCCAGCCCGGGTGGCCGTGGCGCTTCCGGCGTTTGCTGAGCCCGCGGCCGAGCGACCTGCCAGCGGGGAGCTGGAGCGATTCCTCGTCGACTTCGTCGTCGAGCAGACGGGGTACCCCACGGAGATCGTGGAGCTCGATGCCGATCTGGAGGGCGATCTGGGGATCGACAGCATCCGCAAGGCGCAGCTGTTTGGCGAGATCGGCCAGCGCTACGGGCTGTCGGCTGACTCAAGCGTGTCGCTCGATGACTTCCGCACCCTGCGCCATCTCCTCGATTACATGCTTCCGCGTGTCGGCGGGGTGCAGCAGGCGTCAGCGCCGCTGCCGGCTGTGGCCAGCGCCGCGGCGCCGGTCATCGACCCGGTCGAAGCAGCCGCCATCCGCCACTGGGCCCGTGAGTTCGTGGCGGCAGCCCCGGCTGTGGCGACGCCCCCGCAAATCTCCCCCGAGACCGCCGCGCGCCTCCGGGCAGCGGCTGCCGGCGCCGGGGTCGATGTGGCGGTGCTCGAGGCGGCCATGGCCGCACCGACCGTGGCCATTGGCGGGCTCGATGTCGTCGTCGGTGGATCGGCTGCCGGCGGTCGGGGCATCGCCGTCGGATTTGGCCGTCATGCCGCCCCCTCATGCGTGCCGTTCTCCGCGGACGGCGTGTCGGGGCATCTTGTCGGTGTCGAGGGACTCCCGGGCGGGCTTCTCGGCTGGAACGACGCCGGGTTGATCGTGGTGGCCGGCCGCGGCAGCGGCCTGGCCGGCGGCCTGCCGCTGACGATCACCATCGAAAGGCTCTCGCGCTGCCGCACCCTGGCCGACGCGGGCCGCCTCGCAGCCACGCTCGCCCCGCTCGGGGGCACGGCCCTCGTGACGGTCGATGGCGCGATCGGCCTGATCGATGCCCAGGGCCGGATGGTCGACGGCGGGGCATGGCGCTGTGAGAGTGCGGCGCTGTCGGCGCTTGTGAAGGTGGCTGGTGATGCCACGGGGCATGTTGACCTGGGGCGATTGCTGACGGCGACGACCGGGGCCGGCGTTCGCGACGGACTCTCCGCGACCGCCACCTGGCTGGCGGCTGGAGCCGTCGACGGGGGGACGGTGTCGTTCGCCGGCGGACCGAGGGGGAGTTGGCTCCCTTCAGCGGCCGCGACGACGCTCGCCGCCACGTGGCGGAAGGCTGCAGTCGCCCAGGCCGCTTCGGCACATCCTCCGGCAGCTCCAGAGGTGACCGGGCGTTTCGGCTTGGCGCTGTCGGCACTCCCGTCCGCGGTGGCCGCGCGGAGCCTCTCCGGGGAACGAATCGTCGTTCTCTCTGGCGCCGATCGGGCCAGTCGCGCCCTCGCCGCGGAGCTCGTTGCGGCGATCGCCGGACGCCGGGGTGAGGCGATCGTCCTTCCCCTCACGACGACCGCAGAGGTCGTCGCGGGGATCGACGCAGCCGAGGCCCGCGGATCGGTTCGCCACCTCGTCATCGCCGCCCCGTGGTCTGCCGGGGAGGATTGGGTGGCCGGCCGCGCGTCGGCCCTGAACGCCGGCTACTTCGCCTGTCAGCGCTTCCTCGCCACCCGGAGCCGTGCCGGTGATGCCGATCGCTCGACCCTCACCGCCGTGACCGGCTTGGGGGGGGATTTCGGTATCGGCGGGGCGATCGGCAGTGCCGTCGGCGGGGCCTACGCAGGGCTCTGCAAGAATCTCGCCCGGGAGTATCCGGAGGTCCAGATTCGCGTTGCCGACTTCGCTACGACCAGTCCGGCCGCCGAGATCGCGGCCCGCGTCCTCGGCGAGATCGAGAGCGCTGGGCCGGTCGAGGTGGGCTGGCAGGAAGGGAAACGGACGACGGTTGTGGCGGTGGCCGCTCGTCCGCGGGCTGTGGCTCCGCTGGCCGGGCTGGCTCGGGGAAGCGTGTGGCTGGTGACTGGCGGTGCGCGGGGCGTCACGGCGGCGTGTGCCCGGGAGCTCGGTGCCCGCCATGGGCTGACGCTCGTCCTCGTCGGATCGACCCGGCCGCTGCCGGTCGAAGAGGGCTGGCTGACCCTCGACGAGGCGCGGCTCAAGGGGCTCAAAAGCAGCGTCATGCTCGATGCAAAAGCGCGCGGCGGCGACCCGCGGAGGGCCTGGCGTGACGTCGAGAAGTCGATCGAAATCGCCTCGGGGTTGGCGAAGTTCCGTGCGGCCGGAGTGAATGCCCGCTACGAGGCCTGCGATCTCGCCGATGGGGCGGCCGTTGGGCAACTCATCGGCCGGGTGGAGCGCGAGGTCGGTCCGATCCGCGGGATCGTGCATGGAGCCGGTTGGGAGTCGGCCTGCAAGTTCGAAAAGAAGACCGACGAAGGGCTCGAGGCAACCGTCGGACCGAAGTGCATCGGGCTGGAACTCGTCGTCGCCGCGGTCGATCCGCGTTATCTCGAGAGTGTCGTCGCCTTCGGGTCGACGAGCGGTCGGCTCGGTGGATTGGGGCAGGCCGACTACTCGCTGGCCAACGACATGCTCGCCAAGATCGTCGGACAACTGCGTCACGGTCGCCGGGGGCTCCGTGCCACCGTCTTCCACTGGCACGCCTGGGACGAGGTGGGGATGGCGAGCCGGCCCGAGAGTCGGTTCGTCCTCGAACAATTCGGGATGAAGTTCATGCCCCTGGCCGAGGGGGTGGGGCGGTTCATGGCCGAGATCGAGGCCGGGCTTCCTGAAGCCGAGGTGCTCGTCACCGAGCCGGTCTTCTGCCTCGATGCCGCCACCGCCGGTGCCGCTCACGCCCCCGCTGCGCCCCGCGGCAGCCTCGTCGCGCGGGTCGAGCAGGCCGGGCGGGGCACGAAGGTCCACTTCGTCCTCGATCCGACCGCCGACCGGTTTCTCACCGAGCATCTCCAGTATCGGCGACCACTCCTCCCGGCCGTGATGGGAGCGGAGTTGCTCGCGCAGGCGACGCTGGCCGCCGTCGGCTGCGAGCGTGTCGAGGAGATCCGCGACTTCGTCGTCGAGCGGCCGCTGGGATTCCCGACCGACCAGCCGCGCGAGGTGCGGGTGGAGGTCGAGCCCGGGGCTTCCGGCCTCGTGAAGGCCCGGGCATGGTCGACCGCGCCGGGGGCCGATGGCCCCGAGGGGGATCTCACCCGGGGCCATGCCTCGGCCACGCTCCTCACCGGTGCAGCCGAGCCGATCACCGCCAAGCTCGATGATCTGCCGTTCCCCTGGACCCCGATGGTCTATCAGGATGACGGGCCGATGTGGCACGGGCCGTCGTTCCGGGTGCTGACCGGGATGTTCCTCGATCGCAGTGGCGGCTGGGGAAGGCTCGTCGCGCCGAATGCCGACACCGTGGCCCATCCCCGTGGCGCGGCGGGGTGGACTGTCCCGGTGGCGATGCTCGACGGGGCGATCTTCGCTTCTGCCGTCTACTCCTACGTCCTCTGTGGCAAGCGTGTCGAGATCCCCGTCCGCTTTGACCGCCTCCGCATCGAAGGGCGCGCGACGGCCGCGGAGAAGTGCACCGTCCGCCTCTTCTTCCGCTCCCAGGATCCTCAGAAGTCGGTCTACGACTTCGTGATCTACGGGGCGGATGGCCGGGCGCTGGTGGCGGTCGATGGCCTCCATCTGGCGGCCCTCTCCCCGCAGCGGAGCCGCCCCTCATGACGGGAGCAGCAGCGGCCCCCGCTGGCCGCACCGAACGGGACCTCGTCGTTGGCGCATGGCGTGTTGATGTGGGGACAGCCCTGCCCGCGCCGGGGGAATCGCTCTCGGCGGCCGCCCGGCGGCTGGCCGAGCGGATCGCCGCCACCCGGATGGGGCTTCCCGCCGGGGCGGTGCGCGTCGCCTCGCTCCTCCCCTCCGGCCGGCCGATCGCCTCTGCCGAGGGCGGCTTGCTGCCGCTGTCGGTCTCGATGGCGCACGAGCGCGGGCTCGTTGGGGCCGCGGTCTGCGACGGGGCGGGCGTCGGGATCGACATCATCGACACCTCGGTCGTCCGCGCCGGTCTCGATCACTGGCTTGACGACGGGGAACGGACCGCCGCATCACCGGGCATGGTCTGGGGGGCGAAGGAGGCGGCCTACAAGGCAGCCGGCCTCGACGCGGCCTTCCGTCCGCTCCGGGTGTCGATCGAACCGTCGGGCGACGGCACGTTCACCTGGACGCTCCGCGACGAATGGCGCACGGCAAGCGGAACGGGCCGGTTCCTCGAGACCGGGCGCTACCTGCTGGCGGTGGCCTGTACCGACGAGGCCCGTCGACCGTTGCCGCCACGGGCGGAGGCGTGCCCCCCGATCGGTATCGACGCTCCCCGGGCCTGCCTCCCCCCGGCCCGGCCGAGTGTCGCCGCGTCGGCGCCCCTTCCTCCCCACTCTGCTTGATCCCCGCTCTGCCACCGTTCACCCCCATCCCCTCACCGTGTCCCCCAGAAAGCCGCAGTCATGATTGATCTTCACGGAAAGGTGGCGCTGGTCACCGGGAGTAGCCGGGGCATTGGCCGGGCGTGTGCCCTGCGGCTGGCCGAAGCAGGGGCTGACATCGTCGTCAACTACGTCACGAGCGGTCGCGAAGCCGATGCGGTGGCGGCGGAGATCGCCGCGATGGGGCGACGCGTGGCCTGCATCCGCGCCGACGTCGGCGAGGAAGAGGATGTCGAAGACATGATCGGCTTCGTCCGCGAGCAGTTCGGCGCCCTCGACATCGTCATCCACAATGCGGCGACCGGTGGCTTTCGTCCCCTGGCCGCCACCTCGCAGCGGCACTTCGATGCCGCGATGCACACGAATGTCCTCTCGCTCGTCCATCTTCTGAAGAGCTCGGCACCGCTGCTCGAGGCGGGGAACGGCCGCGGGAAGGTGGTCGTTCTCTCCAGCCATGGCACCCACATGGCGCTGCCGATGTACGGCCTCATCGGTGGATCGAAGGCAGCGCTGACGGCGCTGGCGCGCCACTGGGCCCTCGAGCTCGGCGACCGGGGAGTGAATGTCAACGTCGTCGAAGCGGGGCTTGTCGACACCGATTCCACGAGGCGTCTTCCCGGAGCCGATCTGATGTTCGCCGGCCGGACAACCAAGACGATGGTGGGGGAGCGGCAACTCGAGGCCACCGATGTCGCCGACGCCGTTCTCTTTCTCTCCAGCTCGCTCTCCGATCTCGTTCAGGGGCAGACGCTGGTCGTCGATGGTGGGGCTGCGATCCACGTCTGAACCGTATTCCACCGCCGTTTTTGTCAGGACCGCCGCCATGGCCACGAATCACAACTACCTCCTCCTCACCGGAGCCACCGGGCTCCTCGGCCGCTCGCTCGTCCGCGACCTCGCAGCGACCGGTCGGCGCGTGGCGGTGCTCGTCCGTGGATCGAAGACCGCCACGGCCGAGGCCCGGGGGGACGAGATTCTCGACGATTGGCGGGAGGTGGCCGGAGTGACCGTCGAGGCACCGGTCGTGCTCGCCGGCGATATCACCGCCCCCGGGCTCGGGCTCGAGGCGGCGACGGCGGCTTGGGTGGGGCGGAACGTCGACGAGGTGGTCCACTCGGCGGCGAGCCTGTCGTTCCAGATGCGCGAGAGCGACGGCGAGCCATGGAATAGCAACGTCAACGGCACGGCCAACGTCCTGGCGCTGTGCCGCGATCTCGGCATCCGCCGCTACCACCATGTCTCCAGCGCCTATGTCTGTGGCACACGACGGGGGCGGATCCTCGAGAGCGAGCTCGACGTCGGCCAGACTCCCGGCAACGACTACGAACGAAGCAAGATCGAATCGGAGAAGGCGGCCGTTTCGGCCCCCTTCCTCGATGCCTGCACGGTCCATCGACCGAGCATCATCGTCGGCGACCTCGTGGCGGGATTCACGAACACCTTCCATGGTTTCTACAAGCCACTGCGGATCGTCCAGCCGTTTGTCGAGGCGTTTCTCGAGTCCGACCTCGAGCCGGGCTCGCTCCTCGATGTCCTGGGAATGACCGGGCACGAAGTCAAGAACCTCGTGCCCGTCGACTGGGTGTCGGCGGTGATGACCCGGATCATCGGCGATCCTTCGCTCCACGGCCGTACCTACCACCTCACCTCGACCCGACCGACGCCGGTGAGCCAGCTGTGCCGGGTGTTCGAGGAGCTCGTCGTCGAGATGGCCGCCGAGCTCAAGGAAGCCCGCGCTGCGGCCGGTCCGGCGAAGGGGGCCGTGGGCTTTGACGCGGTCATGCTCGCGCGTCTCTTCGAGGACCAGATGCACGTCTACCGTGCCTACTGGAGCGACGACCCCCGCTTCGACAGCACCGCGTCCATCGCTGCGGTCCCCGATTTGCCGTCCCCCGAGCTCGACGACGAGACGCTCCGCCGCCTCTGCCGGTTTGCGATCGCCAACCGCTTCCGTTGGCCGCCGCCGGGGCGGGCCGTGCGAACGGTCACGGCGCGGGGCCTCCTCGAGCGGCGCCTCGGGCATGCATCGTGGCAGGCTCCGGTCGGCGGGCAGGTCGTTGGCCTGTCGGCGGCGGGAGGCGGGGGTGGTCAGTGGACGATCCGCTGCGAGGCGGGGCGGCCGGTGGCGCTCCATGTCGGCTTGCCGCCGTTGGCCGCACCTTCGATTCAGACCAGCGCTCCGTCCCTCGAGTCGTGGCTCCGGGGAGCGGTCGTGGCGCGCGGTGCGGTGTCGCTCAACGGCGCCGATGAGCCGGCGCGACGATTCGCCGCGCAGGTTCTCGCCGAACTGGTGGCCACGCCGGTGTCAACCTCCCGCGAGCGCGGTCCGGTCACCGCACTGGCCGCAGCGGTCCGTTGAGCGACGCCCAATGGCCGTCAACGACCCGCTCCGGGGCCTTGGGTGCGGCCGGTCAGGAACAGGCCCGCTTGAGGTAGTCGTGGAAGCACCAGATCCGTTCCTCGCGGGTGCCGATGCATCCGCGGAACGGCGTAGCGCTGATGCCCTTCTGCTGGGCGGCGAACACGCTCGCATCCTCGCGCTGGATGGCAGCGTTGGCTTTCACGCCATGCCGCGCCGTCAGCCGGGCGATGACGCGCGTAAACAGGCTCCGCTTTGTGCCGTCGAGGCTGAACATCCAGGCCAGCGTCCGCGATGTGGTGGGGCCGGTGGGAAGATAGACCTGACAATAGGTGAATAGGTCGGAGAAGGTGAAGACGAGGTTCGGGAAGACGTGATGGTGGACGTACTGGTCGGTGGTCGTGCCGCCACCGAGCCAGCCGACGACCTGCCGCTGCTTCTTGACCGGTTCGCTCTCGCTCCCCAGATCGAACACCAGCGTCGTCGACCGATCCTCCAGCCAGTGCTTTTGGGCCTCCTCGGGGATCAGGCCGAAGCCGCCGAGCGTGCTTGGATGGACCAGGGGGAGGTGGTAGGTCTCCACCGTGTTCTCCACCGGGATCTTCCAGTTGCAGTCGAAGTCGGCAGCATAGCGCCAGTTGCAGCGGTAGGGGGGGGCAAATGCGGCGGCGATCCGATCGTGCCAGTCGCCGAGCCAGGTCCGCAGGTCGCTCCCCTCTGCGGCGAGGCGGACGAAGATGATCTCGCCGCAGGTGTCGACGGAGAACACCTGGAGGGCGGCGTTTTCGCGATCGAAGGGCTTGAAGCAGCCGCCGTCTGGGACCTTGTCGATCTTTCCGCTCGCCTGGTACTCCCACCCGTGGTACTGGCAGGCGAGCTTCGGGGAGTGCCCGCGCGGCAGGTTGGTGAGCAGGCAGTGGCGGTGGGAGCAGACGTTGAGGTAGGCGTGGAGTCGACCGTCCTGGCGCCGCAGCAGGAGGGGGCGGCCGAGGAGGTCGAGGGTGATGAAGTCGCCGTCGTTGCGGAGGTCGCCGGTCAGCGCTACCGGATGCCAGGCGGGGAGGAAGAGCCTGTCGACCTCAGTGCGCAGCACCTCGGCGGAGAGGTAGTCCCCGGCTTGCAGAACGTATTCGAGCCGCTCCTTGTGAATGAACATCATCCGCCGACACTACTTCGCCGGCGGGGGCCGATCAACTCCCCTGGGCCTGCGACCGGGCCCCGGGGCAGGAGGGCGGAATGCGGGGCGACGTGGGGATTTCCCAGCGAGCCTGCCGGATGTGCCGGATGGAGGACCGAACTTGAGTGGCCTCCATTCGTGTTCTACATTGGAATGGCGATTCGGAGGGTAAGCGAATTGGCCAGCGGTCTGACTCGAAATCAGATGTCCAGAGATGGATTGTGGGTTCGAATCCCATGCCCTCCGCTTGGATGGTTTGTTGTGTCGGTGTTGATCGATCGATGGCGATGTTTCCCCGGGGCCACGACTGGTGGCCCCGCCCGGTTCATTGGTCGACCCAACGCTGCTTGGCCTCGGGCCCTCTGCCCGGGAGCCGGTTCCCCGCCTGCCGTTTCCCCACTGCCGCCACCCGGATCCCTCCGGTGTGGCCCTCCCCGGTTTCGTGGAATCCAACATGGCCGCTCGCCGCTTCAACCCCCGTGTGTTGATCCTCATCGTGCTCCTCCTCGTGGGCGCGGTGTGCGGGGTCTGGGTCCTCCATAAGTTCCAGGTGCGGCGTAATGCGGCGGCACTCCTGGCCACCGTCGATGAGAGCGTCGCGGCCGGGAACCCCGGCGAGGCGATCAACCCGCTCCGCAAATACTTGACACTCCGGCCCGCCGACCAGATTCGCCATCTCCAACTCGCTGGCATCCTCGCCGACCGTGCCTTCTCCGGCGTGCGAGCCCCCGAAGAATGGGCGTTCACGAAGGACGTCCTGCGGACCGCCGTCACGCGTGATCCGGAGCAGGATGCGCTCCGAGAGAAGCTGGTGGTCCTGCTTCTGGAAGCCAATGAAATCGAGGCGGCGCTGTTCCATGCGGCGGCCCTCCGCAAGCGAAGCGATCCGGTCAAGGATCCCGAAGCGTTCGGTCGGTACGGCATGCTCTACGTGCAGGCGGCGATGAAGGCGGGGAAGCCCGATGAGGTCGAGCGAACGCTCGTCGAGCTCACCGCGGTCATCCCCGGAACGCCGCTGCCGCCGGAGCGAATGGATGCCTTCGTGTTCC
>Ga0209829_10000941_pt1 | contig 24659 bp, 13 predicted proteins | sample C_140205_EF_Meta_FD_187311 | JGI IMG/M metagenome (GOLD analysis project Ga0209829, IMG submission 187311) | Freshwater microbial communities from Lake Croche, Canada to study carbon cycling - C_140205_EF_MetaG (SPAdes) (version 2) | ecosystem: Environmental > Aquatic > Freshwater > Lake... | reverse complement strand
ATTGGTTATTTTTCATTCGCTTCGCTAGATAAAAGGTTGGCTGTCTTTTAAATTTGTCTTTCAAAAAGTTCTTGCTTATCGTGTTCAACTTTTTCATTGTGTAATTTTTTGAAGTTTGTCTTATTTTCAAACCAACTTATGACTGTCTCGCGTTTTAATCGCGTTGGTTTTTCCGATAGACAGGTTCGGTAACTTGACCATGGATAATCAATAGGATGTTGACAGAATTGGTGATGAACTGGGTTGTTATGAATGTATAGAACCATTGTTTTTAGATATTCTGAGTTATCAACATGTTTACGCTCGAAACGACGTTCAAATAGTCCGCCATGCCGGGTATAACGCTTATTGAAGTATTTGCTATAGGCGTTAAACAGGTGTGAGAGGTGGAGATTTGGATTTGGGGGCTTCGCGTTTATCGGTATTGTTGCAACGCTTTCATCATTAATAGGTGTTGCAACGCTTTCATTAGCTTCGCTAGATAAAAGGTCGCTTGTTGTTGCAACGCTTTCATTAGCTTCGCTAGATAAAAGGTCGCTAGATAAAAGGTTGATTGTTTCCCATTTATGTTCGTCGAACCAGGTGTCATCGGCTTCGTTGCGATCGGCTAAAGAATATTTATACGATATATTCTCTTTTATCTTTAGTAGGAAGTGAAAATGGTTCGGCATGAGGACCCAGGCAAAAATCTCCGCTACTGGGAGGATATATTTATCTATCAACGTCAAAAAATGGTCGTAGTTCTCATTTTCGCGGAATAGATTCATTCCGTTGATACCACAATTATAGATGTGGTAGAATTTATTGTTTGATAAGATAACCTCTTTCATATTTCCTTGAATTTGAAATTTTTGAGACTGGCTTTCATGATAGCGTATGTTTATTCATATACTTCCCCTATTTCATGAATTATTCATGAGTAATCTGCTTATTAATAGTGTTTTACAGATTTTGTTTATTTGGGCATAACGATGCATTTGAGCGGTAAGTCGAAGGGTTGTTTTCCAGTTCGGACTACCTCGCACGTTTCTACGCCTTGGGCCGGCTTTATTTTTTATCATGATGATATTTTGTAATAATCTAATAAACAAGGCATTAACGCCTAGCTAATTTTCAGTCTAAAACAAAAAACTCCGACATATACTGTTTGAACAGGATAAGTCAGAGATCATCATGACATTTTAGGAACCAGCAAGAATACAAGCTTATTTTTGGATATGGGCTATGCAAATCGCCTCTTGCATTTTTGCAAGTGAGCACCTTGATTCGGTGCTGCCCCGAGAGAACTATTTTCATTTTGCATGTTTTAATTTTTTGAATTCGAGTATACGTTTAAAGCCGCTTGACTATTTTGTTGTCAAGAGTTCTGCATTGCTTTTTTAATTTTTCAATCCCACCCTCCGGCCATGCTCGTACATGACCGGGGAGAGGATGATATTTTGAAAAAGCAAATAATGGGTGAATAACCGAATGAATTACTTCTCGTTGCCAGGGATTAGATTTACATTAGTTACAATTGTTGAAGTTGTTCCTCCGGTGATCTCTGGACGTGCTTTTAACACTTGAGTTGCTTTGTCGTCTTGGTCAGCAGCATTAGTATTTGAACAGTCTGAATTTTTGATATCCCATTCACCATCTTTATTTTGGCCATCCAAGGCAAGAACGATAGTTTCGTCTGCTTTACCTTCGAAATTGTTATTTGTTACTGTTATTCTCACATAAATAGAAACTCCTGTTGAAGTATCAGTGGCATCCGTTTCAACGGTAGTTGAACCCGCGGTGTAGGTCTGCCATCCAGTTGCCAAAGTTTTATCATAGGTCCATTCAATTAAAGATGTTTGAACAGCATCTAAGCCAGACAATACCAAAGTTGGTTTCCATGATTCTGAAAAATTAGCTGCCACAACTTCGTAATAGAAAATGTTTGTACCATATTCATATACCATAGCTCCCGAATTATAAGTCGCCTTAGAAACTTTGTCGATACATTGTGACTCATTGACTCCATATGCTGCCGGAGATTTGGTTGTATTATTCAGATTCAGAATATCTACTATAAATCCATTCTTAGGATCAAGTTCATAGACTTTTAAATTATTGGAACAACCTGATGAAGGTGCATCGTATTGGACTACCACAAATGTTGGAGTTTTGGTGCCAGTTCCTTTGTATGCGGTATTAGCAAGGGTTGTTGATGACCAGGTGATATCAACACTAGGTGTGGCACCTGATACTCCGTAGGTACTTCCCGCAGCAGAAAGGCCTGCTCCAACAGTTAGCTTTGTGGAGGAATTATTGGTGGCAACACCACCTGTTGTGGTAATGAAATTTTGATCTTTAGTGGCCCACCAAATAAAGTTTCCACCAGTAGGGTTTACAATAGCCGAATAGTTGTATGATTTTCCTGCCATTGGGTGTAAGGCATCATCTGTGCACCCTGCAGTCGCATTTGGAGCTGATCCTTTTACTGCTTTTTGTCCATAAACTGAACTAAAACTAATTCCAAGAAGTGTTAATACGAGAATTAAAATTTGCTTTTTCATGATAAAAAATTTAAGTGTTAATAAACATAAATTATTGAATTTGAAATTTTTAAGATTAATTTTTATTTAAATAGGCTTTGATTTTTGAGGTCTGGTCCTCGTGCTCTTTCGGGCGGACTTTTTCCCTGATAATAGATGTCAGTTGGTCGCTTATGGTTGAATTGCAACGCATCGGGATTTATCCCAATTATTTTTAGGTTTTGTTTCATCGTCTTTATTTTAAATGAATTTTGGTCGTGGTTTGATGGTAATGGTTTGCTCAACTGGCACTATCGTTTCATTCCCATTGCAGTCTTTAAGCCAGTATCTAATCTTATGAATGCGCGTGGCGAATGTTAATCCATCACCCCAGAGCTTGAAGTCTGCTGGAATGCCGTTTATGACATAAGTCGAGGGTTGGCCAACGCCGGTTATGGTTGTTTCGCCAGAACTGAAAACAATTTCCCAGCGTATCGTAAACTGATCATTTGGAAGGGCGCAACAATTATCGTTGAATGTGGCTGGGTTTAAGTCAAGGCTGGTATCTCCATGTTTAAAAAGGTAATAGTCAGGATCTGGATTAATCTTTATGCCGGTGGTTAAATATTCGGCCGAGAAAATATTCTCGACACAAAATGACAGGGGTCCTGGTGGAATAAAGGTTGGTGGCTGTTTATCGTTAACCGTCACTGTTTTGGAACAGGTTGAACTACAGCCATTGGCATCGGTAATCGTTAAATTAAGCGTGAAAGGAGCATTATTAGTTGTCCCAGTAGAGATGGTTACAGTCGAGGATGTAACGCCAGAAATACTGGCATAGTTTCCAGCAATGCTCCATGCATAGGCACTCATGCCAGCAGGTGCGAAGTAAATATTTCCTGTCGAAGAAGTGGCCAATGGGCCGTCAGAGCCGGTGATGTAGCAGGTTGGTTTTGGATTGACTGTTAAAACTCTGTTTCTACTATCACTAGTAACATTGCAATCAGCTCCTGTAGAATGAAAGACTACAGTAACCTTATATTGTCCGCTTTCTGACGGTGTTGCACCAGTAAATATCAATTGATTCGTTGTTGCTCCTGATATGGCACCTTCGTTAACCACTGGGTCCCACTGACCGGGATTACTCCATCTTTTCCATTGATAGGAGACTACATTGGAGGGATAAGAAGTAGTAACTGTATAGGAATAATTAGCACCTTGGCAGAGTGTTACATGTGTTGTTGTTGGATTAATGCTGGTTATCTCATTTACGTTTAAGATCACTGCATTGGAAGTAATGCTACAATTGTTGCTATTGGTTATTATAACCCGGTACTGTGTGCCATCTGGTGCATCAGAGTTCCCTACATTTTGAATTCTTATGGCTCCTAGAGTTGGGTATGATACATTCAATTCGACTGGTATATCTGAAAAACTGCCTAGTGGTTTTTTACGTTGCCAGAGGTATGTTAACCCTGTTCCACTAGCCACGACATTAAAACTTACGATAAGACCTTCACAGTCTAATATATCTTTAGGCTGAGTAGTAATTATTGGAACTGGGTTAAAAGTTATGCTTATACTTGAATTTGAAATGCACAAGCCATTCGAAATAGACCAATTTAGGTTGTACGGTCCATTCCCGCCAATTGGTGCAAATTGTGCTGATGGATTTGTAAGACTACTAAATTGACTTGATGAAGTATTTGGACCACTTAAAACACTCCAAGACCCTGTGTTAGGACTTGCATTATTTGCAGACAGTGTTACTGGTATAATTCCGCATATTGTTTGAGAGCTTCCCGCATTAGCGATGACAGACGTGCTCCCAATTACGATTGGCTGAATATTTGAGATGGCTTTAACACTTCCTCCCTTAAAAACTCGAACTCGAACATTATAGCTCCCATTTGCTATTGGACAGGATATCGTACCAGTTAATATTCCATGATCGGCAGGTTCGTACCAATGTTCATCTGGTGTGGAAAATGTTCCAAGGACAATAGGCAATGCTGCGAATACTCCACCAACATTACTTAACTCCATTTGAAAAATTAAAGGGGGCGAGTTTGTTCTGCCTAAGCCTCCAGCAGTTATCTCAGCGGATACTAAAACGGATGTATTACAGCAAAATATATTCGGGCTAATTGGATTTAGTACTACGCCGGCTCTTAAGTTTGTATATATTGTGCATTGGATTATTAGCAATATTGTGGTTGTCCATAAGTATCTTTTTAATCCACATCTCTTAAATATTCCATCAAAATTATTTCGTCGGAAAGTCAGGTTTGTATGGGATAATTTATTTTGATTCACAGGCGAATTTCGATTAAGGGGTTTGCTTGGCTCTGTCAATGCACTTAATTCGTTTGAAAAGAGACAATTAACACAAATTTAATCGCGCGTGCGAGGAGAGTCGTGAATTAATCGAATAGTTCCGATTAGTGTCGATTCTATCCGAATAAAAACGGATAATGAACTAGAATCTTGACTTTTAAAAGGGAGGGGAAAGATCAAAAACCGTCAAAAAAAATGCTGCAAAGTGAGAAATTGAAATTCTCACTTTGCAGCATCCTGCAAAAGCATTTGTTATTTTTAGTCCTACTCTAGATAGGTGTAGCCGTATAATCCGGAGCGGTAATTCGAAAGAAACTCTTTCCCCTCTTCTGTGGTGATGATACCCGACTTAACCGATGAGGTTACCCAAGTCTCTACCGTACGTACTAGCTTCTTTGGATTGTATTGCACATACTCCAGCACCTCGGCCACCGTCTCCCCATCAATAATCTGATCGATCTTATATCCTTTGTCATCAACCGATACGTGAACCGCATTAGTGTCTCCAAAAAGATTGTGTAGATCACCCAAGATCTCTTGATAAGCACCAACCAAAAAGACCCCAATATAATAAGGCTCCTTCGGTTTTATCGAGTGCACAGGTAGGTAATACGATAGATTTCGCGTAGAGATAAAATTGTCGATCTTGCCATCCGAATCACAGGTAATATCTTGTAAAGTTGCCGAGCGATCTGGCTTCTCATCGAGACGCTGAATCGGGATAATCGGGAATATCTGGTCGATAGCCCATGAATCGGGTAGCGACTGAAATAGCGAAAAATTACAGAAATATTTATCCGATAAAAGTTTCGGAAGACTTATCAGCTCTTCTGAGATATGCTTCATCCCATTGGTCATCTGCTGCACCTCTTTGGCAATCGACCAGAATAAACGCTCAATCTTAGCTCGTGTCTGAAGGTCTAAAAGACCAAGACTAAAGCGGTCGAGTGTCTCCTCACGGATCTGCTGTGCATCGTGCCAGGTCTCATGCATTCTGGTCTGATTCAGCGCATTCCAAAGTGAATAAAGTTCTTTTAAAAGCTCATGATCATTCTCGTCAATTACCTCCTCTTCAGACCAGATTGGCAAGCTCGTCGCTTCGAGGACTTCAAAAATAAGTACTGAATGATGCGCTGTTAACGAACGACCCGATTCGGTGATTATATTTGGATGGGGCAGATTATTTTTATCACTCACGTCAACCATGGTAGAAACCACATCGTTGACATACTCTTGAATGCTATAGTTGACGCTGCTTTCGCTGTTCGAAGAGCGGGTACCATCGTAATCGACACCTAGTCCGCCACCGATATCAACAAAGCTAATGTTGTAGCCATGATGATGTAGCTGGACATAAAACTGAGAAGCCTCGCGGATGGCAATCTTAATACGACGAATCTTATTCACCTGACTTCCGATATGGAAATGAACCAGATGAAGACAATCTTTCATCTTGTTGCGCTCCAAAATATCGAGCGCTTCGAGAAGCTCGCTAGAGGTAAGTCCAAATTTGCTCACATCACCACCTGAATCTTCCCATTTGCCACTTCCAGAGCTTGCAAGTTTGATGCGAATGCCTAGATTTGGTCTGATCTTAAGTTCTTTTGCGATCTTAATAATCAACTTAAGTTCGCTAAGTTTTTCCACGACTAAGAAGATTCGGCGGCCCATCTTTTGAGCAAGCAAAGCAAGCTCGATGTAGTCATCATCCTTATATCCGTTGCAAATGATAAGGGAATCGTTATCGGTGTTAATCGCGATTACGGCATGAAGCTCAGGTTTTGATCCTGCCTCAAGGCCGATATTAAATTTCTTTCCGTGGCTGACAATCTCTTCCACGACAGGTCGCATCTGATTGACTTTTATCGGATAGATGATAAAGTTTTGTGCCTTATAGGTATACTCCTCTGAGGCAATTTTAAAGCAACTTGCCATCTTCTCAATCCTGCTATCTAAGATATCAGGAAAACGGATCAGCATGGGAGCTGAAACATCTCTTAACTGTAGCTCTTCGACTAACTCTTTCAGGTCTACCTCCACGCCATTTTTGCGCGGTGTAACGACAACATGTCCTTTGTCGTTGATCGAAAAGTAATTAATTCCCCATCCAGTGATGTTGTAAAGCTCAGCTGAATCTTCGACACGCCATTTTCTCATTCAGTAATCCTTTGTATGGTAAAACCTGATTTATAATCTTTTACGCTTGATATTTTCATTTTAGCAAGTTCGTTTTTCAACGAATTAAATGGAACTATTTTTTTCAAAAATCCAATCACTTGCGGCAACGAAAATAACTATTTTATGGTCATCCCGCTTATGCCTAATTCATTTTTAGGGAATGCCCAAAATTCGCGATAAAGGTAGTAATTTTGAACCATCATGAAGTGCCTAAATCAAGGGGCAAAAAAATAGAATTTAGATCATTATGGAGCTTAAATTTACACGCAGTTCAGAGAGCCAATTTTTTGCAAAGGCTCATTTAGTTTTTGATCGAGATAACCTCTCAGGCATTGAGCTTAGTGAGGCCGAGTCGAGCTATGTAAAAATTCAGTTAGAGGAGCAGAATCTTGTTGCTCTAAATAGATATAACGAGTTGATTTTATTGATCTTAATCGATAAGTCAGCTTCTGAAAGTATTGTTTTAGAAAAAGGAAGAAAGCTGGGAAACGAGCTAGTTTCCATTTTGCGCAAAGAGAAAATCGGACAGATAGATTTCATCGGATTACCCGACGAGCAACTTTTAGCACTTGCGGTGGCTGAAGGATTGGCTTTGGGAAGCTATCAATTTTTAAAATATTTTTCTGCTCCTCCAAAGAAGTCGCAGCATCTCGAGCAGATTAATTTTGTTGGTTTTCAAGATTCTGAAACGGAAATAAAACAATTAGAAGCTCGCGTAGAGGCTGTCTTTTTTGCCCGTGATTTAGTCAATGAGCCCGCTTCGCACCTCAATGCCGTTGGACTTGCCGATTCGTTTAAGCAGATGGGAGAACTCGCCGGATTTAAGACCGATATTTTCCATCATGAGAAGATTAAAGAGCTTAACATGGGTGGTTTATTAGCGGTGAACAAAGGGAGTATTGATCCTCCAACATTTTCTGTTTTAACTTGGAAACCTGCGAATGCAAAAAATAAGAAGCCTATAATCTTGGTGGGTAAGGGTGTCGTTTATGATACAGGCGGCTTGAGTTTGAAGCCAACCAAAGACTCGATGGACTTCATGAAATGCGATATGGCCGGTGGTGCCGTTGTGGCTTCGGTGCTCTATTATGCAGCTAAAACGAATCTGCCCCTTTATGTGATTGCACTCATCCCTTCAACAGATAACCGTCCTGATGGAAATGCCTATGCGCCAGGCGATGTTGTGGTGATGCATAGCGGCAAAACGGTTGAGGTGTTAAACACCGATGCTGAGGGTCGGATGATATTAGCCGATGCGCTGAGTTATGCGAAAGATTATGATCCTGAATTGGTTATTGATGTGGCAACTTTAACCGGTGCTGCTGCTGTGGCTATTGGTCAGCAAGGGATTGTGGCCATGGGAACAGCTGGTTCTTCAACTTTTCAGACGCTAAAAAATGCCGGTGAAAAAGTCTATGAGCGGATTGTCGAATTTCCGTTATGGGATGAATATGGCGACTTGATCAAATCGGATATTGCCGATCTCAAGAATGTAGGTGGGCGGGAGGCTGGCGCCATTACGGCGGGTAAGTTTCTGGAGCATTTTATCGCTTATCCTTGGATACATCTCGATATTGCAGGATCTGCCTTTTTAGGTTCGGCTGATCATTATCGGAGTAAAGGCGGGACGGGCGCGGGTGTTCGGCTACTTATTGATCTTGTAACTCGCTTAGCGTAAGTCATATCGGTTGATATTGTTAAGTTGTTTTCCTGCGATTTAGAATGCTCAAACCTCTGTAGCTGTTTGGGGGCTTCGCTCTTCGCCCCCAATTCTCAAATTAAAACCTTATATTTGACAAGTCAACTACTTCATAAAGTGGTTGTTTTTTAACTTTTAATAGACTTCGAATGGACCAACATAAGATTAGAGTGGGGATCACCCACGGAGACATTAACGGCATAGGATACGAAGTGATTATTAAGGCTTTAGCCGATAATCGAATACTTGAGATGTGTACCCCAATTGTTTATGGCTCATCTAAGGTGGCTGCGTATTACCGGAAGGCCATGGATAGCGAGATCTTCACCTTCAACACCATTACCACAGCAAAGGAGGCAAATTCAAAGCGCTCTAATATCATCAATTGTGTGAGTGAAGAGATTCGTGTTGAGATGGGTAAATCGACCAAAGTGGCAGGAGAATCAGCCTTGGCTGCTCTTGAAGCTGCAGTGCGCGATCTTAAGGCTGGCGATATTGATGTGATCGTTACGGCTCCCATCAACAAGGAGAATATCCAATCTGAGAATTTCAAATTTCCTGGTCATACCGAGTATTTTGCCAAAGCTTTCGACACCAAAAATTACTTGATGTTAATGGTTAGCGATGTGCTGAAAGTGGGTGTTGTAACTGGGCATATTCCAATTAGTAAAGTTGCGGAATCGATAACGATTGAGAGCATTCTTAGTAATTTAAGAGTTTTGCATAAAACGTTACTTGAGGATTTCTCGATTCGCAAACCGCGTATTGCCGTTCTTGGACTTAATCCACATGCTGGTGACTCTGGTATTATTGGCACTGAAGAGGATATGATTATTATTCCTGCCATTAAAAAGGCAAATGATGAGGGAATTATTGCCTTGGGACCATATCCTGCGGATGGATTTTTTGGAGCTGGTGACTTTGCAAAGTTTGATGCGACCCTTGCGATGTATCATGATCAAGGGTTGATTCCGTTTAAATCTATGTCTTTTGATTCAGGGGTCAATTATACTGCAGGTCTTCCAATCATTCGGACTTCTCCTGGTCATGGCACTGCGTATGATATTGCTGGTGCAAATACTGCATCAGAGGAGTCATTTCGGAATGCACTTTATCTAGCGATTGATCTTTGTGAAAACAGAAGGCAATATACTGAATTAGCGAAAAACCCATTGAAGCATAACGAGTCAGCCCGTTATGGTGGTGAGTAGATCTTGAATCGATTATTTTAAAGCAACATTATGTACGAATATATTAAGGGGCCCATTTCTAGTTTAACTCCAGCAGGTGTTGTTGTTGAAGCCGGTGGTCTTGGATACTTTTTGCATATTTCGGTCAATACCTATTCACGTCTGAAGGGAAACGAAAATAGCAAGTTGTTTTTGCATCAAGTGGTTCGCGAGGATGCTCATCTTCTCTATGGCTTTGCAGATCAGGAAGAGCGTGATTTTTTTCGACTGTTAATCTCCGTGAATGGCATTGGAGCTTCCATTGCCATAATGATGCTCTCCTCTTATTTGCCTGAAGATTTAAGTAGTGCGATTGTCACTGACAATGTCAACTTGCTTAAAGGGATTAAAGGTATTGGTGCAAAGACCGCTCAACGTGTTATCATTGACTTAAAAGATAAGGTGGGCAAAGGTGTTGCTTCAGATAAGCTTTTCCAGATTGGAGGTTCGGTTGTACGTAACGAGGCTTTAAGTGCATTAGAAATGCTAGGGTTTAACAAAAAAACGGTTGAAAACTCTTTGGATCAGATTTTAGCAAAGAGCCCAGATCTTACGGTCGAACAGCTTCTTAAAATTGCCTTAAAAAGTTTTTAAATCAATAAGTTGCAGCGTATACTCTTAAATACGGCGATCCTATTTTCTTTATTGATCATCTCCTCTTTAACTGGCAATACTCTTGCCGGTAGAAGACAAGACAGTTCAATAGGGGAAGTTTTGAGTACTGATCATCGAGCAAGCAACGACTCAATTTCTAGGGATTCCACCCGAACATTGCCATTCCCATTTAAAGACCAAGGATCTTTTGCGAAATCAGCAGCCCAAGATTCTTCGCCTCTGTATCTCAAAAAACCTTCCAATATTCGCACAGTTGTTGAATATGATCCAATCTCAGGAGATTATCTAATCTCTGAAAAAATTGGCTCCTTAGATTATCGATTACCAACTTCCATGCGTCGTGGTGAGTACTTAAAGTCCGACTCTCGAGCCGCCATTGATCGGTATTGGAGAGAGCGAATGGCCCAGCATTCACTAGATCAGAAATCGCAACTCATTCCTCAGTTTCGTATTGGCGGAGCGGCTTTCAATAAGGTCTTTGGATCTGATATCGTGAATATTAAGCCGCAGGGATATGTTGAGATGGCACTTGGGATTAAGACAAGTCGGATTGAGAATCCATCTATCCCGGTCCGCATGCAAAAATACACCTCCTTTGATTTTACCGAAAAAATAAATGTAAATCTGGATGGTCAGATTGGGGAGCGAATGAAGATGAAGTTCAACTACAATACTGATGCAACCTTCGATTTTGAAAATAAGATTAAGTTAAATTTTGGTGGGCATGAAGATGATATTGTGAAGAAGGTTGAGGCTGGAAATGTCTCAATGCCGCTATCTGGAACTTTAATTAGAGGGGGGACAAATCTTTTTGGTGTTAAAACGGATCTGCAGTTTGGAAAGCTATCGGTTTCAACCGTTTTGTCTCAGCAAAAAGGTGAGACTAAGATGATCAATACCGAAGGAGGTGCTTCAAAATCAAAGTTTGAGATCAGTGCTGCCGATTATGATGCGAATCGACATTTCTTGCTGGGGCATTATTTCTACGAAAATTATGACAAGGCACTTCAGGATCTACCGATTATAAAATCGTCGGTTACGATTAATAAAATCGAAGTTTGGGTGACCAATAAATCCAGCCGTTTTCAAGAGTCTCGTAACATCTTAGCACTTATGGACCTTGGTGAGCGTGGTGCGAATAAGCAAAATCAGACCATCTCCGCTTTTGGAGATACGCCAGGGCTCTCGTATCCATTGAATACGTATCCAGGGAATGGGATAAATGGGATTTACAGCGAGATGAAGAGTTCCTATGCAGGCATCCGAACTATTTCGGGAATTACGCAAACCTTAAGCCCTTTAGCTGCTCGTGATTTTGTGGCTGGACGTGATTACGAAAAGATTGAAAATGCTCGCTTGCTGGACTCTACAGAATATACCATAAACAGACAATTGGGATATATCTCATTATCTCAATCGTTAAATGCGGACGAAGTGTTAGCCGTAGCTTATCAATATACTGCAAATGGGGAGAAATTTCAGGTTGGAGAATTTTCCACCGATGGGATAACTGCTCCTTCAACGTTGATTTTAAAATTGCTAAAGGGGACAAATCTTAATCCTGCTTTTAAAAGCTGGAGTCTTATGATGAAGAATATTTACAACATCAATAGTCAGCGTCTTTCCCCTGAAGAGTTTAAGATGGATGTTTTTTTTCGTAATGACGCTGCTGGAATAAACATGAGCTACCTTCCTGATGGTCCTCTTAAAGAAAAACTTCTTTTAGGAGTTATGAACCTTGATCATTTAAATAAGCAGCTAGACCCTTATTCTGATGGTGTTTTTGATTATCTGGAGCGAGTGACGATCAATTCGCAGAGGGGTCGAATCATATTTCCAGTCATTGAGCCTTTTGGATCAAATCTTGAAAAACAACTTAAAGGTGATGCGGCCTCCATTAGTAAGTATGTCTTTAAAAGTTTATATGCGAACACAAAAACTTTCGCTATTCAGGATGCTGAAAAAAATAAGTATAAAATTATTGGTAGCTATAAAGGGGCTTCAAATACAGATATTTCTCTAGATGCAATAAATATTGCGCGAGGGTCGGTTAAAGTTTTAGCTGGAGGCCGTCAGTTGCAAGAAGATGTTGACTTTATTGTTGACTACACACAAGGTAAAGTAAAAATTATTAATCAGGGATTATTGGAATCCGGAACGCCAATCTCGATCTCGACAGAGAGTCAAGATTTGTTTAGCATGCAGCAAAAAACCATGATAGGCACTCATTTGAATTATGAGTTTGGCAAAAATTTTAATTTGGGTGGAACATTGATGTATTTGCATGAACAGCCTTTATATCAAAAAGTTAATTACGGAGAAGATCCTATATCAAATTTAATGATCGGATTAAATGGATCGTACAATACAGCCGTCCCAATCATCACTAAATTGGTTAATGCCATCCCATTTCATAAAACCAATGAAGAGTCGAAAATCTCTGTTGAAGCCGAATATGCTCGATTGCTGCCAGGGCATTCAAAAGTTATTTCAAAGGATGGTGCTGTTTACTTAGATGATTTTGAGGGGTCAAAAACACCGCTTACTCTTAAATCTTTTGTAGGATGGTCTATGGCTAGCACACCGCAAAACAACGAGCTATTCCCTGAAGGTAATCTTATCAATGATCTCTCTACTGGATATAATAGGGCTCAATTATCGTGGTATATGATAGACCCATACATGCAGCGTAGCACGGCGCCGTCCTATCTATTAAGTGATAAAAAGCTAGATGATCATCGAACTAGGGAGGTTTTCCAATATGAGATATTCCCTAATAAACAAACCCCTTCGGGTCAGCCTACAAATATTCCAACGCTCGATTTAGCTTACTATCCGAGTGAAAAAGGGTCGTATAATTTTGATGCACAGCCTACTGCTCACTCAGCTGGCGTTGAGTCGTCGGGGCTTTTGCGAGCCCCTGAAACACGATGGGGCGGAATTATGCGAAAAATAGAATCAAGTGATTTTGAATCGGCAAATGTCGAATATTTAGAGTTTTGGGTCATGGATCCATTTGCCATGGATTCGATAAACAATCCAAATCCGGGGGGAGATCTATATTTTAACCTAGGTAATGTTTCCGAAGATATTTTGCGTGATGGTCGTAAATCTTTCGAGCATGGATTGCCAATAGATGGAAATGGTTTAAATACCGACCAGACAGCTTGGGGTAAAGTTTCAAAACAACAATCGTTAGTGAAGGCCTTTGACAATGCTCCAGAGGCTCGAATAAATCAAGATATTGGTCTAGATGGGATTAATTCAAAAGAGGAAAAGACCTTCTTTGGCAATTATATTAATACACTAGGGGGGTTGGTTAATTCACAAGCTCTTGATCAAGCGACTAAAGATCCTTCGAGCGACGACTATCATTATTTTAGAGGCACCGATTATGATCAGCAGAAAAAGGATGTTCTTTCACGATACAAATATTATTCTCGTTCAGAAGGGAACTCTCCAACTTCTGCTCAGTCGCCAGAGAGCTACCCAACTGCAGCAACTTCGATTCCTGATGTAGAAGATATTAATGACGATAACACGTTGTCTGAAACGGAGGCTTACTACCAATATCATGTTAAGGTAGACAAGAATAATATGGCTATTGGCCAAAATTATATTGCGGATATTAAGAAGTCTGATGTGACCCTATTAAGTGGGGCGAAATCTCAAATTACCTGGTATCAATATCGGATTCCGATAAGTTCACCTGAAAAAGTATACGGTTCAATCAATGATTTTAGATCGATCCGATTTATACGAATGTTTCTAAAAGGGTGGAAGAAGCCTGTTGTGATGCGTTTTGCTTCACTTGACCTTGTGCGCACGAACTGGCGACGTTATGACCAAACGCTTACCGAAGATAATAGCGCTACGAATCCAGCCACTCAGTTTGATATATCTGCTGTCAATGTTGAGGAGAACGGCAGTCGTAAACCAGTGAATTACGTTGTCCCTCCTGGCGTTACTAGAGCCATTGATCCTTCTAACCCACAGCTTATTCAGCTCAATGAACAAGCCATGGTTTTAAAGGCGAACGACTTACAGCCTGGCGATGCCCGAGGTGCTTATAAGACAATGCAGGTTGATATGCGCAGGTATAAAAATCTAAAACTAGATGTTCATGCCGAGTCTGTTGCGGCAAGTAGTTTGAGAAATAACGACCTATATCTTTTTGTGCGTATTGGCACCGATTTTCAATATAACTATTACGAGTATGAGATTCCATTATCGCTAACGCCTGCTCGCAGTGATTATAATCCCGCTGTTTTAGCCGATCAAGTAGCAGTATGGCCTGATGCTAACCGTGTGTATATTCCATTAGATACGCTTGTCGAACTTAAGTTAAAGCGAAATGAGGAGATGCGTAAGGCTGGTTCTGCGATTACCCTTGCAACGATCTTTGAGGAGGTACATGCAGGCGTCAATGGGAATAAAAATTTAATCCGGATCAAAGGAAATCCAGACTTAAGTCAGGTGGAGGTAGGAATGATTGGTGTCCGAAATCGGAAGGGAAGAACCCTTGGTCCGAAGTCTGTTGAAGTATGGGTGAACGAGCTCCGATTGACAAATTTTGAGGAGAAAGGTGGCTGGGCGACTATTGGTCGCGTATCAGGTAATCTAGCTGATTTAGGAACTTATTCTTTTGCAGGAAGAGTCACAACCTCTGGCTTTGGAAGTATCGATTCAAAGATGGGGCAACGTACAATGGCCGATACGCATGAATATGATCTCTCAGCGAATCTTGAACTTGGAAAATTCTTTAAAAAAGAGTCGGGGATAAAAATACCGCTTTATTTAGGGGCTTCTAAATCAGTTGCTACGCCCGAATTCTCGCCCTTAGATAAGGATGTTAAAATGGGCGATGCTCTAGCCAATGCAGGAAGTGCTCATGCTCGCGATTCCATTAAACATATCGCTGAAACCTATAGCGAACGTCGGAGTATAAATTTGACAAATGTGCAAATCGATAAGCAAAATCAATCTGATAAGCCGAAGATTTACGATATTTCTAATTTCACCTTGACCTATGCTCACAACACCTATGCGCAGGGAGACATTACTACGGCACAGAATAAGTCTATTAATAGCCGGCTATTGATAAACTATAATTATATAGCTCGACCTAAATCGATTGATCCATTTAAAGATGTTAAATTCTTAAAGCCAGCACCGCTCGCCCTTGTCCGTGATTTTAATATTAATTTTATTCCAAGTCAGATCTCTTTCCGATCAGACCTAAACCGAACCAGCAATACGACACAATACCGGGATATTACTAACCCAGGATTCTCACTGCCTAAATCATATCTCTCTGATTTTCTATGGAATAAATATTTTGATTTTAGATACGATCTTTCACGTGGTCTTAAAGTGGATTTCACTTCGATGAACTCTTCTCGTATTGACGAGCCTTTAGGCTCAATGGATAAAAATCTTACAGGCTATCAAGCTCGTAGGGATACGATTTGGCAAAATATTCTCGATGGCGGACGGACAACGCATTACAATCACAATTGGAATATCTCGTATACTTTGCCGATTAATAAATTACCAATTCTTGACTGGACTACCTCTTCGGTCATTTATAGGGCAGGTTATGATTGGGATGTGGCACCAATTACGAAGTCTGAATATGTCTTAGGGAATAGTATTAGTAACTCAAATGCAGTCCAACTGAATGGACAGGCCGATTTTATTCGACTCTACAATCGGATCCCTTACTTGAAAAGAATCAATCAGAAATATGGGGAATTCAGTAGAGGTCGTCGAGAAGTTCTTGCACAAAGAGGACAGACACAGCCATTAAATTCTTCCTCATCAAGGTTTAAAGATGCTAGAACAATCTTAAGGAAGAATATACCACAATCGATATTTCACAAACTAGGAACTTCAAATGTTACGCTTCGGGTTACTGATGAGAAGGGAAAAGTGATCAATGGGAAAATGAAAGTTGCAAATGAAAACCGAATCATCTTTACCCCGGAAGTAGATTGCGCAAGAGCTGTTGTGGAGGTTACCGGAGGAAAGGATAAACAGTCGTCTATGAATTTTAATTTAGATGAATATGTTGTCCGATTCTTAATGATGTTGTATAATATCAATGTATCCTATTCGCAGAATGGCGGAACGGGATTATATGGATATCTGCCTGGTTCACATTTTCTTGGTTCGTCAAACTATGAAGGGTCGAATGGGGCTAAGCTTTTTGCGCCGGGCTTGCCTTTTATCTTTGGACAGCAAGATGAAAATTTCGGAACTATGGCGGCACAAAGAGGCTGGGTCTCCTCTGATACCATCGTGAATAAACCTTTTATGTTAAGTAGCAATACCCGCCTCAATATTCGGGCAAAGCTCGTTCCGCTGCCTGACTTAAAAATAGACCTAATAGCCAATCAGAGTTATTCAAGTAACTCTTCTGAATTCTTGCTATATAATAGTCAAGAGGGATGGGGTGGTTATAACAAGATGATGAATGGGAATTATAGTATGACTATTGTCTCAATTGGATCAGCCTTTGAATCATTGGGCAAATCGCAGGCACAAGACTCTAAAGTATGGAATCAGTTCAAGAGTAATCGCGAGGCCATTGCGATGCGTCTCGATCATTCACGGGTTTCGAATGCAAACTTCGGGTATGCTCCTGGGCAATTCGACCGTACAACTAATTTCCCGGTAGGTTATGGCCCAACGTCTCAGGAAGTATTGATTCCATCGTTTTTAGCTGCTTACTCCGGCATGAGCGCAGCTCAAGTTCCATTAACACCGTTCCCGTCTGCTAAATTTATGCTTCCGAACTGGCGCATTCAATATTCAGGTGTCGTGAATAAGATTCCAGGACTGAAAGAGGTTATGAAAACGATGAACATTATGCACGACTATAAATCGACTTATAGCATTGGCTCATATATCTCTAATCTAGATTATAAAAGGGAAAATGATGGATATAGCTATGTCCGTGACGCACAAGATAATTTTATGCCTCAATTTGGAATCTCTACGATTAATATCAATGAGACTTTTAACCCATTAATCGATATAGATGTTACCTGGCTGAACAATGTTACTTCTCGATTTGATTATCGGAAAAGTAGAAATATAATGCTTAGTCTGACAAATAATCAAGCCATGGAGCTATACAATAACGAGGCAAGCCTAGGCCTTGGATACCGGTTCGAGAATATGAAGATGTTTATAAACACTAAAAGTTCTCAAAAGACTTTTAACAATGATCTAAATGTTAGGTTTGATCTCGCCTATGGTAAGAATAAAACTATTTTACGTCAATTGGTTGAGGAGAATGATCAGACTACAGCTGGACAAGAGACGTTTTCCATAAAGTTCTCCGCGGACTATAACCTTAGTCAAGTTTTTCTTATTCGATTGTTTTACGATCGACTGGTGAATAGTCCTTATATCTCTAATTCGTATCGCACGACGAACTCGAATTTCGGCGTTAGTTTTAGATTTACGTTAACACAGTAGGAATATCTCCACCTTTTTAAGCATAGGCAATACTTGCCAAACTAACTTTAGTCCCTTCGATTTGAAGCAATGGAAGGCAGCAAGCCTCAAGCGTTGCACCCGTCGTGATCACGTCATCGACTAAGAGCAGATGTTTCCCCATCAATACAGATGGATTTCTAACACTGAAAATTCCGCAGACATTCTCCCATCTTTCAAAGCGACCTTTAAATGTTTGTGATTCGGTATGCAGATCTCGAATAAGGTTACCTAAGATCAAAGGTTTATTCATTGATTTCGCTAATCCTGTGCAAATTTCCGTACTCTGATTAAAGCCTCGTTTTTTCTCCTTTTTGGGATGAAGTGGAACGGGAATGATGGCATCGATTCGCTGATAATCTAACTCATGAGAAAGCTCAACGCCCAAAAGCATTCCCATTTTTTGTCCAACTTCCCGATTCCCTTGATATTTTAGTGCATGCAATAGATGTTGAAGTCGGCCCCCTTTATCAAATCGGCAAAACGAAGTGGCAAGCTCAATGGAGGCTCTACCGGTAAAAATTTGATAGACCGGATTTTCTTTAATATGATGAAAACCTGTTCTGGGAAGATCGGCTAAGCAATTCAAACATAGCACATCCTCCCCGAGAACAAGCGAAGTGCCACATCCTGCACAAAGACGTGGATAGAACAGAGATAACAAGTCGTCGATTACTCTCATGGACGATCCTGTAGATAAATGGTTATGTTCTATCAAATTTACGCAAACCAATTGTTAAAGGATGAAGTTCAGGATATGATTAAAGAAAATTTAAAAATTTAAAGTACCTTTAGTAGCAAAATATTGACATTATGTCTAAAGATAAAAAAAATAAAAAGGCTTTAAGTTTTAACAAGCATGGCTTAAAAAGGGCGATCCTTGAAGTCTATTACGAGAATAGCAATCAGTCATTTAACTATAAGCAAATTGGTGCTGCGGTGGGAGCAAAAGACCATGGCCAGCTTCAACTAGTAAATGTAGTGCTCCAAGAACTTCGCGATGCGGAAGCTTTGGTGGAAACTGAGCGAGGAAAATATCAGTTGAAATCGCAAGGTGGCACGGTCACTGGTATGATGGAGCTAAATTCGAAAGGTTATGGTCAAGTGTCAAGCGAAGAACTTGAAGAGCCCGTATTTGTGTCAGCAGCCAATATGAACCACGCCCTCGATGGTGATAAAGTTAGAATTAGACTTTATGCACGTCGTAAAAGAAGTAATCCGGAGGCTGAAGTTATTGAGGTTCTCGAGCGAGCAAAGACCACTTTTGTTGGAACGATAGAGATCTCTCAGTTTAGTGCTTTTCTGGTCCCAAATAAAAAAACGCCTTTCGATCTATTTATTCCTAAAGATAAGTTGATGGGGGCTAAGCATGGACAAAAAGCTATTGCCCGTATTCTGGATTGGCCTGAAAGAGCAAGAAACCCGTTTGCTGAAATCATAGATGTGCTCGGCGATTCCGGTAATAATAACACAGAGATGCACGCGATATTGGCAGAGTTTGGATTGCCTTATCAGTATCCTGAAGCCGTTAATCAAGCGGCTGAAAAAATTCCAGTTGCTATTTCTGAAGAGGAGATAAAACTAAGGCGTGATTTTCGAAAGGTCCCCACATTTACCATCGACCCTGTTGATGCAAAAGATTTTGACGATGCATTATCTATTCAGAAATTAGAAAATGGATTCTGGGAAATAGGGGTCCATATTGCGGATGTTACGCATTATGTTAAGCCTGAATCCCTCCTTGAAGATGAAGCTTACAACAGAGCAACATCTGTTTATTTGGTAGACCGAGTAGTTCCGATGCTTCCCGAAAAATTATCGAATGGCGTTTGCTCGTTAAGGCCCCATGAAGATAAACTTTGTTTCTCCGCTGTATTTCAACTCGATGATCAGTGTGCTATCCATGATCAGTGGTTTGGCAGAACAGTGATCTATTCCGATCGTCGGTTTACTTATGAAGAGGCTCAGCAGGTCATTGAAACAGGCGAAGGTGACATGAAAGAAGAGATATTAACTTTCGACAGACTGGCTAAGAAACTACGGGAACAACGCTTTGCAGAGGGGTCAATCGGATTCGATCGCGTGGAGGTTAAATTTGATATCGATTCAGACGGAAAACCCTTGAGCGTATTTTTTAAAGAGTCGAAAGATTCAAATAAGCTGATCGAGGAGTTTATGCTTTTGGCAAATAAACGAGTGGCAGAATTTATTGGTAAGCCAGATGGTAAAAAGAAGGAACGGACCTTTGTCTATCGAATACATGATAAACCAGATCCTGAGAAATTAGATTCATTTAATCATTTTATTAAACGCTTTGGATATGGTATTATGACTAATAATCCGAAGACTGTCATGGAGTCTATGAATCGATTAATTGAAAATGTAAACGGAAAAAAAGAGCAAAATGTGATCGAGACATTGGCGATTCGGACGATGGCTAAAGCCGAATATTCTACCCGAAATATTGGTCATTATGGATTGGGATTTGAATTCTATTCCCATTTTACCTCCCCCATACGTCGTTATCCAGATATGATGGTTCATCGATTACTGGCACGATATCTCGAAGATGGACGATCGGTGCAAGCCGACCAATACGAACAAATGTGCCGTCACTCATCTGATATGGAAAATAGAGCGGCAAGTGCTGAACGATCGTCTATAAAATATAAGCAGGTTGAGTTTATGGCCGATAAAATAGGACAGCAATTTAAAGGGGTTATTTCAGGCGTTAAAGAGTGGGGTATTTATGTCGAACTAGACGAGAATAAGTGCGAAGGGATGATCCCTATGTTTGAATTAACGGATGACTTTTATGAGTTTGACGAGAAAAATTATTGCATCATCGGACGACGAATGCATAAGAAATATCAACTGGGTGATACGATAGAAGTCGAAATAGCTCGTGCTAACCTCGAGCGCAAGCAACTTGATTTTCGCATCGTGGGGGAAGAAATGTCGGCTCAAAGGGTAAAGACGATGCCTCGTGGAAAGCGGTGGAAATAGATCTTAGCAAGGGAGTTTGTTATTGCTCAGTAAGATAGAATGGATCTTTCTATTGCTTGTAAGACTCTTTCGTTTTTAGTTTATTTGTCTTCCATAATATCAATGCGGTGAAAAGCTTTCTAGAGCTATTTGACGCGTTTAATTCGAACAATTAGAGTGACAAATTCGGAATCTATTTTTTTGAAAGTTGTGCTGGTTATCCTAATCCTTGTGATTGGATATATCCTATTCTCACGCACACTTGCATTTGCTAAAGGACCGCAAAAGAAGAAATTATCGTTTAGCAAGCGATCAAAGCCAGTTGCTGCGACCATAGAGTTATATAAAAGTCATCGAAATAATCCAACGCATATTGAGTTAGTTGTTACAAATGATGGCACAAAAGAGCTTGATTTGCATGCTCCGGTACTCTTGTTTAAAAGGTGGTTTACAACCCGTAAATTCAAGATTCTTAGAGTTGAACATTCTGAGATTTACCCCATTCTTTTGGAGCGTGGGACATCGTATGATCTTAATATCTCTCTTGAACAGCTCTATGAATCAGTTCCTGAACTGCAACTAGCTTGTCGGATGAGTGTTGAAATGAAAAATATTGCCGGGAAAAAATTTACAAGTCAGACAATTCGTTTGAAATGGTACTAAACTTATGAGATCCTGGAAATTCAAAGAGAATGATTTTGTTGATTTTCCTGTCTATGAGGGGAACGATTTAGGTGTCATTTGGTCGCCTGAAAGAACAACCATTCGAATCTGGGCTCCTACCGCTCAGCGTATTTTTTTCAGACTCTATCAAATGGTTGTAGATAGTAAAGCTGTCCGTGAATTTCAGCTATTACCCGATCAAAATGGAACGTGGATTTTATCGATTGAAGAGAATTTAGAAGGACTATTTTATACAATCCAGGTTCGGGATGCCACCGGATGGCTTAAGGAAGGCCCCGATATCTACGCAAGGTCTACAGGTGCAAATGGCAATCGAGGCATCCTAATTGACCATACTAAAAGCAATCCAGCTCGTTGGGAAACAGATTTTCGACAGGTCAAAGCTAATCCAACGGATATGGTTATTTACGAAGTCCATATTCGGGACTTCTCCATGTCTGCTTCATCGGGGATAACAAACAAGGGTAAATACCTTGGCTTTACCGAAGAGGGGACTAAGCTCCCTTCCGGAGAGTCGACAGGTATAGATCATTTAAAAGAACTTGGCATTTCGCATGTTCATCTGTTGCCAGTGGCTGATTTTCATACTGTCGATGAACTACGTCCAACAGCTCATTACAATTGGGGCTATGATCCCCTTAACTACAATACTCCTGAAGGTTGGTATTCAACAGATCCGTGTGATGGAATTACCCGGATTAAGGAGTTAAAAATGCTGGTTCAATCATTGCATACCAATGGAATTGGAGTTATTCTGGATGTTGTTTACAATCATACTGGACTTAACCTTGATTCTTATTTTAATCAAACGGTGCCTGGTTATTTCTATCGGCTTAATACGGATGGTAGTTTTTCCAATGGGAGTGGTTGCGGTAATGAGATAGCCACCGAGCGTGAGATGGTGCGACGTTACATCATTGAATCAATTGCGTATTGGGCAGAAGAGTTTCATATCGATGGTTTCCGCTTCGATTTAATGGGACTATTCGATCTAGAAACAATGAATCAAATTAGACATCGGCTAGATTCAATCGACCCTAATATTTTTCTATATGGGGAAGGGTGGACTGCCGATCAGAGTCCATTAGAAGAGAAGAAAAGGGCTATAAAAGCAAATACCAAGCAGCTCGATCGCATTGCGACTTTTTGCGATGATATGCGCAATGGTCTAAAGGGTTCTCCGTTTGATAAAAAAGTTGGAGGCTTTATCACTGGGGTAAATTTTCTAGAGGAGCAGATTAAATTCGCTATCGTAGGCGCCGTCCAGCACGATCAGCTAATTTATGATTTTGTAAATACCTCTAGAAATGGCTGGGCGAATACTCCTGCGCAATGTGTTAATTATGTCTCTTGCCATGATAACTTAACCCTTTTTGATAAGTTGCAATATGCCTCCCCTGAGGCAAATTCGGAGCTACTTGAAAGGATGGCCCGTCTTGCTTTCGCCATTATTTTCACTTCTCAAGGTGTTCCATTTATTCATGCCGGAGATGAGATGCTGCGCTCGAAGGGCGGAAATTCTGATTCCTATAAATCACCCGATTTTGTCAATCAGATTGAATGGTCTCGTAAAGCTGATTATCCTGACTTGGTCATATTTTTAAAAAACTGTATCGAGCTTCGTCGTCAGCATCCCGCTTTTAGAATGATAGAGGCTGATTTAGTCAAATCGAAATTAAGATTTTTCGGTAAGTACATACCTGGCGTCATTGCCTATGAACTGGGCGAGTATGCAAATGGTGATTCGTGGCGCCGTATCTTGGTTCTTCACAATGGGAATAATTATTCTGTTGAATATGAGGTGCCACTAGAAAACTGGTTAGTTGTGGCTCAAGATAGCATCGTACTGCCTCATGGGGGCGGTTATTCGAAGACGAGTGTTGTTCGGCTCCATCCGATCGCAACGATGATCTTAGCAGTCGAAGATTAGTTCTACTGCTAAAATGCTGCCATCAGCAAGTTAATATCGGTGACAGGTATGTTGAGGACTGCTCCAATATCAGGATTCGTTAAGACGCCATTGTAAACATAGATCCCTTCGCAAAATCCGCGGTTTGATTTCACATAGTGGTTAACACCCCCTGATTGTGCGATCTCAATTAACATAGGGGTTAGGATATTGCTCACTGCTATTGAGGTAGTCCGAGCAACACGCGATGTAATATTGGGCACACAATAGTGAATAACCCCATGCTTTATATAAACTGGTTTTTTATGGTTTGTAATCCTGGATGTTTCAATGCATCCTCCCTGGATAATATTTAGGTCTATAATGACTGAGTTCTCTTTCATCCCCTCGACCATCTCCTCGGGAACGACCATTTTGGGCACTTCATTCATTGAAAGGGCTCCAATTAAAACTTCGGCTGTCTTCATCGCTTTACGCAACGCTTTAGGGTGAAAGACAGAGGTAAATACGCGTTCTCCAAGACGAGATTGAAAATCCATAAGCTTGGAGATTGAATCATCAAAGATTTTCACGGTTGCTCCAAAAGCTCTGGCTGTTCTGGCCGCATGTTCAGCAGCTGTACCTGTCCCCAGAATTATGACTTCTGTTGGTGAAATACCCGTTATTGAACCTAAGATTACCCCTTTGCCATTTCTTGCGGTACTTAAATATTCGCTCGCAACAATCATGGAGGTGTTTCCCATGATCTCTGAAAAAATTTGCTCCACAGGGAAAAGACCATATTCGTCTTTCATGTATTCAAAGCTCACTGCCGTAACTTTTTTACGCATTAAGCAACGGACAGAATCCTGAGTTTGCATGCTGAGGTAAAGAGGCGACAGTAAAAGCTGGGTCCCTTTCATTAATTGACTCTCTTCTTGTGTGAAAGGGGCCATTTTTAGGATGATGTCGCATTGGAAAACCTCTGCTGCTGTTTGGCAGATTACGGCTCCAGAATCAGAATAGGCTCGGTCGGAATA
>Ga0209829_10000938_pt1 | contig 24725 bp, 15 predicted proteins | sample C_140205_EF_Meta_FD_187311 | JGI IMG/M metagenome (GOLD analysis project Ga0209829, IMG submission 187311) | Freshwater microbial communities from Lake Croche, Canada to study carbon cycling - C_140205_EF_MetaG (SPAdes) (version 2) | ecosystem: Environmental > Aquatic > Freshwater > Lake... | reverse complement strand
CTGTAGCTCAGTTGGTAGAGCAAAGGACTGAAAATCCTTGTGTCCCCGGTTCGAGCCCGGGTGGTGCCACAAGCCCCGAACATTGTTCGGGGCTTTTTTAATTCCATATCGAATAATTTTATACCATGGAAATAGGCATAGATAGTTTTGCAGCTGTACCAGCCGATTCAAAAATTAGCAATGCACAAGCCATTGCAGAATTACTTGAACGTATTGAATACAGCGATGCGATGGGCTTGGATGTTTTTGGCATTGGCGAACATTATCGAAAGGAATTTCTTGATTCTGCTTCCTCTATGTTGTTGGCTGCCGCCGCCACTCGAACTAAAAAAATTATTTTAACTAGTGCCGTAACGGTATTAAGCGCTGCAGATCCTGTAAGAGTGTTTCAAAATTTTTCCACCTTGGATTTAATTTCCAATGGCAGAGCAGAAATGGTGGTGGGCAGGGGTTCCTTTATTGAATCATTTCCTTTATTTGGACTTAACCTTCATGATTATGATGAACTTTTCACAGAGAAACTAGATTTATTATTACAAATAAGAAACAATGAATTGATTAATTGGTCGGGCAAATTTCGAGCCTCCTTAATCAATCAATCTATTTATCCAAGACCGCTTCAAAATAAATTACCTATTTGGCTGGGTGTGGGAGGCACACCTGAATCTTTTATTCGTGCGGGGGCATTGGGCTTGCCTTTAATGGTGGCCATCATTGGTGGAGAAACCCATCGTTTCAAACCCTTGATTGATTTGTACAGACAAGCTGGCGCAGCAGCAGGACATGGTCCAGAAGCATTAAAAGTAGGCGTGCATTCTCTTGGATTTGTTGCAGAAACAAATGAAGCTGCTATTGATGCCTATTATCCAGGTTATGCAGAAATGTTTACAAAGATTGGGAAAGAAAGAGGCTATCCTCCGGTGACCAAGGCCAGGTTTGATGCACAAAATGGAATACTTGGTGCATTAGTGGTTGGCAATCCCGAACTAGTGGCTGAAAAAATTATTCGCCACAGCAATTCACTCGGAGGTATTTCCAGATTTACCTTTCAAATGGATGCAGGACTCTCCCATACACAATTATTAAAAGCGATTGAGTTAATTGGAACAAAAGTAGCTCCACTTATCAATAAATAAGCTTGTTCACTTTTTTCTACATAATTATTTTTTATCTTGCTGACGCAAAAAAACGCATATGAAAAAATTATTTATTGTTTTATTGGTTACACTTTCATTTATAAAAACCTATGCAGATGAAGGGATGTGGTTGCCCATGTTGTTAGGCCAACAAGCCTATAATGATATGGTTAAAAAAGGATTAAAATTAAAACCAGAACAATTGTATAGTTTGAACAAAGCCAGTATCAAAGATGCCATTGTTATTTTTGGTGGAGGCTGTACCGGAGAAATTGTTTCAGACCAAGGTTTAATATTTACTAATCATCACTGTGGTTATAGTGCTATTGCAGACGCTAGCACAGTAGAAAATAATTATTTACAAAATGGATTTTGGGCAAAAGACAAATCTAAAGAAATTGCCAGTTCACTTTCTGTAAAATTTTTAAATCGTATAGAGGATGTTACAGAAAAGGTGATGACTGCTTTAGGTGATTTGCAAGGAGCAGATAGAGCCAAAAAGTATAGTCAATTAATGAGCGAGATAGTTAAAGAAGTAGTAGGCAATGATGAATTTAAAGATGCAGTGGTAGCAAGCATGTTCAAAGGGAATCAGTACTTTTTATTTGTGTATGATGTATACAAAGACATTCGTTTAGTGGGTAATCCACCAGAAAGTATTGGAAAATTTGGAGGAGATACCGATAACTGGGAATGGCCAAGACATACTGGCGATTTTTCGGTGTTCCGTGTTTACACGACCAAAGAAGGAAGGCCTTCAAAATACAGTGTTGACAATATCCCTATGAAGCCTAAATATTTTTTACCTGTTAGTATTAAAGGGTTTAAAGACGGCGATTACAGTATGATCTATGGTTATCCTGGGGGCACTAATAGGTATGAAACCTCTTATGGTATTAAATTAGCGACGGATATAATTAATCCAACCTTAGTAAAATTGCGTGACATGCGTTTAAAATACATGTTTGCAGAAATGAAAAAAAATCCTGCGGTTAAATTGCAATTAGCAAGTAATTATGCAAGTGTTGCCAATTATTGGAAATTTTTTGATGGAGAAACGAAACAGCTTTTAAAATATGATGTGTTTGGCGCTAAACAAAATGCAGAAACTAATTTTCTAAGTTGGGCCAAAGGGAAACCAGCTTATGAAAATATTTTTAATGATTATGCTGCTAACTATTTAGCTTGGACTCCTTATGCCAAACACCGTCAATACATCAACGAAGGAATTATAAGCACACCATTGATTGGTTATGCCGCAAGTTGGATGACTTTGGAAACTTTATTAAAAAAGACAGATGTAAAACCAGAGGAAATAACTAAGGCTATTGAAGCAGCGATCAAGTCAAGAAAAACCTTTTTAACCAATGATAATAAAAAAAGTGATCAAAATATTTTAGCGGCTGCTATTTCAATGTTTTATAGCGATATTGATAAAGACCAACAACCTAAAGGTTTTTATGAAGCCCTTTTTAAAAATTACAGTGATATCGAACAAAATACCTATAAGTTGTTTGCTGCAGATGTTTTTGCTAATACCATTGCTTTTGATGATGTAAAATGGAAAGCATTTACAGATAAGCCAAGTGCAGAGGCATTAGCCAATGACCCAGCTTTTAATATTGCTAAAGCCTTTATTAGTAATTATACAAATTTGATCACCCCTAAATACAGTTCATTTGTAAATAAAAACAATGATTTAGGACGAATGTACATGAAGGGTTTATTTGAAATGAATCCAACTAAAATGAACAATACTTATCCTGACGCCAATTTTACTATGCGCGTTTCGTATGGTAATGTAAAAAGTTATGTTCCAAAAGATGCAGTGAAGTATGATTTTTATTGTACTTTAAGCGGGGTAGCATCAAAATATGTGAAAGACGATTATGAATTTGATTTACCTACCAAGTTTTTAGATTTATATAAAGCCAAAGATTTTGGTCCATATATTGATAAAAAAATTGGTGATGTGGTTGTCACTTTTATTACGACTAATGATATTACTGGGGGTAATTCTGGTTCTCCCGTATTAGATGCCAATGGAAATTTAATTGGCCTTGCTTTTGATGGTAATTATGAAGCTTTAAGTCATAAAATGGCTTTTGATAAAGATTTAAATCGTACGATTTGTGTCGATGTTAGATATGTACTTTGGTGTATTGATAAATTAGGAGGTGCTAAACATATCGTTGACGAACTTAAATTAGTTCAATAATACTTAGTGAATATTAATAAAAAAAGGCGCCAAAATCTTGGGGCCTTTTTTTATTAGATAGGTAAGCTAAATATTTTACAATGGCCTTACCCAAATATTTCTGTAACTAAGGGGTTCGCTTTTATCTCCATGTGCTTGTAATTTAATTGGGCTTGCACCATGTTTTACATAAACAGGTTGACCTATATAAGGAGTGTCGCCTTTTAAAACAAAATCATTTTGCACTAGAATACCATTGTGGAATACAGTAATTCTTGCTGCGGACTTTAAAGTACCATCTTCATTAAATAAAGGAGCAGTCCAAATCACATCATAGGTTTGCCATTCTCCTGCAGGTAAGGCTGCATTCACTAAGGGCGGTGTTTGTTTGTAAATACTGCCCACTTGTCCATTAACATAAGTGGTATTGGTAAAATTATCTAGTACTTGTAACTCATAACCACCAGCGTTGCCTACGCCTACGGGTAAGGAGGCTAAGAAAATACCACTGTTTCCTCTTGCCTGACCTGAACCGGTGATATAACTTGGTATCAAATATTCAATATGCATTTGATAATTCATGAATTTTCTTTTGGTTTGAATATCCCCATTGGTTTTGCTTACACGCATGGTGGCATCTACCAAATCCCATGTTTCTTTACTATCAGGATGATTGACTAATTCCCACTCATCTAAATTAGTACCATTGAATAGTACAATTGCATCGGATGGTGCAGCTGTTATGCCTTTGGCAGGCGTTACTTTTTTAGGAACCGGGGAATAATACTCTGTATCTTCTGGTTTTGCTTTTACTTGAGCATTTAAAGCAAGTGTAGTGACCATGGCAATGGCTAGGAATAGTTGTTTTTTCATGTTTATATAATTGCTTATGAAGTTAATTGATTTTTTAATAAATTGTGTAGATCAGTTGAAAACTTAATTGATAAAAAACCACCTATGAAAAAATTTATGCTTGCATTTACCTTAAGTATTGGCAGCTTGCTGGGCATGGCTCAGGCCAATACCAATGCCTTTGCTGTTCAAACTATTACTCAAAATGGGATCATAGAAGGGAACTATGATACCAAAACAGGCATTCAAACTTATTTTGGAATTCCATTCGCTAAACCACCAGTGGGTGATTTGCGTTGGAAAGATCCTCAACCCGTTGTTTCATGGAAAGGCGTAAAAGAAACAAAACATTTTGGACCTCGACCCATGCAAGTGTTGATTTGGGGAGACATGAATTCAAGATCCAATGGTGTAAGTGAAGACTGTCTTTATTTAAATGTATGGACACCAGCGACACGCATTACAAAAAACTTACCAGTGCTTGTCTATTTTTATGGAGGAGGAAATGTTGCAGGCGATGCTTCTGAACCAAGGTATGATGGGGAAACCATGGCGAAAAAAGGAATTGTGGTGATTACTTGTAATTATCGTTTAAATGTTTTTGGCAATTTTGCACATCCAGAACTAAGTGCTGAATCTACTCATAAATCTTCCGGCAATTATGGTTATTATGATCAATTGGCTGCTTTGCAATGGGTAAAAAATAATATTGCCTCTTTTGGTGGCGATCCCAATCATGTGACCATTGCAGGTGAATCTGCTGGATCTATTGCAGTGAGTTATCAGATGGCCTCTCCATTGGCTAAAGGCTTGGTGCATGCAGCGATTGGTGAAAGCGGCGCTGGTATTGAACCTACGATGGCACCTGTAACTTTACAAGAAGCAGAAAAAACAGGCAAAGATTTTGCTGATAAAGCAGGGGTACATTCTTTAAAAGCATTGAGGGCTTTAAGTGCACGCGATTTGTATGAAATGTATGTGGAATCAAAAACCTTTGGTTTCCCTGTGGTCTTAGATGGTTATTTTTTACCTAAATATTTAAATCAAATTTTTAATGCCAAAGAACAAGCACAAATTCCATTGTTAGTAGGATGGAATTCAGCAGAAACGCCAGGGTCTGCTTTTATGCAAGGCCAACCTTATACAGTTGAAAATTATATCAATAAAGTAAAAGCAGCGTTCCCTAACAATGCTTCAGAAATTTTAAACTTGTATCCTGCACATTCAGAAAAAGAAGTAGAACTTTCTGCAACTGCCTTATCTTCAGATGGATTCATTGCTTATTCCACTTGGAAATGGTTTGACTTGCACCGTAAAAATAGTAGTCAACCGGTGTATCGTTATTTGTACAGTAAACTTCGTCCTGCCTTGGTAGATGCGAATTTAGTTTCAGGATTGGCCGGTGGTACCATAAGCAAAACGGAAGCTGCAGCAGCTCCTCCTGCAGTAGGTGCACCACATGCTTGTGAAATTGAATACTGTATGGGTAATTTACATTTAATCAAAGAATATGCTTGGACGCCTGATGATTATCAAGTGTCTGAAACGATGAACAACTACTTTGCTAATTTTATTAAAGCATACAATCCCAATAGCAGCAATTTACCAGAGTGGAAACTAGCCACAAGCAACGATCCTTCACCACCGGTGATGATCATAGATGTTAAATCAAGAACTGAAAAAGCATTGCATGATGCGCGTTATGAATTACTTGACAAATTGTATAAAAATAAATAAGACCAATTTTTATTTTTTTACATAGCCCGCTGCTTGTTTTAATGCTTGAACTGCATTCAATAAATAAACAAGCGGGGCATTCCAATTAATGGCAATTTCATTGCTAGCATAAGAACAGTCTACATCCGTGTAGGCTGTTTCTGTTTCTGTGAATTCGTAAACGCATCCATCTTGTCTTCCAGGATTAGGCCCGCCTACTAGTAAGCCTGGAACTGGATCTGTTACACCATCTGCAATAGAAGTGCGATGATGTGGATGCATAGGCGATTTACTTCCTATGCCTGTTATAAAACAATAACCAGTTGCATTTCTTCCCAATAGATAGTCAACATTGGACATTGCAGCGTCTAAATATTTTTTATCTTTTGAAATTAAATAGGCGTTAATTAATAAAATGCCTTGATTGGCTGCTACTGCATTACTTCCCCAAACAAAATCATTGGCCTGCTGACCCATAATAGTGTTAAAAGCATTTTGGTTTTGATTTTTCAAAAAACTTTCCGCCATTAATAAAACTTCTTTTTTCATTTCGGCAATTACACTTAAGGCAGCCGTATTTTTATTTCTAATTAAAGTATAATAACCAAGCATGCTAACAGAACTCCAACTAGGGACTTCAATTTTTGCTAGTTTTTGATTGGCTTTTATTATAGCTAGATATTCATTTTTAGCATTCAAACTATACATTTCGGCTGCTGCCCAAAGCCATTCATCTTCAAAATGGCCATCGCCATAACCCCCAGTAGTAATGGCAGGTGCGAATTTTTTATTGTTTCCATCCTGATCGTAAGCTAAATTTTTATTTTCCAATGCCCATTGCCATGCTTTAATTGCAGCAGTCGCGCAACTGTCGGCTAAACCAGGATACTGTGCTTTGAATTTTTTAAAAATTCGTCCTGCTTGAGCCGTAACTGCTACAAAATCTAAACTGGCTGCTGTACTTTTTTGAACTACATACCTAGGTAAGGTGGTAATGCCAGGAAGAATCATACCATCAAAACTTGCATTGGTACATTTGTTATACACACCACCATCATTGGGGTCTTGCATGGTTAACATCCATCTTAAATTATAGACAGCTTCTTCAATGATGGCAGGCACTCCATTTTTATAGTATGGAATACTTGGCTTTACGCTTTTACTGGCTTCAGGAAAATCTTCATAGGCAGAAAACAAGGTTCCCATCGTAATGCCTGAATTAACAATGTATTTATTATAATCTCCAGCATCATACCAACCACCGGGGCTTGCGATGACAAATCCTGCAGGCCTTTCTTTAGATGCTGCTGATGGATGGATAAATATTTTATTATCTGGATGTCCAGCACCGCGTGCCCATTTGCCTGCATATTTTTCTTCTAAGGGCATAGAAGCTCTTTGATAATAAAATCCTTTAAGTGATGCGTTGAGTGCGTTGGATAAAACATCATCGCCAATAGTAAAAACATAAGAGTGTCCAAGATTATTGATCAACAAGACATAGGCCCCCTTTTTTTGAAAGCTAGAAAAATCGGCTAACTGTGTTTTGGTTGTAGAATATGCAGACGATTTACTTTGGGCTAAATTACCTGTAAAAAAAGTATCTCTTAAATTGGTGGAAGTAATATAAAAATATTTTTCATTGGCGCCCCCTGTTAGAATGGCATTTTTGATTCCTTGGGTATAATAACCTACTTGGTTTAATTTAATATTTTCGGAAAGCTTTTGTGCTTGAAGGCTATGGAAAGAAAACAAACAAAACAAAAACGTATTAATAAGAATAGATATTTTCATGAATATAATTTTATAAAACTTTAAACTCAATACTATTAATCAACAATAGATTGATAAACGTATTGTCTCATTTTCATATGATAAAAACTATCGTGTGGGTTAGATTGCGTAAAAAATAACGCAATCAATTTTTCTTTAGGGTCAATAAAGAAGTGCGTATTAAAGGCGCCAGACCAATAGAATAAACCATTGGAGCCCAAATTATTGCTTTTTGCCACATCTTCTAATACAGCAAATCCATAACCAAAACCTTCGCCTTGTTTATCTTTATTAATTTTTATAAATAAATCACCAACATGATTTTTTGTCATTAATTCAACAGTTTTACGGCTTAAGTATTGTTTTCCATTCCAGCTGCCATTGTTCATAAGCATTTGACAGAATTTTAAATAATCTGCAGGTGTAGAAAACAATCCATTCATTCCACTCCAAACAGTATTGCCTTTGGCAATTGGTTGATTTGGCGCCAGGACAAACCTGCCGTCACTTTCTATATTATATACTTTCACAACGCGTGCAATTTGTTCTTCTGTTAAATTATAAGCAGTATTGTTCATACCTAGTGGCTTAAAAATTCTTTCTTGCAGAAACTCATTGGTTGTTTTGCCAGAAAATTTTTCAATCAAAGTAGAAAGTATATCAGGTGCGGCACTATAATGCCATTGAATGCCAGGCTGTCCTATCATGGGTAAGCTGGTAAAGCTTAGGGTTCTTTCTTTAATATTGTTCCAAGGCTTAGCAAATACCTCTTTGATCCACTCATTGTCAAACTTGTCTCCACTTATGCCATGAGTCAAGCCTGCAGTATGACTTAGTAATTGTGCAATGGTTATCTCAGTATTTAATGTTTCTGTTTCTCCATGTATGCCATCTTCAATATTTTTAATTACACGCATGTTTTTAAATTCAGGCAAGTATTTTGAAAGGGGGTCGTTTAATAAAAAATGACCTTCTTCAAACAACATCATAAAGGCTACGGTGATAATCGGCTTGGTCATAGATTGTATATAAAACAGATCATCCGTTTTCATCGGTACTTTATTATCAATATCCCTATAACCAAAAACTTTATTGCGCACCACTACTCCACCTCTCATGACCAAAGAAACTGCACCAGAAATTTTATGATGTTCAATTTCGCTTTGTATAAATGTATCGTAAGGCTTTAGTTTGTCAACAGCAATACCTGCAATAATTTTTGCATTTTGCTGTGCATGAATGGGTGCAAGGGTGACAAAGAACAAGACTAAGAATAGAAAAAATTTCTGAAATTTCATGGAATAGATTTTAAGCGTTATGGTTGAATGAATGGTTTTAATAAATGTACTGATTTTATAAATAAATAGAAGCTACAAATACAATTATTCCTCCTACGGCAAAAGACCCCATTGATTTGGGACCTTTTGTATTTAGGTAAATTTTTTTATTTTTTAAAACAAGGAAATACTTCTGTCCAATTCTTTGAAACGACCATTTACTAAGGCTTCTAGCTCTTCAATCACTGCTAAATCCAATTCATTGATACTAGATTTTGCGAGGGTAATTTGTTTTAAAAGCGCCGCTTTTTCTGTTTCATTTTTTTGAGGTAGATAAGTAAGAAGTAAGTTAGCTATATTGGATAAGTTTTCGGCATGTTTTCTAATGGAGGTAAGTTTGGGTGCATTAAGTAGTAACTCATTTACATCTGTAGCGCAGTTTTTCCAAACAGTAAGCGTTTTGGTTATTAGGGCGATGTTGTCTTCAGAAGGATTTTCTAAATAATTTTCCACTTGTTTTCTGAATAGCCATTTTGCTTCAGCATCAACTGGAATGATGTCTGCCATTTCTCCAAAAGCGCTTGACTTTAAGGCTTCTGGTTTGGTCATGATGGCCATAATTCTTTTATAGCCTTTGACAGGAGCCAATACTTTAATCAGTGCTTCGGTCCCCGGATTGGAATAACCATTTAAAAACTCACTAATGGCTCTTTCTGAATTAGTGAGTTGATTTAATCCATTCCAAGACAAATAACGATTCAATTTAAACATGCGCTCATACATTGTACCCACTTCTATCCTATTTTTATCAGACCAAAGTCTTTCAGCAATGACTGCCGCTCTTGGCCAAACCCTTGTTTCAAAATTGCTCGCATCCACTAGCTCGCCCCAAATGGCTGCTTCTCCACCTAATAAATTGGGGCTACTATTGAATTTGGTAAAATCATCATTTAAATAATGATAATAAGCGGGCATAAACACATCTAAATAAAAACCTCTCGAACTAATCAACCTATTACCTTGATTAGCAACCACTTCTGGAGATAAAGGAGTACCCATAAAACCTGGCCTCCACAATTGAATTAAGATCTTTTTTGAGACTGCAGAATCAAACGCTTCTTCCCAAGCCAAGGGCTGATAACCATTATTTTCAATAATCTTGGAAAAACGATTGGCAAAATAAGTTTGTAAGTCATGCGTGTTTTTGATTCCTTTGGTTTGCATAAATTGTACAATGGCTGGATTTTTTTGCCAGGCCACCCCATTGTTTTCATCTAAGCCCATATGTACATAACCACCAGTACCAAAAATTCCTTTCATTTCTTTGAGCAATCCATCCAAAAATGCATAAGTAGTTTCTTTGCTTGGATCGATGGTAGGTGTAGGTGTTGAATTCATTAATTGCATGATGGTCATTAAATTCATCGGCTTGTCCCCAGTCACTTTAAATCTTAATCCAGGATAATACTGTTTTTTTTCTGCCGCTAATTCAGGATAACCTGCAAACCAACTTTGACTATGTCCTGGTAAATCAAATTCAGGATACACGACAATTCCTCGGTCTTTGCAATAGGCAATTAAATCTAGCATTTCTGCTTGCGTATAATATTCGCCGTTAGAACCTAGCGCTTGTAGTTTTGGATATTTTTTTGATTCGATTCTAAAGCCTTCATCATCACTTAAATGCAAATGCAAGGTATTGTATTTCACCGCCGCCATAGCATCCACATTGCGTTTCATGATGTCTAAAGGAATAAAATGGCGAGCTACATCTACCATCATGCCTCTCCACGGAAAGCTAGGCCAGTCCTGTATTTCCATCTTTTGTAAAACAGCTCCTTGGCTATAGGAGTTAAGTAATTGTGCCAAAGATTCCAATGCATTTAAAATACCAATTTCAGTAATTGCTTTGATGGTAACATGTTCATCAATACTTAAGGTATAGCCTTCTTTAGATTTAACATCATTATTGTTTTGTTTGCCCCATTCTATTTGAATATTGGCATTGCTACGCTGGTCAACTACTATATTTTTTAAACTGTACTGTTTGAATTTTTTTGAAAAGCGAGTAATGGCTTTTTCAATGAGTAAACTTTTATTACCCGTATAACTTATGTAAGTAGTCGTTGGAAAAACAAGCTGTCCTTCTTTGACTACTAATTTTTGTGGATAAGGCATCATGCCAATGGAGCCAGATTGACCCAATGTAGTACCTATAAAAAATAAAATAACGGAAAAGAGTAGGAAGCTTTTTTTCATGCGCAATAGTTTATATATGAAAATACAAAATTACTTGCTCAAAAAAAAGACGGCTTACTACAATCAACTATTCCCGAGTAAATGCTAGTTTATTTTGCTCTTCTTCTGGCTTCTTCTGCTTCTTTGTAAATTCTGATCCAGGTAAGTGAAATATCAATTACGGCCAACAAAGGGCCAAGTAAAATTACCATGATCACTTCTAATCCAGGGGTATAGCCAATGACACCATCCAATGAAATGCTTTTTGATCGCTTGTTTAATTTGTAAATGCAATAGATGGAAGACAAGATCCAAACAGCGATGATTATATTTTGACTCATATTTTTTTATTTGTAGGGCAAAGATAACAGAAATTGGACGTTGTTCAACCACGTTATATTTATTTGAAGCATTATTTGTTGTAAATTGTTAATTCAAATCAATCCACATGAAAAAAGGGCTAATTTTTATAATAATTTTTTTGTTTGGCTTAAATTTTTTGCAAGCGCAAACAACTGTTAACCCTGTTTCTTCTTACAACTACCACGATGCGTTTGCCCCCTTTTTTTATACACAAAATGGAACTGAATACAGAGCTGCTTCGGGAGCGCCTGGACCAAAATATTGGCAAAACAAAGCAGATTATAATTTGGCAGTTAGCTTAAATGAAGCCACCAATGAAATAGTGGGTACAGAAATCTTATCTTATACCAACCAAAGCCCTCAAAATTTAAATTTTGTATGGATGCAGTTGGATCAAAATTTATTTAAAGAAGATTCTAGAGGCAATGCCATTGTGCCCATTAATGGAAGCAGAAATGCAGGACATGGTCAAAAATTTGATGCCGGTTTTAATATTCAATCTGTAAGTGTTTTATCGGGGACTAAAAATGAAATAGCTACAGAAGTAAAATACATAATCGAAGATACGAGGATGCAAATATTTTTACCCAAGGCCATTGCATCAAATGGCGGGAACCTAAAACTTAAAATTAAGTATTCTTTTATTTCGCCAGATTATGGTTCAGATAGAATGGGCGTGATGCAATCCAAATATGGTAAAATATTTTGTGTAGCACAGTGGTATCCAAGAATTGCTGTGTATGATGATGTGCTTGGTTGGAATACGGCACCTTATACTGGGCCTGGTGAATTTTATTTAGAATATGGTGATTTTGATTTAGCCATTACCGCTTCGGCCAATATGATTGTAGTAGGTTCGGGCGAATTAATGAATCCGAGTGAAGTGTATAGCAAGGAGCAATTGCAACGATGGAAGACCGCCGCTAATTCTGATCAAACAATTCTAATAAGAACTCCAGAAGAAGTTGAAAAAGAAATGCAAAAACCTGCACCCATAAAAAAACTTACCTGGCATTTTAAAATTAAGAACGCGCGTGACGCTGCTTGGGCAGCTTCTTCTGCCTTTATTGTAGATGCTGCAAAAATAAATTTGCCCGATGGCAAAAAATCATTGGCCATATCTGCATATCCTATCGAGAGTAATGGCAACGATGCCTGGGGACGTTCAACAGAGTATGTAAAAAAATCAGTTGAATTTAATGCTGCTAAATGGTATACCTATCCTTATCCTGCTGCAACCTGCGTGGCAGGCAATGTGGCTGGTATGGAATATCCCGGTATTGTATTTTGTGGAGCCAATGCCAAAACAGTAGGACTCATGAATGTCAATGATCATGAATTTGGCCATACATGGTTTCCTATGATTGTTGGTTCCAATGAAAGATTGTATGGATGGATGGACGAAGGGTTTAATACATTTATAAACACGCTATCTCAAGCAGATTTTAACAATGGTGAATACAAAAGCAAAGAACCCATCAACAAGCATACCCTTGCAGATTATTATACTCATCCAGGATTGGAGCCTGTTTTGAGTTATGTAGACAATTATAAAGAAAAAAATAACGGTACACTTTCTTACCGTAAACCGGGTGAAGGGCTCACCTTACTTCGTGAACAAATTTTAGGTAAAGAAAGATTTGATCGTGCTTTTACCACTTATATTAATCGATGGGCATTCAAACATCCTACCCCTGATGATTTTTTTAGAACCATTGAAAATGTTGCTGGGGAAAGCTTGCAATGGTTTTGGAGAGGATGGTTTGTGAACAATTGGAGATTGGATGTGGCCGTAAGTGAGGTAACCTATGTAGATAGCAATGATATTTCAAAAGGCGCTTTAATTACAATAGATAATTTAGAACAAATGGCCATGCCGGTAGTTTTAGAAATTAAATTGAGCAGTGGAAAAACAGAACGTATTAAATTACCTGTTGAAATTTGGGAAAGAAATAATTCATGGACTTTTAAATACAATTGTTCAGAGGCCATTCAATCGGTGACCTACGATCCAGATAAATCAATGCCCGACTATAATGAATCAAATAATACTTGGACTAAAAAATAAAAAATACAGATTATGAAACTAAGCATCTCTCGTTTAATTTTTATTCAACTGGCCTTACTTTTAAGCACGACTATCTTTGCTCAAGAAGATTCTACCAATGTTTTAAAAGGAATGACTTGGAGAAATATTGGACCCAATCGTGGTGGAAGATCCTTGGGTGTTTCGGGTAGCCCAAGTCGTAAAAATGAATATTATTTTGGCGCTGTTGGGGGTGGACTTTGGAAAACTACCGATGGAGGTTTAAACTGGAAGCCTGTTACTGATGGGCAATTGACTAGTTCTTCAGTTGGTGCAGTGGCGGTATCTGCCACTAATCCAGACATCATCTATATAGGTACTGGTGAAACAGAATTCCGTGGTAATATTATGCAGGGAGATGGCGTATACAAATCTATCGATGGTGGAAAAACTTGGAAAAATATAGGATTGAAAAATACACAATCTATTGCAAGGGTGCGCGTACATCCTACCAATCCAGACATTGTTTATGTATCAGCATTGGGTCATGCCTTTGGTCCCAATGAAGAACGCGGCGTATTTAAAACCATCGATGGTGGTAAAACCTGGAACAAAGTTTTATATGTAAATGAGAAAGCGGGTGCTGAAGATTTAGTGATTGATCCGCAAAATCCTGAAATTATTTATACGAGTATCTGGGAAGTATACAGAACCCCTTATAAAATGTGGGCTGATGTGGGTACTTCTGCATTGTACAAATCTAGTGATGGTGGTGCCCACTGGAAAGTAATTTCAAAAAATCCGGGTATGCCTAAAGTGGTGGGCAAAATTGGCGTTGCCGTTTCCCCTGTTGAAAGCAATAGAGTTTGGGCCATTGTTGAATCTCCGGAGGGCGGTTTGTACCGATCTGATGATGGTGGAGAAAATTGGAAGCTAGTGAACAATGAAAGAAAATTACGTCAACGTGCTTTTTATTATTCAAGAATTGTTGCCGATCCAAAAGACAAGAATACCGTTTATGGATTGAATGTAAATTTTTATAAATCTACCGATGGCGGTCTAAGTTTTAAAACAGAAATAAAAGTACCTCATGGAGACAATCATGATTTATGGATTGACCCAACCGATCCAATGCGCATGGCTACTTCCAATGATGGCGGTGGTTCGGTTTCTATCAACGGTGGTTTAAGCTGGACAGATGAAGATTTTCCTACTGCACAATTGTATCATATTACAACCACTTCAGATTTTCCTTATCAAGTAGCCGCAGCACAACAAGACAATTCTACCATTACCTTGCCAAGCGAAGATTATAGACATAGAGCAGTAAGAACCAATTCAACCAAACCTGGAATAGGTTTTGCTTATGATGCAGGAGGTGGTGAAAGTGGTTACATTACGCAGGATCCAAAAAATCCAGATATTTTTTATGCGGGTAGTCAGGGTGCATTGTTGACACGCATCAATCGAATGACAGGTCAGGTGCGCGATGTACAAGTATATCCAAGATTTTTTTCTGGGGAAGAGGCCAAGACCTTACCTGAAAGATGGCAATGGACTTATCCAATTGTTTTTTCTCCTGTTGACTCCAAAGTTTTATTTACTTGTTCTCAACATGTTTGGAAAACCACCAACGAAGGACAAAGTTGGGAACAAATCAGTCCAGATTTAACTTACAATGATTCTACTACCTTGGGTGTAAGTGGCGGTGTCATTACGAGAGATATGAATGGCCCTGAAATTTATGGAACTGTATTTGCACTAGCGCCTTCTCATCAAGATGTAAATATTATTTGGGCTGGTTCGGATGATGGCTTACTGCATATCACTAAAGATGGTGGAAAGCATTGGACCAATATTACCCCAACGGATATGCCTAAAAATACGCGTGTGAGTATCATAGAAGCTTCTCGCTTTAATGCAGGCACAGCTTATGTGGCAGCCAAGCGTTATCAAATGGATGATCGTACACCTTATATTTGGAAGACCACTGATTTTGGTGCTAGCTGGAAAAAAATAATAACAGGCATTCGTGCAGATGATTATGTACATGCAGTGAGAGAAGACATCACAAGACCCGGTTTATTGTATGCGGGTTCGGAGCATGGGATTTGGGTTTCTTACAATGATGGCGATAATTGGGAAAGTTTAAGGTTGAATTTACCCGATGTACAAGTTTCTGATATTGCGGTGACAGAAAAAGACATTGTTATTGCTACACATGGTCGCTCTATTTATGTGCTGGATGATATTGCGCCTGTTAGAACCAAGGACAAAGGTTTTGAAGCGGGACTGCATTTATTTAAACCCTATTATGCAGTAAGAAATGTACAAAGAGCAGTGTTCCAATATTATTTAGACAAAGACATTAAAGATTTAAAAATTGAAATTTTAAATAAAGAAGGAAGTCTTGTTCAAAGCTTTATTGGCGCCCTTCCTAAAGAAAAAAAGGACAGCGCTTTGGTAGATGAGGATGAAGACGATAGAAAACCAGTAGCACCAACCATCAAACCTGGTTTGAATAGTTTTGAATGGGATTTAAAATATCCTGGTGCAACTTATTTTAAAGGAATGATTTTCTGGAGTGCCCCAGTATATACAGGCCCAGTAGCAGTTCCAGGCAACTATCAAGTGCGTATGACTGCTGGTGGAAAATCTGTAACAGCGCCTTTTGAAATCAAAATAGATCCAAGAGCCAATGATGTCAGCCTTGCCGATATGGAAGAGAAATTCAAGTTGTCTATTCAAATAAGAGATGAGGTGACCAAGGCCAACGATGCGGTGATAAAAATTAGAGTGATCAAAGAAAAATTAAAAAGCGAATTGTCTACTGCAAAGCCAAAAAGAAGCAATGAAATAAATAAATTCATCCAAGAAATTTCAGCTATAGAAGAAAATTTATATCAAGTAAGAAACCAAAGCGCACAAGACCCATTAAATTTTCCTATTAAATTAAACAACAAATTGGCTGCCCTAATGCGCGTGGTGGAATCAGGAGATTACAAACCTACCGCAGGTTCCTATAAAGTGTTTGAAGAATTAAAAGCAGAATTAGCCACAGCACTAAATCATTTAGACAAGTTGTTAATTCCTACAAAAGGATAATCAATTGGGTAAGACAATATTTATTCGAAAATAAGGGTGCCAAATTTTTCATAATCATGGAAATTTAATCTGGTAGGCTGCCAGGTCCAAAAATTATTTCCTTGGTCATAATCAATCCTGTAAAAATTGGCACGCCATTTCATGCCTGAAATAGGTGGAACATTTTGTAAGGGCTTTAATAAAGTATAAGGAATAAAAAACTCTGCAGTCCACGACTGGACTTGGTTTCCTTGTTTTTTAATGGAAGTGGCATGCCTAGTTTTGCGCTCATTTTCATAATGCCATGGACGCCAGCCTAAAAATTTCCCCTTGTAATTGGGCACTAGAATAGGCAATTCATAATTGGTAGGTGATAATTCATACTCAAAATAGATGACCGATTTTTCATCAGGCCAAAAAAATGCTTCCACTACATCTTCATTGTATAAATCCGAAAAATCTTCTTTTAAGGTAGAGGTAATTTTTGCATCTTCAGAAACATACAAACAATAAATACCAGAATCAGAATATAAAATTTTAAACTTTGAATGATAGTTGAGCGTTCCTGGTTCTTTTTTATTTAAGGGTACAAATTCGGTATGGTTCCAATTGGGAGCATCTCCCATGCCACTAAGCACAAAATCCTTTGTTTTTTTTACCAACAATGAAGGCTTATTATTTATTTGAGCAGATAAACTACTAGCATAAAAAAACAGCAAAGCGATGCACCAACTGAAATTTAATTTTTTTGACATCATGAATTGTTTGAGGGTAGTTTTTATTTTTTAAGCATCGGAAACAATCTTCTAATTTCTGCTTCATTAGGTTGTGCGCCGTATTCACAAATTTCAAAAGCCTCTGCATATTTAGCTTTAGCAGCTTTTTCTGTTCCATACCATTTTGACATAGCCTCCCTGATATTGGCTTTCATAGGATGATCATAGGTTTTTTTAAGCCATTGCCATCTTTCTTCTTTTCCTGCTGGTACGTCTTTTTCGTATCTTCCAATCCAAGGCATCCACTCGTAAAATTGTGAGACATGCGCATCAAAGGCTGAAATCTTTTGATCAAAAGTGCTGGTTACATCAATAACAATGTCTGGTCTAAAGGGATTGGGTCTTTGAAAGCGATCTTGGGCATATAAAAAAACTGGTGTTTTTCTTAAAGCTGGTTCGTCTGGAGCCACATTAGGTACTTCCACCATGTAGGCGGCGTCTTGCACTAATACGCCTGTATACCTGTGATCAGGATGATAATCATTGGGTCTTGGTGCAATCACTACATCGGCATTCCACGCTCTAATTTTTTTAATGATTTGTAATCTTACTTCTAAGGTGGGTAATAAAGCCCCATCGTGATTGTCTAGCACATCATAAGTGATACCTAATCTTTTAGCTACTTCTTGTGTTTCGGCATACCTGCGCGCAGCCAACTCTTTTCCTTTCATGCTTTGATGACCTGCATCGCCATTGGTCACGGCTACAAATTTTACAGCATGGCCCATACTTGCTAATAAGGCAGCAGTAGCGCCTGCTTCATTGTCGCAATCGTCTGGGTGTGCGCCAATTACAATGATTCTGCTCTTTTCTTTAATGACTTGTGCTATCGATTTCGGTGTAAAAAAGAATAAGCAAAGACCCAAGGCCAGGGCCATATTTAAATAATTTTTCATTGTCTATTTTTTAAGTAATCAATTGGATGGTTCCGTAGCTGAATTTAAACAATTCTTTGATGCCAACCATGGTTTTTGTAACTTCATTACCTATTTAATTTTATTTATTTAAGCCCCATTTATGAAAATAGCTTTAAAGATTTGTGTTTTAATTTGTTGCCCCCTTTTCTTGTTGGCACAAAAAAAACAAATTAAAAAAAAGACGACTAGTCCAACGAGTAGTTCAGTGTCTGTGCCCTCTATTCAAGCACCCCTTAAACTTTGGTATGCCAATCCCGCGCAATATTTTGAAGAGGCATTGGTATTAGGCAATGGTCGTCAGGGGGCCACTGTATTTGGCGGCATTGCTACGGATAAGATTTATTTAAATGACCTTAGCTTATGGTCTGGCGAACCAGTCAATGCCAATATGAATCCACAGGCGTATAAAAATTTACCGGGAGTAAGAAAAGCTTTGCAAGAAAAAAATTATAAAAAAGCGGGAGAGCTCATTAAAAAATTACAAGGCAAGTTTTCAGAATCTTATGCACCACTGGGCACTTTGTTTTTAGAAATCAATGACGATCCTTACATCACAGACTATTATAGAGAATTAGATATTGATAATGCCATTGCAAAAGTGAAAACTACTTCTAACAACAATGTAATTGAAAGAGAATATTTAGTTTCTAATCCCGATAAAATATTCGCCATTCATTTAACCAGTAAAAAAGCTGGCGCACTCGGCTTTACTGTTTATTTTCAATCACTTTTACAACATACAACCCATAATAACAACAATACCATACAAGTCAATGGTATTGCACCAGTCAAGGCAGATCCAAGCTATGTGCAAAAAACACGCAATGCAGTAATGTTTGATAGCAAAAGAGGCACTCGATTTACTGCCGATGTACAAATTCAATCTGCTACAGGTGAAATTACAAAAACCGATTCTTCCTTAAGTTTAGCAGGTGCCACAGAAGCGACCATTTATGTTTCCATGGCCACTAGTTTCAATGGATTTGATAAAGATCCAGCCACCAAAGGACTCAACAATATTACTATTGCTGAATCACAAATGAATCATGCCAAACAAACAGGTTGGGCTGAAATTAAAAAACAACACGTGAAAGATTATCAAAATTATTTTAAGCGTGTTGAATTAAAATTAGCAGAGAAGGACCTAGTGAACCTGCCTACCGATGAACGTTTGAAACGTTATGCCAAAGGAGAAATAGATCCCTATTTAGAAACCTTGTATTTTCAGTACGGCCGTTATTTATTAATTTCAAGTTCGCGTACACCTGGCGTCCCTGCTAATTTACAGGGCCTGTGGAATCCTTATATCCAACCACCTTGGTCAAGTAATTATACCATTAATATTAATGCGGAAGAAAATTATTGGTTGGCAGAAAACACCAATCTTTCCGAAATGCATTTGCCTTTTTTGCAATTTATTGGGAATCTTTCTACCACAGGAAAAATAACAGCTAAAACATTTTACAATATGCCAGGCTGGGTGGCCCACCATAATTCAGACATCTGGGCCATGTCTAACCCTGTGGGTAATTTTGGAAATGGAGATCCTGTTTGGGCCAATTGGGCCATGGGCGGTACTTGGGCATCTACACATTTGTGGGAGCATTATTTATATACACAGGACCAAAATTTCTTAGAAAAAAATGCATATCCAATTATGCGTGGGGCGGCAGAATTTTGTTTGGCCTGGTTGGTGCCCGACAGTAGTGGTCAATTGATTACTTCTCCCTCCACTTCTCCAGAAAATACTTTTAAAATGCCGAATGGTTTTGTAGGGGCCACCTTTTTTGGAGGAACAGCCGATTTAGCCATGATCAGAGAATTATTTTTAGACATTCTTGCGGCACAAAAAGTTTTAAAAAACGACAATGAGTTTGCAGGTAAAATAAATACCGCCTTAAATAATTTACATGGCTATCAAGTAGGCAAGGCAGGTAATTTGCAAGAATGGTATTATGATTGGGAAGACAATGAGCCCAAGCATCGTCATCAATCTCATTTGTATGGCTTGTTTCCAGGCAATCATGTGACGGTAGATAAAACACCATTGATTGCGGCCGCTGCCAAAAAAACTTTAGAAATTAAAGGAGACGAAACCACCGGTTGGTCTAAAGGATGGAGAATCAATTTATGGGCAAGGTTAAAAGATGGCGACCATGCCTATAAAATGTATCGTGAATTATTAAAATATGTACCTCCAGATGAAACCAAAGAAAACTATACCAATGCGGGTGGTACTTATCCTAATTTGTTAGACGCACATCCTCCTTTTCAAATTGATGGAAATTTTGGAGGTGCAGCCGCTGTGGCTGAAATGTTGGTCCAGTCTAATGCGGAATACATCGAATTGTTACCTGCATTGCCTAAAGCCTGGCCTTCAGGCACAATCAAAGGACTAAAAACCAGAGGTAATTTTGAAATTGAGATGAGCTGGACTGCAGGTCAAGTGACCAATCTTAAAATAAAATCATCCACTCAAGCAACAGCTAAGGTGCTGATGAATGGTAAAATGCAAACAATTAAAACAAGTAAATAAAACAGAATTAAACCTAGGAGTAAGTAACTTTAAAAAAACAAGTAACTCATGTCATTGATTTTGGGACGTTCTGAATTTGGAGATCCTGCCAATAAAGGCAAGGTATTATCAGTGAGCGAGGCCAATGATCTATTTACGAATTGGGTATTGAATCCCAAATTGCAATTGCATATGAAACAGGTGGCTCATTTAATGAAAGCTTGGGCCAAAGAAATAGAAAATTTAAATGAGCAAGATCAATGGCGTTGGGAAATGGCTGGCCTATTGCATGACGCGGATTGGGATCAATGGCCCGATCAACATTGTAAAAAAATAATCGAATACTTAGAAGAAAAAAAAATAGATCCAGAAATTATAAGAGCCATTGCCTCTCATGGTCCAGTACATTTTGGTGTGGAGCCCAACACGCAAATGGATAAAATGTTGTACGCTTTTGATGAGCTTTCCGGTTTAATGCATGCTTATTCTTTAATGCGCCCCGAAGGCTACAAGGGCATGGAATTAAAAGGAGCCAAAAAAAGAATCAAAGACAAAGCCTTTGCTGCCAATGTTTCTAGAGCCGATATTGATGACGCTTGTAAAAGAGCCAATATTGAATTGGATAGGCTGATTCAATTTATTATCGATCGACAAGCCTTTGTTGTATAGATTTTTAAAACAGACATTATTAAGTAAATTATTTAATCCTACCCCATGCGTAAAATTATTATTGCCCTTGTATTTTTTGTAAGCATCCATTCAATGGTGGCCGCACAAACAGTACCTAGTCCTAAATCACATTTTGGATTTAATATCGGAGACAATTATCAATTGGCTACGTTTACGCAAACAGAAGCTTATTTAAAAAAGATAGCGGCGGTCTCTAAAAAAGTAAAACTACAAGTGATTGGTAAAACAGAAGAAGGGCGAAATCAATACATGCTGATTGTTTCTGATCCGAGTAATTTAGCGAATCTTGAAAAATACAAAACGATTGCACAAAGATTAGCCCACGCCGAAAATCTATCTTTAGAAGAAGCCAAGCAATTGTCCAAGGAAGGAAAGGCTGTGGTATGGATTGATGGAGGCTTACATGCCACTGAAGTAACAGGCATACATCAATGGATTGAATCAATTTATCAAATTATTACAAGAGAAGATGAAGAAACCAAGCGCATTTTAAAATCGACGATTATTTTATTTGTACATGCCAATCCTGATGGACAGGAATTGGTTTCTAATTGGTATATGCGCACTGCTGATACTTTAAAAAGAACCACTTCTAATTTGCCTCGTTTGTATGAAAAATATATTGGGCATGACAATAACCGTGATTTTTTTATGACCAATATGGCGGAGTCCAAAAATATGAGCCGTCAACAATACATCGAATGGATGCCACAGATTTTATACAATCACCATCAAACAGGTCCTGCTGGTTCGGTGGTGGCTGGCCCTCCCTACCGCGATCCCTTTAATTATGTTTATGATCCTTTATTAGTGACAGGTATTGATGCACTAGGCGCTGCGATGAGTAGTCGTTTGAATGCAGAAGGCAAACCAGGGTATACCATGAAAGGTGGTTCGGTGTATTCTACTTGGTGGAATGGAGGATTAAGAACCACGGCATACTACCACAATATCATTGGTCTATTGACAGAAATTATTGGCAATCCTACACCTTCCACTATTCCACTCGTACCACAAAGATTGATTCCAAACAGCGCAAACCCTTTTCCCATCACGCCTCAAAAATGGTATTTTAAAAATTCGATTGATTATTCCATTTCATTAAACTATGCCGTATTAGATTATGCAGCTAGATATAAAGATGAATTGCTTTTGAATATTTATACCATGGGTAGACATAGCATTGAAGCAGGAAGCAAAGACAGCTGGACCCTATCGCCAAAAAAATCAGATTTAATTACTGAATTATTTAAAGCAGAAAAAAAAGAAGGCAAATCAGATACCATCCCTCAAGTCTATTATGATAAAGTATATAAAAATCCAAGTTTTAGAGATCCAAGAGGCTATATTATTCCAATCAATCAATCCACTTCTGCCATAGCTTTTATTAATATTTTAATTCAAAGTGGGATTAAAATTGAAAAAGCAAATTCCAATTTTACAGTGGCAGGAAAAAATTATCCAGCTGGCTCCTATATTGTAAAAACCAATCAAGCTTTTAGACCTCATGTGTTAGATATGTTTGAGCCACAGGATCATCCCAATGATTTCTTGTATCCAGGGGGTCCTCCAGTAAGACCTTATGATGCAGCAGGATGGACGCCTGCTTTTACGATGGGCGTTCAGTTTGATAGAATCTTAGAAGATTTCAACGGACCATTTGAAACCATTCCTTATGGCCAAGTACAAAAACCAATAGGCAGCATCAATAAGGCAAGCAAAGAATTAGTGGGTTATACTTTTCCGACCAATGAAAACGCAGCCTATCTCGCAGTGAATGAATTTTTAAGTACTGGTGTGGAAGTTTTTAAAAATAAGGATCAATATTATGTGGCGAGTAATAAAAATATAGATGCACAAGTTGAAAAATTAAGTGAAGCGCAAGGTATTAGATTTACCAGTGTCAATCAAAAGCCCGAAGGCATGAACGATAAAGTAAGTGCACAAAGAATTGCTTTATGGGATAAATATGGTGGATCTATTTCTTCTGGTTGGGTAAGATGGATTTTTGAAAACTACCATTTTCCCTTTAAAATAATTTATCCAAAACAAATTGATGCGGGTGGTTTAAAGGATCAATTTGATGTAATTGTTTTTGTGGAAGGAGCCATTCCTTCTCTAAAGCCCGAAGCGCCTTCTCCCTATGAAGACAAAGAACCCTTAACAGAAGAAATACCAAGCGAGTTTCAATATATGTTAGGTAAAATAAACACAGAAAAATCTATTCCTGCTTTAAATGAGTTTTTACAAAAAGGGGGAAAAATTATTACCATTGGATCGAGTGCAAATTTGGCCTATCATTTGAAGCTTCCTGTTAAAAACGCCTTGGTAGAAATGGTAGCAGGTAAAGAAAAAGTTTTGCCTGGTGAAAAATTTTATATTCCTGGAAGCGTGATGCAAATAACAGTGGACAATGAATACAAAGCCAATTGGGGTATGAATAAAAATGCAGATGTATATTTTAGCGCGAGCCCTGTATTTAAATTATTGCCCGATGCCATTGCACATAAAGAACTAGTTCCCTTGGCTTGGTATGCAAGCGACAAAACTTTAAGAAGTGGCTGGGCTTTTGGACAAGCCTATTTGCAAGATGGCATTGCAGCTTTTGAAGCCAAAGTGGGTGCTGGTAAGCTTTTTGTGTATGGTCCGGAAATTACTTTCAGAGGACAAACACATAGCAATTATAAAATGCTATTCAATCAATTGTATCAATAAGTCAACTAAAACTTTAAAGTTTCAGGTAAATATTTTTTGACCAAGGCTTTGTAATAGGGTTGTAATTCTGCCCAACTTTTTTGATTTGGATTTTTTGAATACAAATCATAAGGGTTGAACAGTTTTACCCATTTGAACATTTCGTGATCGTGCTCGTCCATTAAATGCGCATAAGCATTTTCACGGTGTTGCGCATAAAAAGAATGATAACGCAACATATATAAGCCCTCTTCAGGTAAATAATCTTTCATCATATGATAGACATATTCATCATGTCCCCAACTCATGTGCACATTTTTTAAACCACAATTGGGTGCATACACACCAAATTTTTGACTGTATATTTCGTGGCCAAAATCAGGGTTGTTTTTAAAAAATTCCGGATATACAATTTTATCTGAATAGGCACAACCTACTGGAAAAGTATCTCCTACTACTGACCATTGTGGT
>Ga0209829_10000936_pt1 | contig 24746 bp, 26 predicted proteins | sample C_140205_EF_Meta_FD_187311 | JGI IMG/M metagenome (GOLD analysis project Ga0209829, IMG submission 187311) | Freshwater microbial communities from Lake Croche, Canada to study carbon cycling - C_140205_EF_MetaG (SPAdes) (version 2) | ecosystem: Environmental > Aquatic > Freshwater > Lake... | reverse complement strand
TCGGCCAGGGCCATGCAGGCTTCACTGGAACTGATGTCCAGCACATGCGCCCAAGCCTGGCCGCGGGCAGCGCATATCTCGTCTTGAACCAGTCGAACTTTATGCTGGTTGATGTCAGTGACGATTACCCGCGCACCCGCTCTGGCCAAGCCAATGGCGATATCTCGGCCATTGCCTTGGCCCGCACCCGTCACAAGCGCCAAGCGCCCCTCGAGAACCTGAGGAGCCATTTTTGAAGTGATATTCATAGTGTCACCTCCCGCAAGTCATTCCGTTGAGCACTTATGTTCATTTTGTCTCCTTTATTTTGTGCGCATTGGACGTGCGCTGCTTGCTCGAATGCAGGCTGCCAACTGGCAAGGTTTGATACTTATTTAGCCGTGCCTAATTTTTTGTTCAAGTTGGACGACTTTTCGTATTCATTCTTGATCTCCAGTGTGAACTGCTCCGTGGTCGCAGGCAGTAGCTGAGCGCCGAGCGACACCAGGCGTGTATTTACTTCGGGCGAAGCCATGGCATTTTGAATCATGGTGCCTAGCGCTGCAATGATGTCTGGCGGCGTTTTGGCCGGGGCTACAAAGCCGTACCAAACGGGTGTGGCGATATAGCCAGGCACGGTGACTTCTTCGGTCATCGCGGGAATGTCTGGCATTTGCGGCGAGCGCTGCTTGTCGAAGATGGCGATACCTTTGGCGCGACCTGACTTGAGGTGTTGCAGCACCAGCGGGCCGACGGCCGGAAACAGGCTGACTTGCCCGCCAATCAGGTCGGTCATGGCCTGAGCCGTATTTTTGTAGGGGATTTCGACAACGTCGATACCCACGGCCTGCTTGAACAGTTCCATTTCATTTTGCGAGGGGCCGGGGCCGGAAGTGGCGTAGTTGAGCTTTCCTGGATTGGCTTTGGCGTAGGCGATCAGCTCCTTGACGGTGTTGATCTGCAGGCTGGGGGTGGCCGCGAGCACCAGGGGAATGGCTGCAACTTTGACGATGGGTGAAAAATCGGTGACCGGGTTGTAGGGCGGCGTGAGCTTCTGGCTGGGCAGGATCACCAGTGTGTTGGCCGCAATCATGATGGTGTAACCGTCAGGTGCTGCCTTGGCCACTGCGAGTGTGCCGATCAGGCTGCCTGCGCCGTCTCGATTTTCAATGATGACCGGGTGACCCGTTTTTTCGGTGATGTTTTGCCCAATCGTGCGGGCCAGCGTGTCACTGCCAGTGCCCGTCGAGTAAGGCACGACGATCTTAATAGGTTTGTTGGGAAAGGCTCCTTGCGCTTGGGCCAGCGTGCTCAGTGCGAGCAAGGCGCCACTTACTGCTGCCAAGAGCATCAGCCGACGTTTGTTAGCAGCGGCTAACGCCGACTGCACACCATTTAATTGCGAGTGTTTCATTTTGACTCCTGTGGTGCCGCCCTTTTTGAGTTGGCGGCGTATTCGTATAAATTGACTTGCTAGACCCAACCCTGCCAGCCCTCAGATTTAGCTACCCCCGAACTTGTATGACCCGCAAAAAAAGTCTAACAGGTAGACAATTAAAATCAAGCGGGTTAGCATGGGCTTCGATGTCTTTTTTGCAAAAATTTTTGAGCGAAGTTGACGTGCTGATTAGGAGAATTTGTGTCTGGAAATGCGTTACATGAACACGACTCGATACGGCCTACCGCGTATCGTGCTATCCCCGATAAGTCGTCGCTGGAGGCTTACAACTTTGCTGACTTACGGCGGCAAGCGCGCAAAATTTTGCCAAGGGGACTGTTCGAATTCGTCGACCGCGGCACGGAAAACGAACTGGCGCTCCGCACCATGCGGGCCGCGCTGGACCGAGTGATGTTTCGTCCGCACGTGTTTGTCGACGTCTCGGCGCGGACCACCAGCACCGAATTTTTTGGCAAACCCAGCACGATGCCTTTGGCGGTGGCGCCCACCGGGGCCGCCGGACTCTTGTGGTTTGACGGCGAGATCGAAGTGGCTAGAGCCGCTCATAACATCGGTATACCTTTCATTTTGTCGACGGCGTCCATCGTGTCGATGGAGCGGGTGGCCGCTGAAGCGGGTGGACGCTTGTGGTTTCAGCTTTACATGTGGTCTGACCGCAACTTGTCGATGGAGCTTGTCGACCGTGCCAAAGCCGCTGGCTATGAGGCCTTGATCGTCACCGCCGACACACCGGTCTCGCCCAATCGCGAGTACAACAAGCACAATGGCTTTTCGCTGCCCATGCGTATTTCAAGCCGCAATGTGATGGACATCGCTTTGCATCCCCGCTGGTTTTTCAATGTGTTGGCGCGTTATTTGATGCGCTCGGGCGTCCCTGCGCTTGAAAACTACCCGGCCAGCATGCGCGTGCGTTTGGACGAGCCGCAAACGCCGTTCAAATGTGACTCTCTCAACTGGGACGACTTGCGTCAGCTCCGAAAAAAATGGAGTGGGCCACTGATTGTCAAAGGCATCTTGCGCGCCGATGATGCGCTCAGGGCGCACGAATGCGGGGCTGACGCCATCGTCGTTTCCAACCATGGCGGGCGAAACCTAGACGCTTCGGTGCCGCCTTTCACGGTCTTGCCTGAAATCGTCGACACTCTGGGTAAGCGCATGGACGTCTGGGTCGACGGTGGCATGAACCGTGGCAGCGACGTGGTCAAAGCCATCGCCATGGGTGCCAAGGGTGCGCTGGTGGGGCGCGGCCCTTTGTGGGGTGTGGCTTGTGATGGCGAACCCGGCGCCCGCTTGGCGCTGCAAATCTACAAGGACGAAATGGGCCGTGTCATGGCGTACGTTGGGGCCAGCAGCGTGGCCTCCTTGGATCGCGACCTGTTGTATCAGGCGTGAGCCTGTCACGACCCTCGGTATTCACGCTGTTCACGAGCAAGCTGCGTGCTACGCTTTGAGAAGATTTTTTACAACTTAATCTGTCTTTTAAGCGCATATGTTGATGAATGCCAGTGACCGCGTCAAAGGCCTTAAAACCGCCGCCACCAAACGACCCAAGGCAGCCGAGATGGTTGCAGCTGAGTTACGTCATCAAATTGTGACGGGCAAGCTCAAACCGGGTGACAAGCTGCATCCGGAAAACGTGCTTCAAACTGAGTGCAATATTTCTCGGCCCAAGCTGCAAGAAGCGCTGCGCTTGCTGGAGTCGGAATTTTTGATTTCCATCACCCGTGGCAAGTACGGCGGCTCGCGGGTGACCTACGTTGACTTGGGCGCGGCCGCGCGTCAGGTCGGTGTATTTTTTACAAATTGAAGGCACGACGTTGGAAGACGTGTGGCTGGCCAGAACCATCATCGAGCCACCTGCTGCGGGTTTGATGGCCGCTCAGAGAAATGCGTCTGCCTTTGCCGCTTTAGACGCCAATATTGCAGCGGCCCGCGAGGTGGCGCAAAGCGACCCGATTCGCTATGCAGATCTGAGTGCTCAGTTTTCAGTTCTCATTACACAGAATTGCGGCAATAAAACCATTCAACTTTTGTCCGCGCTTATTTACGACATCATTCGCAAACAGCACGAGCAAATCACCGAGCGCACCTTGGCCAAGGCTGGTGTCGACAAGTTGCGGCAAGACAGTATTCGACGCCGAATTGAGGTAGTCGAATTGATGCGCAACAGCACACCGGCAGCTTTAGAGACGTTCTGGCGGGCATACCTGCTGCACATGCGCCATTTGGTCATGAGCGCCTACAAAACACCGATGACCATCGAAGTTTTGAATGGACCGGTTGGCAAATTTCGGCCTGTCGGCAAGGTCAAGGGAGCAGACTCATGAATCCTTCTGCGAATGCGCAGGTCTGTAAAAAATTACCTATAACCTCGCGAATGCGCATGTATGGCACAAGCATCAATGACAACGTCTCAGCCTATTTTTTCAGTCTTGCGCCTAGTTCTTCCATTGGATGCTGAGACGTTCGATGGCTTGATCCGAAGTCCTGCAAATATGGGTCTGCAAGTGCTCAAGTCACAAGGTGAAGATCAAGCCGTGAGGCTGGCCATGGCGACAATACACGCTTACCACGTGTCGTCAGCGAAGGATGATTTGCCGGATGTTTGGCGCGTCAATGAAGCCCTGTTGAAAGCCAGTCCGCACCTGTTGGCTGTGTCAACTTATGGTGCCAGTTACGACAAGGTGGATGTCCCTGCCTGCCCCCGTGCGGGTGTCTGTGTGTTTAATCAAACCGGCAGCAATGCGCGTGCCGTGGCTGAGCACACTTTAGGGATGACAATAGGGCAACACAATTTTGATTGGGCGGTTGGAATAAGCTCCTTGCGCTTGGGTCCAAGTGGGCACAGTTAAGGCCAGCGCAGCCGCCACTTTGGAACCTATTTGTATCCAATTTAGTTTGTTCATTTTAGAACTAATTCTGTTGTCTTTGATGCTTGTCTCCTTTATGTAATTGATGGGTCTCTGAAAGTGGGGTTCCTGCCATTGAGATGATGCTTCAATTCATGAGAATTGACTTTAGGAAAGCTTCAATCTCGCTAGGACTCAACCAGGGGCTGAGAATTTCTTTGGCTTCTTCAGCCTTCCAAGGCTTAAATGCTTGTGGTGTGTCTGGAACGCTGCGGCTGAAACGCGGTGCAGGCGCAGGCTGTGTCACACCTTCAATTTCAAGATAGGTGCCGCGCGCTTTTAGGTGGGGATGCTCTGGTGCCTCTTTTAAATTCAACACCGGTGCGAAGCAGGACTCTGTGCCTTCAAAAACTGAACACCAATGATCCCTGCTTTGCGTCCGAATGCGAGCTGCAATGTGCTGTTTAGCTTGAGGCCATTGGCCTTTTTTCCATTGGTCTGCCAACAGTTCTTCCAAGCCCAAGATCTTCAAGACTGGCGCGTAGAACTTACTTTCTACAGCGCCCAAAGTGACCCATTTGCCATCTGAACATTCATAGGCATCATAGAAAGGTGCGCCCGAATCAGTGACATTGGTTCCACGCTCAGTGGACATGATGCCTGCCGCAAAACTGCCGTGAGGTTGCGTCATGAGGGAGGCCACGCCATCGACCATGGCAGCATCAACCACCTGCCCTTTTCCCGATGACTTGGCCTCATAAAGCGCCGCCAAGATGCCCGTGACTAAGTACAAAGCCCCCCCCCCAAAGTCGGCTACCAAATTGATGGGGGGGACGGGCGCTTGTCCCGCTCGGCCAAAGGCATCGAGAGCCCCTGTGACTGCGAGGAAGTTGATGTCGTGCCCCACAACCTGTGCCATGGGGCCCTCTTGCCCCCAGCCTGTAATACGGCCATAAATGATTCGAGGGTTTTTAGCAAGACAAACCTCAGGCCCTAAGCCTAGACGCTCCATGACCCCGGGTCTGAAACCTTCAATGAGAACGTCAGATCGGCTGACCAAATCAAACACAAACTTAATGGCTTTGGGGTCTTTTAAATCAACGGGAACAGACCGACGATTTCGAAGCAGCAGATCAAATTTTTGAGGGCGTGGGACACCCAAGCCCACAGGCTCTCTGCGATCAATGCGAAGCACCGTGGCACCCATGTCTGCCAACAACATGGCAGCCATGGGGCCGGGGCCGATGCCCGCCAATTCAATTACTTTCAATCCGTGCAAGGGGCCCATGAGATCAACATTTTTTAGAAAGGCGCGAACTTCTTACCCAACAAATCGCGCGCAATGATGCCCAAGTGAACTTCACGCGGGCCATCGGCAGATTCCATGCCCAAACAATCACGCAAGCGTTGCTCGTGCGGCAAATCTTTGGCCCAACCGTAATGACCATTTAAGCGCATGCACGTATAAAGGGCTTCATTGGCGGTTTTCACGCCCCACCACTTTGCCATCGATGATTCTGAATCGTGACGTTTGCCTTGATCTTTGAGCGACAACGCACGGTAGCACAGCATGCGCGCCGCTTCAAGTTTGGTAGCCTCTGTGGCCAACTCATTGGCAACGCCCTGCCACTGCGAGGCAGACTTACCCATAATCTGGCGTACCTTCAAATATTCAATGGTTTCTTCCAACGATTTTTGTGCGGCTCCAATACAGGCCAAGGGTACAAAGTTACGGTTGTAGCCAATAATGGTCATAGCCCAAATGAAACCCTCGTTCTCCTGACCAATCATATTCCGAGCTGGTATGCGCATATCGTCAAAGAAGAAACTGCCACCGCGGTCTAAGCGTTGCCCCATTCGGTCAAAGTTAGACGTCGACAAACCAGGTGTGTCGGTGGGGACCAAGAAAAACGAAAGTCCGCGAGGACCTGGGCCACCCGTACGTGCAGAAACGAAAACCACTTTAGAAACACCTGTGAAGGTGACGCTGGTTTTCTCGCCATTCAAAACCCAACTATCGCCATCGCGCACAGCTTTGGTGGTAATGTTACCAGCGTCGGCACCGCCACGTGGCTCAGTAAATGCCAATGACATCATTTCACCATTGGCAATTCGAGGGATCCATTCTTCTTGCAATTCAGGATGCATGGAAGAGGCCATCTCACCCAAGTGAATCGCGTTGGACACCATATAGCGAATTTGATGGTCGCCACGACCAATTTCTTCACACACGATGCCACAATCCACAAACGAATAGCCTTGGCCATCGTACTTCTCAGGTAAGCGCAAACGCAACAAGCCCATGTCCACAATTTTTTGCGTGAACTCAGGCGTCAGAAATTCACCTGTGCGATCCCAACGCTGATAATTGGGTAACAGTTCGGATTCTGAAAACTTGCGTACTGCGTGACGAATTTCTTCTTGCTGGTCGGTAAAGCCAAATTCCATGTTTTTTCTTTCAGTTAGTTAATTGGTGATGTGTTTTGCGTTTGATTCAGTGTAGTAAGGCCCAGCAATAGGTTCACGCCATGGAGAAAAGGCTTCCTTTTCATACACCTTAGGGCCCAGCATGAAATGCTTGACGCCTTCCATGCTTTCAACGCCCGGTAAATTAGCGTCGTAAAACTCTGAGGACTTGGAAGGGCGCGGACCCGCCTTGGACACATGGCCCATCGATGGACGGCCAATGATTTTTTCTAACTGCCAGACACAACCAATGAGTTTGTTCATATCAACGCCTGTTGGAATACCCATGCCCTCCAACATATGCATCACATCTTCAGTAGCAGCCATGCCGGCCGCACGGCCGTTGCCGCTGTATTGCCCACCGCCCAAACCGCCTAGCGTGCCTTCAATGACCAGGGTATCGCTAGGATCGAGTGTTTTCAGAGCGGCATAAATGCAGGACAAGGCCATGCCTCGGCCGTTGTGCATGTGCACATGAAAGTGTTTGACCTTCGGCCAACGGCGCTTGATTTCTTTCAAGTCCTCTTCCATTTCGTGAGGAAGACACCAGCTTTGAGAATCGTGCAAACCAATTTCATGAACCTCCAAACCAAACGATTCAATCAAGCGCGTTTGGTGTTCAATGTAAGACAGCCGGTAGCGCTGCGTGAACTTGCCCATGAAGTTGGAGCCCCAAGCTGATGCCACCCCAATGCTGGCTTTGCGAATGCCACGGTCAAAAGCATCTTGAATTTGATCAGGCCAAAAGTCCATGATTTGCTCAATAGACCGATTGACGTTACGGCGCTGGTGAATGTCGCAAATGTCAATAAACAAATTACATAACTCTTCTTCCACTGTAAGGGGCGGCGAATGTTGCTCAGCTTGCTTTTTGGCTTTTTGGTTGTGAATGAAGGACAAATAAGTCACACCCGCCTTAGGCTTAAAGCTGCTTAGTAGCTCTTCAAAACAGGCCATTTGCGGCACAAATCTTGGACTCACAAATGCGCCCAAGGTAAGACGCTTCAAGCCCGTCTCGGACAAAGCGTGAAGCAAATCAATTTTGTCTTGCAAGGGAATGGCGACATCTTCGATACCAAACACTTCGCGCATGACCTCTTCGTTGTAAATGACATGGGGCCAGCGACAAGTTTTAGCAGTGTGGAAATGTTCGGTGTTCGTCATGTTGCATTTAATTGTATAACTATTTAAAAGATCTGCAAGCAGTTTATTTATAGATAGACATTAAAAGATAGACATTAAAAGCCTCTCTTATTCACCCACAATACCTCGCTGCCGCAATTCGGCAAGCTGCGCGTCTGTGAGATGCAATTCAAACTGCAGCACATCTTGGGTTGATTCGCCCAATCGCTGCCCCGCCCACCGAATGGCACCAGGGCGACGAGCCAGCCTAGGTACTGGAGACGTAATGCATACCTCACCCCGATCATGATCCGGCACATCAACGAAGTTACCGCGCGCAATCACTTGCGGATGATTCATCAAATCGGCAATGTTTTGAATTTTCGCAACAGGCACCTCTGCGGCTTCGCAGGCTTTCAACACCTCATCGGTGGAGCGCATTTGAAGCCAAGTATTGATGGCTGCATCAATTTGAGGGCGATTTGCGACACGGTCTTTGTTGAGTTTGAAGGCCGGCATGTCGGTCATTTCAGGATGACCAATCATGGTCATCAAACGTCCAAAAACTCGATCGCCGGTACCGCTTATGAAAATCCATTCCCGACTACCTGTGAGGTAGGCGCCGCCTGGCGACACGTAGTCAGGGGTGTTACCCGTTCGCTCTGTGATGCGTCCTTCATGCCGGTAACGCATGGGCATGTCTTTGAGAAAAGGAATCATGGTTTCGTAAAGAGCCATGTCAATCTCATCACCCGAAGGGTCTTGGTGGCGCAACTTACCAAGCAACGCTGTGACTGTACCAAATGCAGCCCACAAGCCCGCATTGAAATCGCACACGGGCAAACCGGCTTGCTGTGGGGCAGTGCCTTTCTCGCCTGTGACGTAGGCCAAACCAGAAAATGCTTGTGCATTTCGATCAAAGCCAGGCACGTCACGCCACGGCCCGTCTTGTCCATACCCACTGATGTGCACAACAATGAGGTCTGGGCGTTTTGATTTGAGCCATTCGCTTGTCATGCCCCATCGGTCCAACGTGCCTGGTCGAAAGTTTTCAATGAGAACATCTGTTTTTTCCAATAACTGGCCCACCAACTCACGCCCCTCTGGCGTCCGCACGTCCAAGGCCACAGAACGTTTGTTGCGACCAATCGAAGACCACCAATAACCGCTATCCCCGTCAGGCGGAAAAGCACCCAAGCTTCGCATGGGATCGCCCTCCCCCGGCAACTCAATTTTGATCACATCGGCTCCAAAATCAGCCATCAAAGTGGCAGCAAAGGGGGCCGACAGGAAGGTGCCCAACTCGATGACCCGAATGCCTTGCAAAGCGGGTTTGGCCACGGCCGAGGGATTTAATGCAGTCATATTGAAAGTCAGTGAGAGTTTTTTATTGTATAACTATTAAGAATCCAACGCTATTAGCACTCATGCCAGTGTGCTAACCTAAGAGATTAAATTTGTTCAATATCTCAGATCACCCTTCAAATGCCGAGTCCAGCCAAGCCCTCACGTCCTGCCCGAAAGACGGACCTCACCAAGAAAGCCATTGGCACGGCGAAGAAAATTTTGTCCACTCCCACACCAACCTGTGTGCTTGTTGATTTAGACCATGGAAAAAAACCCAAGGCCGCTGAAATTGCTGCTGCAGAACTACGCCGACAAATCGTGACAGGTCGCCTTAAACCCGGCGACAAACTCCACCCAGAGAACATCCTCCAAACGGAGTTCAACATCTCTAGGCCCACATTGCGCGAGGCCCTTCGCTTGTTAGAGTCTGAGTCACTCATCACCATCTCTCGCGGCAAACATGGTGGTGCTAGGGTCATTTCACTCGATTTAGGTGCAGCCGCAAGTCAAGTAGGCGTCTTTCTGCAAATTAACGGCACCACATTGCATGATGTTTGGCTAGCTCGAATCGTCATTGAGCCTCCAGCCGCCGCATTGCTTGCCGCCATTGCAAACCCTGAGGCTTTGGCAGAGTTGGGGGCCAACATTGAAGAAGCAAGAGTTGCAGCCAAAAACGACCTTCTTCGCTATGCCGACTTGAGCGCTGAATTTTCTTTGCTGATTACCAAACACTGCGGCAACAAAACTCTGCACCTGTTGGCATCCCTCATATACGACATCATTCGCAAACAACACGAGCATGTAACAGCGCGCACCCTCTCCAAAGCCAGCGTTGATAAATTGCGACAAGAAAGTATTCGCAGCCGCGTCAAAGCCTTAAGTCTTTTGCGCGCCGGCAAAGCCGACGCCCTAGAAAAATTTTGGCGTGCGCATCTAGAGCACATGCGTGATCTGGTCTTGTCCACCTACAAGGGCTCAGCTACGATAGACGTGCTAAATGAGCCATTGACCGAAATCAAAGCTGTCCATAATTTGAAGAAATCTTTTAAACGTGGACCAAGTCAAAGAGTACCATCAAGTTAACTCTCGCCTAACAGTTCAGCCTAGCTGATAAATACACGGCCAACATTTTACAAACGCCACTGTTACCCAGCGACAATCAGCAGTCAATGGCGCCGCCTGAGCAGGGGCCAAAAGGATTCAAAGCTAGAACGCTTCACGTAACGCTAGATTGGAGCAGTGATCGTCGGTGAAGCATGTTTTCCAGATAGTAAGGGAATGTACTAGTGGGTATATTGATTAAAAATTTTAAGATTTTAAAATTATGAATCAACATTTTTTATTTCATTCTTTTTGAAAAATGATCTACATGAACCAGATCCATTTTTTAAATTCCACGACTTTCTTATACAAACCTCTACAGACCTTAGGTCGCATGGGTCTTGCGCTTGGCTTGGTTGCAACAATAATCTCCGCTTGGTCTTTTGAGGCGCCAGATGACGGCGTTTACAAGGAAAAATTTGATTGGGCAGTCATCAATGGCTTCGGCAACCAAAAGTCTAATGTCGATTACGTTGGCTGCTGGGTGATCGACCAATTGATCGCTAAGTCAGTTCGCAGCTTGGGTACCGAGCCGACCCATGGTAAGTTGGTGGCCATGCTGAACGCTGGTTTCCAGGTTGACACCAACGGTGTCTTTTCGCTTCTCAAATACACCAACGACGACAACCGCGGTTTGGTCAACTTGCGGGCTTACACCTTTGACTTTCAGTCCAAGAAGTTCAAAGCTTACGGTTATTACGCTGACCACGACAAGTACATGAAGCGAGCCACATGACCACAATGCGTTGCTTTCATCTCACGGGTTTCGGCCGGGCCTTGGTGCCAGTTGAAAAGCCTATGCCCGCACCTGTCGGTTCGGAAGTGTTGCTTAAAGTGCTGGCCGCTGGGGTCTGCCACAGTGACTTGCACATTTCAGACGGCAGCATTGACTTGGGCAACAACGAGGTGGTCTCGTTCGAGTCACGCTGCAGCTTGCCCTTCACGCCGGGCCACGAGACCAGCGGCGAAGTGGTTGCTTTGGGGCCCGACGTCGAAGGCGTTTCGATCGGCGACAAGTTTTTGGTTTGCAGTTGGATCGGCTGCGGTGAATGCAGTTTTTGCCAGCAAGACCAGGAGCATTTGTGCACCAACTCCCGTTTTTTGGGTGTTAACCGTGATGGCGGCTACGCTGACCATCTTCGGGTGCCGCATCCCCGTTACCTGATTGACTTGGGCGACTTAGATCCGGTCAAGGCGACGCCTTTGGCTTGTGCGGGTCTAACGACCTACAGCGCCTTGAAAAAAGGCGGTCTTCGCACCCTGCTTGAGCCGGTGGTGGTGATCGGGGCTGGCGGTTTAGGCCTGATGGCCATCAATATTCTGAGCATCATGGGCGGAAAGGGGGCAGTCATTCTGGAAATTGACGCCCAGAAGCGCCAAGCTGCACTGGACTGCGGCGCGCTCGCGGCGATTGACCCGACGCTGCCCGATGCCGATCAGCAAATTCGCCGAGCAGTGGGCGGGCCGATTCACTTTGTCCTCGATTTGGTGGGCAGCGGTCAAACCGCCGCACAGGGCTTTCGGCTTTTAGACCGCAGCGGAAAGTTGCTGGTGGTGGGCATGTTCGGTGGCGCCATGTCATTGTCGGTGCCTTTGCTAGCGATTCGTTCGGCGACGATTCAAGGCAGCTACATTGGCAGCCCGAACGAGCTGCGCGAACTAATCGCCTTGATTAAGGCTACCCGGATGCCGGTCGTGCCAATCGACCTAAGACGTCTCGAAGATGCCAACGCCGCGCTGAGTGACTTGCGGGCAGGCCGAGTTGTCGGTCGCGTCGTAATGATTCCTTGACAGCTAGCAAGATCGATAGACTCGAGGGGCAGGTCAAAGGCATTAAATTTTAGCCGTAACAGTTTCGAGCCCCGAGCCCCAGCGTCTAACTTTTTCGTGTGCAATTTTTCTTAGTACATTGATCATATCGGGGCATTTTCTTAAACAAACACAAAGTCCGTTTAAGAAATATTTTTCTCATACATAACAACAACTCATAGGGGTCGAACCAAGAGTGTGGAGGCAGTGTGGAAGAAACAGTGAAATTTGCTTGGTTTTTAAGCAAATTTAGGCAGTTTTTATGTGCCAAAAACAGTTTAGATTTGTTTAGAAAAAATTAATTGGAGGAAGAGCTGTCTCACTCGAGAATTCCGCTTTTAAATCCGTCCATTTGCAGCAAAAAGACAAGAAAAAAGCGACTCGAATGAGTCGCTTTTTTAGTGGTGGGCCCAGCAGGACTTGAACTTGGGACCAAAGAATTATGAGCAGCCTGAAGAAACAAAACCTCGCACAAATCCATAAGTTACAAGATTTCTACAGCGGTATGGAAGCAAATGTGGTAGCAACGTTTGTTCACTTCGACCAAGCTGCGAACTGTTTATCAGGGGTTCGGTGGTCAAAATCTAGGTCAACGTGTATGCCTATTTTTATCAATCATGACACGCTTGATCGCACGGTCAATTGCTAAACGCAGTGACACAAATCAATCAGCAAGTCGCACTCCACACTTCAGTTAGGACTTAATTTTTTTACTGATTTTGGGGATTGCAAGCTGCAATTTTTCATATTTAAAAATTTACTCAAGCACTCTTTTTGCCAGTGATTAAAGCACCTTCTCAGTTGCTGAAAGTTATGCTGAGCTTCAACTTTTTCCTCTTAAGGTTTCCCCTATAAGTTATTGAGTGTGTGCTGCTGAAAATAAAACCGTTTAAGCTTTAAGCCTGCGTGTAATTTATGCAGTGAAAAATTGACCAACCTGTCTCAAACCATTTGAAGACAGACAAAAAAATATCGAGCGTCTATGAACAATGGAAATAAAAATTTTATGAAATCTTGCCCCCTGGCTGGCATACGAATTATCAGTATGGCTGAGCAGTTTCCAGGACCATACGCTACTATGTTACTCGCTGATCTAGGAGCTGATGTCATTCTTGTCGAACGTCCCAACGGTGGAGACCCTTCAAGACGTTTTGCAGGTCTCTTTGCATCACTTAACCGTAATAAGCGATCTGTTGTTCTCGATCTAAAGAATACCAGCGATAAAGAGCGATTTCTCCAACTGGTAGATACCGCTGATGTTGTGATGGAGGGATTCAGACCCGGTGTGATGAAGCGTCTGGGTCTTGACGCCGAAGTATTGCGGCATCGCAAACCATCATTAATTTTTACGTCTATCTCATCCTTTGGGCAGAATGGTCCGTTAGCAGGAGTGGCCGGTCACGATCTAAGTATTCAAGGCGTGGCTGGCATGATCAAAGTGCCCTTAGGACAAGAAAGCCGCGATGACGTGCCTAGTTTGCCCATGGCTGATATTGCTTCCGGCATGTTCGCAGCTTTAAGTATTGTTACAGCACTTTTTTCACGCACGCAAGATAAAGAAGGCTGCACGCTTGACGTTTCTATGTTGGACTCACTGGTGAGTTGGATGACGCCTTTTCTCGTCCCTGCTGTCAATAATTTGCCTCGCTGGATTATGCCGCCTGTGGAACCTGCCTATGGAATTTTTCTTTCGGCTGATTCACGGCAACTTACCTTGAGCATTGCTGGCGAAGACCAGATGTGGCGGTCTCTTTGTGAATTGCTAGACTTACCGCAATATGCTGATTTGAGTGAACTACAACGAAGCGAAAACTTGTTGGAGATCGATCTTTTTCTGCGACAGTCCATAATGAAATGGCGTTTGGACGATTTATTTCAAGCATTAGAAAACCGAGGAATTGCATTTGGTCCAGTCCTCGACACAAAAGATGTGCTGAACGAACCCCAGTTGCGGCACCGCGGTATCCTTGCAAATGAAGGCGGGCCTGACCAACATAAGTTCATTAGGCAACCGGTTCTTTTCAACGGCACAAATTTCACAATAAATGGTTCAGTCCCAAGCCTAGGTGAACACAATAACGAAATTTTTGGTTCAAATAACGGTATTTGTCTAAATACAAAGGAATTACCATGATACATGTCGTCGTTTATATCTCCGTAAAGTCCGGTATGTTGGAACAATTGCTGGCAATTTTCCAAGCTAACGCATGTGTGGTCAGGACTGAGCAAGGATGTGTTGAATACGGCGCTTTTGTTGATGCAGTAGACGCACCTAGCTTACAAAGTCGTCTGGGCTCTGACTCGATGATGGTATTTGAGCGATGGGAAAGTATGAAGGCTTTCACAGATCATGCCAACTCGCCGCACGTCCTCCAGTATCGCGCCAACATAAAAAATTTGGTAGTTTCTAATACGGTCAACGTTTTTGTGTCAGCTTAACTTTTGATTTTTTTCTTTTTTAAGGACCGATTTCATGTTGACAATTCAAAGTAATGGTCGCTTCAATGGACAAATAGCGCTTGTCACCGGCGGCGCCAGCGGGATAGGCCAAGCTTGCGCTGAGCTTCTTGCTTCCGAAGGTGCAAAGGTAGTTATTGCCGATGTCAATATCGGGCAAGCAAATGAAGTGGCTCAAATCGTTGGCGGATACCCCTTTGAAATCGACGTGAGTGATGAGACAAAAGTAGAAGATTTGGCTAAAAAAATAGAAGCTGAACTAGGTGTTGTAACTTTGTTAATTAATTCAGCAGGCATTGTTCAGGGCTCTGCAGTTCCTCCGGCAGATCTTTCAATGGAAATTTTTGATCGTATTTTTCAAGTTAATTTGCGCGGCATCTACAACGTTTGCAATACGTTTGGAAGTCGTATGGCTAAACACGGAGCTGGGTCTATTCTTAACGTCGCTTCAATATCAGGCATGCTTTCAACACCATTGCATGCCTATGGCCCTATGAAAGCAGCCGTTATCCAGCTGACTTCAAATTTGGCCGCCGAGTGGGGGCAGCTCGGCGTTCGCGTAAATTGCATATCGCCTGGCCCGGTATTAACACCCGCAATGCAGGCGTCGGTTGACGCGGGTCTGCGAAGCTTAAACCTCATGGAGCAAAGCACTGCCACCGGGAAAATGGTCTTGCCTCTGGATGTAGCGCTCGCTGCTGCTTTCTTGCTTTCCGAGCAAGCATCAGCCATCACCGGCGTCAATCTTCCTGTCGATAACGGATGGTTATTGGCTGGCTCATGGTCGATGTTTGGAGGCGTAAAAAGAGTTTCTAAATAAGGCTTAAATGCCCAAATCGTTTTATTCGAAAGGGTTAGTACCTATATTTATTTTGTTTAATTTCATCAACATAAGGCTATTGAAAATTCACGTCTTTGGAGACATAAATTGAAAACATTTCGTTTCTTTTCAGCTTTTTCTTTGCTGTCTTTATTCAACTTGGCTTTTGCACAAAGTGTTCCGGGAGTGACTGATACAGAAGTCAAAATCGGTGTCCATCTCTCTTTGTCAGGACCTGCAAGCTTTGTTGGACAAGGCGCTAAAGTTGGAATCGCACTTGCCCAGGCTGAGATAAATGCAAAGGGCGGTATTAACGGTCGCAAGCTAGTTTTCAATTTTGTTGATGATCGTGGTTCTCCCGATGGTGGTGTTACTGCGGCCCGAAAGCTGGTGGATGAAGAAAATACGTTTGTAGTGCTTGGTTCTGGTACCAGCAGTTCAACCGTTCCTGTACTGCCTTATTTCGAGCGTAACGGTGTTCCCTATTATGTAAGTCTTGCATCAGACCCTCAGGTCATGGGCAAGTTCCGCCGCAATGTATATTCAGGCGCAACCAGCACCCAAATTGTTTGGGGAACGTCAATGGCAAAGTTTGTCAATGACAACTTTAAACCCAAGCGTGTTGCCATGATGCAATGCGACCAAGCGCACTGTATTTCTGGCGTGCCACTGGTAAAGGGCATGTTGCAAACTGGAGGAGCAGAGGTTAGCGTCTTCACTTACAACTCTGGTGATACTGATTTCACAGGTCAAGTTCAGCAAATCAAGTCTTTTAATCCGGATGTTGTATTTATTTATGGTCTTGCGGCTGATGGTGGCCGGATTCTGCCTCAAGTTCGACGTGCAGGTATCAACGCTATTATTGTGGGAGATCCTGCATTAGGAGACCCTTCGGTTGCCCGTGTGGCAGGTTCCGCCGCTGAGAACTTCTATACCTTTTGGAGTGGTGGTACGCAGTTCATTGACGATAAATCTGGGCCCATGGGTCAGTGGCTTAATGCGTTGGACAAGTTCAGTATCGAGCGCCCAGCCAACACACCAAACACCTATTCAACGATGCTCTATGCTGATGTTTATGTGATTGCAGAAGCTATTCGGCTAGCAGGCAAGAATTTAACTCGAGATGCATTTATGACGAACCTTGATACAAAGATTAATGGCTTTGTTGCGGGTAAAACGCCTGAGTGGAATTTCGCATCACCAGTCGGTTTTCCACGAACCTTTTCGCCAACTGATCATCTTGGTAACCGTTCCTTGCAAGCGTTGATTAGCGTTGGTGGTGTCTTTAAGCCAGTTAAATAATATTCCTAGACTGATCTCACTACCAGCCTTAAAGTAATCTGTTCAGTATGAATCTTTTATTTGGTGGTTTAGCACTGGGTGCAGTGTATGCATTGCTAGCCATTGGTGTCGTATTGATATTTCGCGCAAGTGGCGTTGTCAATTTCGCTCAAGGTGAGTTGATGATGGTGAGCGCTTATGTATATGTATTTGTCTCGCAACACTTCAGTACGCCATTGTTGCAATTAGGTGTTGCCCTAAGTGCAGGACTCTTAGGCGGATTGCTATGTTATTGCGTAGCTCATATTTTATTGCCGACGGGTAGCAAGATTGCGCAAGTTATTGGCACCTTGGCAATATTAATACTCTTGCAAGCAAGCGCACGATACCTCTTTACAGATGTCCCATTGAGAGCTGAAGTTTGGATTTTTGGTGACCGTAATGTAGATTTATTCGGCAATAGTCTGCCTATTAATTCCATTATGATTCTTGGGATCACATTAATTTCGACTGTTGCGATATTTTACTGGCAAGGCTTAACACTATATGGGCGCGCCGTAAGAGCTGTTGCTGAGGATGAATGGCGAGCTGCTCTGTGCGGTATTCATGTCAAAAGTACCCTGGCTGTGAGTTGGGCAGTTGGTGGCATGCTCGCTGGTTTGGCTGGAATACTCATCAGCCCTTTGATTGGCGTGTTTCCTACCATGGGAGATAGTATTTTACTTCCCGCTTTAATTGGTGCAGTTATGGGAGGTTTTAGTAGTATCTTAGGTGGGCTTATTGGTGGCCTTGCTCTTGGCTTGATTCAAACTTATGCGACTGTCTTCTTTGGTGGCTCAATGAAAGAAGTTATCACCTTTTTGATATTCATTGCCGTTATGCTTTGGAGACCAACAGGCTTATTTACAGTTCAGAGGTCTAGAAAAGTTTGATGAATTTATTTCGAAAAAATTCTTTTTTAGCAATATTTTTCTTGGGACTGTCACTGGCTGTGATTGCCAGTTTACTTCCCTCTTATAAGTTATTTCTAATTGGTCAACTCTCGGTTGTCATTATCGTTACGGTGGCTTTGACTGTGTTGATGGGAGGCGCAGGATTACTGGCTCTCTCAAGTGCAGCATTTATGGCTGTCGGTGCTTATGGTGCTGTGATTTGTATCAGCACGTTTAATTTACCGCTACTTGTGGCCGTACCGCTTGTAGTTGTGTTTGGTGGTATTTTTGGTGGAGTATTGGGTTTTATAACCCTTCGCATGTCTGGCTTCTACCTAGCAATTGCAACACTTGGACTGTTACAACTTGTGCTAGTTGGTCTTAAACATGGCGGCACACTCACTGGTGGTGGCTACGGCTTAGTGGTTCCCCTTCTGTCAATACCTTTTTTACCTGAATTAACTGTAGAACGAATAGCCAGTTTCTCAGTCCTTTTAATGGTGCTGGTGGTTGATGGATCAAGAAAAATTATGCGCTCAAGGATAGGACGCGCTTGGCTAGCCGTTCGTGACAACGAACCTGCAGCTCAAATGCAAGGTATCAATATCAGTGAGATGAAAATCTTAGCTTTTATTTACTCCAGTGCAGTCATAAGTTTGGCAGGGGTATTGCATGGTTTTCTGTTGGGAGTTACCAATCCGAATGCCTACATGGTTAACCTATCTATTTTTCACATAACACTGGTGGTGGTCGGTGGTATGACTGGCAGTCTTGTTGGTGCTGTTATTGCACCGATTATTCTTTATTTCCTGCCCGAGCTGTTTAGCGCTCTTGGTGAGTGGCGAGATTTCTTTTATGGATCAATTTTAATGTTGTCTTTAGTATTTATGCCAATGGGTATTTCGTCAAAGATACAGCTTTTAAAAACGCGGTTGCTTAGCAGAAAGAACATTCAGCTATGAGCTTAATTCTGTCGGCTAAGGAGTTAACCGTTTCCTTTGGTGGAGTTCTAGCGCTTGATCGGTTCTGTATTGATGTTGAAGGGGGTGAAATTCATGGTGTCATGGGTCCGAATGGTGCCGGCAAAACGACTGCGATCAATGTACTGACCGGGTTTTTGCCGAATTTATTCGGAACAATTGAATTCGCAGGTCATGCGCTTCCTACCAAGCCAAACCTGATTGCAAAGGCTGGCATTGGCAGGATTTTTCAGACATCAGCGATATTTCCGGACTTGAGCGCCGGTGAAAATGTCATGTGCGCCGGCCATCGTTGGACGCATGCCGGTCTCTTGCGTTGCATGCTGCAAACTGGTTTGGCTCGCAGCGAAGAGGCGCAACTTAAGCAGACCGCGAAGACTTGGCTCGATCGAGTGGGTTTTAATTCCGATTTTGATGTGGCTATGAAATCGCTGCCTTACGGCGAATTGCGAAAAGTTGAAATTGCACGCGCTTTGATGTCCAATCCTCGCTTGTTGTTGTTGGACGAGCCGACGGCGGGTCTGACTTCTGATGAAGTGAAGTTGATCGCAAAGTTGTTGAAGTCTCTGAAAAATGACGCCACCCGACCTCTCTCGGTATTGATCATTGAACACAACGTACCTTTTATTTTTTCACTTTGCGATCGTGTCACTGCTCTTGACAACGGCAAAAATATTGGCACCGGTTCTCCCGCACAAATTCGGCTCAACCAGCAAGTTATTTCCTCCTATTTAGGTGGCGCGCCGCAAAAAAACCAAGCCGATCCTTCGCTTACCACTACACCTTCCAGCGCGCGAATCAGCCTGTCCAAACAAAATGTAGCCTCTTCAATGGTAATTCTTGAAGCTAAGGGTGTTAGTGCAGGTTACGGCCGCATCAAGGTGATCAAAGAACTTGATTTCAAAATTCATGCAGGCGAGATGGTTGTTATTTGTGGCCGCAACGGAGCAGGCAAATCAACTCTTTTAAATTCGCTTGTTGGGCAACCTAGGATATCAGCAGGCGAAGTCATCTGGTTGGGGCAACGGATAGAAAAATTGAGTGTCAGTGATATCGTTCGATCTGGAATTGCTTTGGTTCCGCAGGAACGAGGAGTTATTTCAGAGCAATCGGTTGAGGCTAACCTGCTTTTATCTAGTGTCGGTTTAGGCTTGTCGGCTAAAGAATTTAAGATGCGGCAGGAGGAAATGTTAGATCGTTTTCCAAAGCTCCGAATTCGTAAGAATCAGTTGGCTGGCACACTCAGCGGAGGAGAGCGGCAGATGCTTGCCTTGGCCAAAGTCTTGATCCGAAAGCCCAGACTTTTGCTAATGGATGAGCCGTCGATTGGGCTCGCACCAACCATTCTTGAAGGGTTGCAGGAAATCATTTCTGACATCAGTCGGGAAGGGATTGCTGTTTTGGTCGCAGAACAAAATGTCTGGTGGATTACGCCTCTCGCATCCCGCGCATATTTGCTGGAGTCAGGCAGCTTCGTCGCCCAAGGGCATCCTGACGAGATCATAAGGCAGGAGCAATTGATTGAGAGCTTTCTAGGAAAAGAGATCGAACTGGTAAATCAAAAAGCTAGTGCCCAAAATGTATGAATGACGCTGAAAGATTGCTCCTAATTAATCAAATGATTAATCATGCTCATCGACTCGCCGCAAATGATCATGTGATGGTGCGGGTTTCAGGTGAACGCATTGCCGTCATTTTGGCTGACCTTCTTTATGAAATAGACACGGGTTTGGATGAAGTTGTCTCGCTTCTTCCGGTGCAACGGCGTGACATTATTTGATGCATCTTAATCGTAATTAAGTGAGAAGACGATGACAGAATCACGCTTGAAGCTCATAAATCCTGCGATTGAAAAAATGTCAAGAACAGATGTGCGGAAGTTGCAGGAGCGCCGACTGATTGCTCAAGTAAGGCGAGCTTATGAGCGAATTCCCTATTACCGTAAACGACTACCCAAAGAAGCGGCTACGCTGTCGTCGTTTGCCCAGTTCCGGGATATCATTCCTTTTCAGAGCAAGGCAGACTTGTTAGTCGCACAGACTGATTTGATGACCGAGCAGGTCGCCAATCCCGGCTCGCAGGTTGTTTCGATGCACATGACTTCCGGCACAACTGGTTTGGGCCAAGAAGTTCACCCGCTTACCAAGCTTGATGTTGAGGCTATGGGGTCTACCTGGGTATACCAAGCGCACTGGGCAGGTTTGAATCTTGGAGACTCTATCTTTCATACTTTTCCTGTCGGCTTGCAAACAGGTGGTCTGTCGAGTTTCTCAATGGCAGCAAGAATGGCCTCTCGTTTTTTTCAAACAGGTATTTACGCCACAGAGAAAAAGATTGACTATCTGCTCGCTTACAAACCCAATGCGTTAGTCATTTCGCCTGCTTACTTAACGCGTTTGCAAGCAGTTTTTGAAGAAAAAAATATCTCACCGAAAGAAGCGCTTCCGCATCTAAAAGCCATTTTCATTGCTGGCGAAAACTATACCCAAGACTGGGCCTCGAGGTCCATCGATTTCTGGGGTACCAATATCTCTGAGTGGTATGGATTGATGCAAGGCGGATTGAATCTTTGTTTCTCATGTGAAGGTGGCATATTGCCCAACGGCAAGCGTGGACACCTTCACATAATGGAGCATCGAGTGCTTGTTGAAATTTTATATCCAGGTACGAACGACCCAGTTGAGCCTGGAGAAGTGGGTGAGCTGGTGGCTACGACTCTTTTCAGGGAGGCCTTTCCAATACTGCGCTTTCGCACGGGAGATCGGGTACGTTTGATGGCCAACACATGCCCATGCGGCAGGCATTTGATGAGTATCGAAGCTGGAACTGTGGCCCGTTATGACGACATGATGAAAATACGAGGTCAAAATTTGTGGCCTGATGCTGTCGACAAAATTGTTTTTTCTTCAGGTGACATCGAAGAATATAAAGCTCTTGTTTACGTGGACAGGGAAGGTCGAGAAACCGTAGATTTGACAATCGAATTCAAATCTAATACCGGTTTTTCAGATTCTGAAAAAGCTCGGCGTGTGAAAGAAATATCTTTAGAAATCAACCATAAAGTCAACGTCAGGATGGATGTTCGGGAAGTACCTTACCTTACCTTGCCGCGCTTTGAGTTCAAAACACGGAGATGGACTGACGAGCGCAGGGCAGGCCGCGACTTCATCAGATATCAGAGCCATTGAAGCGCATTTAAACGTCCTAGTAAGTGGTCATTTCGTCTCACCAACCGGCAAACGAAAGTCCGCCGTTGACGCTGATTGTCTGTCCTGTGACCTGCGATGATGGGTCAGATACAAGAAAAAGTGCTACCCTCGCAACCTCTTCAGCCTGAGGAGGTCTTCCTAATGGAAACTTTTGCAGGGCTTTCTTAAAAAGGTCGGTCGACCAGTCTTGGCGATCCATCGCTCGGTCATAAGCATCGGTCCCCGATGTGATTGTTAATGCCAATCCGTTGACCCGTATATTCCACCTTGAAAACTCACGGGCCAGCGTTTTAGTCAGCATTATTTTGGCTGCCCCGAGACTTCCGTGAAGCGTCTCACCGACTGTTGAATGACGGCCGGCGTCGGTGCCAACGATGACTATTGATCCTCCAAGTACTTTCATAAAAGGCAAAGCCGCTTTGATCGGAAACACACGGTTTAGAAATTGACCTGCATACACCGAGCTGAATGCATCATCGGTCAGTTCACTGAACAGCGCCGGGGTTGAATCTCCGGCGCCACCGCTGACAACCAATATGTTGGGTCCACCATGGGCGGTATTGACACGGTGTAAAACGGCACGGGCTTCGTCAGCCAGTGCACCATCGCCAATTTCGAAGAAGGCACGCTCACTGTCGAGAACTTTCAAGGCCGCCAGTCCACGTACTTCATTTCTGCCGTTTATCACGACCGTGGCACCAGCAGCTAAGAGAATGCGTGCAATCTCAAATCCAATACCCGCAGTTCCCCCGGTGACCAACGCTACTTTACCTTCAAGGATAGTCACGCCAATACAAAATAAAAGTCGGTAACCCGCCCTTGGGGGACAGGAATAAATGCCACGTTGACCCTGGCACCAGGTCTGATTTTTTCCATGGCTTTATCAACATCTGACATATCCAAGCCTTCGACGTAATTGGGTATGGCCGAATCGACGCCGTCGAGGCGGACGAATGCGACCGCAATCGGAGGTGGACGGGAGCCTTCGAAGCCCCTCACCACGATAGTCGAAGATTCAATTACTCCGCTCGTTCCGGCTTCGACCCATGAGTCACACAACTCGAAGGTGCGCTCACAAAAGGCCCGGGGTGGCAAATACACCATGGCCGACTTTGAGCAACGGGTGGCAAGAATTTTCCCCTCGCGCAAGCCATCCATGAATTTGCCGGCGACCTCGCCAAGTGCATAGTCATAGCGAAAGGTCACCTCCTCTGTCATGACCTGACTCTGCGCCGCATGTTTGGTAATAGACATTTTTTAGTGCTCCGTAACGTGGTCCGTGCTGAATACGCTGCATGTGAGGAATTGGGCAATTCCGCCAACTGCTGTGGCAAGGGCATTACGAACCCCTTTGACCTGATGTTCTCCCGCAGTGCCCATCACTTGATCGGCGGCTTCAATGGCGCGAACCAAACCTGCAACGGCGATGGGATTGGTGCAAAGTGTGCCGCCAGACGGACAAACTGCAACTTGGCCGTTCATTTCCCAAGCACCGTCCCGCTCCATCTTGAAGGCTTTGCCAGATGAACAAAACCCCAACTGCTCTAACTGGGTAAGACCCTGAATACTGAACGCGTCGTAGACCTCTGCCACCTGCACTTGATTGATCGGATCTGTGATGCCAGCGCTCTTGAAAGCTTTGCCTCCTGCCAGTCGCATCAGCTTCCAGTCAATAAAGTCGTACTCTGAGGAGGGAACGATTCTGTCGCCAATCCAGTTGGAATCAGAGACAGCTCCGACGCCTGTGATGAATGCAGGTCGGGTTTGGTACTCCCGGACCGCATCCATATTTCCAATAATCATCGCGGCACTGCCAGATGATCGAGGGCAGCAATCGAACAGCTTGAAGGGATGCGCAATCATGGGTGAGGCCATGACGTCTTCGACGGTGATGATGCCTTTCAGATGCGCGTGCGGATTACCCATTGCGTTCTTGCGTTGGCGTACAACGAGTCTGGCCAAGTCTTCCTGCGTGACACCGTGCCTCAGCATATAGGCCGTCGCCATCATGGCCACTGTTGTGATCGTTTGAAGTGGCATGTCCTTCTCATAAAAAGGATCAAAAATCTGATTCAGAACTTTTTGCGCATCTGGAGTTTCGGATATGCGCTCGGCACCAACGATCATCACCGTTCGATAAATGCCGGAGCGAACCAGTGAATGGGCCGCTTGCACAACAGATCCTCCGGTCGCTCCGCCCGTGTGAACCCGAAGCATCGGTTTGCCTGCGCCGAAAATGTAGTCAATGCTCCAACGGTCGGCATCGGCCACGCCCATGAAGGCTGTTGGGGCGAGCGAAAAGACGATGGCATCGATGTCGTCAGGCTTCATATTGGCAGCTGCAAGACATCCGATCGCGGCTTGCTGAGCCTGCTCGGGAAAGGTCATGGCCTGATTTCGCAATTTAAAGTCCGACTGGTAAGTACCTAGGACACCGACAATTTCAGGCAAATTGACCTCCTGCTTTTTCGAAAATCATTACCACATTGCCCTGTTGAGCAAAACCATGACATGAATGCGCGACCGCCCTTTGAGCATCTTTGATTTGTGTCGCGCCAGCTTGGCCAGCAACTTGCAGAATGGCTTCAGCAGCGCACACCAGACCGGTACAAAACATTGGGTTTTGCGCAAATGCTCCGCCTGATGGTGATATCGCTGAACTTGGTGAAAGTCCAAAAGCTCTGACATAAGCCGCTTCGTGATAACCGGTTTGCGATTCAAATTCAAAAAGATCGATAGATTCGGCAGATTCAATATTTGCCATTTGACACGCATTCTTAAATGCAAGTCGTGCAGATTTGAGGGAACTTAAACGCTCTCGATCGAGCCGGTATGAGTCAGACGCCCACCCTACACCAGATAGCCGGGCCAGCGGTCGATGTCCAGGATGCGCCCGCAACCAGCGATCGGATGCCATAACAATACTGACTGCACC
>Ga0209829_10000935_pt1 | contig 24779 bp, 13 predicted proteins | sample C_140205_EF_Meta_FD_187311 | JGI IMG/M metagenome (GOLD analysis project Ga0209829, IMG submission 187311) | Freshwater microbial communities from Lake Croche, Canada to study carbon cycling - C_140205_EF_MetaG (SPAdes) (version 2) | ecosystem: Environmental > Aquatic > Freshwater > Lake... | reverse complement strand
CAGGGATGGGGGTCGGACCAGTTGTGGCCTTTTGTTCGACTACTGAGCAGGGTGCTCAAACAACTCTTTACTGTGCCTTGGTTGCAACAACTCATGAGACCGGTCTATATTATGATAAATGTCAAATTAAAACCCCGACAACACATGGCTTGGATAATACTCAAGCATCTAAACTTTGGGATCAATCTATGCACTGGGTCGCCCCATTCGTGTAAATCGTTTAATTAATAAAGTTTAATTGTGAAGAAGCAACCAAATATTTTCATTAATTTGACATTAAAACTATTAATAATTTAATCATTATCAAAGGGTGTTGAAATGAACCATTCAAATAGCACAGTTCATTCTGATTTGTTAGCAGATGAAATAGAGGAAGAGCACGAAAGCCCAGGAGATCATCGCCGAATGGCTTCATACCACTTCAGTCAAGCTGCAAAGCAACATGAACTAGCGGCAGAAGCATATGAAAACGGTGACCATAATATAACTGATATGCACGCATTTAATGCATATCGACATCACCTCATTGCGAATCAATACGCAGAGTCTGCAATTATTGATGCTGTTGAATCAGATTCGGATCAAGCAGAGTGATTCAGTTTCAGTTTTATGAAATATTGCAATTGATCAGTGCATGCGAAGTATTTCTGCGTGCAATGCTGCATCAAAAACCTTGGCTTTACCCATGTAATGTCTATCGATTCGCCACTCGTACATTATTTCCATGGAAAATTCAAACTCTTCAAACGATAACTGATAAAGATCTTTGATCTGAAACTCAACATCAGATTCAAGAGATAAAATTAACTTTGAAAGAGTTTTTGAAAATTCTGAATTGGGGTCGTTTTGAATTAACTTTTTGGCTTGTTTAATCGCACGCATAGAACACCTTTAAAATACATTTATTTTTATCCTATCTCATGCAAATCTTAATAAGCAAGGACTAATTTGAATTTTTTTCAACAATCATCATGAAAAATAATTCTAAATATTTAATTATTCGAAATATCGAAATTGGATATGGCAAATTTTCAAGAAATAGCCTACTCCTTGTTGTTTGTCGTATTTTTTTACTTGCATTTGCAAGTACATGCATTAGTGCAAATTCACAAACATTCCAATTTGTTGCACTTGGCGATCTTCCATATGGTGAGCCTGAAAAGATTGGTGTGCCATATCGAGCTCTAATAAGTAGTATTAATGAGCTTGAACCTGCTTTTTCTATACATATTGGGGACTTTAAGTCTGGATCCACCCGCTGTTCAAATGAAGAGTTCCAAAGACAACTCGAGCATTTTGGAATGTTTGAGACTGCACTTTTTTATACGCCTGGCGATAACGAGTGGACAGATTGTCACAGAACTAATAATGGAGCATATGACCCACTTGAGAGACTAGATACATTGCGAAAAATGTTCTACTCAGGATCTGGATCTTTGGGTAAAAAGCCTTTGGCTGTAGAAATTCAGGCTATCGTAAATCCTACATTTTCTCGGTATGTGGAAAATCAACGTTGGGTTTATCAAAATGTTGTCTTTTCAACTCTTCACATTGTTGGGAGTAACAATAATTTTGAGGTGAGGGACGCTAAAGCAATTGCAGAATTTATGGAAAGAGACCAAGCTAATATAGATTGGATTAAAAGTACTTTTTCTATTGCACAAAAAAGTGGTGCAAAAGCGTTGGTATTTGCTATGCAGGCCGATGTTTTTGAAATTAAATCAATTTGGGATGATTTCCCTACTTATTCAGGCTTTAGAACAAGTATCGGTGATACACTTTTACCGATGGCGGCTAAATTCAACATACCCATCTTATTGATTCACGGTGATAGCCATATCTTTCGCTTTGATCAACCCTTTAGTCTTAATAAAAAACCTATTTTAAACCTAACCCGCTTAGAAGTCCCCGGTGCCAATAACATGATGGCTGTACATGTCAGCGTCGATACACGAGCAAAGCATCCTTGGGGAGTTCGTATTATTGAGGCACAGAAGTAGGTGAAATACATATTCGTCAATGAATAGCAAGACAAATAGTTCTTTCGGACCATACTAAGTAAGCTACATTGAGCACTTAATCAAATCTTGTCGCGGAATGCAATTGAGTCAAGAAGTATGGATATCAAAGACGCTGTTACTTATCACCAAAATGGCCGATGGCAAGAAGCCGAGCAAGCTTACCAAGAGATTTTACGTATTCGTCCAACTGACCATCAGGCATTAAGTTTATATGGAGTTTTAAAAACACAACTTCAACATCCCCAAAGTGCCATTGAACTCATACAAAAGGCAATTGAGTTAAAGCCTAACTTTGCACAGGCTCATTGTAATTTGGGGGTGGCCTTCGAAGCTTTTTCATTACTCGATGAAGCGATGCAATCTTTTGCGCAGGCAGCAGCTCTCAAGTCCGACTATTGGTTGGCATTTTTTAATTTGGGCAATGTATTATTTAAAAAAAAACAATATAACAAAGCATTAATTAATTTTGAAAAAGCCATATCAATAAAGCCTGACTATGCTCAGGCATACATGAACAGTGGCTTGGCACTAGTAGAGCTTGGTTTGTTTGATCAGGCTTTTGAGAGCTATGAAAGCGCATTAGAAATAAAGCCTGATTATGCTGAAGCATTAAGCAATAAAGGAAATTTACTCCTTCAACTTAAAAGCTTTCAAGATGCATTAGAGTGCTATAACAAAGCCATACAAATTACACCCAATTATGCAAAAGCGCACTATAACAAAGGAAATGCCCTTAATTCCTTAAAGTTGCCTGAGCAAGCAATTCAAAGTTTCGATAGAGCGATTACCTTCGACCCTAATCTTGTACAAGCCTTTTGCAATCGCGGTGTGTCTTTTAAAGAATTAAATCAATTTGAAAATGCTCTTCATAGCTTTCATCAAGCACTGCTTCTGAATCAAAATGATGCCGATGTGCATTTTAATTTGGGTCATACATATGAGCAAATAAGACAATTTGGAATGGCTCTCAATCATTTTCATACTGTTTTAGAAATAAACTCCGAAACAGAGTTGGATTGTCATGGCCCGCAAATGTTTATACACATGCGATCGTGCAATTGGGAATATTTACCTCCTGCAATTGATCGCGTGATTGAATGGGTAGTTGATAAAAAAAGGCCTACTGAATTATTGCCATTGCTTGCTGTGACGGACGACTTAAATTTTCTAAAAACGGCTGGACAGTTATATATCAATAAAAATTATCCGCCTATTGAGAATAAATTTAGCATTAAAAATACCAATACAAATGAACGTATTGCAATTGGATATTTTTCTTCGGATTTTAATAATCACGCGGTATCTTATCTCATTTCTGAAATATTTGAATTGCACGATCGAACACTTTTTGAAGTACATGCATTCATGTTGGGTCATAAGAAAAATGATGATATAACCAATCGAATTATTAGTGCAGTCGACTATTTTTGGGATTGCCAATCAATGGATGATGCCGCTATCGTACCCTTTGCGAGAGAAAAAAATTTACAAATTGCTATTGATTTAAACGGACCAACTGAAGGCTGTCGGATGAATGTCTTTGCCCAAAGAATTGCTCCGAATCAAATAAACTATTTGGGGTTTCCAAGTTCATCACAGGCAAGCTATCACGATTTCATCATTGCGGATCAATATTTAATTCCTGAAGAGCTGGCAGGTTTCTACTGTGAAAAAGTAATTTACTTGCCCTGTTTTCAAGCCAATGATAGGACGAGAAAAGCCAGCGCTAAAGTGCAATCAAGAAATCAATTGAACCTTCCAGAAAATGCTTTTATTTTTTGCTGCTTTAATAACACTTATAAAATAACACCATCACAATTTGAATGTTGGATGAGAATATTAAATAAAGTTGAAAATAGTATTTTATGGTTAATATCAGATTCTAAAAATACAGAAAATAATTTACGTGCAAAAGCTGAAAAGTTAGGCGTTTCAATCGATCGATTGGTTTTTGCTGAGCGAATGCCCTATGGCGATTACCTTGAAAGCTATAAATGCGCAGACTTATTTTTAGATACTTTTCCGTTCAATGCGGGTACAACTGCCAGCGATGCGCTTTGGATGGGTTTACCACTCATTACTTTTTCTGGAAAAAGCTTTGCTTCTCGAATGGCTGGAAGCTTGCTTCAGGCGGTTAACTTGCCAGAAATGATTGCACCCAGTATGGATGCGTATGAAAATCTAGCTGTTGAATTGGCCACTAATTTAAAGAAGCTACTGCAGATTAAAAATAATCTGATAGCTAATCGTGATAAGTGCTTGTTATTTGATTCACTAAACTTTACCCGTAGCCTTGAGGAATCATTCATAAAATTGAAAAATTGATTAGCATAACTGTTACAAATATTTCATCTAATCTTCATAAAACAGTCATTTTTTTAAACTAACATAATTAGATAGCTTTATGTTAGATTTTTGATGAAACAAAAAATTCTCGTTGTTGAAGATGAAGTCGATATCAGTCGACTCATTAGTGTCAATCTATCCGCAACTGGATATGAAGTTGTTTGTGTTAACAATGTAGAAAAAGCGCTTTCATTCATCTATTCGGATACACCTGACCTTTGCATATTTGATTGGATGCTGCCAGATCAAACAGGCCTTTACTTGCTTCGAAAACTCAGATCGCAGTCCGAATTTTTAGAAATTCCAATTATGATGCTCACGGCTAGATCCTCTGAAAACGACAAGGTGATGGCGTTTGAGCATGGTGCAGATGACTATATGACTAAACCTTTTAGTCCTCGTGAATTATTGGTTCGAATACAGGCATTATTGCGTCGATCAACGCAAAAGGATGATGAAAAATTACTGATCATTGGCGATATGCAAATTTGCCAAAACACGCATACAGTTAGGTATTCAAACACTATCCTGCGTTTGCAGCCGATGGAGTTCAAGATCTTATTTTTCTTTCTTAAAAAGCCTAGTTGGATATTCTCTAGATCGCAATTGATTAAGAGTTTGTGGCCTGGCTATACAAGTATTGAGGAGCGCACGGTTGATGCGCACATTATGAATCTTCGCAAGGCCATAGATATGCTTAATCATAAATTAAAAATTGAAACTGTACGTGGTGAAGGCTATCGCTTGAAGTTACTCATCGAAGAAAAAATATGCTGATGGCAGCAAAATGTTAGGTTCTGTTTTGCTAAATCGAAAGGATGAAGAATTCCTTTTTATATCTATGGAGATGAGCCTAGGTGTACAAAATGAAAGGCAATTCTTATATTGGATACAAGAGTCTTTATTTTCTCTGATTGGTTTTGATGGTCTAACTTGCATTCATATGAATCCTCATGGTGATGCGTTAAAAATCGATAGTTTTTATTCTAGTTCAGTTCAACAAACAGATTCATCTAAAAGAAGTATTTTGGATGATCTTTCGATGACTATTCTTAAAGACTGTCCGCGCGAATTTAATTCACCTTTCCTTATTTCTGTTGACCAAAACCCTTTAAATTACAAGAAATACAATAAAAAAAATAATGAATTTGAACTAAAAAATGCTTTTATATGTTCTGCCCCATCGATTAATAATAGTAAATATTTCTTTATCTTTTCTAATGTAGTAATTTCAAACGATATAAATAAAACATCTTTCGTATTAGAACTAATACTTCCGCATTTGCTATTGGCGTATTTAAGAAAATCTTTGAATGATTTTTCATTAGAAACAAGCCATGACAAGTCCCTTTTACTGAGTAAAAGGGAGATTGAGATATTGAGGTGGATTGCTAAGGGTAAGAGTAATCAACAAATAGCTGAAACTTTGTATCTGAGTCCATTCACTGTTAAAAATCATGTTCAAAATATATTAAAAAAAATGGGTGTTAAAAATCGTATACAAGCTGCGTCACTGATCCATACAGTAAAAAAGAATTAAATCTTAGCAAATAGTTCTTTGAGACTATGCAAATTAATCAAAACAGACCATCGAAAACTTCAGAATGGTTAAATTGCATTCACGAACCCTAATCAGAATACATTTATCGAAAAGGGTTAATTATTGATTAATTATTCTCCTTCGATCCGATTTAAATCTTCTGGGGCATCGGAAGTTTTAAATTAAAAGATGGTTTTTGGTGGCATCCACAAACTAATGTTTTTGTATTTCCTAACCTTCTTTTTGGAGAAAAAATGAAACTTTCTAAAATTGCTTTTGCAAGCATGTTGGTTGTTGCTGCTGGTGGCTCCTTTGCTGCTACTGCTGCACTCACATGCGACAAATCTACTCCCGTATCCTTTGTGAATACGTGTGCACCTGCCCAAACATTTTATGTTGCTGGCTCTTCTGCCTTAGGTGGTGCAATTTCTTCCGTGATCACAGCTAATTCTACAACTGGTGCTACTGGTTACTTTGATACTACTGTTGTACCATTTGTTGTCAGCGTTATTGATACAGGTACTCCAAATGGTGTTTCTGTCGCTAACCCCACTAACGCTGGTAAAGCAGGTAACGGTGTGACAGCTTGGTATGGTATGTCCAAGGCTTCATTAACTGGTGGTACTTCAGTTCCAGTTTTAGTTGTTTATAACAGCTACATGGGTTCTGCTGCTGGCGTATCTCAAGTATTGTCAACTGCTAAAACGGTATCATCTATCCCTGAATCATTTGTTGTTAAGGTTGGCCCTACAGCCAACGTTGCAAACACATGTACAGCAGTAACGACAGCAATACCAATTTTAGGTACTACTAGCACTGTGACTACTGCATCAAACAAGGTTGCTTGTTCATCAAACGCATCAATTATGGCTGATATAGCTATTTCTGACGTTGATGTAACAGAGTTGCTTGAGCTATATCCAGCTGCAGCAAAAGCTAAACTTTCTGCATACACACGCACTCCTGTGGCAATGCAAGGTTTCGCAGTTGGTGTTAACAACAACTTCTACAACGCGTTGCAAGCCGCTCAAGTAACTGCAGGTGCATTGCCATCAACTTGTACAACAGGTACATACAGCGAAGTTTGCCAGCCTAGTATCTCTAAAGCTCAGTATGCATCCTTGGTAAGCACTTCAGGTTCCATCAAGTCTGCTGCTGGTTTTATTCCTGGTGATACAACAGTTTTAACATTGGCTCGCCGCGATCAAATGTCAGGCACACAAGCTAGCTCTAACATTCACTTCTTGTCTGATGTTTGTAACGTTTTAGATGCAAAATCTAAAATTAACACACACGGTGGTGCTTTGACTGCTAGACGCGCCACTGACTCTACAGCTGACTTGGTTATTCATGAGAACGTCCAAACTGGCGATGTAGAAACAGACCTTAAGTTGACAACCGGTTATAGCATTGGAGCCATTGCATTAAGCAAAGCAAGTTCAACAAGCTATAAATTTGTAAAATTAGATGGTGTTAGCCCTAATTTTGCAAAAGGCTCAAGCACCCTTTATTCATCAACACAATTGCGTAACAACATGATTGATGGTTCATGGGGCTTCCAAATGACTGCCTATACAGTTGCTCCAACAGCTGCGATGACTTACGACGCGAAAAAAGCACCTAAGGCAGAATTCATCAAGCAAATGGTTGCTGATTTGAGCAATTCAACGTTGCATGACTTGTCTGCTATCGGTTACTTTAATGGTACAGCAAAAGCAACTAAAGTTAGCCGTGTTGCTGGTAATAACTGTTCACCTTTGATCGCTAAATCTAACTAATCCAGTTAGTTTTTTGATGAGCTAACCTCGGCCAAAAGCTGAGGTTTAGTAAAATGTTGAAATTGAAGGTCACCCTGCCTGCAGGGTGACCTTTTTCTTTAACAATACTGTCATACTTATTTTAGATACTTGGATCTATGCTTAATTTTTCTAAGTACAATTTTTTTTTCCCTCAAAAGTTTCAGCAATATAAAAAATTATTGTTTTGTGGATTATTTTTATTTTCATTTCTATCGTGGTCTCAAAACAACAATCCCAGTGAACCTAGTTTTCCAATTTATGAGTTTGAAGTAAAAGGCAATAGTTTATTGACATCACTCAAGATTGAAAAAGCTGTTACTCCTTTTACGGGTGAAAAAAAAACAATTAAAGATGTTGAATCAGCCAGACTGGCGCTTGAAAAAACATACCATGATGATGGATACATGACCGTATTGGTGTCCATACCTGAGCAAAGTGTTGATACTGCAGTAGTAATTTTGCAGGTTACAGAAGCGAGTTTGGATAAAGTTGTTATCAGAGGAGCTGAATACACAGCACCTAGTGTTATTAGATCCAAACTAGCTGAACTTTCAAGTGATAAGGCTCCAAACTTTAATGTGATGCAAGAGCAACTTGCAGGGCTTAACCGTAGCAATGATTTAAAAGTTACACCCATTTTGAAGCAGGGGCAGTTGCCTGGAACCGTGGATGTTCAACTTGATGTTGAAGATCAATCGCCTTTTCATGGAAATATCGAAATCAATAACCGCCATTCCGCAAACACGACACCTACACGATTGATTGTTGGTATGAGATATGACAATTTGTTTCAAATGGGGCATAGCATTGGGCTCACGATTCAAAAGTCACCTGAGCGGAAAACAGATTTAACTGTTTATGCTGTAAATTACTCTTTACCACTACCCAGTATCGGTGGCAGTTTATCAACCTATGCCGTTCGATCCAAAAGTGAGTTTTTATCAGGTGATTTAATTACGGATGGTGATACAGCAGGTTTTCGAATAATGACTGGCCTTAAGGGAACCGACACTTATTCGCATAACACTTCGGTCGGTTTAGATTATAAAAATCAACGTGCTTTTATAGCAAATGAGAACAAAGGTCCTCCGCAATACGTACCTTTAGTTGTGAGTTACAGCGGTACATTTTTAGGAAATCGTAGAAGTACTGGTATGGAGTTGACATTGACAAATGGTTTAAGGGGCATGTTTACCAATAGTGAAGTCAATTTTAATGATCGTGGTAGAGGTGCGTCCGCTAATTTTTCGACATTGAAAACAAGTTTTTTGCATACAGAGACTTTATGGCGGTGGACTCTATTAGGAAAATTAGACGTCAGGGCGTCCTCAGGCATTTTATTGTCACCTGAACAAATGACATTGGGAGGCACTGAGTCTGTAAGGGGTTACCTTGAGGGTGAGCGCGTAGGGGACCACGGTCATCGCTATGGTCTTGAGTTACAAACACCAAGCGCTACTTTTGGCTCGGGTCTAAGTGAATGGAAATTAAAAGGTTTGTTATTTTATGAAGGTGGGGCAGTTAATATCATTGCTCGCGGATCCACACCTGCTAGCAAAAGTCAACTCAGTAGTGCTGGTTTAGGTTTGAGGATATCTAGCGCAAGAGGGCTCAGTTTTGATGCTGATATAGGACATACTTTAGTAGCAGGATCTGTAACGCCTGCTAATGACAATCGGTATTCATTGCGCGCTGTTTGGAATTATTAAATGATGATTCGTTTTGTCTTAACAGCCGTTGCCTCAGCCTCACTGTTGAGTTGTAATGCTTGGGGGCAAGCTCCTAAACCAACCCTGCCTACAAGGCCGCTCACACTGCCCGTAATCTCTCCTAATGCTTTGCCAGTTAAAAATTCGAACTTTAATGGTTACGGTACAAAAGAAGTTGTTGTGAATACTGACAATTCTAAAAATGAAATGACTATTAAACAGCAAAGTGGTTCAAACACGAATATTGTGAATTGGGATTCATTTAATATAGGACAAAACTCTAAGGTTTTTGTAAGTCAACCTTCATCCGCATCTGTTCTTCTCAATAATATTATTGGTGGAAGTTCGAACCCAACATATATCAATGGTGTTCTTAAGAGTTTAGAGGGTACGACGCCAGGTCGCGTTTATATTTACGATCCAGCTGGAATTGTGTTTGGAAGTAATTCAAGTATTAACCTTAATAGCTTGATTGCAAGTTCGTTGAAGTTTGATGAAGCGCGTATTAAAGCCGGCGGTCTTTTAATGCCTGGCAATGATGCTGCTTTAAGAGCAGCAGATGGAACGACACCTGGTTCTATTTGGGTCAATAAGGGTGCGAATATCACCGTTGAGAATGGTGGACAATTACTTTTAGCTGCGCCTGGTGTTTTTAATGATGGACAACTTAGTGCACCAGATGGTCAAGTTGTCCTTGCAGCGGGTAATAAAGTTTATTTGGCATCGCCCACCAACGATATGGGAACAAAATTACGAGGACTACTCGTTGAGGTGGAAAATGGAGACAAAGGGAGTCAAGTTGAAAATGGAGTAAGTGGTCAAGTAAGTGTCTCTAGAGGAAATGCCACGATGGTGGGTTATGCTGTCAATCAAAATGGCATAGTTTCGGCTGGTACATCGGTAACACTCAACGGATCTATTTATTTAACCGCAAAAGATAATACGAAGTTAAAGGATTCTTCCCGATCTGGAGATGTTGTTTTAGGCGCATCAAGTGTTACACAAATTGCTCCTATGGATGACGGAACTAAAGTAACTCTAGATCAGCTCAATCAGAATGTGCCTGTTTTTAATAAATCAGAAGTAAAAATTACAGGTAGAAATATAAAATTAGAGGGTAGCTCAAACGACGGATCTGGTGCTCAAATAATCGCAAAGGGTGGACTGGTGACTGTTGAATCAGTAAATTTGCAAGCCAATAACGCAACACCAGAAGCAACATCATTATTGAAAAACTTGGTTCGAGTTGATTTAGGTACTGGAAGTCGAATTGATGTATCAGGTATGAATTCAGCTCAACTTGATATGTCTAGTAATATTATTTCGGTTGATTTAAGAGGTAATGAATTAGCTGATAATTTGTTATTGCGACAATCTTCATTGTATGGAAAGAAAGTAAATATTGATATTCGTAAGGGCACATCGATTGCAAACATAGATGGTTGGTTAAAGTTGGTTGATTACAAACTTGACCAAGTTAATACTGAGGGTGGAAAAATAACAATTTCAAGTGAAGGCGCGGTATTGCAACGTCAGGGAAACATACTCAATGTGGATGGTGGAGGTGTAACCTATTTGTCTGGGTATGCCAATACAAGTCTCTTAAAAATTTATAACACATTAACAGATGTTTCAATTGCCAAATCAAATGTTGCCTATTCGCAAATAATTAACTTACCAGATGGACCGAGAAATTGGGAGACGGGTTATACACAAGGAAGTAAGGCTGGAAGTCTCTCTCTATCGGGTCAAGTAGTATCCCTGCAGGGTGATTTATCAGCTACGACTTTTTCACCATCTCTCAATATAGATAAGTCATATCAAAGAGATGTATCACAAAAATCGTCAATAATTTCAAAGATTTCAACGTCCTTTCCATCGGGTGGATCTTTGTCAGTAACTATCAAAGGAATTGATCCTAACAACGACAAACCAGTCGCAGACTTATATTCAAACTTAATCGTTGGAAATACATCATCTGTAGTTACATTACCTAATATTGACAATCTTTTTAGTCCTGAATCAATCGCATCTATCAATCAAATTAATTTAAACATCTCTGATCTGACGAAAAAGGGATTTCAATCAATATCAGCTTCTGTTAATGGGAACATTGGAGTTAATCAACAATTGGCATTACTTCCAAAAGGGGCGTTATCGTTAGATGCAAAAGAAGCTAATAATTCCCAAGGTAATTTAACTATAAATTCTTCAATAAACGACCCAGGTGGAACGATTAATCTAACTGCAGCCCGAATATTAAAGATTGCTGATTCTGTAACTATCAATACATCGGGTTTGTGGACAAACGATTCAATAACTAAATCTGATCCTATTGTTTTGAATGGGGGGTCTATAAATCTTCAGGCCCATCAGATCAATATGGGTAGTTCTGTTAATTTGCAATCTTCCGCTGGAGCCTGGGCTGATTCTTGGAGAAAAGTTAAATTAGGCACGCCCGGGTCAATTAACTTCGTAACTTTATTTAATGATTCAGCTTCAAGGCTGGCTATTTACTCGGGTGTGAATTTAAGTCAATCAGCCAATCTTAGTGCTCTTGGCTTTACTTCTGGGGGTAGTTTAAAAATTGACACATCTAACGTATTTATTGGAGCACTCTCAGATTTAAATAACGTAGAAGAAAGCAGTGGATCTTTTAATTTATTGCTTAAACCTGATTTTTTTCAGCGTGGAGGTTTTACAAAATTTAATATCATAAGTAATCAAGACATTACACTTTTTGAAAATACGAATTTAAACGCAACTGCTAATAGTTTAATTCTTAATAATGGAGTTCTTCAAAAAGCATCTACGAACATTACTGATGTTACTACTGTATCGACATTGCCGGTAGCAGGTCTTGGTGTATCAAGACCTGCTGCCTCGATCACATTTAATGCACAAGGCACATTGATGATGGGGTTACAGTCATCGATCAGCACTGATCCATTATCCACCGTTAAACTTTTAGCAGGCGACCAACTTACAGTACTCGGTAGTGTGACCGCTCCTGGAGGCAGAATTGTTTTAGGTCTAACAAATGATGAATACACTGAATCAAAAAATATTCGATTAGGTGCAAGCGCCGTATTAAATGCAAACGGAGGCCGTCAAAAAATATTTACAAATTCAAGCGGTATAAGCAATGGTGAGATACTTGGTGGCGGTAAAATTGAAATCGGTGGTTTTGATACAGTTACTGAATCCTTAACGCCTGCCAATGCGATGGTTATTACTGAATCCGGATCTAACATACTTGTTAATGGATACGTTGGCACACTTAAATTAAATTTACTAAATTCTTTAGGTGTCAATTCCACTACGCTTAGTAGTAACGCAGGCTCCATCGATATTCAATCTCGACAAGGATTACTATTGGCAGCCAACATGTCTGGAAAATCTGATCTGAATTCACAAGGTGGTACCCTTAAAATATCACTGAGCACGGGTGATTACATACAAGGAGATCCTATAGACGAACTTACAGGGCAGCCTAACCCCCGTATTATAAATTTAATAAATACGGGCGTTGCTAAAGACTTATTAACTCTATCGAACAAAAGTAATGGTGGAGAGGGTTGGATTGATTTAAGTTCATTTTCTGCAGGGGGATTTGGACGATTGCAATTCAAGGCACAAGATGCATTGGCTTTTAATTTAGGTTCCAAGTCTTCAAAACTGAGTGCTCTTGATTCAATTATTTTGGATTCGCCAGTTATAAGAGCAAATAGAGATTTAAATTTGGTTAAGCTAAGTGCAGCTCCAGTTACTGACGCTATAGCAAGGGATCAATTAACATTATCATTAGAGGCGCCAAGCGTACAAATGGGTGGTCTTGCACAACAGCTTAAAGAATACGAAGAAAATGTATTTGACAAACCCTACTTTGCACCCAGTCCAAAAATTGGATCTGCAGTATTTAATGTTAGCGCCAAAACATTAGACCTTGTAGGAGTAACAAGTTTACAGGGATTTAAATTGGCAAATCTAACTAGTGTTGAAGACACACGGCTAACTTCAATTAATAGTAAATTTTTAAGTTTAGATGATAAAACAAATGTTGAAAGACATCCAGAGAACTTAAAAAGTATGCCCGGCTTGTTTGCAATGCAGGGAGACTTAATCTTTAAAAATGCACAAATTTATACAACAACTTTGAGCGACTTCAAAATATCCGTTCAATCGGATGAGAATTCAAAATATGGCAACTTACTTTTTACTTCTAACGGCAATCGAGTAAATCCAGTTTATTCTGCTGGTGGATCACTAGTAGCGGTTGCACCACATATTTTGCAGTCTGGAGTTGTTAAAGCGCCATTGGGTCAAATAACCTTAGGTCAAATTGAGGTTAACGATTTGACTTTTACAAAAGATTTAACCTATGCTGCTAACAGCATTACATCTGTTAAAGGTGAAGTTGAAATGCTGTATGGCTCAGTGAGTAACGGAAGTGTACCTTCTGCAAGTGTTTGGTCCTTATCGATTCCTGGCGCTTATGGGTACCTAGCTAGTTTGTTGTTAGACGGTGCTAATTTAAGCACTTTGTATAAAAAATCTTTGCCTAATAAACAATTAATATCCATAGCTAAAGATGTTATTGTAGATTCGAGCTCAATATTGGACGCATCCGCGGGCGGACAATTGATTGCCTATGAATTCACTCCTGGTGGAGGCGGATCAAAAGACTTTTTAAATAAAGATAATACATTTGCAATATTACCTGGATATCAATCATCAACATCGCCTATAGATCCCAATAACTTTGATTCTAGCCTTAAGGTTGGAAGTAAAATATATCTTTCAGCCAGCCAAGGTCTTGCTGCTGGTGTCTACACTCTATTGCCCTCGCATTACGCATTATTACCTGGTGGTTTTAGTGTTCAAATTCAAAATAACACTTCAGGTATGGCTGCCAAATCAAATCAAGTGCTTTCCGATGGCACAGCTTTGGTTTCAGGAAGCTTGTTAAGTTCAAATCAAAGCAGTGGCAATTTGTACGGATTTCAAATTGCATCGGGTGATCTAATTCGCAAAAAATCTGAATATTCCTTTTACAACGCCAATGATTTTTTTGCACAACAGGCTCAAATAAATTTATTACCAACCCCACAAATGCCAAATCAGTCGGGATATGTTCAATTACTTGCAAATAATACACTGTCCCTCAATGGTGAAATTAAATTAGGCAACGGTCTTTTGGATATTTCACTTTTGGGAGGTGATCTTGCTATTGCTTCTAATGCTTCAACTCAAAAAAATACATTAAGTGCGCAATTGCTTTCTAATATTCAAGCCAGTAGTTTAATTATTGGTGGTGTGCGTACTGTTGTATTTGATGAAAGCGGCCAATCTATTTATCAAATTACCAATCTGTCAAAATCAGTTGTTTTAGAAAATGATTTGACTCACCCATTAATTGCAAAAGATATTAGCTTAGTTGCAACCGATTTCATTGAGTTAAAGTCAGGTTCAAACTTGATATCTGTTGGTAAACCACTGTTTAATGTTTCACAATTTAGTATTTCTGGTGATGGCGCATTAATTCGAGTGTCTGGAAGTTCAAGTGTTGATGTTTCAAGAAGTAATGTCCAAGGCAGCAAAGGCACGCTAAAAGTCTCTAATACTGCAAATATCTTGACAAATGAGGCGCTTTTTCTTGATGCAACTTATGGAATGCAACTTGCTAATGCGTTGCCGATTGTTCAAGGGTATTTAGGAATAGCTTCTAACGGAATATCCATAGGAATCAATGCTGATACTAGTACAACGGGTCTCTCATTAAACGCAAATACATTTGAATCTTCAAAATTGAAAGAGTTGTCGCTTTCAACCTATAACCAAAAGCCAATTCAATTTGACGGAGTCGTTTCAATCGGTCAAATAGATATCAATGATTCACCAACGCTTGGCAAGTTATCAATTAAAGCATCGGGTCTATCTGCGCTTTCTGATTCAACGAACGTTACTTTAAATTCTAAAGTTATTCAAATTAATGGCGGGAATTTTAAAGTAGATTCAGAATCTTTAAATAATTTATTTAATAAGTCTGACTCAACCCTAAATATAAACTCAGATGAAATACTAGTTGGTAACGGCCAATTTTTAGTTAAAGAATTCGCCACTAATAATTGGCATGCTACAAAGCAAATTAGAGCTACCGGAGATCAAGGCGTATTTGTTTATACTGGTGACCTTAACCTCAAATCTAATGAAATAACTGCAGAAACAATTAAGTCAGCTCATTTTATTAGTCGTGGGGTTATTAATTTAGAAAAATCAGGAAGTCTTTTAAATGAGTCTCTTTATATGGGTGGCGAATTAGCCTTTACTGCAAAGAATATATTAACTAATTCCGACATCAGGGTTCCATCTGGCAGAATTCTTTTTAATGATGCTAAAGATAGGAATTTAATTGATTCAACGGGTGATATAAGTATTTCTGGTGGTTTAGTGAGTGTAGCTGGTGCCAATAAGTCTTTTGGTATTGACGCCTCAGGAAAGGAGCTGTGGGCTTATGCGCCTGCAGGTAGTATTGAATTAAATGGTAACAAAATAACACTACAGGATGGAACTATTGATCTTTCTTCTAAAGGCGCAAGCGCTGGTAGTTTGGCCATCCAAGCATTAGATGAATTCATTTTAAATAGTACAAAATTTAATGGTAAATCGATTTATCCGCTTCAATCTCAAGGACAATTTAGTTTGCAAACAAATCGATTAAATGATTTCAGTACCTTGAATAATAAAATCAGAGATACTGGTTTTAATGAGTCTGTATCATATCGATTAACTGACGGGGATATAAATATTTCTTCGACAGATCGGATCGTGGCTAAAAATATCACGCTTTCTGCAGACAATGGTAATGTAATGGTCGATGGAATCCTGGATGCCACTGGTTCAATTGGTGGAATTATTTCTATCTTTGCATCACAACCTAAATCGGGTAATGCTAAGGGAAGTATCTATATTCAAAATAACGCACTATTAAATACAAGTAGTACGCAATTAGATTCAAGTTTAACAGCTGATCCCAACCTTTCTATTACAGTAAATCGGGGTAAGGGTGGTCAAGTACTTCTATCAACATCTACGTGGGATGGCTCTTCTCCGGCTTCAATTGAAGGCGGCTCATCAGTATATTTGCAAGGTGGTGAAATTAGAGCAAAGGGTAAATCTGATGATCTAAATGGTACAGTTTCAATACGTGTTCCAAGAACGCAAGATAATGTGAATCTTGCAATTTATTCTAATTTTCAAACAAAACTTACAAATACGAAGCCACTAGCGGTGGAAGGATTTAAAGTTTATGAATATCAAAATATAGATGAGACTGCCCTTTCAAAATTATTTGATGAAGCAAAAGTTTTTTCTAATTCGATAAATTTTCCTGAATCGGTACGTGTTCGGCCCGGAATTGAAATCAGGTCTGATAGTCTTTCTACCAATAAAAATTTATCAATCAGTGTCAATGAAAATGATTCGAATCCAACACTAAGAGGATGGGATCTATCGTCATGGAGATTTGGACCTATTGGTAATCAACAGCCCATTAATTTAACACTTCGAAGTGAAGGTAATTTATTCATTAATGGATCAATCAGTGATGGTTTTATTAAGCCTGTGGAGGGTAGTCAACGCTGGGGAATGTCGATGCCTAATTGGAAATTAGGTTCTGGTGCATCTGCAGATATTACACTTATAGCTGGTGCTGATCTTAAATCTGCGAATACATTAGCTACCAAGCAGTTGGTGGGTGACTTTGTTTTAGATTTTGCTAATAGAACTGCTGATTCTTCAACAAACGCTCCCGTTACGATTAACGATATGCCAGTGGCGTTGGTAAGAACTGGAACGGGTAACATTAAAGTTGCTGCTGGCAGAGATGTAATCCTCAAACTAATGAGCTTAAATCAATTAGCAGATTCAGAACATAACATAAAAGTCTTTGATAACCAAATCAAATTAGATGTTGATAGTAATCCTTTATCTCTAAAACATTCAGTAACTGTAGTCGGGGCTAGTATTTATACAGCGGGTGAGGTTGATTCTGATAATTTGCAGCCGCCGATGAATTTATTAAATCTTCATTATGTCGGTAAATTGAATAAATCAAAATTAAACTCTGAACTATTTTCTAATTCTGATTTTTCAAAAAATGGTGGATCTATATCAATACAAGCTGGACGATCTGTGTTTGGTCCTGTTGCATCTAATGTAAAAAATTGGTATATTAAAAATAATGATTTTTCACCTGCATCCGTTGAAATTGAAACCTTTTATGCTGAAGATCTAGGGGGTAAATCTAATGCTCAAAAAGAAGCAAATTTACTTGTGAAAAATAATCTATTGGATAAAGTAAACTATATTTCTTCAATTGTTGTTTTAAAAAATGATGCCGATTATGGTGATTACTATGAAGTTACCTCAGTTCTAAATAATGAATATCAACATACCGAAGATTGGCTTCCTACTTCAGTATCTCCATTGGTGAATACGTGGTTATTTAGGCAGGGGCGTAGCAACTTTAATGCTGATGGAAGTCCGGTTTTTGTATCACTTCAAAATAATAGTTTACCGAATGTGAATACATTAACAACTGCTTGGTGGGCAAGGCCGGATTACTTCAATCAAAGTGTTGCAACGCTTGGTGGAGGTGACCTATTAATCAAAGCCGGCGGTGAGATTAAGAATATTTATGCCAGCACCGCAACAAATGCCTATATGACCGAATCAAGCGGTAACTTTAATTTGAAACAGAACGGTGGCGGTGATTTAACAATAAGTGCAAAAGGTGATATTTCAGGCGTCGCTCTTTATGTGCAAAAGGGCCTAGCAACCGTGATGACGAATGGGTCCGTTTCTGCAGGTGATAATTTTGTTTTTTCTCAGGATAGTTCAGGTTTTCATTCAAAAGTAAATGGAGTAGATGGCAGGAATTCATTGCAATCCTTATTTGCACTAGGAGATGCTAAATTAAATTTACTTGCATTAAAAAATGTTTCTATTGGTGCGATTTATAACCCAATGATAGTTGAGCAAAATATTTTTAATAGAACAGGGGTTAATGATAACGTGCGTCTTGATGGTGAAAGCTTTTTTAATCGAAACATAAATCAAAATTTGGATTTGGCTTTACGCTACCCTGTTACTTCAAAGATAGCTTATTTTTCTCCAGCCTATGAGAATTCAATTTACTGGGATCCAGCAAATAAATATGGATCTGATACTTTGAAAATAACTTCAACTGATTATGCTCAATATCAAAGAGATTATTCTCAGTTTTCTAACTTCATCACTTATAGTTCACTCAGTAGTTTTAGCTCGATGTCTCTTGGTGGTTCGATCAGCTTAGTTAATGACTATAGACCCATTGCTTGGTCTGATCAAAACTTAGTGATGAACGATCTCACTAAAGTTTCTAACCTTGGCTTTGATCGTTTATACACTCTTGCACCAGGTACGTTGCAAGTAACTTCCATGAATGCAAAAGTAAACTCACAAAACGGGTTCGTACTTGCACCATCAAATCAAGGTCAAATTTCTCTTTGGGCACTGAATAATGTGGCACTTAATAATGGTATTTCTGGTGTTAAAGGTGCCATTTACATGTTGGACCTTAACCCTACCAGTATGTCTTCTGTCGATGCACCTCGTGTTTTTAATAAGGATGATTTGAAAATTATTACTGATAGTTCTAAGTCTGACTTATCAACTCATTCAAAATTAACACTGCATACAGATGATTTTCAGTCTGCTAGTATTGTTTCTTTGAAAGGTGATGTTATAGGTGACTCAAATTACGCATTGGCAACATTTAATTTACCTAAGGCAACTACCATTTTGGCTGGGAGGGATATTTTAAATCTTGGTTTTATGATTCAAAATAATAATTATTATGATATTTCACTTTTAAAAGCTGGTAGAGATATCAAGGACGAAACCATTCAAGCAGTTGATTGTACTGCTACTGGCGGTAATTGCTTGCAGCATTTATTAACAGGACCAGGACAATTAAAGGTCATTGCGGGGCGCGACATTGATCTGGGCAATCAATCGGGAGTAGTTACGAAGGGCAATTCATCAAACCCATTTTTACCCTTTGGCGGTGCAAGTATTCAGATGTCAACTGGTGGATTAATTCCTGACTATAAATCTTTAAATGAGTTTCTTAATAGTTCTGCAGTGGTTGGAATTTTTAAGTCAAGTATCATTAAAAATTGGAATGACGCATATAGTGCATCTAATTTAAACGAGCTTAATAAATTATTTTTTCAGTTGCTTAATGAGTCAAGTAAATTCAAAGACGGAACAACAAAAGCTCTGAACTTAACCTATTTTGATGGCGTAATTAATGCAATGAACATCAATATTGATTCTTTAGGGGTAGGTAATTTATCGAGCCATTCAAGCCAAATTAAAACTGAACAAGGTGGATCAATTGATTTGTTTGCACCAACAGGTTCAATATTTGCTGGACTTACCATGGGCCCTGTTGTGAGTAGTCCCGCAAATCAAGGTATTTTTACTATTAGAGAAGGAGACGTTAGGGCTTTCGTCAAAAACCAATTCTTAGTTAACCAAGGTCGTGTGTTTACTTTGAGCGGTGGTGATATCACCTTGGTTTCGCAGTTCGGAAACTTGGAAGCCGGTAAGGGTGCTAAAACGGCATCATCTGCACCACCACCATTAATTACCATCGATACGAATGGCAACGTCAAGGTTGATGTATCTAGCTCAATTTCTGGTTCAGGAATTGCAACTTTATCAACGCACCCTGGCCAACAACCCAGTAGCGTATTTGCAATTGCACCGCGTGGTTATTTTGATGCGGGTGATGCTGGTGTTAGATCTACAGGCTCAGTTGAAATCAACGCGCCAATTGTTAGAAATGCTGACAATATCACTGCAACTGGAGCAATCTCAAATTCACAAGCACCCACAGTGGCATCTCCTGCAATTGCCTCCGTTGCTCCACCTGCGTCAACAAGTACAACAGGTGATGATCTTAAGAAAAGTATTGCAAGTACTTCAAATTCAACCACGAATACAAATCTTTCGGTGGAGTTGCTTGGATTGGGGGACGGTAAGTCCGATGGTTTGACTGCCCCTGCTGAAAACCAAATCAACCTCTCGGTTCAAGTTGATACTGAAAAAGAAGAAGATAAAGAACTAGAAAAAGAAAAGTAATTTTTTAAATTAAACACGGATGTATCATAATGTTCATTAAGATAAAAATCAGTACTGTATGGTTAGTTGTTTTTCTAAATATATTTGCAAGCTTTTTTTGTTTTGCAAATGCTGACGATTGGGCACATCGTAAGAAATTAGGTTTTGATTCAACGCCTGATGGTGTAGAGTTGGGGACTGAAGTGATCCAATTGCCAGTTCTTATTCGTTTGCATAGTGGTAATTTTAAATTTGGTGAAGCTAAAGAGGACGGTACTGATTTGCGTTTTTTTGGTGCAGATGGAAAAACAGCACTGAGCTATCACATTGAAAATTTTGATCCAGCCAATGAACTTGCCAACATCTGGGTGAGTGTTCCCAAATTGAGTGCTAATTCAAAAACCGATGCGATTGTTGTTGCTTGGGGCAACCCCAAGGCAGTAAGTGCGGGTTCTGCAAAGGCAACGTACGACCCCAGTCATATTTGGGTTCAACATTTTGCTCAAGGATTTAAGGATTCAACAGGTAACGCCAATAATCCACAATCTGTGGGTGTTCAGCCTTTAGCTAGCGGTCCAATAGGTCAGGCTGCTAGTTTTGATGGCAACAGCAAACTGGTCATTGAAAACTCAGCAACTTTAAAAATGACCGCTAGTTCGTCTTTTACTTTTACGACTTGGATTAAACCAAATGCCAATGACCTTGGGACGATTTTACAAATTGGTGAAGGTTCAAAGATATTTGCTGTTAGTCTTTTGGGTGGTGCATTTCAAGTGACAAGCGGTAAAGAGCAAGTCAGGTCTACTGGTGCGATCGCACTGGGTGCTTGGCAACATATAGCTGTTGTGCTTGACGCGGGTAAAGCCAATCTCTTTATCAATGGCATGTCTTCAGGAAGTGGTTCTCTTTCTATTAACGATACAAGTGGCAATGTAGTTGTTGGTGAGGGGTATAGAGGAGACATGGATGAATTAACCGTGTCTTCGAGTGCCAGATCCGCGGACTACATTAAGGCTCTATATGCAAGTCAGGAAGCAGATGGCATGTTGATGTCTTTTACAGACGAGACAGCTGGCGACTCTGGTGATTCTGTACTTGGTATTTTATTGGGTGCGGTAACACTAGACGGTTGGATTGTCATTGCTTTATTGATGGTAATGGCCGTGGTTAGTTTTTATGTCATGATTAGCAAAGCAATTATTTTGTCCTCCAATGGTAAAGCAAATAAAATTTTTCTTTCTTCTTTTGACACCAACTGGCATGTTTTACTGATTCCTGATAGTCCAGAAATTTCACAATTGGCCTCGAATAAAATATTGCGTAAATCCTCAATTTATCGTTTGTACGAAGTAGGCGTTAAGGAAGTTAAGCAACGTTTTGATGCTCAACAAGCCTCAGGTCAAAAATTTTATTTATCGGATCCCATGCTCAACTCTGTTCGCGCGGCCTTGGATGCTGCCATGATGCGTGAAACTCAAAAACTCAATAGTGGCATTGTTTTGTTAACGATCTCTATTGCGGGGGGGCCATTTTTAGGCTTACTTGGTACTGTTGTGGGTGTGATGATTACATTTGCGGCGATTGCCGCTGCGGGTGATGTAAACGTTAATGCGATTGCACCTGGTATTGCTGCGGCATTGGTTGCGACTGTTGCAGGGCTTGCTGTTGCGATTCCTGCTTTGTTTGGTTACAACTGGTTAGCGAGTCAGATTAAAAATGCATCATCAGATGGTGCTGTATTTTTGGATGAATTCATCACTAAATCCGCAGAAATGCATACTTCTTAATCGAGAATCCTGTGCAAGTTCAAGCCGATAATCAACCTTTTGATGATATCAACGTCACTCCGATGTTGGATTTGGCCTATGTTTTGTTGGTTATTTTTATCATCATGACTACAGCATCCGTACAGGGCGTGAAGGTCAAATTACCAAAGGCCCAAATGACAGGCAATATGGCTAAGCCTCATCTCAAAGCTGTCACTGTAACTGAAACGGGTGATGTTTTTTTGGATGCGTATCCAGTACCCATTGATCAACTGGAAGATAAGTTGCGATCGCTTAAGAGCGTCAATCCTTCTCAAGCGATGGTTGTAAAAGGTGATGCGCGAGCCCAGTATGCAAAAGTGATGATGGTTTTGGAGGCGATGAAACGTGCTGATATCACCGACATTGGTTTGGTAACTTCAAGACCTACAAAATAATTGTTATGCAAGTTCAAGAAGAATCTAAGCCTTACGACACGATCAATGTCACGCCAATGCTTGATTTGGCTTATGTGTTATTGGTTATTTTTATTGTGATGACCACGGCTTCTGTGCAGGGTCTTAAGATTGACCTACCCAAGCCAAGCAATAAACCCAGCCTTGAACGCAAGGAAACACGGATTATTCAAATTCAGCCAGATGGTAATTTGCTTTTGAATGGCGCTGCAATTTCATTGGGTGATCTTGAATCACGCTTGGCTTTTGCGATGGCAAAGGACCCACAAACTTCGATAGTGATTAAAGGTGATCCTCAAGCTTATTACGCCATGGTGGTTGATATTATTGATATGGCTGCACGTTTAAATATCAGCAATGTTGGGTTAGTTACCTCTCGCATAGGCTCTTGAGATGGCAGATGATCTTTTTCAAAACTCATCACACAATGATGTAGAAAAGGAAAAGTCTTCTTTTGCTTTTGTTGCGAGTTTTGTTGTTGGTTTACTTGTTCTGGGTTTAATTGCATGGGGCATCTTCTCCATGATGGATACCAAAAAAGAGGCCCCCAAGAAAGCACCCAAAATTACTTTGGTTACCCCACCGCCACCACCGCCACCACCGCCACCAAAATTTGAAAAAAAACCTGAACCTCCAAAAGAGCAAAAAGAGATGAAGCTTGATCAACCCGTTGTGAAGCAAGAGCAAGCTCCACCCACACCCGAGCTTAAAATGGAGGGCCCAGCTGGGGATGGTCCCAGTGCCTTTAGTGCGGGTAAGGTTACCAATGAAGATATGAGCAAGATTGGCAAAGCTGGGCCACCTTCGGTTGGTACTGGTGGCACAGGGACAATGGGAAATAAAAATAGCATGTTTAACCCAAATGCTAATTATGCAAACCTGCTAAAAGGTGAATTACAACGGTATTTGTCCAAGAACAATAATTTAAAGCGTAGACGCTATGCCATCGATATCAGCGTATGGGTGGCCAAGTCGGGTGGAATTGATAGATTTGAGTTATTAGGTACTACTGGCGATTCAGATACAGATGAAGCAATTAAAAAAGCAATTACTGAGTTACCAGGATTTACTCAAAATCCACCAGTCGGCATGCCACAGCCGATTCGACTTCGAATCATTACAAGTGGCTCCTAAATAATATTTTAGATATTTAGTATTATTTTTTTATTTATCTAGTTTTTTAAATATTCACGAACTAGTCATTTTGGACTGTTTTAATATGATTCTAAATGCTCATCAATATATGAATGGAAACTCCGAGTCATAAAGGTGATTTGGCGCAAATTCAATTTTGAGCATTCGATTCAAGGATTTAGGAAAAATGACTTTATTCAAAAGATTGATAGACAGCAAGGCCATCGTACTTGCAGTTTTTCTTTGCACCTCTTTTGCTTCTTACTCGCAAGATAGAGAGGAGATGGAGAAAACGCGCGCCACCATTTTATCTTTGATTGAAACCTTGGTAAAGAGCGGCTCCATCACAAGGAGTCAGGCTGACACCATGATGAGAGATGCTGAAAGTAGAGCTAGAGCAAGAATTACTACAAATCCACCAGAGGAAGTTACACCCGATGGTAAAAAAGTTGTGCGTGTGCCCTATATTCCAGAGTCAGTAAAAACTGAAATGAAAAATCAGATTAAAACTGAAGTGATGGCTGAAACACGGAATAAAAATACGAGCGATTTAGAGTCAAGCACTAAGTTTAAATTTGTAGGCGATGTGCGTGTTCGACATGAAAGAAATAAGATGTCGAGTACGAATACAAGAACGGGCTCCAATGGGTTGGTGGATATTAATTCTGACCCTCTTGTTGTTGGAGTACCAACTGCATCGCGCGGTGCTGATTTTTTTCCCACATCAGATCGCTCAAATGTTTTTGGCCCATCTGGATATGTTTTTGATCCTTCGCAAAACACGCAAAGGCAAAGGCTGCGAGCACGGCTCGGAGTGATTGGTAGCCTGAGTGATGATGT
>Ga0209829_10000934_pt1 | contig 24785 bp, 40 predicted proteins | sample C_140205_EF_Meta_FD_187311 | JGI IMG/M metagenome (GOLD analysis project Ga0209829, IMG submission 187311) | Freshwater microbial communities from Lake Croche, Canada to study carbon cycling - C_140205_EF_MetaG (SPAdes) (version 2) | ecosystem: Environmental > Aquatic > Freshwater > Lake... | reverse complement strand
TTTGATGCCCACCATGAAGATTGGATCCCAGAACCGCGTAAACGCAGTTGCTTTGGCGGCACTGCTTCGCGGCTATGGCCAGAGCTACCGCCAGATATTTGCATACGTCGAGCAAGTGCACGCAATGCCTAAGCAAGGCGTAGCCAGTATGTTCAGCTTTGGACATTCCTGCGGTGTTATTGCAGGCGTACTAGGTGCGTTTGAGATACCTGTGACTTACGTCACTCCACAGATGTGGAAGATGCGCGCGCACTTGACAAACAAGGACAAAGATGCGGCTCGGTCGTTGGCTATACAAATGTGGCCACACTGGCGTGAGTTGGATAAGAAGGGTCAGGGGCAAGCTCTGGCGGATGCGGCTTTATTAGCGAGGTATGGACTATGACCAAAGACGACTTGGTGTCGCTTTTAAGAAGCGCAGGCGTAGAAGAGAACGCCGTTAACTTAGCAATCAATGCATTTGACATTGGATACGAAGCTGGCGAAATCGCTGGCTATCACAGACACTTAGAAAATTTAAGAATCATAGGAGAACGATATGAACCAAAAACAGATAAATGATGCAGTTGATTACATATACACCCATGGACAAAAGTACGCCCAAGCAAAGGCTGAACTGACGTACATGGAGGAGTACCGTAAGACCCTCAAAGCCAAGCTCATGAAGCAAGCCCTCGCCAATGGCTGTAGATCAGCCGCTACGGCGGAAATGGAAGCCTACGCTGACGTTGCCTACGAAGAGCACCTACAAGCCCTGAAAGAGGCCGTAGAGGTCGCAGAAGGCTTTCGCTGGGGGTTGGTGTCAGCACAGGCACGCGTAGAGGTCTGGCGCTCTTTGGAGGCTTCTAACCGCCTCATGGATAGGTCGGTGGCGTAATGGAAGAGCAACTCTTAAAAATCACAGGCCAGAAGTACAACAAAGCCATAGCAGGCATCGCCTCTGTATGGCAAGGCAACCAGCGTGTTGAAACCCTCATCTACAGTGGCCAGAAGCTCATGGAAATATTCATGGACGAAGGCATGACGGATGAGGAGGCCATAGAGTGGATCGCGTTCAACATCGAGGGCGCCTACATGGGGCTATCGACGCCAATCATCATGTGGGAATACGATGAATAACAGCATGACTGCTAAGGAGCGCGCATACGTGGGCTTGGTGAAACTTATGCCCTGCTCCGTATGCGATGCCTCTGGCCCAAGCGATGCACACCACGTAAAACAGCATAGGCAATACACAGTTGTTGCCCTGTGCAAGTCCTGCCACCAAGGCTCAAAGATGGGCTGGCATGGTGAGAAGCGTGCATGGGCTATTGCAAAGATGGACGAATTGGATGCCCTCAATAAAACAATTGAGAACGTCATTCATTACATAAACCAAAACTGAAAACACAAGTATACAAACTAAGGGTGCGTATTAGGGTTTTCCTTAGAAAAATAGTCTGTTTAGGGTGTTTCAAACTCTAATTTCCTGTTAACATTCCTTTACCGCAACAGAAAGCGGGTTCATCAACTTAAAGGAAATTATCATGACAGTATCCACAGCACTCAAGGTCGTAGACCAACTCGGTTTAATCCAAGACCAGATCGAAGCATTGACAGAGCAAGCAGAGTCTTTAAAAGACCAAATCAAATTGCTCGGTGCAGGCACCTACGCTGGCACTATGTACGTCACCATCGTCAAGCACACTCCAGAAAAGAAAAGCACAGCATGGTCTGCTGTAGCTAAGGAGTTGAATGCTCCTGCTGACTTGGTTGCTAAGCACACCAAGATCACCAAAGACATCATGTCTGCCACCACCGAAGCCTTGTCTAACTAAGGGAGTCGATCATGAACCGCAAGATCAAAAAATTAGATATGTACGAAGGCATGTTGGTAGTTACATCAGACTTTTTACATGCCCAAGTAAGAACCATTACACATGTGTTCAAAGATTCCAACATGGTTGAAGTGCAATGGTATGAAGGCGAAAAGATGTGTGCTCAAGGCATCGACGCATCAATGCTGATGACTCCGACCATCAAGCAGGTCGAGCACTCTATCAGCACCCATGGCCCGTTGGTTGGTATCAACGACATCTTCTGTTTAGGTTAATCAATCGGGGGCTTCGGCCCCCACTAGGAGCACAACATGATTCGATTTAGCAAAGAAAACTTAATCAATGCATTAGAAACAAAAATTGCAAAGATGGAAGAGATGTGGGGCTTTGTTACCACTAACGGTACAAACCAAATTAAAGATAAAACAGATTTTGATCGCGTCATGGCTTATGGCGAATACATCTCATTGTTGGATATTTACGAGTCTGTCAGAGACAACACGTTTTTAAATTAGGAACACACCATGACAAATTATCAGTACACATTATTGCGCAACGCACACCAGAGAAAAGCTACCAAGCTTGGTTGTACGTTTGGAAACTTTGGCTGGGTGGTTGACCACGGCGCCATCTGTAGCAAAACAAGTATGGGTTACCTGACTACCAAGCATGTTGGTCATGGTAAGTATGAGCATCAATTAGAAGCCTACGCGTAAGGAGCACAACATGAAACGCGCATTTATCAAAGCATTCAATGAACTTAAGAAGCTGGGTTGCCCAGTGTTCGAGCGTAGCGACTATGAAGGCCGATTCCTGATTAGCGCTGAGGATCCAGAGTCATACAAGTGGGCTGACTACTACGCCTACGCAGATGGCCGCTGGAAGGGCGAGAACACCAGCCCTAAGCTGGAAGAAATCATGAAGAAGCATGGCCTGTACTGCGAGTGGGAAAACGCAGGCTGTTTAATCGTTTGGGAGAATTAAATGAAAAACGTAACCATATCAAAACACATCAGACTTGAGCTAACTGCTGAAGACTGGGATCTATACACCAACATGAAGGGCAGTAGCAATGCCGCCAACTTCTTGAACCTAAACGTAGCTCAGGTTCTCAACACAACAGAAGACTTCAGAGAAGCTGTGCGCGCCTGCGACAAGTTCATGGATCGCATGTCTGAGTACGGCGCCAGTGACACAGAGCCAATGCATGTGCTTGGCAAGATTATTTCTAAATTTTATGAGGTTGAATATGTCTAATCGATACTGGGACGACAGAGGTCGTTACAACGAGGAATCTAAGGCTTTGCAGGCGATTATTCCTATGGTGGGTGCCGTACCCTACCGCCGCACAAAGAACATGCATCTAGAGCGTTTTCGCAAGGCTGTGAACGCGTACTACGACCTGTACAACAACGGACTGTGGAACCGCGCACGCGAGTTTGCAAACCTGTTCAAGCTGTACGGTTTGCGCGAAGTAATGCGCTACGGTGACCTCAATGAGAGCACTGAAAGAGTCATTGAAACCACCATGGACGAATACGTGCTACTCGCGTATAAAGAGCAGGTTGCGCTCGGCAACATCAAAGCAAAGGAGGAAACCCATGCTTAATCAAACCACCAAAGTGTTCCCACGTAACGTGGAAAAGAATCCAGTGATCGAGGGGCCGTTCCACAAGAAGCCATCCGAGTTTGGAATCTTGATGGCTGTTATTTTTGTGGTCGCGGTAATTGCAATCATTTTTGATTTATTTATTTGGAGAAGTTAATGAAAGAGACAAGCCAACTTGCGCGCCAATTACTTGGCCAAGAACATGTGAAGTTTTTCACACAACAAGAGTTTGACGGTGAACTGGCAATAGCTAAAGCAGAGATCATGGCGGTGGCCATCGAGACGACCAAGCGCGCCATCATGATCGAGCGTGAAGAGTGCGCCAAGCTAGCCGACGAATGCGTGGACATTGAGAAGCTGGGCGAGGCTATCCGTAACCGTATACCAACACAGAGGCAGTAATGACTGAAATAACGCCTATGGAAGCCTACGCTACAAGCGACGGCAAATTATTCCCCAATAAGATAGAAGCCCAAGCATATCAGCATGGGCTCGACATCACCCCTACGGTTAAAACATTTTTGGATGCAGAAAACTATTTTTCTTTCACCAGCTACCGTGAAGTGCAGGCCATCATCAATTGGGAAGTGCAAAAAAAGCTAGCAGAATTAAAGGGGCATATATGACACCAGAAGACGAAGAGTTCAACCGCATAGAGATGGAGTCTCGCATCAAGCAAGACTATGTGCGCGACATGAAGCAACCATCCAGAGAACAACTAATGGCAGAGGTTGCTATCCTGACTGAGCTGGTGCGCGTGCTGACTGATAGGGTTGCTGAGCTGGAAAAGAACGCAGGCGCCGCCGCTACGTTAGAAGAGATGCGTAATCGCTATGACAACCACTTTGCAAAAGCGATGGGGATAAAAAAAACATGATTGACCTCATAAGCACACAGGAGGGCATAGAAGAGGAAACACGCAGTGCGGCACATCTAGTCGCAGGCGTGATCGCTATGGCCATAGAAGACTTGTGCATGATCCCCACCGACGAAGAGCTTAGGCACAACTGCAACCTGAACCACCATGCAATTGGATCGCTCAACTTTTTCTTTGGTGACAAGTCAATGTTCAGAGCTTACGCATCCATGATTGGGCTGGAGCCCACCAGCTTCAGGGCGGCATTGGAGCGCCGTACATATGAGGACGAGAGCGACAAGAAGACCAAGATCCCTTACCTCAAATACAACGAAGTCAAAGCCATGCGTATGCGAATCCACTGGTGGCAAAAAAGCCCTGTACAAAGCAGGCAATTAGAATTAGAACTTTAGGAGGACATCATGCTAGAGACAGTTGCTTGGGTTGTACTACTCTTGTGTTCAGGATTTGTGATATTTGCACTGGTGGCAGTGGTCATGCTGATGATGGATCAGGATGATTAGTGAAAACACCTAGTAAATAATCTAATTTTCTGTTATAGTTCCTATCACTGCAATGACGCAGGTTTAGGAGAATCAAATGGCAACAAACTTTTCACCCATCATTGAAAATCCAGTAGCTTATGAGAATGCCGTCAAAAGCTACATCATTGGTAACGCACAAAAAACATGGCGTGCTAAAACTGAGCGTGCTAGTGAGATTGAAAGCGCTTTGGTAGTTGGTATGCTTCACAACGATCGTGGCGGATTCAGAGGCTATACCGACGACTTCATGGGTTCCATGGCTCAAGCCTTCTACACTTATGGCAAGCTGTCCCCTAAGCAGTGCGAAGCCATCCTAAAGGGCATAGACGCCCGTGCCGCACGCAAAGCAGAATGGGCTGACAAGAAGGCCGCTATCGACGCTACACGCGACTTCGTAGGCACCGTAGGCGAAAAGATCACCCTTACCCTCAAAGTCGTTCACATTGTCGAACTGGACGGTAGCTTTGGCACCGTGTACATCAACATCTGCGAAGACGCAAACAACAACACGATCATCTACAAAGGCAACGCCAAGGGCTTCCCAGAGAAGGGCGAGACTGCCACCATCACAGCTACCGTAAAAGAGCACGGTGTACGTAACGGCGTCAAGCAAACCGTTATCCAGCGCCCCAAGCTTGCAACACTCTAATTTTCTGTTATACTGTCATTACTGCAATCAAGCAGGTTTAGAAAGGAAATCAAAATGCAATCATCAACACAACTTCGCGGTAACTGCCAATGCTGTGGCCGCCAGCAGGCCGTAGTAGGTAGATGGATGGCCAAGCACGGCTACACAGTCGAGCACGGTTGGTTCCAAGGCGCCTGCTCTGGCGAGTCTAGTGAGCCTATGCAAAAGAGCCGCACACGCACAGACGGCATCGTGGCTCAAGTCCGCGCTGATGTAGCTAAGCTGTTAGAGCAAAAGAACAAGCTCGAAGCAGGCACAGCTAAGCCAGAGTTCATCAACCGCGGTACAGAGCGCAAGCCTGACCTAATCCCATTTGCTGAAGGCGATGAGTATCAGCAACGCATGACCACCAGAAAAGTCATTCACGAGATGACATTTAAAGCTAGCATGGGCGCCCAGTTCGCTGACATGCTGGTAGAAGTGGCCGACAAGTACCACGGCACACCATTGATCGAGGTAGAGAAAAAAGAGCCACCAACACCCATCTATCGCGGCGATAAGAAGATATCCCAGAACAAGAGCTACACATACGAATGCAGACGCGTAGAAGGTGGCCGTGTGTACTACGTGCTAGACAAGAACGGCGCTAGCCTCAATGGATGGATCGGTACACAAGCTTGGCGCAAGCTAGAGAACGCATAACAACAGGGGGCTCAGCCCCCATCTTTTAACTTTTAATTATTGGAGAACACAATGACGACAACAGAAGACTTTCAAACGCAGGTCAAAGGCCGCGAGTACAACAGCCACTTGTTTGTGGATGTATATGATGATGATGGCGTATGGTTGAGCGTTAATTCAAGCGCTGGCGGTACACGCATGATCATGAACAAACAGCAGGCCAAAGACATGATCGCCGCATTGATCCGCATCGTTAACCACATTGAGGCAGAATAATGTGGCCATTCCCTACACACCCATTGGTACCGTGGACGCCTAAGCAGATCCGCGAGTATGAGCAAAAGCAACGCAACCAACTGCCAGAGGCGCCACTATGAGCGTAGAAGCAATGAAACAGGCGCTTGATTTTATTGAGCGTATCAATAAAGACGGTTGGATATTGGCAGACTTTGAGCCTCAAATGTATGACACCATCACATCCCTACGCCAAGCCATCGCAGAGGCAGAGAATCAAGTGTCCTACTCAAGCAACGGCACTGCTGGCAGAGAGAACATGACAGCACCAACTGGGTTTTTCTTTCAGATGCCAAAGGCAGAGAAGCAAGATGATGAATTGCAAAAGGTTCATAGCGCGTTAGCGTGTGCAATATGGGATCGAATGGAAGTTGAGGAATTGTTGTTCAAACTGACTGGCGTAAAGTTGATACCTAAATCAAACACACCACAAAAACGCACATGGGTAGGACTGACAGATGAGGAAAGCGTTGAAATTCAAAAAATCAGCATTTGTTACGAACAAGCGGTTGAATTAACCGAAGCCAAACTCAAGGAGAAGAACGCATGACAGTGGATGTTTTAAACAACGCTTTTTTGTTTTTTATGATTGGATTTTTTATATGGGCAATAAACAGATAAGGAGAAGAACACATGACAACAGCTAAAAAACCCGCGTCAAAGAAAACAACAAAGACAGAACCACAGTTTGCTATGCCTATGGAGGTAAAAGAATGGATAGACCAAGCATCCAGCAGAATGGCACACATGACATCAGAAATCGCGCGCCTCAAAGAAGAGAACAAACAACTCAAACGTACCCACAAGCTAATGGAGCAAAGAGTAATGGGGATGAGCAGTGAATAGCCTAGACAAGTTCACACAGCTACAAAGCCTGATGATGGGCTACGACAGATGTGGCTTGTATTGGAATAAACGCCTAAAAAGATGGGCGCTCATAACAGACGATGAGGAGCACACAGCTACTCTCATCGACACAGACCTAGACAGGCTTATAAACTTATTGTTAAACTCAGACCTGTAATGCGCTGAAAGCATGCGCGAAAGGACTGAAACATGACCGAAGAGAAAAGAAAAGTTGGCCGCCCAATGGGTAAGCTACATCAGGACGATATACGCAAAAAGATACAAGTAAGTCTTTTAATAAAAAAGCTTGAGGAACATGCACTTAGTGCTGACGATCAGGCAGAGATATCTAATAGCAAGATGAGAGCTATACAGATACTGCTAGGTAAGGCATTACCTGACCTAAGTAGCGTACAAATAAGTGGTGACGACAACCAACCATTGGTGATTGAGAACAACGTCAATGTATTTGGTGAGTTGCTCAAGAGCATCAGACTGCAACGACAGGCAGAGTGATCATGATTCATCACACACCTGAAGGCCACCACATCAAGTTAGGGCTGAACTTCAGCCGAGCCAAGGGCGGCTTACGCCTGCTGTGGGCTTGGTATGACTTTGCCACCCATACGGCCACAACTTACCGCTTGCGCATCCGCTTACACATGGCGCCTCGCATCATGTGGGAGGTTAAAAAGTTCAATGTGATCGATAGCTACCTGATGGCTCATGATCTTGAGCTTGTGCACAAAGAGGTTCTGGAAGACCTTAATGCCATGGAGTGCACCGTAAAGCGCACTAATGAGCCATACGCCCTAATTAAGCCGACATGAGCGCCTTAGACGAGATCCTCTCCGACCCCGCGGTCATTGAGGAGTTTGCTCTTAGGACGCCTATCGAGCAGACTGTCATCAACTGGCAGTTGAAGTGGCTGAGCACACAGGCACACAAGCATCAGATAGAGCCTAACGGTGATTGGTGGAGCATATGGCTAATGCTGGCTGGCCGTGGTGCTGGTAAGACTAGAGCGGCGGCAGAGACGCTAGCATGGTGGGCATGGGAGCAACCTAATACCAGATGGCTTGTATCAGCGCCTACTAGCGGAGACGTGAAGGGCACCTGCTTCGAGGGTGACTCTGGACTGCTCAACGTCATACCAAAGGAACTGGTAGCCGACTACAACAAAGCACTGCACGAGATCAGGCTTATCAATGGATCGTTTATCAAAGGCATACCAGCGTCGGAGCCAGAGCGCTTCCGCGGTCCGCAGTTCCACGGTGGATGGCTAGACGAGCTTGCGGCTTGGGACTACCTGCAAGAGTCGTGGGACATGATCCAGTTCGGTATACGTCTGGGCAACCGTACTAAGCTCATATGCTCGACCACGCCTAAGCCAAAGGACGTGGTGCTCGACCTGATAGGACGTGAGGGTGACGACGTGACTATCACGCGCGCCAGCACGTACAGCAACATCAAGAACCTAGCTCCATCGTTCCAGAAGCAGATCTTGCAGTACGAGGGCACCAACCTAGGCCGTCAGGAGATCCATGCGGAGATCATCGACCCTGAAGAGGGTGGCATAGTCAAGCGTGATTGGTTCCGCCTGTGGCCAGATGGCAAGCCCTTCCCCAAGCTGGAGTACATCATCCAGTCCTATGACTGCGCGACCAGCGACAAGACCATCAACGACCCTACAGGATGCATCACACTGGGTGCATTCAAGCCATTGGATGGTGGCATGTGCGTGCTGGTGCTGGACTGCTGGCAGGAGCACCTACAGTATCCTGACCTACGCCCCAAAGTGATCGAGGAGTTCGAGGTGTTCTATGGCGATGGACGTGAGAAGAAACGCGTTGACCTATTGCTGGTGGAAGATAAGAGCGCTGGCATAAGTCTTATACAAGACTTGCAACGTGCGCACCTACCCGTGATGCCCTATAACCCCGGTCGCGCTGACAAGACGCAAAGGCTCAGCATCGTGGCCAACATCATTAAAGCTGGCCGTGTTTGGGTGCCAGAGCACAGCCAACGCAAAGGCTACGTGAGGGACTGGGCTGAAGGCATGGTGAGCCAGATCTGCTCCTTCCCTGAGACAGTACACGACGAGTTTGTAGACTGCATCAGTCAGGGCTTACGGTACATGAGGGATGCTGGATGGATCAGCATTGATGTGGCACCGCGTGATGACTACGACGATGATGACATCTTCGACGCTGAGGAGTACAACAAGCGTAAGAAGGGCAACCCATATGCTGAGTAGGGGTGAACCCAGTTCGCGGCACAACAATTAGGGATGAACCCAGTTCACCCCTAGACTTGACATAGTTGCAAAGGCATAATCGATGCATCCCACAATGAAGGAATAGCCGTGGCTGACAACCAATCCGTTCCCATGCCCCCACACATCAAAGCAGAGCTAGCAAGGCTACGTGCTCTTATGGTGCCTGATGCTGAAGCCTACCGCCGACGTGAGATCGGATCTAAGCGTATGGAGGAGGAGGCTAAGAAGATACAGCCTCTGCGCCCATTGAGTGCGGCAGATACTGGCGACCAGTATCCATTGGCGGCAGAGGGCGGATCGATCAGGCGCTTTGATGTAGGTGGCTCCAACAGCATCAGCTTGGATGACTTAAATGAGGCGCTTAGAGATCGAGCACCTACTATTCCTGAGCAGTTCAACAGATACATAGCGCCGCATATCCAACGAGGCTTAGACGCCATGTTGCCGTTCCGCCAGTTGGCGCAGAAGACATTCGAGCGAAACGTGTACAACCCTTTGAATGAGTCTGTAATCAATAACATAAGCTCGGCGATTAAAACATCAGGTACAAATGCAAACGATGTCAACGATGCCAAAATTCACATAGCTAATGCGGCCAGAAAAGCGATTGGCATGGAGCCACGGCCTGTTGAGTTTGATGCGCAGAAAGCACTGGGCAATATTAACGAAGGTGAGTTTGACAGGCAGTACGTTGACATGGACAAACGCCACGCACAACGTCTTGAAGAGTTAAAGAAACTAATAGCACAGCGCAAAGCCAACGGCGGTCAAGTAGACATGGACAGGATGCGCCTTGAGCTGATGAACAGGAAGTCCAAAGGCGGTGTAGCTCACCTTGCTATCGGAGGCCAAGGCCCACGCAATTGGGTGAGCGGATCCGTTGAGCAAGTCTTGCATCCATTGAAGCAAAGAACAGCGGTGGGAAGCGACCCTGCTGAGACTTTGGCAGAGATGAACCAAAAGTGGACACCAGAAGCAATCGAGCAAGTAGCACAGACACAGCCCAATGTCCGCGAGATGATTCCTCGCCAAAAGACAGAGCTAGAGCACAAGGTTCACCTGAACAAATGGATTCAGAGCAACTTAGGCAACTACATCAAAAAGCAGATGGCCACACAAAACGATCCAATCCGCAACCTAGCGGAGCAAGGCATCGTCCACATTCCTAGCGAACAAGTTGGAATAAACAGATACAAAGCTGGCGAACATCGGACTACTCATGGTGGTGAGAGCTTTGGCAAGTCAGAAGAGGCAAAGGCTTGGGAAGATGCCGCAGACGTAGCGATTACTCCTACATCGATAGAGAAGTTACACAAGCGATTCCAAGAACCTTGGATGGAGAAGGCTGACCCAAGCACTAAGTTGTTACATGCAAGCAGTAACATGCAAGCCAGTAGTTTGGGCTTTGATCACTTGGTGGATGTATTAAAAGAAGACTTAGCCAGTGGGCGTATTCGTCCTGAGCAGTTGAATAAGGTCAGCATTGAGCAGGCTGTACGTCGTGCACATGAGTACGATCAAGAGAAGAAGAAGGCTATGGCTGAGACGGCTCTCAAGGCTACCGAAGGCATGGCAGTCCACAAAGAGTATCCAGAAGGTTACAAGTGGATTGAGTTGGCCAAGCCAAAGATTGATGTCAACAAACCATTGCCAGAAGGATTTAGATGGGTTGAGCCAAAAAGTGGTTATGAGCGCTTAGAAGGCCCAAGCATTCTTGATCCTCAAAGAACCCGTAGATACCTTGGTGAAACAAAAGAAGAAGCCCTCAAGGTGGCGCATGAAAAATCAACGATTGGTGCTGAAGATGAAAAAGCTCTTGAGGAAGCCCTCAAGTACGAAGGCAACACCATGGGTCATTGCGTTGGTGGATATTGCCCTGACGTGCTGGAAGGCCGTACACGCATCTTCAGCTTGCGTGATGCCAATAATGAACCACACGTAACGATTGAGGTTAGACCTAACCAAGCGCGAAGCAAGTACGAAACTGATTGGTTCACAAGTCAACCTGAAGAATTGCAAGATGCAATTACAAAGCAAGCGCTTGCTGAGCACGAGGCGACAAAACAAAAGCGTACCCCAGAAGAGGATAGATTTACTTGGGGGCAGGCACTAAGCAACGCCATCAAGTCCCATATGGGTGAGGTGCCACAACAGATTGTTCAGATCAAAGGCAAGGGCAATAAGAAGCCCAAGAAGGATTACATTCCATTTGTTCAAGACTTTGTAAAGAGTGGTAATTGGTCTGACGTTGGTGACATACATAACGCTGAATTGCACAAGTGGGGCAAAAGATATTTGAACAAAGAAGATATAGAAGCTTTAACACCTGAAGAAGAAAGCGCATTCGCTAGTAGGAATCTAAACAAAGCGAATGGCGGGATAATACGTAAAGCCGAAGGAGGCGCTGTGAACCCATTTGACTATGAGAACCCTGAGCATGTAAGTACAGTTGCTGGGCATGTATCCAAGCACAAAGACTTTAAAGATCTGCCTGAAGCCCATACACGCTTAGGCGAAGTGCTTTCCTCTGGTAGCTACAAGCACATGGAAGACCCACGCGTACAGATGGGGCTACGTAAGGCTGGCCACAACTCTTACTACACACAAGAGAAGACTGGCAAGAAGCTCAACAAGATGGTGATCAACAAAGCCGTCGGCGGTGCTGTGCCATCAATGAATCAAATGCGTGCAGAGCTAATAGGCAAGAAGCCTGTAAGCCTGTCTGACTTATCTACCATCGGTGCTAACGAAGCGCCTAGCATGAACGTCAAGGCTTATGTCCCACCATCTGGCGGTGAACTACCTGTAGGTGGTGTGAGCATGGGTGACCAGCCATTGCCTATCGGCGGCATTGATATGAGCCAACAACAAGGCGGCCAACAGTTAATGCCTGCTGGCATGGCTCCACCACAAGGAGCGCCACAAGGCCAGCCCCCACAAGCTGGTGGTATGCCCTCCCCTTTGGGCGCAGGAGCACCATCTCCACAGCCACCAAGCAACATCTTGCAGATGACTAAGCAAGGGCAAGCATTGAACGCTATGAGCCCACCACAGGCGCCTCCACGCATGGCTGTGGGCGGATCTGTACCTGCACCATACAAGATTGGTGGAAGTGACAACATGGCTCCAGTAGACAATGGATGGAAGCCAGACAACGGTGTTACTACATTTAATATCGATAACGTACAGCAAATTGCTAAGGGTGGTTCTATTGAGAAGATGAAGCAAGAGATGAAGTCCAAGGGCACGCCATGTATGACGCATGACCATGGATATGCTGATGGAGGGCGTGCAGGAAAAAAGTCTTCTAAGGAACCAAAGAGCACGGTTAAGGCGTACAAATTGTTCCGCGTACACAAGAAGCATCCCGGCAAGTTGTTCCCTCTTTTTGTCAACGCCAACGATCCCGTAGAGATGAACAAATGGGTGGACGCTCAAGAGGGTGAGATGGCTGGTAGCAAGGTGAAGAGCAAGATTGGCCCGCTGGCGTATCGACCCGGTTGGCACGCTGGTGATCTACCCGTCGCTACCCACATCGGTGAGAAGTCTGACCCTGAACTAACAGCACCAGACGTCCGTCCCCACAACCACGTATGGGCTGAGGTCGAGATGCCTAACGATGTCGATTGGCAAACAGAAGCCAATGAGCGTGGCATGAACCCCAAGGGCAAGCTGATCGCACGCGAAGCACACATCACTGACCAGATCCCCAAGGGCGGTCACTACAGATACAAGACCAATTCCAACATGACAGGCAACTGGCTGATTGGTGGAGCGATGAAGGTCAACCGTATATTGCATGACAAGGAAGTCAAAGCAATCAACAAGGCGGCAAAGGCAAAAGATCTGCCACGTATGCAGAAACAAAACTTGGCTGACTATGGATTTAAAGAAGGCGGATCGGCAAGCCCTACGCAGAAGAGCCCAGACAAGTTCAGACCTAAAGTCACAAAGGCATCGGAGGCGTTGGGTAAGCATGAGGGAAAGCATTTGAAGGTTACACAGTCTGATCGCACAAAGGTGGGTGGCGGGTTCCTCGGAGGCCCGGGGTTTTCTGGTCTGCAACACCTTTACCCTTCACACAAAGACGTCGCGTGGGGCGTGAACTCATCAGGCGCCGCCTCCAAGATCGCTAACGCCAATGCCGCTCACCCAGAGGGTGATGTGTTGTGGTCTACATTGCTCGGCGCTCCTAACCAACACACATCAAACCAAATGGTGTTTGATATGCTGATGAAGCAGTTCAAGAGTGGTATTAAGTCTGGCAAGATGACGCCTGAATTGCGTGATCGCATCAATGCTCAATTGGCCATGGCGGCAGACAGCGAAGGCAAGCCAATCTTTTCTAACGCAGACATTGCAAGCAAGAACTTCTTTAAAAACCTCAATACTTTCGATCAACGTCGCGTTATGGCTGACTTAATGGGCGGTAAAGCTGTGGGTGGTAAGAAGGGGCAAATCTTGAACTACGACAAGACAGTGGCCGACACAACAGAGCCTGAGTTGCTTGGTGCACCTACACACGCAATTGGCCCTCGCCTATTTCAGTTGAGTGGACAGCGTTCTGTACAACCAGATCTAAACCCAGCATTCCCTCACATGTTGCATGGAGAAGACTTAGGTCAGATGTTCCATCCAGTTCCACGTCAGATCATGTTGCCTGAGTTTCATGGCAAGATCAAACAAGCAAAAGGACGTGATGTTGGCTTTATGGACTTAACACGCAATACACCGTCACAGCATTTGTCTGAAGAATTTCTCACACACTTGCAAAGACATGGATATAAAAAAGGCGGCAAAGTGAACCTATCCACAAATATGGATACCATTAACTTAGAATTAAGCCGCAGAACAAAGAAAGCTAAATGATGGATGAACTAGACCCACAGATCACAGAGAACGAAGACGGCAGTGCCGCAGTAGATCTACCTGAGATTGAAACGGAAGAACAGCCTGACGGTAGCGCCATAGTTACTATGGAGGAGGATGGCCCAGAGGCCAATCCAGACTTCTACGCCAACATGGCTGAAGACTACGACGACTTCAAGTTGATGACGTTGGCTAGTCGGTACGTTGATTTGCTGAAGAAGGACAAAGATGCGCGTGAGCAAAGAGACAAGCAGTATGAAGAGGGTATTCGGCGCACTGGTATGGGGAATGACGCGCCCGGCGGTGCCACCTTCATGGGCGCTAGCAAAGTGGTACACCCTTCTATGGCTGAAGGATGTGTGGACTTCGCGGCACGCGCTATTAAAGAGATGTTTCCGCCTGACGGCCCCGTCCGAACCAAAATCCTAGGCAAGATGGATGAGATCAAGTCCGAGCGCGCAGAGCGTAAGCGTGACTATCTCAACTGGCAAATCACCGAACAGATCGAAGAATTCCGTGACGAACAAGAACAATTACTTACACAATTACCGCTAGGTGGCTCACAGTACTTTAAGTTATGGTTTGATGAGCAGAAAAAGCGCCCATGCGTAGAGTTTTTGCCTATCGATCGTGTGATTCTGCCCTTCGCGGCCAGTAACTTTTACACCGCAGAACGTGCGGCGGAAGTGCATGAGATTACGCACTGGGAATTCAATCGACGTATAGCTAGTGGCATGTATCGTGATATCGATATGGTGCAAGCCACCATGTCACCTGAGCTTACAAGACCACAGAAAGCCAACGACAAGATTGAAGGCAAGAAGTGGGAAGACAACGAAGATGGACTGCGCAAGGTCTATCACGTCTACACCTTCTTGGAGTTGGACGACGACAAGTACACCAAGGGTGAGATGGCGCCTTACATCTTGATGATCGATGAACTTGATAACGAAGTCATTGGTTTGTACCGTAACTGGGAAGAGCAAGACGAAACCATGACCAAGTTAGATTGGATTGTGGAGTTCAAGTTTATTCCTTGGAGGGGCGCATATGCGATTGGGTTACCTCATCTTATCGGTGGCTTGTCTGCCGCTCTTACTGGTTCTTTGCGTGCCCTTTTGGATAGTGCTCACATTAACAACGCCGCGACGATGCTCAAGCTCAAGGGAGCGAAGATGTCGGGGCAGAGTCAGTCGGTGGATGTGACGCAGATTGTGGAGATAGAGGGCGCGCCGGGCGTCACAGACATCCGCCAGATCGCTATGCCTATGCCCTTTAACCCACCCAGCGCGGTTCTATTCCAGCTCCTAGGCTGGCTTGACAACGCGGCCAAGGGGGTAGTGACCACCAGTGAAGAAAAGATCGCTGACGTCAACGCTAACGCGCCTGTAGGCACCACACAGGCTTTGATTGAGCAAGGCGCCGCGGTGTTTAGTGCTATTCATGCACGATTACACGAAAGCCAAGCACGCGTATTGAAAATCTTATGCCGCCTAAACCGTTGGCACTTTGATGAGATGCGCAAGTCTGACGTGGTGGCAGATCTAGAGATCAACCGCCAAGACTTCTCAAAGAACACAGACGTGGTGCCAGTCTCTGACCCACACATCTTCTCTGAGACTCAGCGTATGGCTCAGATGCAGGCTGTGATTCAGTTGGCTGAGAAGCATCCTGACCAGTTCAACATGAGCGCTGTGTTGTCTCGTTCACTCAAGCAGATGAAGGTGCCTAACATCAATGAGTTGATGAAGGATGTGCCTGCGCCTGAACAGCGGACTTCTGCTGACGAAAACGCGGCTATGCTGATTGGACAGCCAGCCTACGCGTACATGCAACAGGATCACATCGCTCACATACAGGATCACTTGCAGTTTGGCTTAAACCCATTCTTGGGACAGTCGCCATTTGCGGATCCACAGTACCTAAACCACTTGATCGAGCATTTGAAGCAACACATGACTTTGTGGTACTTGAACCGCTCTAACGGCTATGTGGCTCAAGCTAATAAGGGCAAGCCTGTGGATAACTACGATGATCCAAAGATGACCGCGGTAATCGACCAGTTGTACACAACGGTTGGCGCCCACATCACGTTGGATGTTAAAGAAGTGTTCCAGCAGTTCATACCTGCCTTCCAGCAGTTGATACAGCAAGCACAACAGCGCGCACAGTCTGCCAAGCAGAACCTGCCACCAGATGCACAGGTCGTTCACGACACAAGCATGGCAGAGACGCAACGCAAGACACAGGCAGATCAACAGCGTGCTCAAGAAGCACAATTGAAAATATCTGCTCAATCTGCTGAGCACGACAAAGAGATAGCCGCCAAAATTGCAATAGAAAACGCTAAGATCACTGGTCAAGTGATTCAACAAAACACAGCCCAGCAAAACGCCTTGCAGATGCATGGCGCAGAGCAAGCTAACGACATGCAGAAGCACGCACTGGAGCAGGAAACAGCCATGCAACAAGCGGCTATGCAACAACCGACGGAAACGTCACAACCTCAAGGAGCCGAAAATGGCAATATCTGATGCAGAACAAAAAGGCCCAATGGTGCGTTATCACGCACGCTTGGCTCAAGGCGTAAAGCTGGACGGCACAAGCTTGGAGCCAAAGGGCGGAAGCCAAAAAGACAAGAAGCCACAAGGCGGTTTGTCGCAAGCTAAAAAGAAATGATTGACCCCGTTATTCACGTATTGAAGCTACGCCAAGGAGAGATTGCCTCATCTCTTGCTGTTGGCAACGCAATTACGTGGGAAGCGTATCAACGAATGGTTGGTGAGTATCAGGGACTGCAATTTGTGCTTGATACCATTAACCGAATGTTAGACGAAGACAGAAATCAAGAATAAGTCCCCCTAAAGGACGAGGCCGCGTTGAAAAACGCATAAATGACGCATCTGCAATTATGGTGCATTTTAGGAGTTAGTATGAGTGAGAAAGAAAAGATCCCAACGATCGAGGGAAGCGCGCAAGCGTCTGATCCTCAAGAGCTGGAGTGGGCATTCCCGCAAGTGAATGCAGGTCAGACACCTCTTGGAGGGCGCGTAATTGTTCAGTTACGCCGCATCAAAAAGAAGGCTGGAATGATCATCATCGTCGATGAAACCAAAGAAAACGAAAAGTGGAACAACATGATCGGTAAGGTCGTGGCACTTGGGCCTTTGGCATACAAAAACCGCGACACCATGGAGTCTTGGCCAGAGGGAACTTGGGCACAAGTAGGTGATTTCGTGCGTGTACCACGCTGGGGTGGAGATCGTTGGGAGCGTAATGACCCCAATGCAGACTCCAAAGAAGATCCAGTGCTGTTCATGACGATAAATGACCACGAAGTGATTGCAAAAATCACTGACGATCCGCTGTCTTTCAAAGCTTATGTTTAAGGGGACAAAAAAATGAGTACAGATACCAAAGAACAGTTGGAATTGAACATTGAAGAGGGTAAAGACGGTTCCGCAGTCGTAGATTTGCCTGACAACATGATCAATGACGACGATTCAGACCAAAACAATCAGTCTTCTAATGAAAAATCAAAGGGTGGCGACGTTGATTCCGACGATGCAGACCATCCTGATGACAATGCAGAGCTTAGGGAAGCTAAACGCAACATCCGCAAGGCCAAAAGACTAGCTCAGAGGGCTACAAGGGAAGAAAAAGACATTCGCCTTAGTCAATTACAGCGTGAGAATGAAGAATTCAAGCGCAGATTGTCGAATGTAGAGCGCGAAACCAAACAAGGGCAGATTTCACGCATCGATAAGAACATCGAGGACAGCCAAGTACGTTTGGAATACGCCAAGATGAAGCTTAAAGAGGCCGCGGAGAACAGTGACGGCGACGCAATGGTCGAAGCACAGACTTTGTGGCGTGATGCTGAGAATCAACTTGTGCAACTGCAAGGAATTAAGAACCGTGCATCACAAGAGGCGCAAGAACAGCCTCGTCAAGAGTTGCCAGACCCAACAGTACAGCGTAATGCCGCTGATTGGATGAAGCGTAACTCTTGGTACAACCCAGAGTCAAACGAAACTGATAGTCGTGTCGCAAAGAAGGTAGATGAGTTGCTAGTAACCGAAGGTTGGGATCCATCTGATCCTGATTATTGGGATGAGTTAGATAGTCGCTTGCAAAAATCTCTACCACACCGTTACAATCAGAACACAAACGATAATTCCGTCGTTAGGAAACCGAGGAACGTAGTGGGAAGTTCTGGTCGTGAAGCTTCAGCCGCATTTGGGGGTAACAACCGCTCTCAGTTCATGCTTTCACCTGAAAGGGTCAAAGCAATGAAAGAGATTGGTGCATGGGACAACCCAGAACGCAAAAAGAAGATGATCGCCGAATTCGTCAAGTTCGATCGCTTGAACCGCAACTAATACATGGGAGTAATAATATGGAATCACGTTTAAAAAAATCTTTGAAGGCTGGCGGACGTCAGGAACGCGCAAGTGTGGAGGCAAGCCGCTCAGCCCCAGAGACTAAGTTCATTTCTACGCAAGAACGTCGCAAGATGTGGGACGAGGAATGGACGCAATCAGCACTGCCAAAACTGCCCAACATGGATGGGTGGCACCTTTGCTGGCTTTCGACAACCAATAGCTACGATTCAATCGATAAACGGATTCGCAATGGGTACGTGCCAGTTAAATCTGAAGAGTTACCCGGCTATGAAGATTACAAGGTTAAATCTGGAGAGCAAATTGGGCATATAGCTTGTAACGAAATGTTGCTGTTTAAATTGCCAATGGATATTTATCAGGATCTCATGTTGTATCACCACCATGACAAGCCTCGTGAGGAAAGCGACAAAGTTCGCGTTCAGCTAGAAAGTCTCCAAGGGCAAAGAGATAGCAACGGTAAGTCACTAGTTAATGTTGAAGGTGAAGGTCTTGGCTCTTTTGATCAGCAACCAAGCAAAGTCCCAGTTTTCGCTGGGTAATCTTTAACTAAGGAGTTTTTTATGTCTAGTACTAATGCTCCGTTTGGCTTGCGTCCTGCGTTCCATCCCTTTGGTTTGGATCGCGCTCAGGCGCTTGCTGGCGGTATTACGTCGGGTTACGGAACCCAAATCCTGAAAGGGCAACCTGTTGCCTATTCAGCTTCCGCTGGTGTAATCGTTCCTTTAACTACCGCTCCTGCATCTGGATCCGCTGTTGCGTGGTCTGGTGCTTTTGCAGGTTTTGAATGGACTGATACAACTGGTCGTCGCCGTGTCTCTAACTACTATCCAGCTAGCACCTCTTACACAGCAGGTTCTGCTATAGCTTATTTCTACAACGACCAAAACATCGTTTATGAAATTCAAGCCGATGGTGCTATGGCACAAACCACGATTGGTAATGAATACAACTTCACCGCCACTACCGCAGGTTCTTCTACTACTGGTCTGTCGCAAGCTACTTTAGGCTCTGCTACTGCCGCTGGTAACGGAGTCCAAGGTCAGATGCGTGTCGTTGATTTGGCACCGTATGTGGACAATGCGTGGGGCGATAGCTACACCGTTGTTCGAGTTGTTAACGCTCAGTCTCAGTTCTTCGGTTCTGTGACTGCTATTGCATAAGGAGCTAAATCATGGCCGCACCAATGCGCAGTACGGACTTTAGAAGTATTGTTGAACCTATCCTCAATGAATGCTTCGATGGAGTCTATGACCAACGTGCCGACGAGTGGAGCCGAGTGTTCCGCGAAGAAGACGGTATTCCACGTAACTACCACGAAGAGCCTGTCCTTTATGGATTTGGCGCCGCTCCACAATTGCCTGACGGTACTCCAGTTACCTATCAGCAAGGTGGCGTACTCTTCTTGAAGCGCTATGTGTACAAAGTGTATGGCTTGGCCTTCGCTTTGACCAAAGTGCTTGTTGAAGACGGCGATCACATCCGTATCGGTCAAGTTTATGCACGCCACTTGGCACAGTCTTTGGTGGAAACCAAAGAGTTGTTGTCAGCTAACGTGTTGAACACAGCCTTCAACTCCAGCTACCCCGGTGGCGACGGCGTTTCTTTGATCAACACTGCTCACCCAATCGTGAACGGTACGTTCAGCAACCAGTTGGCTACATCAGCTAACTTGTCGCAGACATCATTGGAACAAATGTTGATCCAAATCCGCCAAGCTGTTGACAACAACGGTAAGAAGATTCGTTTGGTTCCACGTCAATTGATCGTGGCACCGGGCAACATCTTCCAAGCCGAAGTGTTGTTGAAGTCTGTCCTCCGTACAGGCAACGCAAACAACGACATCAACCCCATCAAGGCAATTGGCTTGTTGGACGAGGGTGCCGCAGTTCTGTCACGTTTGACTTCATCTACCGCATGGTGGGTGCAGACCGACGCTCCAGAAGGCTTCAAGTTGTTGATGCGTCGTCGTCTTGAGAAGACCATGGAAGGTGACTTTGAAACCGACTCCATGCGTTACAAGGCTACAGAGCGTTACGACGTAGGCTTTACAGATCCGCGTGCCGCTTACGGCACTGCTGGCGTCTAAAGCAAACAGGGCTGGTCTAAAAAGCCAGCCCTTTTTTTTTAATTTGTATTTGTCAAACTTTTCAAGGAGAAGACAAAATGCCTCAATATTCTGACGACCTATTTTTAGGTCCAGCCCAAACCTACATGGGTACGGGTCTGCGTCCTTACACCTCTACTTTTACTGGCTCGATTGCTACCACAACATTGACGGTAACCGCAATGCTGTCTGGCTCACCAATCGTGCTTGGTATGTACATCGACGGCACCAGCGTGACCGACGGTACTTACATCACTGCGTTTGTTACTGGTACTGGAGGTACGGGTACTTACACGGTTAACCAATCGGTGACCGCTTCTAGTACAACCATCTCTGCGCACACCAATACGACTCTTGATAATCCTTCTCCTATGGACTTGGGTATTGGCCCTCTGGGTCGCATCTACGTTTGGGACGTCATTCCTCAAGCCGCCGTCACTAACAACATTGCCGCGTCGCAAACAACCACCACCGCTGGTCAGGCAGTCACTTTGACGGCTGGTACTTCGGTCAAGTCAGTTGTTCGCACTGACGGTACAACTGTTCTTCAGTTGGACTTGCCTCGCGCAATCAAGGTGAACTCCTCAACAACTGCTCGTGCTTTCACCGTCAGTGGTTACGACTACTACGGACAGGCAATGAGTGAAGTTATCACTGTGGTGACTGCCGCAACTGCTGTGACTGGTTTGAAGGCTTTCTACCAAATCAGTGGTGTGACTATTGCTGGCTCTGCAACTGCTGTTGTGGTTGGCACAAGCGACGTTCTGGGTCTTCCAGTTCGCGTGTTCAACGTGTCATACGTTGCTAGCGTCAAAAGCAACAACACATTAGCGCAAGACGCTGGTACGTTTGTCGCCGCAGACACTGCAACGGCAACCACAGGTACTGGTGACGTTCGCGGTACATACGCCCCTGCCACTGCATCGAACGGTATCGTTCGTACAACAATGGGAATCTTGTTGCCTGCAATCGCTGTTGGGCCTAACGCTACTCGCGTTGGCGCTCTTGGCGTAACACAAGCCTAAAGGAGAGCAGTCATGGGTCAATTCAAACCAATGGTCAAAATGATGACCACAGAGCCTTCAGTAATCCTGAAGCTTAAAAAAGGCGGCAAAGTTGCTTCAAAGATGGACGGCGGTTACATGCCTATGCAATCTACTATGCCTGCTCAAGCACCAGCAATGGCAAGTGCTCCTATGGGCATGGCTCCTAAAAAGCCTTCAATGATGGCTCGTCGTAAAGCGATGAACCCTATGATGATGGCCAAAAAAGGTGGCAAGGCTGACATGCATGAAGATGCCGCTCAAGATCGCGCAATGATCAAGAAGGCTATGGCTGGCAAGAAGTTCGCTTCTGGTGGCGCAATCGATAAAGATGAAACCAAAACTACCATCAAAGGTAATGCTGGTAAGTTCGTTAATACCAAAGTTGTTGATGGTGACAAGACCGATAAGGCTTCTGGCACCAAAGGCATCAAGGAAAAGAACGCTGGTGGCTTCAAAAACGGTGGCACCATTGAAGGCAATGCAGGCAAGTTTTTGAACACCAAAGTGGTGGACGGCGACAAGGCTGACAAGGCTTCTGGTACTGGTGGCGTCAAGATGGGCAACGCTGGTGGCTACAAAAAAGGCGGCAACGTCAATTGGGAAAACCGTCCTGCTGACACAGCAAAAGCTGGTGTTACTAACGCAACCACTGGTGGCGTGAAGAACGGCAACGGCGGCGGCTACAAGAAGGGTGGTTCAACAAAAAAAGCCTACGCGACGGGGGGTACTGTTGATTCAGGCAAACCCGTCGCTATGCCACGCAAGCCTGTGTCACGTCCAGTGGCAAACAGCTTGCAGTCTGGCACCTTTGCTAAAGGTGGTGAGGTTAAAAAAAAAGAGGATAAACCCAATCTTCGATTGATTAAGACCCATACTGGCCCAAAAGGCCATGTAGCTAAAGTTTACAAAGACCGTGATTGGGAAGAGTACAGAACCAAGTTCTACTCACCTGAAGGTAAGCATCTAAGCGAAGGTGATTCACACACCGACGACCTAGAAGATGCTCACATGACGGCCAAGCACGAAGTAAACAGAGGCTACGCCAAAGGTGGCAAGGCTAAGAAGTATGCTGAAGGTTCTTCCGTTACCCCCGCTGGTGATCCCAAAGTGGTTACAGACAAAGCAAGCCGTGAGCTTGAAGACGCGCTGAACCCTTTGAGCATGATCAAAGAAGGTTACGGAAAGATCAAAGACTACTTCACTAGCAAGCCAGCACCCGCAGGTAGCGTTACAAAAACTGAGAAATCAGTGACGGTGGCGCCCCGCAAACGCGGCGGAAGAGCATAAACTGAGTGGGGGGCTACGTGCCCCCTACTTTTAATTGGAGATATATATGGCTATAACAGCTACATCACAAACATTGTTTGATGGCGAAAGAATTGCCATCATGAAGTTTTACGCAACCATGAGCGCAACTGAAAATGAGTCTGCTGTTGTCAAGGTAAATCCTTCAACGTTGACTGCATCTGCCGCTGGCGGAGCTTGTGACGCCGTTACCATCTTAAAAGTGACGGCGTTGACTCATGGACTTGAAGTTCAAATGAATTGGGTAGCTACGGCTCCCGTTGTAATTGAAACTATCCCGCAAAACAATGCGTATACGCAAGACTATTCCAAAATTGGCGGTTTAAACAATAATTCTGGCGCTGGAAAAACGGGTTCAATTTCGTTTACTACGCTTGATGGATCTGCTGGTGATTCGTATACCGTAGTTTTAGAAATGCAAAAGCATTACGTCAATCCATACGCTTAAGGATAATCATGCCATTGATCAAATCAAAATCTGACAAAGCTTTTAAGTCCAACATCAAGGCAGAAATGGCCGCAGGCAAGCCCCAAAAGCAAGCCGTGGCGATCGCTTACAGCACCAAGCGTGCGGCCAAGAAAGCTGTTGGTGGTCGTGCTTCTGTCAATCCAATGGACTATGACAGCGATGAGGACTATTACAACTCGCTTAAAGCAAAAGGTATAAAAGCCCCTCGCCCATACACTCAAGCGGATCGTGAGGCGATACGTACTGGCTCTATGTATAAAGCCAAACAAGAAAAAGAAAAGGCTGACAACGCGGCTTTTTACGCTAAAAATGCTCAGAAGAATGCTGAGTATGACAAGCGTATTCTTGCGCAAGTAAATGAGCGCCGTAAAGCTTCTGGTGATACGGCATTAGAGAAACTTCCAAACAGAAAGTCGGGAGGCGGACTATATGCAAATATTCATGCAAAACAGCAAAGAATTTCTGAAGGCTCTGGCGAAAAAATGCGAAAAGTTGGTAGCAAAGGTGCGCCAACTGCCGATGCATTTAAGCAGTCTGCTAAAACGGCCAAAATGAAAACTGGCGGCTCGGCTAAAAAGACTTGCTGGTAAGTCATGGCAAAGAATCCATCATTAGCTGTTGGACGCGGTGAGAAACTTCCTGAGTCAAAAGGCGCTGGATTAACCGCTAAAGGGCGTGCAAAATACAACCGTGAGACTGGTAGCCATTTAAAGGCTCCACAACCTCAAGGAGGAGCCCGTAAGGACTCGTTTTGCGCGAGAATGAGTGGTGTTGTAGAGCATGCAAAAGGTGATGCGCCGAGAGCAAAAGCCTCTTTGAAACGTTGGAATTGTCCTAACTGGTAAAGGAAAAATCATGGAATACAGTCTTGCGGCAAAAATAAATAAGTCCCCAAAAGAAAAACAGCAATTAATTGACGCTCCTCCTCCTTCTTACAGCAAAGAAGCAGTGGACAAACAAATCAATCGCTCTAGAGAAAAAATTAGCGGTCGTGAAGCAAAAGCTATTCACTCTTTGTTAAAAGGCAGATAC
>Ga0209829_10000932_pt1 | contig 24804 bp, 21 predicted proteins | sample C_140205_EF_Meta_FD_187311 | JGI IMG/M metagenome (GOLD analysis project Ga0209829, IMG submission 187311) | Freshwater microbial communities from Lake Croche, Canada to study carbon cycling - C_140205_EF_MetaG (SPAdes) (version 2) | ecosystem: Environmental > Aquatic > Freshwater > Lake... | reverse complement strand
CAGCCGGATCGGTGTCCCGACTGACTGGTATCGCACATCTGCGCGGCCATGAGACCGATCGATTGGCCGCACTGCGTAGCGAGATCAACGTGCTGGGCGGCGATTGCATCGAGACACCCGACGGCCTGACCATCACGGCCGCGCCGTTGCACGCCGGAGTCTGGCACTCCTATGCCGACCACCGGATGGCGACGGCCGGGGCCATCGTGGGATTACGCACGCCCGGCGTCGAGGTGGAAGATATTGCCACCACCGCCAAAACACTGCCGGGGTTCCCCGAGATGTGGTCACAGATGCTGAGCGACGGCGGCAGTTGACCCCACGCGAATACGACGAGTCCGATGCCAAGGTCCGATCCGGCCGCGGCTCGCGGCCGCGCACCAAGACCCGGCCCGGGCACGTCGACGCCGAGTCGGCCATGGTGGTGACGGTGGACCGTGGCCGGTGGGGCTGCGTCCTGGCCGACGATCCGAGCCGGCCGGTGACCGCGATGCGTGCCCGCGAACTGGGTCGCACTCCGATTGTCGTCGGCGACAAGGTGGATATCGTCGGCGATCTTTCCGGCCGCACCGACACCCTGGCCCGGATCGTCCGCCGTGGTCAGCGCCGAACGGTGTTGCGCCGCACCGCCGATGACACCGACCCGACTGAGCGCGTGGTGGTGGCCAACGCCGACCAGATGATGATGGTGGTGGCATTGGCCGACCCACCGCCGCGCACCGGACTGGTGGACCGCGCATTGATCGCGGCCTATACCGGCGGACTGCACCCCATCCTGTGTCTGACCAAAACCGACCTGGCGCCGGCGGCGGCGTTCGCCGAACAGTTCGCCGACCTCGACCTCACCGTGATCACGGCGGGGCGCGAAGAACCGCTGGGCGGGCTGCAGGCACTATTGAACGGACATATCACCGTGTTGCTGGGACATTCCGGGGTCGGCAAGTCGACACTGGTGAATCGACTTGTGCCGCAGGCACATCGGGCCATCGGTGCGGTGTCCGGTGTCGGCAAGGGCCGCCACACCTCCACCCAGTCGGTGGCCCTGTCGCTACCTGGCGGCGGCTGGGTGATCGACACACCCGGTATCCGCTCGTTCGGCCTGGCCCATATCCGCCCCGATGATGTCGTGGCGCCGTTCTCCGATTTGGCCCACGCCGTCGCCGACTGCCCACGCGGGTGCGGGCACCGAGGTCCGCCGGCTGATCCGGAGTGCGCCCTGGACAGCCTTACCGGGGACCCCGCACGCCGGGTTGACGCCGTGCGGCGGTTGCTGACCGCGATGGACGAGAGCACCGGATATCCCAGAAAGGCAGACGATGAGCAGCATTGACGGCTCGGTCCCGACCCCGACGATCACCCTCAATGACGGAAATCACATCCCGCAGTTGGGCTTCGGGGTGTACCAGGTTCCGCCGGAGGACACCGCCTCGACGGTGCGGACGGCGTTGGAAATCGGTTATCGCCATATCGACACCGCGCAGATGTACGGCAACGAGAAGGGTGTCGGTCAGGGCATCCGCGACGCCGGCCTGGACCGCGGTGCGGTGTTCGTCACCAGCAAGCTCAACAACGGCTTCCACCGCCCCGACGACGCCCGCAGGGCATTCGACGCGACACTGCGCGAACTCGACAGCGATTACGTCGACCTCTTCCTCATCCATTGGCCGCTGCCCACCCTCTACGACGGCGACTTCGTCTCCACCTGGCAGACGTGCGAGGAGTTCAAGGCCGACGGCCGGGCCCGAAGTATCGGGGTGTCGAATTTCGCCATCCATCACCTCCAGGAGTTGGCGCGGGCGACTCAGACCACACCGGCGGTGAACCAGATCGAGGTGCACCCCTATTTCACCAACGATGCGGTGCGGGCCTACGGCACCGAGCATGACATTGTCACCCAAGCCTGGTCGCCGATCGCCCGTGGTGCGGTGCTCGGCGACCCCGTGGTGATTCGGATCGCCAAGTCACTCGGAGTTAGCCCCGCACAGGTGGTGCTGCGCTGGCACATCCAGCGCGGCGACATTGTGTTCCCCAAATCAGTTAGCCCGCAACGTATCCGGGAGAACTTCGAGATCTTCGACTTCGACCTCAACGGCGAGGAGGTCGAGTCGCTGACCGCATTGGATCGCGGCGAACCGGGTCGGCGCGGGCCGAACCCGGATACGTTCGCCTATGTGCCGGCCTGAGCGTGGTCCGCACGCCAGCGCCGCACCGTGGCGATGGCGGTCTTCAGCCCGCGCCGGTGTCCGCTGACCGGATCGGTGACCGCAAACCCGGGACCGAGACGGGAGAACATCCGCTCGCTTCGAGTCTCCGGGGCGTCGTCGACGGTGTCGCGCAGGAAGCGGTCCGGCAGCGACAATTTGGCGATGGTTCGCCAGGTCTTGGCGTACTGCACCAGCATCGGCCCACTGGTGTAGGGCAGGTCGTACTTCTCACAGAGAGCGCGCACCCGGACCGCGATCTCGGCCAGCCGATGGCTGGGCAGGTCCGGGTAGAGGTGGTGCTCGATCTGGTAGGACAGGTTGCCGGTCATGAACGCCAGCGCAGGACCGGCGTCGATATTGGCACTACCGAGCATCTGGCGCAGGTACCACTGACCCCTGCTCTCGTCGTCCATATCCGATAGGGCGAACTTCTCCGCGCCGTCCGGGAAGTGACCGCAGAAGATCACCGCGTTGGCCCAGATGTTTCGGATGATGTTAGCCACGATGTTGGCCTTGACCGTGGAGGCGAAACCGGCCCGCGGCGATAGCGCCGTCAGCGCCGGATATGCCGCGTAGTCCTTGACCACCTGGTGCGCCGCTTTGGCACCGAATTCCCGCAACCGGGTGAACATGGCCGACCGTGCCTCTGAACCGTCACGAATCTTGCGCAGTTCCAGGTGCTGTAGACCAATGCCCCACTCGAAGCCAACCGCAAGCATGGTGTTGAAGAAAAGGTTCAAGACGTTGTACGGCTTCCACGGCTCGTCGCGGGTGACGCGAATGATCCCGTAGCCGACGTCGTCATCCATCCCGAGGATGTTGGTGTACTTGTGGTGGGAGAAATTGTGCGTGACCCGCCAGTGCTTGGCCGCCCCGGTCATATCCCATTCCCAGGTGGAGGAATGGATCTCCGGATCGTTCATCCAATCCCATTGGCCGTGGATGACGTTGTGGCTGATCTCCATATTCTCGATGATCTTGGCCAGCGCGAGCGTGGCAGTGCCGGCCACCCACGCGCTGCGCTTGGACCCGAACGCGAGCAGCAGCCGGCCGGCCACCTCGAGGCCGCGCTGGGCGGCAATGGTCCGATGGATGTAACGCGCATCGCGATCCCCGAGCGAGTCCTCGATGTCCCGACGGATGGCGTCGAGTTCGTCTGCGAGAGTGTCGATATCGGCATCCGACAGGTGGGTGAAGGCCTCAATATCGGTTATCGCCATCGCGGGGCACCCCTCATCACGTATCTAGGCATCGAGTACGCAATCACCCGATGCCGCCGAGATGCAGGTTTGCACCCGGCTTCCCGGCTCGTGTTCGGCACCGGTTCGCATATCGCGAACCCGCCCCTGGGCCAACCCCACCACGCAGGTGTGACAGATGCCCATACGGCAGCCGAACGGCATGAGAATTCCGGCCTGTTCGCCGGCTTCCAGCAGCGAGGTAGCCCCGTCAGCGCCCAGTGTCTTACCACTGCGGGCGAAGGTGACGGCACCACCCTGTCCCCGGTCCACCGTCCGTGCGGCGGTGAACCGCTCGGAGTGCAGCAGGTCGGCGATACCATTTGCGGCCCAGAGCTTTTCGGCGCTGTCGAGCATGGCAGCCGGTCCGCAGATCCAGGTCTGCCGATCGCGCCAGTCCGGCACCTCATCGTCGATCCGGTTCATCTCGAGCCGGCCCTGGACCCGGGTGGCACGCACGAGCAGCCGGTACCCCGGATGGCTTCGTTCCAACTCTACGAGTTCGGCGGCGAACAACGCATCGTCCTGTGTGGGAGCCGAATGCAGATGAACGATGTTGGAGCCTATCCCCGAGTCGCTGCGCTCCTGCCCGCCGGAAATTTTCCCCGAGTCGCTGCGCTCCTGCCCGCCGGAAATTTTCCCCGAGTCGCTGCGCTCCTGCCCGCCGGAAACACCAATCTGGTTGCGCCGCTGCATGGTTCGCAACATCGACATCACCGGGGTGATACCCGAACCGGCAGTGAGGAACAGCACCGACGCAGGCGGCGGGTCCGGCATGGTGAAGTCACCCCGGGGCGCGGCCAGTCGAACCACGGTCCCGGGCCGGACGCCGCCCACCAGATGCGTGGACAGGAAGCCTTCCGGCATGGCCTTGACCGTGATGGTGATGGTGCGGATACCGGTGGATCGCGGGACCGACGTCAGCGAATAGGACCGCCACCGCCAACGGCCCTCGACGAGCACTCCGATCCCGATGTACTGCCCGGGTTGGTAGTCGAAGCTGAACCCCCACCCCGGCTTGATGACCAGCGTGGCCGAGTCGCGCGCCTCCCGGCGGACCTCGACGATCCGGCCGCGCAACTCGCGCGCCGACCACAGCGGGTTGATCAGCTTGAGGTAGTCGTCAGGCAGCAGGGGTGTAGTGACCCGGCCGACCATGGACCGCATCGCGGCGCCGATCGTGACCTGGGAACTCACGCAACCTACGGTACCGTAACCTCCGGCGCTGCAGGCTGGTACTTCAGAGCAGATCGAGTAGAAATGGCAACTCCTGGGTGGCATACCAGGCCAGGTCGTGATCTTGGGCATCGCCCACGGTGAGTTCGGCGTCCTCATCGCCCAGGTCGGCGGAGTCGATCACCTCGATCGCGGCCGCCACGGCCGGCTCGGCATCGGCGTTGTCGACATAAGCCGCAGCCACCTGATCGATACTGACCCGGCCGCGTAGGCGTACCACCGCTGTGTCGAGATCGGGCCGCGATTCGGCGTCGGCATCGGCAATCAGCACGGCGCGGCGCAACGGCAGGTCGCCGACGCCGGGCTCCGCCGCTAGCAGCCGAATCGAGGCCAGCGCCGCCTCGGCGATCGCCACCTCGGCGAGTTCATCGTCATCGCCCTCGGCATAAGCCTCGCGTAACGCCGGGGTCACCGCGAAAGCCGTTCCGCTGAGGGGTTGCATGTCACCGTCGTCGACCAAGGCCTGCAACATGGATAACGTCGCCGGGATATACACCCTCATCGGCATCGACCGGCTTTGTTATGCAAGGCTATTCACGATCGCCCAGCAGGGTCGCGGCGTAATCGTCGACGTACGTTGCCAATTCGCGCGAGGGTCGCCGATAGTTGCCGGTGACCGGTGCCTTCGGTAGGTCGACGATCTCCGGTTCAACCTCCTCGTAGTCAATACTCGACAACAGGTGCGACATCATATTCAGCCGGGCATTCTTCTTGATGTGTGATTCCACCACGAACCACGGACTCACCGGGATGTCGGTGTGCACCATCATGTCGTCCTTGGCGCGCGAGTATTCCTCCCAGCGATAGATCGACTCCATATCCATCGGGCTGAGCTTCCAGCGGCGCATCGGGTCATTAATACGCGACCTGAACCGGCGCAGCTGTTCCTCCTCGGAGACCGAAAACCAGTACTTGCGCAGCAGGATCCCGTCGTCGATGAGCATCTGTTCGAAGATCGGGCACTGCCGCAGGAACAGGGCCTGCTCGTGCGGTGTGGCAAACCCCATCACCCGTTCCACCCCTGCCCGGTTGTACCAGGAGCGGTCGAACAGGACGATCTCGCCCTTGGTCGGCAGATGCTCGATATAGCGCTGGAAGTACCACTGCCCGCGTTCACGTTCACTGGGTGCCGGCAGGGCGGCGATCCGCACCGATCGGGGGCTCAGGTACTCGGTGATCCGCTTGATCGTGCCGCCTTTACCGGCGGCGTCGCGACCCTCGAAGACGACGACGATCCGCGCCCCGGTTATTCGCGTCCACTCCTGAAGTTTGACGAACTCAGTCTGCAACCGAAACAACTCCGCCTCGTAGACGTCATTGGGAACCTTCGGCGTCGCTTTCGCGACCGCCTCAGGCTCGTTGTTGCTCACTTCCGAATCCTACGTCCGCCGGCCCCGCGTCCGCCGAGAGCATTACAGCCGTGCCGCCTCGATGAGTTCCGCCAGCGACTCGGCCAGCAGTTCGGGAAACACCTCGACATCGCTCATCGCTTCCCGGTCGGCATTGATTCCGAAATACACCTTGCCGCAATAGGACGTCACGCCGATCGCCAGCACCTGATTGTGCAGCAGCGGAACAACCGCATAGGTCTCCAGCAGCGTGGCCCCGGCGATGTACATCTGCGACTGCGGCCCTGGCACATTGGTGACCAACAAATTGAACTGCCGTGGCGGGAACTGGGTGGCTTCCCGGGTGCCCATGGCGTGCAAGGTCGGCGGTGGGAAACCGGACAGGGTGACGATGGTGCGTGCGTCCACCAGGCTCGCCGCCGCAGCATGTGATTCGGTTGCGTGCGAGACCTGAGACAGTCGCACCACCGCGTTGCCCTCCCCCACCGGCAGGTCGATCAGAAACGGAGTCACCTCGCTGATGGCCTGACCCGGGCCCGAGGACTCCGATTCGGTAGCCGGATAGACCGACATCGGCGCCATCGCGCGCACCATCTGGCCCGCTGGCACGGGCTCTGCCCGGGACAGCAGCCAATTACGCAGCGCGCCGGTAATAACAGTCAGCACAAGGTCATTGACGTCGCAGTCATACCTGGCGCGAACCAGACGAAAATCCGATAACTCCGCGCAGGCAACCGTGAACCGACGGTGGCGCGAGACCGTGGTGTTGAGCGGACTGCTCGGCGCACGTCCCCGCAACATGGTGCGCACGACATCGGCGCCCTGGCGGCCCAACTGCGCCAGCTCACCGCTGTTGGTGGCGACATCGGCAATGGTCGAGCGCAGTGCGCGCAACTCCTGACCGGGCCTGGCCAGCCAGTCGCCGACCGCATCGCGCAGCAGTTCGCCAGCCGACGGCTCACGCGCGGGCAACCAGATGTCCTCACCCACCCGGGCCGGACGACGGCTCCGGTCGGCGATGACGTGACCGATCTCCACCGCCGTCATCCCGTTGACCAACGCCTGATGGCTCTTGATGAACAGTGCAAGCCGATTGTCCACCAGACCCTCGATCAGATACATCTCCCACAGCGGCCGGGTCCGGTCCAGTGGTCGACCGGCCAACCGCGAGATGAGATCGTGCAGCTGGGCATCGCTGCCCGGGGAAGGCAGGGCCGAACGGCGCACGTGATAGGTGATGTCGAAGTCGGGATCGTCGACCCATACCGGACGCGCGAGACCCAGGGTCACCTCCCGGACCTTCTGGCGGTACCGCGGAATTTGCGGCAACCGGCGCTCGACGGTCTCCAGCAGCGTGTCGTAGCTCAGACCGCCCTTAGGCCGCCGCAGGATCGACAGCGAACCCACGTAAATCGGCGTCGCGGTGTTCTCCTGGTGAAAGAACGCCGAATCCGATGTCGACAACCGGGTCACCAGGCAACGGTAACCGTGAATACCCGAAGACGCCGCAATCTGTCACCATCAATCCAGACTCACTATCAATCGCAGGGCCACCATCAATCACGGGTCCGCACTCTCCAGCGACCGGCCCGATCCGTCCGATCACTGGAGAGTGTCCGTTGTCCGCCAACGTTTTACAGACCGCTGTCCGAACCGCTGGATCAGCCCGCTCCGTCTCCCCCGTCGTCGATTACGAGCCGCCGGCTTTCGGCGGCCCGCCGGCACTGCCTCCGGCTACCGCCCGCCGGCGCCACCCCACCCCGCGACCGCAGCCGTTACCGGCCCCCGGACCCGACGGCCAGGCACGAGCCGCGGCAATGTTCGCCGAGGCGGCGCTTCGGCGGGTACTGGAGGTCCTCGACCGGCGGCGACCGCTGGCCCAGTTGCGGCCGCTCCTGGCAGCGCCTCTGGTGGACTCCCTGCTGTCAGCATCCGGCGGCTCGGAACCGGAACAGGCCGCACAGCTCCGGCGCGTGCGGGCACAGATGACCCGCGCCGACGGCACCGCCGCCGAGGCCGCAGCGTGCTACACCCGCGGCCGACGCGCCTACGCGATTGCCTGCCGAATCGAACAGATCATGACACCGACCGGCCCGCGCTGGCAGGTGGTCGCCCTGCACCTGGGTTGATGCACCAACAGCTGGACTGATCTAACCGCGGAATTGATCTAACCCCGGCGAAGCAGCTTGCGTTCCTTGGATTCCTGGCGCTTGGCCTGACGGCGATCCTTGCGACTGACCGCGCCGGGTGCCGCCGCGTCATGCTGCTGGATCTCGGCGTCACCGTCCTCGGACGGGCCGACGTAGGTCAACTGCCGGGCCGCCTCGTCGGCAAGGCCCTTGGCACGCAACCCTTCCGGCACGGCCTGCACCGCCACCGTGGGAGCCTGCGGGCCGGCCTCGACCTGGACGTTGAACAAGAAACCGACCGACTCCTCCTTGAGTCCGTCGAGCATGCCGATGAACATGTCATAACCCTCACGCTGGTACTCCACCAGCGGGTCGCGCTGGGCCATCGCACGCAGACCGATGCCCTCCTTGAGGTAGTCCATCTCGTAGAGGTGCTCGCGCCATTTGCGGTCCAGCACATTGAGCAGCACATTGCGCTCAAGTTGCCGCATGGCATCCGGGCCGGCAATCGCTTCGATCTCGGATTCTCTTGTGGCGTAGGCCTTTTCGGCGTCGGTGATGAGCAGGTCGAGTAGTTCTTCTCGGGTCAGCTCGCCGGCTTCGCCGACCGCTTCGGAGTCGATCAGCTCGTGATGGTCGATACCCACCGGGTAGAGCGTCCGCAGGGCCCCCCACAGCGCTTCGAGGTCCCAGTCCTCGACATAACCCTCGGCGGTGGCGCCGTTGACATAGGCGGTGACGACGTCGACCAGCATGTCGTGGGACTGCTGGGCCAGATCCTCACCTTCGAGGATCCGACGGCGCTCCTCATAGATGACCTTGCGCTGCTGATTCATTACCTCGTCGTACTTGAGCACGTTCTTGCGGATCTCGAAGTTCTGCTGCTCGACCTGGGTCTGGGCGCTCTTGATCGCCCGGGTGACCATCTTGGCCTCGATCGGCACGTCGTCGGGCAGGTTCAGACGCGTCAGCAGGGTTTCCAGGGTGGCGCCGTTGAACCGCTTCATGAGTTCGTCGCCGAGCGATAGATAGAACCGGGACTCACCCGGGTCGCCCTGCCGGCCGGAACGCCCGCGCAACTGGTTGTCGATACGGCGGGACTCGTGACGCTCGGTACCCAGCACGTACAGCCCGCCGGCGGCGACGACGTCCTCGGCCTCCGCGGTTGCCTCGGCCTTGACCGTGGGCAGTTCCTCGTTCCAGGCGGTCTCGTACTCCTCCGGTGTTTCGACCGGATCCAAGCCGCGATCGCGCAGGCGCAGGTCGAGCAGGAAGTCGACGTTGCCGCCGAGCACCACGTCGGTGCCGCGGCCGGCCATATTGGTGGCCACCGTGACCGCACCGCTGCGGCCCGCCTCGGCCACGATGGCGGCCTCCTGCTCGTGGAACTTGGCGTTGAGCACATTGTGCGGTACGCCACGCTTGGCCAACTGTCGCGACAGGTACTCCGAGCGCTCGACGCTGGTGGTGCCGATGAGCACCGGTTGGCCGGCCTCATGACGCTCGGAGATGTCGTCAACGACCGCGATGTACTTGGCTTCCTCGGTCTTGTAGATCAGATCGGTCTGATCCCTGCGGACCATCGACCGGTTCGTCGGGATCTGAATCACGCCAAGTTTGTAGATCTCATGCAACTCGGCCGCCTCGGTCTCGGCGGTACCGGTCATACCGGCCAGCTTGTCGTAGAGCCGGAAGTAGTTCTGCAGAGTGATCGTGGCCAGCGTCTGGTTCTCGGCCTTGATCTCCACCTTCTCCTTGGCCTCGATGGCCTGATGCATACCCTCGTTGTAGCGGCGGCCCACCAGGACGCGGCCGGTGAACTCGTCGACGATGATGACCTCGCCGTCGCGCACGATGTAGTCCTTATCGCGCGAGAACAGCTCCTTGGCCTTGAGACAGTTGTTGAGGTAGCTCACCAGAGGTGAATTGGCTGCCGCATAGAGGTTGTCGATACCAAGCTGATCCTCGACGAACTCCACACCCAGCTCGTGAACGCCGACGGTGCGCTTGCGGATGTCGACCTCGTAGTGGACGTCCTTCTCCATCATCGGCGCCAGGCGGGCGAATTCGGTGTACCAGTGCGAGGCACCGTCGGCCGGTCCGGAGATGATCAACGGGGTGCGCGCCTCGTCGATGAGGATGGAGTCGACCTCGTCGACGATCGCGTAGTTGTGGCCGCGCTGAACGAGATCTTCCAGCGAGTGCGCCATATTGTCGCGCAGGTAGTCAAAGCCGAACTCGTTGTTGGTGCCATAGGTGATGTCGGCCGCATAGGCCGCGCGGCGTTCGTCGGAGGTGAGGCCGGACAGGATCACCCCGACCTCGAGGCCGAGGAAGCGGTGCACCCGGCCCATCCACTCGCTATCGCGTTTGGCCAGGTAGTCGTTGACCGTCACCACGTGCACCCCATTGCCGCCCAGGGCGTTGAGGTAGGCGGGCAGCACGCAGGTCAGGGTCTTGCCCTCGCCGGTCTTCATCTCGGCGACGTTGCCGAAGTGCAGTGCGGCCCCACCCATGACCTGAACGTCGAAGTGGCGCTGGGAGAGCACCCGCCAGGCCGCCTCGCGGGCCACCGCGAACGCCTCGGGTAACACGTCGTCGAGTTTCGCGCCGTCGGCAACGCGAGCACGGAACTCGTCGGTCTTGGCCCGCAGTTCGGCGTCAGTGAGCTTCTCTACGTCGTCGGACAGGGTGTTGACGTAGTCAGCCACCCCCCGCAGGCGCTTGACCATGCGACCTTCACCGAGGCGTAGCAACTTCGACAGCACATTTTCCCCTGAGAGATAGGAGGCATCCCCTGTGGATAGGGGGCTTTAGCGTCTTCCATCTTAGGTGACGCGCCGTTACGGCCTTCTCAGGCCAGTCGGATCAATCCGTAGTCGTAGGCGTGCCGCCGGTAGACCACCGTGGGACGGTCGGTCTCCTTATCGTGGAAGAGGAAAAAGTCGTGCCCGACCAGTTCCATCTCGTAGAGCGCATCGTCGACCGCCATCGGCTCGGCTGGGTGCTCCTTGACCCGCACGATCCGGCCCGGTTCATGGTCCTCGGCGACGATCTGCTCCACGGCCGGCCCGGCGGGGTTCGGCGTGAAAGCCTCGGCGAGTTCGACCGGCAACATCGCGACGGCGCCCTGACGAACCGAGACCGGGGTCTTGTCCCCGTAATGCACCTTGCGACGGTCCTTACCGCGACGCAGTCGGCCCTCGAGTTTGTGGACGGCAGCCTCGAAGGCACCGTAGAAGCTGTCCGCGCAGCCCTCACCGCGCACCACCGGTCCATCACCGTAGGCCGTGATCTCGACGTGCTGGCAGTTCTTGCGCTGTCGACGGTTGCGCTCATGGTCAAGTTCGACATCGAAGCGGCGGATCGTGTTGTCGATCCGTTCGGCACGAACGAGTTTCTGGCCCACATAAACGCGGTAGTGGTCGGGAACCTCGACGTTGCGGCCGGTCACCTGGACGTGGGCGTTGGCAGTGGGTTCGACCTTGTCGTCGTCGACGGAGAGCTGAACGGAGTTCACGGATTGTGTTGACATACTTGGCAACTCGATTCTGTTACGGGTTCGCACGCACGGTGCGCACGCGGCCTGTCATGGATAGCTGCGCCGCACACGGTTGGCGAAAATCGCACCCGACGGCGCCAGAGGTCTTGAAATCACCTCCTGCACGGTCGGTGTAACGGTTATCCGCGACGGTAGTCGCAGTCGGTGGGCACTGCCACCCTTTACCGCGACGTGTTTGACAACGGCGCGGTCACACTTGCGCCAACGTCAGCACCGCGGCCACCCGGGCCCCGGCGGCGACCAGCACCCGCACCGCCTCGGCGGCGGTGGCCCCGGTGGTGACGATGTCGTCGACCACCAGCACCTCGCCCGACGGCACGGCCGACAGCCGCACCCGGCCTGCGATATTGCGTTGCCTCGCCGCGCTGCTCAGGCCCACCGAGTCGCGGACACCCCCGGCGGTGCGCAGCACGGGGGCGACTGTGACCGCCGGACCAGCGGCGGCCATCGCGATGCGGGTGACCGGGTCGCCTCCGCGGCGGCGGGCGGCCGATCGGCGGGTCGGGGCGGGCACCACCGACAGCGGCGCGGCGACGACACCCCAGCTCAGCAGGCGGTGGATGCCCATGGCCAGTGCCGCCGACAGCGGCGCGGCCAGGTCGCGGCGGCCGTGTTCCTTCAGTGCGACGACCGCGTTGCGCCGCGCACCGGCGTAGCGGCCGAGGGCGAAAACCGGGACACCGGGATCGATTCGAGTGGAGACGACGTGCGGTTCGTCGCAGCGCACGGCCAGGGCCGCCGAGCACACCGTGCACCACCGGGTCGACGGCGCCCCGCAGCCGCCACATTCCAGCGGCAGGAGGAGATCAAGCATGGCGTGGTTGAGCATTCTGGGAGTCTGCAGCCGGGGTGTGACAGGTCTAACCCGGCAGCACCGGCACCGCGCCGGGAACCATGAAGGCGCGCAGTTCCGACCAGGTCTGGCCGTTGGTGGCACTTGTGCTGAGCAGTTGGAGAACGCCGCGGGCGTCGGCGACGTACACCGCCGAGGGATTGGCCGCCACCGTGGCCACCGGCATCACCAGGTTGGCGCTCGGGCCGTCGGAGTTCACCCCGTCGAGGTTGACGTAGGACACCGGGTGAGCGGGATCACGGCGGGTGACCACGAGATCGTCGCCGGTACGCCAGGACAGCGCGAGGACCGAATTACCGAGGCCGAATCCGATCCGGCGGGGATAGGTCAGCGCGACCTCCCCGCCCGGCGTCTGCTGGACACCGGCCAGTACCACCTCACCGTCGATCACCATCGCCACCCGGGTGCCGTCCCGGGAGAGCTGCAGTTCGGCGATCGAACCGGGGAACCGGGAGGTGACCGCGGCCGAATCGACCGGGATGCGGGCCGGCTCATCGGCGGCCTCGCCCCGGACCACCCGCACCACACTGTTTCCGTCGACGGCCACCCAGACCGCGTCATCGAGTGCCCACGACGGCCTCGTCAGGGTCCGGCCGTCGGTGGCCCGCACCGCTTGGCCGCCGTTGGGTCCGATCCACAGCGATTCCCCGGCGTCCGGCGCGGCAACGACAGCGGCCACGTCACGTCCGTTCCGGGAGAAGGCGGCCGCGCGCTGATCGCCCATCGCACCGAAGGAACCCTGCACCTTCGCCGAACCCTGCCCGTCGAGGGCCACCAGTGAACCGTCGATCAATGCGTGGACGCCGGCTGTCGCGCCGTCTGCGGCGCCGGGATCGGTAGCGGCGACGTCGGTGGTCTTCCAGCCATCCACAAATCGGTCGTCGAGCGCGGCACCGTCGACGTTGATCAGGTAGGGGCCGGTGATATCGGCGCGGGCAAGAGTCCAAATCAGTTGCGCCGCAAGCAGTAACCGGCTGCTCGGATCGGTAATAGTGAGATTTTCCAGGTCCACGCGCGCACCGCCGTACCCGCGACCCACACCACTTTTGCCGCCGTCGGCACGGGTGACCGGACCACGTAGTTTCAATGGCGGACCCAACAGGTTGCGCACCGCGTCGGCCATCTCTGGGCGCGGTCCCGCGATCAATTTGGTGACCAGTTCGGTGGCTAACAGATCCGGATCGGACACAGCCAGGTAGCGGGGATCGGGCGCGACGGTGGTGCCGGTGGGATCGATGAAGTAGAGGGTGCTGCGTTTGTAGGCCGACTGGAACTGCTGCCAGTCCAGGAACACTCCATTGGGCAGGCGGTTGATCCGCCAACCGTTGGGTGTGCGCACCAATTCGATGGGCCCGGGGTCGGGCAGTTGACCCTCACCGGTCTCGAAGACGCCGATGTCTGACAGTGATCCGAGGATATCGGCGGCCATGGTGACCGAAACCGTGTCCAGAGAACGGGTTTCGGTGAACACCACCTTATCGATGAGCAGCGCACTGCCCTGGTCGTCCCAATCCTTGGACGCCGACTCGGTGAGGAACTGCCGCGCCGCCAGATGGCGGTTGGCAGGATCGGCAGTGGCTTTGATGAACTCCCGGAGGGTCTGGTCGGGATCCATGCTGGAGTTCGGCTCCGGCAGTTTCTTGGGCGCCGGCCGCTCCACGGTCCCGATCGCCTGTGGCGCAGAGGAATCCGGTACGCCCGCACACCCAGGCAGCAGCGCAATCACGCCGACAAGAAGTGCGGTCAGCGGCCGACTCCTCACACCAGTTCCCCGGCAGCTTCCCGCTGGCGTTCTGCCGTAACGGGTTTCATGGGTAGCGGACTGGTGGTGACCTTGTGCCCGCGAATCAACGGCAGGGTCATGCGAAAGCACGCTCCCTTGGCCGGCTCGCCCCAGGCCTCCAGCCGACCCTGATGCAGCCGGGCGTCCTCGATGCTGATCGCCAGGCCCAGCCCGGTGCCACCGGAACGTCGCACCCGGGAGGGATCCGAGCGCCAGAACCGGCTGAACACCAACTTCTCCTCACCCGGCCGCAGGCCCACCCCGTGGTCGCGGACGGTGACCGCCACGGTGTCCTCATCGGCGGCCATCTTGATCTGCACCGGTTTGTGTTCGGCGTGATCGATGGCGTTGGCGATGAGGTTTCGCAGGATGCGTTCGACGCGACGCGGATCCACCTCGGCGATGATCGCGTCGTCGGGCATGTCGACGACTAGTTCGATACCGCCGTCGGCGGCCAGGTGCCCGACATTTCCCAGCGCCCGGTTGACCGTGGTGCGCAGATCGACCGCCTCGACGGACAGTTCGGCCACGCCGGCGTCGTGACGGGAGATCTCCAGCAGATCGTTGAGCAGAGTCTCGAACCGGTCCAACTCGCTGACCAACAGTTCCGTCGAACGGCGCAGCGCGGGATCGAGATCATCGCTGTTCTCATAGATCAGGTCGGCGGCCATCCGCACCGTGGTCAGCGGGGTCCGCAATTCATGGCTGACATCGGAAGTGAACCGCCGCTGCAGGTTTCCGAACTCCTCCAGAGTGTTGATCTGACGCTGCAGGCTCTCGGCCATATCGTTGAACGACACGGCCAGCCGGGCCATATCGTCTTCACCGCGTACCGGCATCCGCTCAGACAGGTGGCCTTCGGCGAACCGTTCGGCGATCCGGGACGCCGAACGCACCGGCAACACCACCTGGCGCGACACCAGCAGCGCGATACCGGCCAGCAGCAGCAACAGCACCAGTCCGCCGGTGGCCATGGTTCCGCGTACCAGTGTGATGGTGCTCTGCTCGCCGGTGAGCGGGAAGATCAGATACAGCTCCAGGTTCGTGATGCGCGACGGCGCGGGTGTGCCGATCAGCAGGGCCAGCCCGGAGTACCCCTCGGTGCGTACGGCCGCATACTGGTAGCTGACCTGCCCGGCCTTGACAAACTCACGCAGCGAGCGCGGAATCTGGTCGACCGGGCCGGCCGAAGTGGCCTCCCGTGGCCCGTCGCCCGGGACGACCAGAACTGCGTCGAACGTACCCGCCAGGCCGGTTCCCGATGTCTGGCCGGTTTTGGAGATCAATGTTGTTCTCGCCAGTTGCAGGCTGCTGTCCAGAGACCGGGCCTCTTCACCGCTGACGATCCCACTGACGGTACCGCGGGCGCGGTCGACCTCCTCGGTGGCAGCGCGGACCTTGACGTCGAGCACCCGGTTGGTGATCTGGCTGGTCAGTACGAAGCCGAGAATCAGGATGACCACTGCCGACAGTCCGAGGGTCAGAACCACTACCCGCAACTGCAGCGATCGGCGCCAGATCATCGCCAGCGAGCGGCTCAGCGCACTGGTGCCCCGCACGACGGGACCCGAACGCCCCCGCGGACCGCGAAAGCGCCGCTTCGAGGCCGGGGTCACTGCCGCGGCTCCTCCGCTGCGGCGTGGCCCGGCCGCGTCACGGCGGTCCGGCCTTGTAACCCACTCCTCGAACGGTCAGAACCACCTGAGGATTCTCCGGGTCCCTTTCGACCTTGGCGCGCAACCGCTGGACATGCACGTTAACCAGTCGGGTGTCGGCGGGGTGCCGGTAGCCCCAGACCTGTTCGAGCAGCACCTCTCGAGTAAACACCTGCCGCGGTTTGCGCGCCAAGGCCACCAGAAGGTCGAACTCCAACGGAGTCAGTGAAACCTGTTCACCCTCGCGGGTCACCTTGTGGGCGGGCACATCGATCTCAATATCGGCGATGGACAGCATCTCGGCGGGCTCGTCATCGTTGCGCCGCAACCGCGCGCGAACCCGGGCCACCAGTTCCTTGGGCTTGAACGGCTTCATGATGTAGTCATCGGCACCGGACTCCAGGCCCAGCACCACGTCGACGGTGTCGGTCTTGGCCGTCAACATCACGATCGGCACGCCGGAGTCCGATCGCAGCACCCGGCAGACGTCGATGCCGTTCATACCGGGCAGCATGAGATCCAGCAGCACCAGGTCGGGTCGCAGTTCACGCACCGCGGTCAGGGCCTGGGAGCCGTCGGCGACCACCGCGGTCTCGAATCCCTCGTTGCGCAGAACGATGGTGAGCATCTCAGCCAGCGAGGGGTCGTCGTCAACGACCAGAATCCGTTGCCTCATGGGGACCATCGTGTCACCGAATCGCGATTATCCCCATCTCCCACGCCGCTAGACCAGCAGCGAGGCGGCCAGCCGGTTCGGGTCGACGTCCGCTCCGGCCACCGACCACGGGCCGTGCCAGTTTGCCGCGGCCAGTCCGGTGTAGACCGCCCCGGTTCGCTGCTGCAGGCGCCCGTCGCGTTCGTAGGCGTCGCGGGCCCGGTCGGCTTCGAGTCCTTCCCGGCGCTGTGCTCGCTGGGCGGCCAATTCGACCGGTACGTCGAGCAGAATCTGGCGATCCGGCGCCGGCAGCCCAAGCCGGGAGTACTCGAGTTCGCCTACCCACGAGACCATCTCACCGTCGGCGCCCTGGTGCAGGCGGGCGGCACTGTAGGCGGCGTTGGAGGCGACGTAGCGGTCCAGGATGACGACATCGTGGTCCCGGCAGAGCGTGGCGATCTGCTGCTTGGCTCCAGCCCGATCAAGGGCAAACAGTACGGCCATCGCGTAGACCGAGGTTTGCAGGTCCCCGTGACGGCCGTGCAGTGCCTCGCTGGCGAGGTCGGCGGTGATCGACTGACCGTAGCGCGGGAACGCCAGTGTGGTGACCGACCGTCCGGCGCCGCGCAAAGCCTGCGACAGGCCCTCGGTCAGCGTGCGCTTACCCGCCCCGTCGAGTCCCTCGATCACGATGAGCATCGCACCGCCGCCGCTAGTCGAATCCGATAAACGACGCCACCGCATCGTCGGGGGCGCGACGCGACTGCACATGGTTGGCCACGAAATCCTCGTCCGGATAGCCCATCGCCACGCAGGTCATGATGACCTGTTCGGCGGGAATGTTCGCGTTCTCGCGCACCACCGATGACTGCATAATGCCCTGGCCGTTGATCACGGTGCCGAGTCCTTTCGACCATGCCGCAAGCACCAGGCCGTAAGTGACTGCGCCACAATCGAAGTGGGCGATCGTATCGTTTGCCAATTCCTTGTCGACGGTGATCACGACTGAGACGGGTGCATCGAACTGCCGGAAACCACGCATCACCCAATCCTGGCGACGGGCCTTGTCATCACGCGCGATACCCATGGCCTCGAACAGTTGGACCGCGATCTCCACCTGGCGATCCCGATGCGCACCCTCGTACCCGTGATTGAGCGTGATCTCGCGGTCGACGGGCGAACCCGACACCATCTTCTCGGTGTTGCCGTGACGAACCCGCTCAAGAGGCTCGCCGGTGAGCACATGGAAATGCCACGGCTGGGTATTCATCGACGACGGCGCACGCTGGGCGATCCTGATGACGTCTTCGATCACCTCGCGTGGCACGGGCTGGGTGGAATACCCACGAATACTGCGCCGTTCGAAGACGATCGTCTCCAGGTCACTGCTGCCGCTGTGAAGCCGCACGGCTAGTACCGGTAGTGCTCCGGCTTGTACGGACCCTCGACATCGACACCGATGTACTCGGCCTGATCCTTGGTGAGCTTGGTCAGCGAACCGCCGAGTGCCTCGACGTGGATGCGAGCCACTTTTTCGTCGAGATGCTTGGGCAACCGATAGACCTCGTTGTCGTACTCATCGTTTTTGGTCCACAGTTCGATCTGAGCGATCACCTGGTTGGAGAAGCTGTTGCTCATCACGAAGGAGGGATGGCCGGTGGCGTTGCCGAGGTTGAGAAGCCGGCCCTCGCTCAGCAGGATGATCGAATGACCGTCCGGGAAGACGAACTCGTCGACCTGAGGCTTGATGTTGATGCGCCGGATTTTGGGATCGCGCTCAAGTGCGGACACGTCGATCTCGTTGTCGAAGTGGCCGATGTTACCCAGGATCGCCTTGTCCTTCATCGACCGCATGTGGTCGAGGGTGATGATGTCCTTGTTGCCGGTCGAGGTGATGACGATATCGGCATCGCCGATCGCCTCCTCGACGGTGCGCACATTGAAGCCCTCCATGAGCGCCTGCAGTGCGTTGATCGGGTCGATCTCGGTGACGGTCACCCGAGCACCCTGGCCTTTGAGCGACTCCGCGCAGCCCTTGCCGACGTCGCCGAATCCGCAGACGAGCACGGCCTTGCCACCGATGAGCACATCGGTGCCCCGGTTGATGCCGTCGATCAGGGAATGCCGGGTGCCATAGATATTGTCGAACTTGGTCTTGGTGACCGAGTCGTTGACGTTAATCGCCGGGAACGCCAACTCGCCGGCCGCGGCGAACTGGTAGAGCCGCAGCACGCCGGTGGTGGTCTCCTCGGTGACACCCTTGATCGAGGCGGCGATGTGGGTCCACTTCTGCGGCTCGGTCTCGAATCGTTCCCGCAGCCGGGCCAGGAACACCTTCCATTCGGTGGAGTCGTCATCCTCGGTGGGCGGTACCACACCGGCCTTCTCGTACTGCGAGCCGCGCAGCACCATCATGGTGGCGTCGCCGCCGTCGTCGAGGATCATGTTGGGGGCCTGGTTCGGCCAGGTGAGCATCTGCTCGGTGGCCCACCAGTACTCCTCGAGTGACTCGCCCTTCCAGGCGAACACCGGAACACCGAGCGGCTCCTCGGGCGTGCCGTTCGGTCCCACCACCGCGGCCGCGGCGGCATGGTCCTGGGTGGAGAAGATATTGCAGGAGGCCCAGCGAACCTCAGCGCCGAGGGAGACCAGGGTCTCGATGAGCACCGCAGTCTGCACCGTCATATGCAGCGAACCGGAGATCCGCGCACCTTTGAGCGGGAGCACGTCGGCGTACTCTCGGCGCAGCGCCATCAGGCCGGGCATCTCGTGTTCGGCGAGGCGGATCTCCTTGCGGCCGTATTCAGCCAGCGAGAGGTCGGCAACTTTGAAGTCGATTCCATTGCGGGAGTCGGCGGTGAGCGTCATGGTGCCTACGTTATCCCGGCCGTAATCACATCGGTTCAGCGGCCCCGTATCTCTCGGCGAACGGCGTCATCAACCGCGCCAGGTCGGCGGCCACGTCGTGATCGGCCTCCGGAGGCATGGATACATAGCTGATGGCCAGCCGGACAATCGCCCGCGCCAACACGCCGGCGTCGGCCTCTCCGGCGCCCACCCAGCTGCCCAGGAACGCCTCGGCCAGTCGGCGGCTGCAATGCGTGATGATCAGACCGCTGTCGACGGTGATGATCTGCAACAGATCAGGTTTGGCCGCCCCACTCAGCAGCGAGATCACCAATGGATCGGCGGCCGACTCGGCGAAGAATGATCGGAAACCAGACAGGAACGCCGCGTGGACGTCACCAATATTGCCCTCGATCGCGCCACCGACCGCGTCCACCAGCCGATCAGCCAGCCGCAACGCATACCCCTGAGCAAGACCCTGCCGGGAGCCGAATTCGTTGTAGATGCTCTGCCGACTGACACCCGCGGTATGAGCGATATCAGCCAGCGTGATGGCGGCCCAGTCCTTGGTGAGAAGTTCCGCCCTCATGGCGTCGAGCACACAATCGCGCAGCAGTTCGCGCGGTCGGGTCATAGGCCCTACCGCACCGGCGAGCGGTCGAGGTCCGGCTCCAGGTAGATGACGGTGGCGGCCGGAACGGCTACGCGCACGGCCGCCTCGGCGCGGTCGATGGCAGCGGCCACCGTCGTCAGTTCTGCACCGGGTGCCAGCGCGATCTTGGCTCCGACCAGCATCTCCTCGGGACCGAGGTACTGGGTGCGCAGGTGAATCACCCGTTCCACGTGCTCGGTCGCCACCAGTGCGGCCTCGATGGACTGCAACTCCTGGGCGGTGGCACTCTCACCGATCAGCAGGCTGTGCATTTCAATCATCAGAATGACGGCGATTACTCCGAGCAGTACGCCGATCATTGCGGTGCCGATGCCATCCCAGATCGGGTTCCCGGTCAGCACTGTGAGCCCGACGCCAAGCAGGGCGAGAAGCAGACCGAGCAGTGCGCCGGTGTCCTCCAAGAGCACGACCGGAAGTTCGGGATTGCGGGAATGCCGAATGAACTGCCACCAGGTGCCACTGCCCTTGAGTGGTCGGGACTCCACCACCGCGGTGCGAAAGCTGTAGGACTCCAGGCCGATTGCCACCACCAGTATCGCGACGGCGACCATCGGAGAGGTGAGTGGCGTGGGGTGGCTGATCTTGTGATAGCCCTCGTAAAGCGCGAAGGCAGCACCAAGGCTGAACAACACCAGCGCGACGACGAAAGAATAGAAGTACCGACTGCGGCCGTAGCCGAACTGGTGCAGCTCAGTCGCCTCTTTGCGCGACCGTCGCTGTCCGAAGAGCAGTAGCGCCTGATTGGAGGTATCGGCTACCGAGTGCACCGCCTCGGCCAGCATCGAGGAGCTCGCTGTGATGAGGAACCCGATGAACTTCGCAACAGCGATGCCGGCGTTGGCGACCAGTGCCGCCACAATCGCCCGAGTGCTCCCGGAACTGGACATCGCACACTCCTGTTGTTGTGGTCGGGTTGGCGTCAGAGACCGACGGTAGCGCGGAACAACCGGGCCGGTTCTGATGCCTCCAGTCGGATAGGTCCGTCATCGGCGGCCACCCAGGCCGCGGCCCCGCGGTCAATTCGCACCTCGTCGGACTTGGCGCGGACGACGACCGAACCACTCGTGCACACCAGGATCTGCGGGCCGTCGTGACGTGCCGGTGCATCCACCTCGTGACCGAGATCGTCGCCATCCAATGTCAGCACCGAAGCAGCGAACTCCGCCGCCGGGGTCTCGTAGGCCAACTCGATGCCGTCGCGACGGGTCATGACCCGGGCGTCGACGACCGGCGTGAAGTCCAGTACCCGCAACAGTTCGGGTACGTCGACGTGCTTGGGCGTCAGACCGCCGCGCAACACGTTGTCGGAGTTGGCCATCACCTCCATCGCCATCCCCTGCAGATAGCTGTGCAAGTTGCCGGCCGTCAGGTAGATGCCCTCACCGCATTTGAGACTGATCCGGTTGAGCAATAACGCTGCCAGCACGCCGGCGTCGCCGGGGTAGCGTTCGCCGAGTTCCAGCACCGCCCTGGCCTCGGAAGCGAATTCCTTTGCGCCGGAACGGATGTAGGACACCGCGCCTTCCAACACCACCGGAATGAGCGCGTCGAGATCGGGCTGGGGTGCGGTGATCCAGGTGGTGAACAGCGCGCGCAAACCGGACGCATCAGACTGATCGGCGAGCAGTCCGATGAACGGGTCCAGCTCGGGGACCTCAAGGGCACGCATCATCGCGACCGATCGGGCCGCAGGCCGAAAACCGGCGAGCGCCTCGAAATCGCCAAGTGCCACAAGCAATTCCGGCTTGTGGCTGCGGTCGCGGTAGTTGCGAACCGGTGAATTGAGCGGCACCCCGCGGCGGTCCTCGCGCAGGTAGCCCTCGACAGCCTGTTCGGCGCTCGGATGCGCCTGCAGCGACAGCGGTTCTTCGGCGGCCAGCACCTTGACCAGGAACGGCAGCGTGTCGCCGAAACGTTCGCGCACCGCGGCGCCCAGTTGTCCTTCGGGATCGGCGCCGATCGCGTCAAGCAAGGAAGTCTCGCCGCCCGGACCCTCCAGTTGAGCCGGGTCCGCGGGGTGGGCGCCCAACCACAACTCCGCCTCCGGATGTGCCGTCGGCGTGGGCCGGCCGCTGAATTCGGCGATGGCGTGCCGCGATCCCCAGGCGTAGGTACGGATCGCTCCGCGGATCAGCTGCACGGTCTCGCTATCCCCCTGCCAAACGCAAATACACGGCCGACATCTCCAGCCGCAGGGCCAGAGTAGCCAGTTGTTGTTCAGCGCGAGCACCAGACGGCGGGATCGATCCGGCGTCGCCGACGTCTTCGGCGCCCAGCAGGTCCAGATCGTCGATCCCGGCGACCCGGGCCGCCAGCACATGCCGCTCGGCGGCCAGCGTCAGCGCCAGTACCCGGATCCGGGTGGGCAGCGGTCCGTCGATTTCCTCATCGTGGAAGAGCGCTTCGGCCGGGTCGATGAATCCGGCCGAGCTGCCGAAGCCGGAACGCAGGGCCGCCATGGCATCAGCCAGACCTGCGGCCACGACCGGCCGCCCGGCCACTCGCAGCAGCACCGCTGAGCCGTGGCGCGCCAGAGCCAGGGTGGCCGGGCAGTCGCCGGCAAGAACCGCCTGTCGGCCCGACATCCGATCGGCCAGTGCCTTCGCCGGATTGGTGAACACCTCGCGGCCGGCGCTGTTCCGCAACGCCTCGGCGTCAAGTTCGTCGGCCAGCACTGCCAGATCAGTTCGCAACGCGGGATCGACCGCCGCAAGCGTGGCCAGACCTGCGGCGAGGTACCGGCTCAGACCGAACTCGTCGGGCACCGGTAGCCGCGGTGCGAGCACCGCGGCGCGCCCGGCGGTGGCATCCCGCAGCGGCCCCTCATAGGGCGCGGCCACCACAACGCGTGCTCCCCGTCGCACCGCGGTTGCCGCGGCGCTGACGAGCACCGGATCGCCCGGATCGTCACCGGCGACCACCAGCACGTCCAACGGGCCGATCCACGGCGGCGACTCGGCGGCGCAGACCAACGGCTCCCCCGCCGATCCGGACAGCGCGGCGGTCAGCATTGCACCGGCGGCTGCCGCGGCGCCCCGGCCGCCGACCCAGATCAGGGTGCGGGGGCGATCGCCGTTGGCCACCGGATCCAGCGCGCCTTCCTCGACCGCCGCCGCGGTCGCGCGGACCTGGGCACCGGCCAGTGCCGAGGCACGCAGCAGTCCCTCACGATCAGCCTGAAGCAGCCCGGCGGTGTCGTCGAGGTCGACGGTGGCCTGTGTCGCGCTCACGGCGTAGCCGCGATCTGCTCGGTGGCCTGTGTCGCGCTCACGGCGTAGCCGCGATCTGCTCGGTTGCCTGGCCGACGATACGATCGATCTCGTCGGGCGTCCGCGCCTCGACATTGAGCCGTAACAACGGCTCCGTGTTCGAGGTCCGGAGATTAAACCAGGCGCCATCACCCAGATCGACGGTGACACCATCCAGGTAATCGAGCGAAACAGTCTGCGCCTCAAAGGATTTTACGACGGCAGCCACACAAGCCGGGGCATCGTTGACCCGGAAGTTCATCTCACCCGATGCCGCGTAACGCTGGTACTGGGCCATCACTGAAGACAGGGACTGCGATTGCTCACCGAGGGCGGCCAGAACGTGCAGGCCGGCCAACATGCCGGAGTCCGCGCCCCAGAAGTCGCGGAAGTAGTAGTGCGCCGAGTGCTCGCCGCCGAAGATGGCGCCGGTTTGGGCCATCAACCCCTTGATATAGGAGTGGCCGACTCGCGAACGCACTGCGGTTCCGCCGCGTTGGGCGATCACTTCGGGAACCACCCGCGAGGTAATCAGGTTGTGAATCACCGTGGCGCCGGGTTCGCGGGTCAGTTCCCGGTCGGCGACCAGTGCGGTCACCGCCGACGGTGACACCGGTTTGCCATGCTCGTCGACGACGAAGCAGCGGTCGGCGTCGCCGTCGAACGCCAGACCGATATCGGCGCCGGTGGCGATGACGTGGTGCTGAAGATCCACCAGGTTCGCCGGTTCCAGCGGATTGGCCTCGTGATTGGGAAATGTTCCGTCGAGGTCGAAATACAGGGGCAGCAGGGTCAAGCCGGGGATTGCGCCGAGGACGGCGGGTGCGGTGTGGCCGGCCATACCGTTGCCTGCATCGACGGCCACCCGCAGCGGGCGCAGGCGGCTGACGTCGACCAGCGATCGGAGAAATGTCGAATAGTCGGCCAGCACATCCTGATCGTGGATATGTCCGCGCAAGCCGCCGTAGGCCGGGACGCCGACGATGATGTCGTCGCGGATTCCGGCCAAGCCGGAGTCCTCGCCGACCGGTTTGGCTTGCGCCCGGCACAGTTTGATGCCGTTGTAGGCGGCCGGGTTATGACTTGCGGTGAACATCGCGCCAGGACAGTTCAGGAGACCGGATGCGAAATACAACTGATCGGTGGAGGCCAGTCCGATCCGCACCACATCGAGGCCCTGGCCGGTCACGCCCTCGGCGAAGGCGGCGGCCAACGCCGGCGAACTGGCCCGCATATCGTGGCCGATCGCCACCCGCATGTCGTCATCGTCGCGGTGGCGTTCGTCACGCAACATGCGGGCGAATGCCGCACCGACGTCGGCTACGAAGCCCTCATCGAGTTCCACGCCGACCAGGCCACGGACGTCGTAGGC
>Ga0209829_10000931_pt1 | contig 24807 bp, 29 predicted proteins | sample C_140205_EF_Meta_FD_187311 | JGI IMG/M metagenome (GOLD analysis project Ga0209829, IMG submission 187311) | Freshwater microbial communities from Lake Croche, Canada to study carbon cycling - C_140205_EF_MetaG (SPAdes) (version 2) | ecosystem: Environmental > Aquatic > Freshwater > Lake... | reverse complement strand
GGACATGCAGTGTGTTGCAATTTTGGTTGCTGACATTGTTCACATGTTGCAAGGTGTGCTGGAGTTGTCTTCCACATGCTGCGACGAGAGCGAGTGCGTGCTCGCGACATTTTTCGCTTTGGTACTGGCATGGTTTTTACTCCTTTATGAATGCACTTTGTGCAGGTGAGAATTATCTACGAAAAGTTCGTAGTTGTAAAAACGGCTTAGCTTTTAAGCGGAAAATCCTTCAGGGCTGACCATCTCGGGTCATCTGGGGTGTGGGCGTGATCTACTGGCAGATTGATCCATTTCTCACCACATCCCGGGCATAGACCTGCACAATCTTCAGTACAGAGCGGATTAATATCCAAATTCAAAATAACTGCATCTCTGATAGCAAGTTCTAAATCAATCTCATCGCCAACCATAAAACTTAAATCATCTTCTTCTAAATCAATTTCCTCTTCTTTGCGAGATCTCTCTTTACTTTTTTTCTTTCCCCCACTTTTACTTGCGGCGCTCTCGTAGTAGTAAAGCTCAGTAAAGCTCTCATTAATTGGCCACTGGATCGGTTCAAGACACCTGGTGCACTCACCAGTGGCAGTTGCTACTACCTGCCCAGTTGCAAGCACGCCTTCATCGACAGATTGGATTCTAAGATCTAGCTCAATTACCTCACCAGGCTTTACTGAAAGTAAATCAACACCTACCGCTTCAGTAATCTTTAGATCTAACTCGTACTCACGCATCTCACCAGCGCGGTGTGGCAGATCATGGGTATTGAAGATAAATATTGAACGAGCCATGAACTACTTATTTAAAGTAGAGAGTGCGTGTTTTGTATCAGCTCCACCTAATTGATCTCGGCCTTTACTAATAACATCTAGAGTCTTATTTAGAATAACCTCTAAAGTTGCAAGTCTTGAGTCAATATATGCCTCAATCTCTTCTCGATCCTTCTTGCTATCAGCATTAGCATCAGCCAAAATACGAGTTGCCTCTTTACGGGCAGATGAAACAATTGTGGTTTGTTCTACCAGTCTTGCTACTTCATCCCGTGCTTGAGCAATAATTGCATCTGCTTGTTCATGCGCATCCTCTAAAATATCTTCTTTTTCACGTTGAATAGATATTGCCTTTGCTAGATCGTTTGGAAAAGAAACTTTTATTCGATCTAATAACTGCAGCATCTCACTTCGATTTATAACGCAGGAAGCCGAAAGTGGAACAGAACGAGCTTCCTCAACAGCAGCAATTGCTGATTCTAAACTCTCAACTACATCCATCGCTATTCCTTCCGATCAAGTCTAGATTTTAACTTATCAACGATCGCAGCGGGCATATATGCCGATACATCCCCACCATAACTTGCAATTTCTTTAACTAGAGAAGAAGACAAAAATGAATGTGATGGGGCGGTGGACATAAACAGTGTCTCAACCCCTTGTAGTTGAAGATTTACCTGGCTCATTTGAAGCTCATAATCAAAATCGCTGACTGCCCGCAATCCTTTAACAATTGTTGGAATTTTATTCGCTCTGCAGTAATCAACAAGTAAGCCAGACCAAGAATCTACCGTGACATTCTTATACCGAGTCGTTACCTCTTTAATCATTTCAATTCGCTCTTCGACGGTAAATAAAGAGCTCTTTGTTTGATTAACTAAAACAGCAATTACCACCTCATCAAATAATGTACAGGCCCTAGCGATAATATCTAGGTGCCCATTGGTGATTGGATCAAAAGATCCAGGACAAACAACACGTCTCATGGTTAAAACGCTAGCAACTAATTGCTAAGTTAGCCATTTTCTCTCACGCTGTGCGCTCAGTTAGCGCGCCATAGTGAATACTGCCGGCACCATATGAGCGAACCTTCACCTCAGTAAATCCATCAGGCCAGATAAATGATTTAACTTTTCCATCTCGCTCAATTGCAACTACTCCATGTTTATTTAACAAATTTAAAGTAAGTATTTTTTTCAGTATTTTCTCAATTTCCGAATTTGCTACTTCATATGGTGGATCTATGTAAATAATTTCATAAGGTTCACTAGCGGTATGGTTTAAGAATTCAAAGGTAGTTTTACAATGAACTCTAAATTTGCCGACTTCAGGCTGATTATTTAGCAATTCAAAATTTTGTTTACAAACATCTGCGCTAACTGAATTGCTCTCAACCGCCTCTACCAAAGCAGCACCACGTGAGAGTGCCTCTACTCCAACTGCACCAGAACCAGCAAAGAGATCTAAGAAATGCAGTCCCTCTAATGAAGTAAATGTTGAAATCAATGATGAAAATAATCCTTCCCGGGCACGATCAGAGGTTGGCCTGGTAATTGAGGGAGGAGAAAATAATTTTCTTCCCTTACCGATACCGGCAATAATTCGCATACTCATGATTTATCCATAAATCTTGCAGCTTCATCACTTTGTAATTTTGCAACCTCATTTTTTAACTCTGGTAAGTGATCTAGATTTGAATTGATTGCTAAAATTTTAAGTGCAACCTCCCTAGCTCTTTGAATTAAATCTTCATCTCGCAAAACTCGAAGTAATCTTAGATGTGATCTACCACCAGATTGAGATCGGCCCAGTACATCACCCTCTTTTCGCTGCTCTAGATCAATTCTGGCTAATTCAAACCCATCCAATGTTGCAGCAACAGAACTAAGGCGGTTCATACTTTGTGAATCCTCTTGCGCATTACTTACTAATAGACAAAGACCTGGAACACTGCCACGACCAACTCGACCACGAAGTTGGTGAAGTTGAGAAACGCCAAATCGGTCAGCATCCATAATTACCATCATTGATGCGTTTGGAACATCAACGCCAACCTCAATTACAGTTGTGGCAACTAATACTTGGATCTCACCACGAGCAAATGCGCTCATGGTCTGTTCTTTAACCTCACTTGAAAGCCTTCCATGCAAGACAGCAATTTTTAATCCTTTAAGCGCACCAGTTGCTAGTTGTGGTGCTAACTCCTCAACTGCAGTCATTTCTTCGTTGTCTAATAATTCCTCACCTAATAACTCAGCGGCGGCAATTTCTCGTTCGGTTAGCTTTTTATTGGGATTAATAATCCGAGGGGCAACAATATAAATCTGATGTCCTTTAGCTGCCTCTTCCTTAACTCGCTCCCATGCTCTATTTAAAAAATGAGGTTTTTCAAGTACTGGAATTAAATGAGTTGTGATCGCAACTCGACCACCTGGTAATTCACGTAAAGTTGAAATATCTAAATCACCAAAGACTGTCATGGCAACGGTCCGAGGAATTGGTGTTGCAGTCATTACAAGTAAGTGAGGTGGCTGCTTTGCCTTCATGCGCAGCGCATCTCGTTGCTCAACGCCAAATCTATGTTGCTCATCAACAATTACTAATCCAAGATCATTGAAGGTAACACCATCAGATATGAGTGCATGGGTACCGATAACAATTCCAGTTTGTCCGCTTGAAAGCTTTGCGTGAATCTCTTTTTTAGCAGCAGCAGATAATGAGCCAGTTAATAATTCAACTTGTGTGCCGATCGCACCGGCTTGCAACGTACCTGCTTGGGCTAATTCACCAAGAAGTTTTGTAATTGTTCGATAATGTTGCTGTGCTAAAACCTCAGTAGGTGCAAGCAGTGCTGCCTGACCAGATGAATCAACTACAGATAACATTGCTCGAAGGGCTACTACAGTTTTTCCAGAACCTACCTCGCCTTGTAAAAGCCTGTGCATTGGGTATTTATTTGATAAATCCTTTTCAATCTCCGCATTTACCTCAATTTGACCAGATGTGTACTTAAAGGGCAATTTAGCTTCAAAGGCTGCAACTAAGACCGGTGTATTAGGGGTGCGTGATTTTGTACTTAGCTTAAGAATTTCATTTCGTCGCTGACCAAGTAGTAATTGCAACAATAGTGCCTCATCAAATGTAAGCCGCTGCCTGGCATTTTCAGCTGAATCTAAATCTGGTGGTTGATGAATATCATGAAAAGCTTTTTCTAAACTTGGATATTTAAACTCCTGTGCTATCTCAGCTGGAAGATAATCTGGCAAATCATCAATTGAGTTAAGCGCTAAATTCACACACTGCATTACTTTCCAAGAAGGTAACTTTGCCGTAGCCGGATATACCGGTAAAAACTTTCCAGCAAATTCGGCAACTGCTGCATCAACATCATTTCCATCCGGAATTAATTGATAATCAGGATGCGATAACTGACGTTTGCCTTTAAAAACTCCAACTTTACCCGCAAAAAGCCCAACCCGACCAACTTTTAGATCTTTCTCACGCCAGGCTTGGTTAAAGAAAGTTAATGATAATTTTGCACTTCCATCTGTAACTACTACCTCAAGAATATTCTTGCCATTAGCTCGCCTTAGATTAACTGCTTGAATCTCGGCCAAGATAGTTACTTCATCATCGGCTAATAATGTTGAAATATCAGTTAACTCACCTCTAACCACATACCTGCGTGGATAATGTCTAAGCAGTTCATTGACGGTTGTGATTCCAAATGACTTTTCTAATACCTGCGCAGTGCGATCGCCGACGATATTTGTTAATCGGGTAGAGAGGGAGGCCATGGTGGAAGTATCCAAGACCAACTAGCCAACTGCGCGTAATTACCCACCGGATTAGCCATTTAATACCTTTGCGAGGTAATCTTTCGCCTCTAAATAAGAAACCAGCGAAATAAAGGGAGTTTTAAAGTGTCTTCAGTATGCGATCTATGTGGAAAAGCACCAAGCTTTGGCAACAATGTCTCCCACTCAAAGCGTGCTACCCGCCGTCGTTGGAATCCAAATATTCAAAGAATTCGCACAATTATTAACGGACAAACTAAGCGCAAAAATGTTTGTGCCTCATGCCTTAAGGCAGGTAAAGCAGTTCGTTAATTAAAAGTGCTGGTACCCAGCCTTTTGAATATTTTCACCATCAACTGTTATTTGGTTTTTGCCTTCTTTTACAACACCAATTTGAATTCCTAGGTCATTATTAGCATTTTTAGGATCAACCGTTGCTAAAAAGAAGTGATCCTCTCCACCAGAAAGAATCCAATCAAAGACATCTTCGCCAAGTTCATTTGCTAGCTCTAACAAATCCTTAAATCCATCTGCATTCGATATTAGTTGCTTACTCAAATCAATATTTACCCCAGATGCATTAGCAATATTAGAGCCATCTGTCGCAATTCCATCGCTGATATCACACATTGAAGTTGCGACCGCTATTAGTTCTTTAGGAGCAGTAAGTTTTGGATTCAAATGTGCTTCAACCACATACCTAGGTCTATCTAAACCTCTGCTTAAAATTGCAAGGCCAGCAGCTGAAAGACCAGGAAGTGCTGACACATAAACAAGATCTCCTACTTTTGCCCCACTGCGTAAGATTGGATTTTTATTCAAATGCCCGAGGGCTGTGATACTAAGACTCATTTTTTCACTCTTACTTAAATCTCCCCCAATTACTGTAACTTCAAACTTATCTGCAACAGATCTAATCCCATTCGCTAATTCAGTAACTACCTCCAAGTTATTTACCTCTGTTATTGCAGCAGCTACAAGTAGATATCTTGGGGTCGCTCCCATTGCAAATATATCTGCAAGATTTGCAGTGGTTAACTTTGCGCCAATTTGAAATGGTGTTGACCAGTCTCGCCGAAAGTGAACACCTTCAATTGCCATATCCACTGTTGCAACTAATTTGCTACTCGATGGGGAAATAACGGCAGCATCATCCCCTATGCCTACTTCAACACCTGTTTGTAATCCGGTCTGAAATAGCTCGCGTAGCCGCTGGATCAGCGTTGCTTCAGATTCAATCAATGGCACTCCCCAATTAACTCGCTATAGGCTACCCTTTAATATCGCTTTGGTTCATTGCTGAACACGAGGCCATAAATTGAAAGGCAAGAAATGTCTGTTCAGGCTTACATTCTTATTCAAACTGAAGTTGGTAAGGCTTCCAGTGTTGCTAAAGCTGTCTCTGCAATAGCTGGCGTAACAATAGCCGAGGGTGTCACTGGTCCTTACGATGTAATTATGAGAGCTGAATCTGCAAGCATGGAAGATCTAGGCCGTACTGTTTTAGCAAAAGTGCAAGCAGTACCTGGTATTACTAGAACGCTTACCTGCCCAGTTACAACTTTTTAATGATTAGGAATTGCTCTTTTAATCGAATAAATATTTCAAAGAGCAATTCTTATTCGCCTTAAAACCAACGAATCATGCCAATGATTCCAGCTGTTGCATAAAAGAATTGAAGAAAGAGAATACCTTTATGCTTTCCAAGATAGGCCCAAATTCCAATAAATCCGGAGGACGCTAACAACAGGGTAAATCCAATGAACTCTGCCCCAATATTCGCAGCTACTAAAAGTGAATAAACAATTGCTGTTACTACACCTAGCCACTCAAATATATTTGCCTTGGTAATCTTCATTACTCCCCCACCTCCATAGCTTTTGCACTAGTGGATTTCAATAATTCTTTATAAGTGGTTGGAAAAACTGCGTGTGGATGTCCAGCAGCAGCCCAAACCACCTCATAATCATTTAAAGCTAAATCTATTAATGTAATCGCCGGTGGATTAATCCAGCCAAGGGGTGCAACTCCGCCAATTGAAAATCCAGATAAATCTTTAACATAATCTGCATCAACTCTGGCTAGATTATCAACTGATAACTCCTTAGCCACTAACTCAGTATCTACTCGGTGACGTCCAGAGGTAATAACTAATAATGGAGATTCATTAGGTAGTTTAAAAATAATTGATGAAGCAATCTGACCAACCTCAATTCCAAGAGCAGATGCAGCCTCGGCAGCGCTTCGAGCGCTCTCAGATAGAACTTTTATTTGACCAGAGATTCCGTTGATCTTAAGTGCATCGTTAACTCGCTTAACAGCGCTCTTTTCTAATACACCTTCCATTACTTACCGAGTAATACTTGCTGATCGAGTTTGTGCAGTTTGAATAAGTGTTGTAATTAATTGCTGATAATTCATACCGCTTTTTTCAATCAACTTTGGATATACCGAAAGTGGTGTAAAGCCAGGCATGGTATTGATTTCATTGATTACTACTTCACCTGAATCAGAGTAGAAGAAATCAACCCTAGCTAATCCTTCGCACCCGGCCGCATTAAATGCGGTTAGAGCCGCTGCTTGTATCTTCTCCTCAATACCTGCTGGTAACTCTGGAAAAACTAATTGCATTGAATCATCAAGATACTTAGCTTGGAAATCATAAAACTCATACTTACTTGAAATAACTATTTGCCCAACTGGTGAAACTATTGTTTTACCCTCAGATTGCAATACAGCGCACTCAATCTCTTTGCCAACAACTGCTTGTTCAATTATTACTTTAGTATCAAAGGCTAAAGCAGATTCAACTGCTGGCTTTAACTCTGAATCTTGCTTAACTTTAGTTGTTCCCCGGCTAGATCCGCTTCGTGCTGGTTTTACGAAGAGTGGATATTTAAGATTACTTGGCAGCTCAAAATTACTTGATGTGACAACTGTGCCAGGTGCAACTTTTAATCCGGCGGCAGCAAAAATTGGTTTTGAATATGACTTATCCATACTTACCGCACTGGCTAATACACCAGAACCAACATAACGTAATCCAATCATTTCAAATAAACCTTGAATTGTTCCATCTTCACCATATGGCCCGTGAAGAATTGGGAAGACCACGTCGATTGCTAAATTCTTACCACCGGAAAATAAACCCTGGCTGGTAATACTTATTTCAAGTCCGGACTCTGGCACGGTAGGTAGGACGCCATTTTGAATAATAAAACTTGTGTCCTCTGACAGAAGTAACCATTTACCACTTTTTGTGATTCCAATTAACACAGGCTCAAAGGTGCTTCGATCAATAGCATTAAGAATTCCATTTGCTGAGATACATGAGATCTCATGTTCACTACTTTTACCGCCACAAATTATTGCAACTCTTACCTTGCTCATTAGATTTCAGCCTTAATACTTACCTTCATCAAATTTGCCATTGCATCCTTTGGCGTTAACGTTCCAGCCACAACATCGGAGACCGCTTCAATAATCGGAGCTTCAACCCCAACGCGATGCGCTAGTTCAAGCATTGCGCCCGCTGAGTAAACACCTTCAACAGTTTTAACGACTTGTGCTCGCGCTTTTACAATTGAGCCAGATTTACCAAGTACTTCGCCAAAACTTCTATTACGAGATAGTGGTGATTGAGCACTTGCAACTAAGTCACCGATGCCAGCTAGACCTAAGAAAGTTAATGGGTTAGCTCCATACGCCTCACCAAGACGAGCAACCTCAGAAAGGCCGCGGGTAATCATTAAACCTTGAGTATTTTCGCCATAACCCATTCCAACTGCGATACCAACTGCTAGGGCAATTACGCTTTTAGCAGCACCAGCAAACTCGCAACCAATTAAATCTGTGGATGGATATATTCTAAAATAATTTGTTGAAAAAATTTCCTGCATTATCTTTATAATTTCCGGATTTTCTGAGGCAACAACTGCTCCAGCAGGTTGCCTAGTAATTATTTCATTAGCCAAATTTGGTCCAGTAATTAAGCCAAATCTTGATTTATCCGCACCTAGTATCTCTTGGGCGATTTCCGTCATTCTAAGTTGCGTTTCAACCTCGATACCTTTTAAAGTGCTAATGATTGGCAAATCAGTTGGGAAAAATCCTTTCCAACTTTCTAAATTTTCCCGCAAAGTCTGAGCCGGAATTGCTAATACAATCACATCAGCAAACTCTAAAACTGCCTTGATGTCAGTAGTTGCTTTTAACTCTTTTGGTAGATCAATACCTTTTAAAAATCTACGATTAGAGTGCCGACGGTTTATTTCTCGGACAACCTTTTTATTTCTACCCCAAATTAATACCTGTTGACCTGAGTCAATTAAAACTTGACCAAGGGTTGTTCCCCATGCACCAGAACCTAAGATTGCAACTTTTTTCATTTTTGATCTCGCTTAAAATTTCCAGTTCGAGGCAGTTGCGACTTCTTTGGATCAAATATCTCCGATGGCGCTTTCTCACCTCTTAAATCTTCTAACAATCTTGTAATCGCACTCATTACAAAAGCTGTTGCCTCTTCCAGTGCAACCGGATCCTCAGCTCTGCCATACCATTTGGAAAAATCAAGTGGCTTACCAGCTACAACAGTTACCTTAGATCGTGGAAATAATTTTGGTTTCTTACTATAAGCCGGCAAAATCTTTTGCGCACCCCACTGCGCACATGGGATTACCGGAACCTGTGTCAGGATTGCAAGGCGAGCAATTCCCGTCTTTGCCTTCATCGGCCAGTAATTCTCATCCCTAGTCAGGGTTCCTTCTGGATAAACGCCAAGTAAGTGGCCTGCCTTCAAAAAAGCAATTGCATGTTGCAAAGATTGAGAGGCAGAGCTGGTCTCACGCTCTACTGGAATCTGGCCAGCACCAAGAAGTACTCTGCCAATAAAAGGTAATCTAAAAAGTGAGGCTTTGCCTAAATACCTAGGCGCCCTGCCATTGTTATATAAAAAATGAGTAAATAAAAGTGGATCTACATATGAGATGTGATTACAAACGGCAATTGCTGCCCCGCTTTTTGGAATATTTTCCACCCCACGCCAATCCCGCTTGGCTATTAAATTTAAAAGTGGGCGGATTAAATTTGCACCAAACCGGAACCAACTTGTTGCGCCTAATGGTTTACCCGATGGTGGGGCATAGGAAATCTTTAGATCGGTAGACACCGCGTAATTCTACGACTATTCATCATCTTGGCTATAAATGAGCGTAAAAAAGCGGGATCTCACGCATGAGATCCCGCTAATTAACAACTTTTTTTACTTACGACGCTTTGCCTTCTTCGCTTTCTTAGCAGGTTTACGTGAAACCTTCTTTGCCTTGCCAGCTTTCTTAACAGCCTTTGCAGGTGCTGCCTTTGCTGGTGGTGTTGGTGCTGCGCCTAACTTGCGTGCGCCAGAGATAACCTCTTTCAATCCCTTTGCAGGTAGAAAGCGAACCTTCTTGCTGGCTTTAATTTGAATTGATTCACCGGTAAATGGATTACGTCCCTTACGTGCTGGACGGTCTACCTTCTTAAACTTACCGAAATCATTAATCATTACATCATCACCCTTTGAGATGTTGCGAATAATCGCATCAAAAACAACCTCAACGGCGCGTGCAGCTTCTTTCTTACTATCACCAAATTGTGGTGCTAGATAAGCGATGAACTGGGCCTTGTTCATTTAATCCCCTTATTTACGCGTAAACATTAAGCGTTTGCTTAACTAGGGTTAATCTATGGGGTGATTAGAAATACTTTGATTAATTAATTCGGTGTGTCGCAAGCAAATTCTTAATATAAATCAAGGGTTTTAGCGCAAAAAAGATAACTCTAAATAATTACTTTAGAGTTTTAACTTAGCGAATAGGTAGTGTTTTAGGCTTAAAACTCGCTCTTTTTTCTTCAAACTTTGTAACCTGATCAATTTTAGTAAATGTAAGGCCAATATCATCTAGCCCTTCCATAAGGCGCCAGCGGGTGTAATCATCAATTGCAAAGTTAAGAGTTGTCCCCTGGTATGAAACAGTTTTACTCTCTAAATCAACTGTTATCTGCGTCTCTGGCTTGCTTTCAATTACCTGCCAGATCTTTTCAATCTCATCTTGGCTTAAAATCACCGTTAATAAGCCCATCTTTTGTGAATTACCACGGAAGATATCTGCAAAGCGGCTAGATAAGACAACTTTGAATCCATAATTTTGAAGTGCCCAAACTGCATGCTCTCGGGATGAGCCAGTTCCAAAATCTGGGCCAGCAACTAGCACAGTTGCATTTTTGTATTGAGGTTGATTTAACACAAAGGTTGGATCATTGCGCCAAGCAGCAAAAAGGCCATCCTCAAAGCCGCTCTTTGTTATTCGCTTTAGGTAAACCGCTGGAATTATCTGATCGGTATCAACATTGCTGCGACGAAGTGGCAATCCGCTGCCTGTATGTTTTATGAATTTTTCCATGTTACAAATCCGCCGGTGAGGCTAAGGTGCCCTTTAAAGCAGTCGCAGCAGCCACTAATGGGCTCACCAGGTGGGTCCGGCCGCCCTTTCCTTGTCTTCCTTCAAAGTTTCTATTACTAGTTGATGCTGCCCGCTCGCCTGGTTTTAATTGATCTGGATTCATTCCCAAACACATTGAACAACCAGCACTTCGCCACTCAGCTCCAGCATCAATAAATACTTTATCTAGCCCTTCAGATTCTGCTTGCAGACGCACTCTGGCTGAGCCAGGAACAACTAATAACCGAAGTGATTGGGCAATCTTTTTCCCTTTAATAATCTCAGCCGCTGATCGTAAGTCTTCAATTCGGCCATTTGTACAAGAGCCTAAAAAGACAGTATCTACCTTGATTGATTTAAGTGGAGTTCCAGGTTTTAATTGCATGTATTCAAGCGCACGTTCAGCGGCTCCGCGATCTTCAGCATTACTAAAATCAGCTGGGTTTGGCACAGATGCACTAAGTGGAAGTCCTTGTCCGGGGTTGGTCCCCCAAGTTACAAATGGTGCTAAATCATCAGCATTTAAATTGATTTCTTTATCAAACTTAGCATCAGAATCTGTCATCAAAGTTTTCCAATAGGTAAGAGCTGCATCCCAATCAGCACCATCAGGTGCATGGGGCTTACTCTTTACATAATCAAAGGTAGTTTGATCTGGCGCAATTAATCCAGCTCTAGCCCCTGCTTCAATTGACATGTTACAGATTGTCATTCGAGCCTCCATTGAGAGAGCTCTGATTGCACTACCACGGTACTCAAGAATGTAACCCTGACCACCGCCGGTACCAATCTTTGCAATAACTGCCAAGATAATATCTTTACTGGTAACACCAGCTTTCAAAGTGCCCTCAACATTTATCGCCATTGTTTTAGGGCGAATTAATGGCAAGGTTTGAGTGGCAAGTACATGCTCAACCTCACTTGTACCAATTCCAAATGCAAGCGCACCGAATGCTCCGTGAGTTGAGGTATGAGAATCACCGCAAACAATTGTCATACCGGGCTGAGTAATTCCAAGTTGTGGCCCAACCACATGCACAATTCCCTGCTCTACATCTCCTAGTGAATGAAGCCGGACACCAAACTCCTCACAATTTTTCCGCAAAGTGTCTACCTGTAACTTTGAAACTGGATCAGCAATTGGTTTATCAATATTAAGAGTTGGCACATTATGGTCTTCGGTTGCAATTGTTAAGTCTGGACGGCGAACTTTACGATCTGCAAGGCGTAAACCATCAAATGCTTGTGGGCTAGTCACTTCATGAATTAAGTGGAGATCTATATAAAGTAAATCTGGTTCACCAGCGGTAGAGCTAACTACGTGCTCTGACCAAATCTTTTCCGCTAATGTCTTTCCCATTTACTTTACAACTCCTTGTTAAATTTCCGTCTCGGATTTGCTTCTCAATAGTTGAGATGGCATTATCAGAGTATGGACAGAAAGAATAGCGGAGTTGGTGTATTAGACAAAGCCGTAAAAATTCTATCTGCCTTAGAGGCCGGACCTCAATCATTAAGTGATCTTGTATCCACCACGGGAATTGCTCGCCCAACCGCGCACCGGTTAGCGGTGGCGCTTGAGCACCACAGATTAGTAAGTAGAGATTTTTCGGGCCGATTTGTTCTTGGCTCCCGCTCTTCTGAGTTAGCAGCCGCAGCTGGTGAAGATAAATTACTTGCTATCGCAGTACCTGCACTTACTGCATTACGCGATGCAACAAGTGAGAGTGCTCAGTTATACCGCCGCCAAGGTGATTTAAGAATTTGTGTTGCAACCGCAGAAAGATTGACAGGATTACGGGATTCAGTTCCAGTTGGAACTGCGTTAACAATGCAAGCTGGCTCGGCTGCACAAATACTTCTTGCCTGGGAAGAGCCAGAGAAACTCCACCGTGGCTTAACAAATGCAAAATTTACCGCAGCAAACCTTTCTGCTGTCCGGCGCCGTGGTTGGGCACAATCAGTTGGTGAGCGAGAAGCAGGAGTTGCATCAGTTTCCGCACCAGTTCGTGGACCAAATAATAAAGTTATTGCAGCAGTAAGTATTAGTGGGCCGATTGAAAGATTAAGTAGACAACCTGGACGAATTCACGCAGCTGCAGTAGTTGCAACTGCAGCTAGATTGAGTGATTACTTACTTAAAAATAGTAAGTAAATAAAGTAGCTCCGAGGGGATTCGAACCCCCGTAGCTGGCTTGAGAAGCCAGAGTCCTAGGCCACTAGACGACGGAGCCGTACGGTAAAACATTAAATAAATCGCTGGGGTACCAGGACTCGAACCTAGACAAGCTGAACCAGAATCAGCTGGGCTGCCAATTACCCCATACCCCAATATTTAATTTTAAAGCAGGGATAAGAATACCCTGCGCCACAAATTATTTGGAAATTGCCGCCTTTATTCGCAAGATTGAACGCTCTTTTCCTAGTAACTCCAATGACTCAAATAATGGTGGTGAAATATGTGATCCCGTTACCGCAATTCGCAAAGAACTAAAGGCAATTCTTGGCTTAAGTCCCATTTCATCAATTAAAGCAGTTCTTAGCACTCCTTCAATACTTGTGTGATCCCATGAAGATAGTGATTCAATTTTGGTTAAAGCAACCTTTAAAACCGCTTGAGATGAGTCATCTGAGAGCTTTGGAAGCTCTTCAGAATCGATTTTAAAATCTTTTACAAATAAGAAGTTAAGCATTTGAGGTATTTCCGATAATTTTACAATTCGCTCCTGAATAATAGGAAGTGCTGACTTAACAACTGCAATTTCCTCTGAGCTGCCAGAAATAACCTTTGAGTTAAGCAGAAAAGGCAATGACCACTCTAAAAATTTATCTAGGGTAAGCGCTCTAATTTTGTCACCATTAATTGCCTCTAGTTTTTTCATATCAAATCTAGCTGGGCTGCTATTTACTCGCTCGACCGTAAATAATGAAACTAGCTCATCCATCGTAATATTTTCCTTGTCATCTCCTGGTGACCAACCAAGTAATGCAAGATAATTACAAATCGCCTCCGGTAAATAACCTTGCTCGCGATACCAAGCAATGGAAACCTCACCATTTCGCTTTGAAAGCTTTGTATTATCTTGTCCCATCACAAATGGTAAATGTGCAAATAATGGATATTGCTCTGGTGTAACACCCATTGCTTGATAAACCCTAATCTGTCTTGGGGTAGATGAAAGTAAATCCTCACCTCTTAATACATGAGTAATCTTCATTAAAACATCATCTACAGCAACGGCTAATGTGTAGAGTGGTGAACCATCTGCACGGGCTAATACAAAATCTGGTACAAACTCATGATCAAACTTAACTTCACCTCGAATTTGATCAACAAATACTGTCTCTCCTTGTGGCATCCGCATTCTGACAACTGGTTTTCTCCCCGCTGCTTTATACTCATCAATTTGAGTATTTGAAAGATCACGGCACTTTCCGTCATATCCAGGTGCCTTGTTATTTTTCATTTGAATTTGTCGGCGCTCTTCAAGCTCTTCAGAACTGCAATAACAATGATAAGCATCGCCTTGATCTAAGAATTTTTGTGCCCACTCAGCATAAATCTCTAATCTTTGAGATTGTAGATAAGGTCCGAACTCACCACCAACTTCAGGGCCCTCATCCCAATTAAGTCCGAGCCATTTTAAGGTATCAATCGCAGCTTGAATATATTGATCTGTAACTCGCTCTGTATCTGTATCTTCAATTCTAAAGATTAATTTTCCACCAGTGTGACGGGCATATGCCCAATCAAAAAGAGCGGTACGAATGTTTCCAACATGTAGGTCACCAGTTGGTGAAGGTGCAAACCGGACTCTGACTTGTGATTTATTGGACACGAGCAGAAACCTTATTAGTAAGTGTGCCTAAACCTTCAATCGCAACCGATATTGAAGCTCCAGCCGGCATCGGACCAATTCCAGCGGGCGTACCAGTCAAAATAACATCACCAGGCAAGAGTGTCATCACATTTGTTACAAACTCAATTATTTGTGGGATTTTAAAGATCATTTCAGATAAAACTGAGGACTGTTTAACCTCACCATTTAATGTAGCGGTGATTTTTTGATCCTTTGGTACGAACTCAGTTTCAATCCATGGTCCAAGCGGACAGAAAGTATCAAAACCCTTGGCACGACTCCACTGCCCATCCTTTTTTTGTAAATCTCTGGCCGTAACATCATTAGCTAATGTGTAGCCATAAATAACATCTTTTGCCTTTGCAGCCGGAACCTCTTTACATATTCGGCCAATCACAATCGCTAGTTCAGCTTCATGATCAACTCGTTCACTCATACTTGGCCAAATAATCGTTTCATTTGGCCCTATTACAGATGTATTAGGTTTAATAAAGATTATTGGTTCAGTAGGAACAACTGAATCCATTTCTGCTGCATGGTCAGCGTAGTTTTTACCTATACAGACCACTTTGCTTCGCGGAATAACTGGTGCCAGCAACTTGACTTCACTTAATTTTAAACTCTTATCCTGCGGCACAATTCCAGAATAAATCGGGTCACCGCGCAACACCAGGATTGAGTCCTGATCATTTAAAACACCAAATAATGGATCAGTTCCAACTCCCAGCTCGGTAGGTGCAGAAAATCTAACGATGCGCATTAGAGCATCTTACAACTGTTAACTGATTTTTTAGTTTAAACAGATTGATCCAAATTCTGCTTATTTGAAGGGCGGCAGGTTAAATTTAGAGTGAACTCCGCCATTGCTTAAGAAATTCCTCTTGTAATCCAAACATCTGTTTTTCTTCACCTAACTCTTCATGGTCATAACCAAGTAAATGAAGTACGCCATGAACGGTAAGGAGTTGAAGTTCATCCCCCAATGATTGTTTTCCATTTTTTTCAGCAAATGCAGGGCACAAGACAATATCCCCAATCACACCCGGTCCATTAGAAGCTGAATTGGGTTTCATTTCATCCATTGGAAATGAGAGCACGTCGGTAGGTCCAGGTAAATCCATCCATTTAATATGAAGTTGAGTAATTTCTTCCTCATCAACTAATCTAATACTTAGCTCTGAATCTGGATGAATTCCTAATTTACCAAGAGTAAAGTTAGCAAGAGATTTAATTCCATCCTCATCGCACTTATATGTTGAATCATTTATTAACTCTATTTTCATGATCTACTGCCCAATGTTATTGAGTTAATTAACGATCACCCTTCCCGCTTCTAATCGGAAAAGTAGATTTTGAAATATTCTCATCCCAACTTCCATAAGCGGTAACAATGTCACCAACTAAACGATTTCGAACAACATCCTCGGCAGTTAAATGCATAAATGAAATATCATCGACATCTTTTAAAATATCCTGAACTATTCTTAGCCCTGATTGTGAATTATTTGGAAGATCAACCTGTGTCACATCGCCAGTAACCACCATTTTGGAACCAAAACCAAGACGGGTTAAAAACATTTTCATCTGCTCACCGGTTGTATTTTGAGCCTCATCTAAAATAATAAATGCATCATTAAGAGTACGGCCACGCATATATGCAAGAGGTGCAACCTCAATTACACCTGAGTTCATAAGTCTAGGTATTGCATCTTGATCAATCATGTCGTGAAGAGCATCAAATAATGGGCGAAGATACGGATCAATTTTTTCATGAAGAGTTCCGGGTAAAAATCCTAATCGCTCACCTGCTTCAACAGCAGGGCGGGTTAAAATAATTCGATTAACTTGTTTTGCCTGCAATGATTGAATTGCCTTTGCCATCGCAAGGTAGGTTTTTCCAGAGCCAGCTGGCCCTATTCCAAAAGTAATTGTGTTGGCATCAATTGCATCCACATATTTCTTTTGATTTGCAGTTTTTGGGCGGATAGTTTTACCACGGTTACTTAAAATATTTAGTGAGAGAACCTCAGCTGGATGTTCGGCTGGATCTTGCTTAATCATTCCAATTGATCTACGAACCATGTCCACTGTCAGACTCTGGCCACTACGCAAAATAGCAATTAATTCATCTATTAAATCTACAAATTTTTTGGCTTCCTCAATCTCACCTTTTACATATATTTCATTTCCGCGAACCGTAATTGAGAGCTGTGGGAATTGATTTTCTAGAATTCTAAGATGGGAGTCACTCGGACCAACAAGTGTGACCATAGGAAATGCGGCCGGTACTTTAATGACGATTGGATCCATTACGAGAACTCTATATTTAACCAGGCGGCCAAGCGAATGCCCTGCCGGCTAGCAGATGAAGGTGAGCGTGGAAGACTGACTGACCCGCACCGGCGCCGGTATTAATGTTCAACCGATAACTTTCAAGCCCATATTCACTCGCTATATCTGCAGCTGCCTTAAACAATTCGGAAGTCAATTTTGAATCAGCAATAGAGACTTCTCCAATATTTTCGAAATGTTTGTTTGGAATTATTAAAACATGAGTCGGGGCTTGAGGGGTTATATCGTTAAAAGCAGTAATTAATTCTGTCTTTTTGATTATTGTGGCAGGAATATCACCACTAACTATTTTACAAAATAAACAATCCATATCTACCAACGCCCTAACTTAGTTTGAACTGCTGCTAGTGCTGCAAACCCTGCATGAGCAGAACGTAGAACTGGCTCCCCTAACTTAATTATATTGGAGGTGCCCCCATTAAACATTTGTAGTTCCTCTTCAGTAATCCCACCCTCTGGACCAATAACTAAGTAAATGATCGCTACATCTTTAGGTATGTTCAATTCTGAAAATTTAGTTTCGGCATCTTCATGAAAGATGAGCGAATAAGGGGAAGAACTTAATATTTCAGCTAATTGCTTTGAGTCAACTGAATTACTTAATTTAGGAATTACAACTCTTCGTGCCTGTTTACAAGATTCTTTAATTGTTGATTCCCATTTTTCAGCAGAATCTGACTGCCATTTACTAATTGATCGATCTGATTGCCATGGAATAATGCGATCAACCCCAGCAACAGTGACTAGGTCTAACATTTCTTTATTTCTGTCAGATTTTGTAATTGCTTGCACTATAACTAACTCTGGTTTAATTGATTTTTTCTCTCCATGTTCCAAAACCTTTATCAGCAAAGATTTCTTTCCTACTTCTTCAATTGGCCCAGAGACCCAGCTACCGGCGCCATCAGAAACCATAATCTCTTCACCCACTTTTACTCTTAATACCTTAATCGCATGATGGGCATCATCTTTATCTAAGAGTTGAGAGCTTCCACCACTTAATTTGTCAACAAAAAATAGGGAAAGCACTATCGGAAGGCATTTCTAACTTTACTAAAAAATCCTTCATCTTCATTTGTATGGATTATTACCTTGCTGGGTTGCTCATTTCTAAGTTGAGCAAACTTCTTTAGTAACTCACTCTGATCTTTGTTTAATTTACTTGGAGTTATAACGTCAACATGGACTATTAAATCTCCCCGACCAGATCCTCGTAATTTTGTTACACCAAGGCCTTTTAATACAACCGTAGATCCACTCTGCAATCCTTCAGAGATTTGTACGCTTTGCATGCCATCTAAAGTTTGAATTTCTACTTTTGTACCTAGCGCAGCAGAAGTCATTGGAATTCCAATTGAAATATGAAGGTTATTTCCATCTCGAACTAAAAATTCATGTGGGATTTCGACAATCTCTACATATAAATCACCAGCTGCTCCTCCGCCTGGTCCAACTTCTCCTTGCCCGCTTAGCTGAATGCGATTACCAGTTTCAACACCAGCTGGAATTTTAATTGGAATACTTTTACGTGATCGAACTCTGCCATCGCCTGCACACTCTCCACATGGATCAGAAATTATTGAACCAAATCCTTGGCAACTAGCACATGGCCTGCTAGTCATTACTTGCCCCAAAATAGATCTTGCTACTTGCTGTGTTTCACCTCTGCCCTTACAAATATCACAAGTTCTAGGTCGTGAATTATTAGCGCAGCCACTTCCACCACATTTGCTACAGGCAACAGCAGTTTCAACATTTAACTCACGATCACACCCAAATGTTGCTTCACTTAAATCAACCTCTACTTTTATCAATGCATCTTGACCAGGACGATTTCTTGGACGAGGTCCGCGTTGCTGTCCGCCACCAAAAAAAGCATCCATAATGTCGCCAAAGCCAAAACCTGCATTTGAAAACCCTCCACCGAAACTATTTCCACCAATGTCGTAATTTTGTCGCTTATCTGGATCACTTAATATTTCATAGGCTGCGGTGATCTCTTTAAATTTGTCAGAGATCTTTGGATCTGGATTTACATCAGGATGATAGTTTCTAGCTAATTTTCGGTATGCCTTTTTAATTTCATCAAAACTTGCATCTCGACCTACGCCGAGTGTTTCATATAAATCAGCCATCTTCTATTTATTCTCCGTTAAAAATCGACCAACATAATTGGCAACTGCGTTAACAGCTGTAATTGATGAAGCGTAATCCATGCGAGTAGGTCCTAATATTCCAAGTGCGCCGATATTTGCATACCCAACCGTGACTAAACTGGTACTTCGTAAACTTTTTTCGCTTTGCTCATCACCAATTTGAACTCTTACTGAAGAGTCTGTGCCAGATAACAATCGAAGCAAAACCACCTGCTCCTCTAGTGCCTCAAGGATCGGGTGAATACTGCCTAACAAATCTTGATTAGAGCGAGCAAGGTTTGATCTGCCAGCCAAAACTACTTTTTCCTCTGGTTGTTCAACTGCCATTTCAATCAAAGTCGTAATTATTACTACGACATTAGATTTATCATCTCCACGATAATTTCTAGATAATCCTTCTAAGTTGCTTGCAACACTAGAGAGAGATTGAGTAGCGATAGATAGGTTAACTTTTTTATGTAAATCAGATAGCGCTGCTTCAGTAATTTCAAAAGGTAACTCGACCATTCTTTGCTCAACTCGGCCAGTATCTGTAATTAGAACAATCATTACTCTTGTTGTATTTAATAGCACTAACTCGATATGACGAACTTTGGCTTTGATAAGAGATGGGTATTGAACAACTGCTACCTGCTTTGTAACTTGAGCAAGCAGGCGAACTGTTCTTGAAATTACGTCATCTAAATCAGTTGCACCATCTAAGAAGTTTTCTATTGCTTTACGTTCTGCAGTAGACAAGGGTTTAATCTCAGCAAGCTGATCAACAAAAACACGATAACCTTTATTTGTTGGAATTCGACCAGCACTTGTGTGAGGTTGAGTAATTAATCCAGCATCTTCTAGCACAGCCATTTCATTACGAATAGTTGCAGGTGAAACACCTAATCCAGATCGCTCAGCTAAGGTTTTAGAGCCAACTGGCTCTTCACTGGCAACATACTCATCAACTATTGCCTTTAGGATTTCTAGCTGTCTGCCAGCGACCTTATTACTCATAAGCCAACGCTACTACAAGAGGATTTCACGGACGATTCGATCTGCAATAAGCCGTCCATCCAAGGTTAAGGTTGCTCTGCCATTATTCCAATCACCTTTATCTAGGTGTCCACTTTCAACATACCCAGATAAATCTAAAATTTGTTGTTCATTTAAAGTACTTTTCTCAACTCCACTTGGTAACCGGATAGAGAGCATTAAACGTTCGCTCTCTATTTGTAATTCCTCAAGCTCTTCTGAGTCGGCAACTGGTGACTCATTGGCTTCAATTTTCTGCTTATAAAGGTTTGGGTGTTTTACATTCCAAAAACGTTTTCCATTTAAATGAGAGTGGGCGCCAGGACCTGCTCCCCACCAATTCTTTCCAAGCCAGTAGGCAAGGTTATGTTTACTTTCAGAATTAACCTTTGACCAATTACTTAACTCATACCAATTAAAGCCGAACTTTGTAAATGCATCGTCTGCCATTAAATACTTCTCTGCAGTTAAATCATCATCGACTTGATCCACTTCACCTCGCTTTATTTGTGCTGCCAGCTTTGTGCCCTCTTCAATGATTAGTGCATACGCAGAGATATGAGTGATTGGAAGGGAGAGTGCGGTATCGATAGATTTCTGCCAATCTAATTTTGACTCCCCGGGTGTTCCATAAATTAAATCTACTGAAATCTCTTTGAACCCAACTTCACTAGCCCATTTTGTTACTTGATAAAGATTATCTGGATTATGTGTCCGATCTAGTGTAGCCAATACATGTGGCACAGCAGATTGCATTCCAAATGAAATTCTATTAATACCAGCTTGGTAAAATTTCTCTAACTTTTCTTTATCCACTGTATCTGGATTGCTCTCTAAGGTAATTTCAATATCACTGGCTAAATCAAATTCAGACCCAATAATAGTAATTATTGACTTAATCTCCTCTGCCTCCATGAGTGATGGAGTGCCGCCACCGAAAAAAATAGATGGTACAACTGCGCGCTCACCTACCTGTTTACGAGCAGATTTAATCTCTGTGATTAATAAATTTGTATAGGAACTAGTTATGCTTTTAAGGCCGGTTGTAATTTTAAGTTCACTGGGTGTGTAGGTATTGAAATCACAATATCCGCACCTTTTTATGCAATAAGGGATATGAATATAAAATGCTAGATCCACTTACTTTTTCTTTTCACTCGCTTTATCTGAATCAGTGGTCAGTGCAGCAATAAATGCCTCCTGTGGAACTTCAACTCTGCCAACCATCTTCATTCGCTTCTTACCCTCTTTTTGCTTTTCCAAGAGTTTGCGCTTACGGGTGATATCTCCGCCATAGCACTTTGCCAATACATCTTTTCGGATTGCTCTAATATTTTCTCGAGCAATGATTTTTGCACCAATTGCTGCTTGAATTGGAACCTCAAACTGTTGACGAGGAATTAACTCTCTTAATTTTCCAGTCATTGTCACACCATATGCATAAGCCTTGTCGCGGTGAACAATTTGACTAAATGCATCAACTTTTTCACCCTGCAATAAAATATCAACTTTGACTAAATCTCCAACCTCTTCCCCGATTGGTTCATAATCAAGTGAGGCATAACCTTTAGTTCTAGATTTAAGCTGATCAAAGAAATCAAATACAATTTCAGCAAGTGGCAATGTGTAGCGAATCTCAACCCGGTCCTCAGATAAATAATCCATACCTTTTTGTACGCCTCGCCGTTGCTGACAAAGCTCCATGATCGTTCCGATAAATTCACTTGGTGCCAAAATAGTGGCCTTAACAATTGGCTCTTGTACTTCAGCGATTTTCCCATCTGGATACTCAGATGGATTTGTTACAACTAATTTCTTGCCATCATCTAAAGTGACCTTATAAACCACGCTAGGAGCGGTAGAAATTAAAGTTAGTCCAGCCTCTCTTTCAAGTCTTTCTCTTACGATCTCCATGTGTAGTAGACCTAAGAAGCCACATCTAAAACCGAAACCAAGTGCGTCAGATGACTCTGGTTCAAAAACTAAAGCAGCATCATTTAATTGCAGTTTATCTAATGCTTCACGGAGCATTGGATACTCAGTTCCATCTAATGGAAATAGTCCAGAAAAAACCATTGGCTTTGGATCCTTATATCCAGCAAGTGCGACTGTGGCTGGGTTGTTGTAAGTTGTTACAGTATCGCCAACACGAGATTGTCTTACATCCTTAACTCCAGTAATTAAATAACCTACTTCACCAACACCTAAACCATTACTTGCCATCGGCTCTGGTGAAATAACTCCAACTTCAAGCATTTCATGTCTCACACCTGTTGAATACATCTGAATTTGATCTCGAGGTGAAAGGTGTCCATCAACAACACGAACATAGGTAACCACACCACGATAGGAGTCATAAACTGAATCAAAAATTAATGCTCGAGTAGGAGCTTTTGGATCACCCACCGGTGGTGGAATTTGCTTCACAATTTGATCAAGTAATTCTTCAACTCCGGCTCCAGTTTTTCCAGATACTCGCAAGCAATCTTCAGGCTTACAACCAATTAAATTAGCAAGCTCTATTGCAAATTTTTCAGGTTGAGCAGCCGGTAAATCAATCTTATTTAATACTGGAATTATGGTCAGATTATTTTCCATTGCTAGATAAAGATTGGCTAAGGTCTGCGCTTCGATACCTTGAGCACAATCAACCAAAAGGACCGCGCCTTCACATGCTGCAAGGGAGCGAGATACCTCATAGGTGAAGTCAACATGGCCAGGCGTATCGATCATATTTAATATATATTCTTGGCTATCAATTCCTGATCTCCAGGGCAATCTAACTGCCTGGCTTTTAATTGTGATTCCTCGTTCGCGTTCAATATCCATTCGATCTAGATATTGCGCACGCATATTTCTATCCTCTACAACACCAGTAATTCCCAACATGCGATCGGCCAAAGTAGATTTACCGTGATCGATATGTGCAATGATGCAAAAATTTCTAATTTGCGCAGGATTTGTGGCAGCAGGCTGCGGAGCTTTTGCAATCGAGATGGAAGGCATTTATGCCTTAGGAGTGTCTAGAAAATTAACGAACGCCAGCTTTGTTGGCTAACTTCGCCATAGCTGACTTTTTATTTGCTGCGTTATTGGCATGAATTACGCCTTTTGAAACCGCCATATCTAATGAACGGGAAGCATCTGTAAACTCTGCTTTAATTTTTGCAGCATCTCCAGCAGTTACCGCATCGCGAAATTTACGAATTGCAGTACGAAGCGCTGAACGATAAGCCTTGTTACGATCTTGCGCTTTGTTGTTGGTACGAATTCGTTTGATCTGGGACTTGATATTTGCCACTGAAGATTACCTTTTCTCTTTTATCTCTTAAAAACTTATTTAAGAAGATCGGTAGGATATCAGCGCAAGGGCCTTACGCTCAAACTGAGCGTGGTTATCTAGCACTTTTCGCCGCACATACGGTCATTATCGCTCGCTCTAAGGCATAGATCGGATCTGCAGCGGCTCCCTTGATATCAGCATCAGCAGTTGCCGTTGCCACAACCGCCTTAATTAATCCACTCTCACTCCAACCTGTTAACTGTTTGCGAGCTTTATCAATTTGCCAAGGTGCAATCGCTAATGTTGAAGCTAACTCAAATGATCTAACACTTCTAGAGGCTCCAGAAACCTTTGCAAGAGTTCGCAGCGATGATGCAAGAGCACTAACAATTAGAACTGGGTCAGTTCCAGTTGAAAGTGCGTTCCGTAAGTTTATTAAGGCAATTGCTGTGTTACCTTCAAGTGCAGCATCTGCAACATCAAAGCCCGTACTTTCTACTCTTCCCATCTGATATCGAGCAACATCATTCTCGTCAATCACTTTTTGCAATGCAACATCAGATGCAAGTTGAGAACAAGCCGCACTTAACTCTCTTAAGTCACTACCCAAAGAATCAATCAATGCATTGACCGCCTCAGTACTAACTTTTCTATCTAACCTTTTAAACTCAGCCCGAACAAATTCAGATTTTTCACTCTCTTTCTTAATCGCCTCAGCTGCAATCACCTCTGGGTTAAGTTTCTTTATTTTATCTACTAGAGCTTTACCCTTCACGCCTCCCTTATGCCAAAGAACTAAGGTTAGGTTTTCGTCTTGATTTTCCAAATAACTTACGACCTCATCACTACATTCGGCGGTTAAATCTTGTAGATCTTTAATTACGACAACTCGTGCGTCGGCAAAAAGTGAAGGTGCCAGGCTGTCGGTAATAACCCCAACCTCTAATTCATCCGCCGAAAAAATAGTTGATTGTGCGCCAGATTTTGTTGCAATGACATTTGAAATGGCGCGATCAGCAAGCAAACTCTCTGCCCCTTGTATTAAAACTAACCCCACCTAATTTGCCACCATTCTTTTCCAGTAACCCTGATCTTATTA
>Ga0209829_10000929_pt1 | contig 24815 bp, 16 predicted proteins | sample C_140205_EF_Meta_FD_187311 | JGI IMG/M metagenome (GOLD analysis project Ga0209829, IMG submission 187311) | Freshwater microbial communities from Lake Croche, Canada to study carbon cycling - C_140205_EF_MetaG (SPAdes) (version 2) | ecosystem: Environmental > Aquatic > Freshwater > Lake... | reverse complement strand
GACGGGGGAGACGGGGGAGACGGGGGAGACGGGGAAGACTGGGGGAGACGGGGAAGACTGGGGGAGACGGGAGGGAGGTGAAAAATAGTTTCAGATTTTTTTAGGGTGGGCCAGCCAATGTCCCACCCTCGGGGGTAGGATGTGCGCATGATCTCTACCTTCTCCGCCACTCGTTCGCTCGTTCGCACTTCGGCCAAGGCCGGGGCTGCTGTTTCCTCCCGTCGGGCTGCCAAATATCTCGTGCCCATCGCGCTGGCGTGGTCGCACAGCGGGATCTCGTATCGCGTGACACCTTGGCCGGAAGTGCAGTTCGAGCGGCTCTACGGCGAGGAGTGGATTGCGGTAGCGCCGTCGGAAGAGGTGCTGGCGTCGGCGGCGCAGAGCTGCGGAGCGCAGGCGTGGCGGGCGTATTTGGAATTCGTGCCGACGGACGTGCGGGAGTTTTTGAGCGGATTTTCGTTCAAGCGCATGGAGGCGTTGCAGGTGGTGGCGCGGTGTCCGGAGTTGCTGCCGGCGCTGGTGGACACGCCGGCGTTGACGGCGTTTGTGGCGGCGCACGTGAGCTTGCGCGGGACGACGGGGCCCGCGTGGGCGGAGATCAGTGCGATCTTTGAGCGGCGTGAGGTCTATGGCGTGCTGGAGTGGCTCGGGCTGCCGGCGTCGCGGCAGACGCTGACGATCTTGCGGAATATTTCCGACCGGGATGTGGCGAAGCGTTTCCTTGAGCCGCTGCGCTCGATGTTGTGGGAGCCGCGCTCAATTTTTGCTCTGCAGCGAGTGCCGGAAATCACGGACCGCTATCTGGCGCGGGCATGTCATGCGTTGGCGGCGTGACCGCCGCCGGGGCGGCGGAAGGACCAAGGACCAAGGACCAAGGACCAAGGGCCAAGGGCCAAGGACCAAGGACCAAGGGCCAAGGACCAAGGACCAAGGGCCAAGGGCCAAGGACCAAGGGCCAAGGGCCAAGGGCCAAGGACCAAGGGCCAAGGGCCAAGGACCAAGGACCAATGACCAAGGACCAAGGACCAAGGACCAAGGACCAAGGACCAAGGGCCAAGGACCAAGGGCCAAGGACCAAGGACCAAGGACCAAGGGCCAAGGACCAAGGACCAAGGACCAAGGACCAAGGGCCAAGGACCAAGGACCAAGGGCCAAGGGCTAATTTCTAGTGACGCGGGTGGGCGGGGCTTTGGTTTTTGGGAGCGTGGCGACACTCGCGTTTTTTTCACTCCGTGGATTTCCTTGGTTTTCGATGGATATCACCACCGGTTTTTTCGGAATCTTCCTGTTGGCCTGCGCTTATTCCGCTCAGTATTGGGCGAAGCAGTGCCGCGATGAGCTGCGTGAAATCAACGAGGAGTTGAAGAAGGGGCGGTAGAGTCGGAAGGCGTGGACGAGCCACGCCCCTACTCGACGGCGAAGATTTCCACGGGTTCGGAGCGGCCTTTGACGGGAACGGTGCCGAGGGGGCGGAAGGTCGGCGCGCCGGAAGAGGGGGCGATTTGGCGGCAGGCGGCGAGGGTCGCGGCGCTCGCGATGAGGCTCGTGCGATACTCGGCGGTGCGCGTGAGGGACTGGAGGCGGCTGGCGACGTTTACGCCGTCACCGATGACCGAGTAATTCAGGCGGCGCGAGCTACCGATGTTGCCGGCGACGACGCGCGCGGTGTTAACCCCGATGCCGATGGCGAGGGGCGCGATGCCTTCGGCGGCGAGCTCGGCGTTGAGTTGCACGAGAGCTTTTTCCATCGCGAGGGCGGCGGCGAGGGCGCGGTCGGCGGCGTCGGATTGCGGCACGGGGGCGCCGAAGAGGGCCATGATCGCGTCGCCGATGAATTTATCGATCACCCCGCCGTGCGCTTCGATGGCGGCGCTCATGCGGTCGAGGTAGCGGTTGAGGAGAGTGAGGAGTTCCTGCGGGGTGAGTTTTTCGCTGAGGGTGGTGAATCCGCGGAGATCGGCGAAGAGAATGGTGACCTCGCGTTCCTGTCCGCCGAGGGTGGCGCCGTCGCGCACGAGTTGGGCGGCGACTTCGGGGGAGACGTTTTTGTCGAGCAGGTCGCGCAGGCGGACGCGTTCGGCGAGGCCGGCGGTCATGGCGCGAAACGCGTCGGCGAGGCGCCCGAGTTCATCGGCGCGTTGGAGCGTGAGTGGCGTCGTGTAGTCGCCGCGCGCGATAATGCGGGTGTGGGCGGCGAGTTGCTCGATGGGCTGACTCAGGCGGCGGGCAAAGCGGCGGCCGAGGAGGACTGCAATGATGAGACTGCACAGGCTGACGAGGAGGAGGATGAGCTCGGTGCGGCGGGCGGGGATCAGTTTTTCGTCGAGCGAGTATTGCAGGTAGAGCGTGGTGTGGAGGCCATCGCCGGCCGGGAGCAAAAGCGAGACGACGAGGGCCTTGTCCTCCCCGAGTGGGACGGTCGCGAGCGCGGCGTCGGTGGTGGGACGGAGGGGCGAAGCGAGGAGCGCGTCGGCGGTGAGCGCTCGGAGGCTGGTCGCGACGACGCGGTGTTGTGGGTCGGCGAAGGTGAGGTCGATGCCGGTTTGTTCGTGGAGCATCTGGGCGAACGCGTCGTCGATGCGGAAGCCAAGCACGAGCCACGCGACGGTGTCGGGTGCACGCACGGGGACGAGCACGAGGGAATGGAGGCGGTCGCGGTGATAGGCGTAGCCGGTCGCCCGGGGGGTGGGGCTTTCGTCGAGCTCGGCGGCGGCGATGAGTTTCCGCAGCGCACCGCCGGGAATTTCGCCCGCGGGCGCGCTGGCGAGGGTGTGGCCGTCGAGGGCGAGCGCCACGACGAGGTCGGCATGGATGCTGCCGGCGATGCTGGGGAGCGCGGACGCCAGGGTGGCGACCTCGTCCGGATCGGTGAAGAGGGGTTTGATCGCGTAGTCGCGTGCCGCGGTCGTGCCGCCGTCGCCGAGGAGGTTGTTGCGGTCCTTGACGATGTTGTTGAAAGCGAGGGTTGCGCGGCGAAGGTCGGCTTCGATCTGCGAGTGGGCCTCGCGGAAGTTTTCGTGCGAGACGATCAGCCAGGTGGCGACTTGCGCGGCGGCAACGAGTCCGACGAGGAGAGTGAGGAGCTTTGCGGCGAAGCTGTGGCGGCGCGCGAGCACGGTCGGCGGGTTATTTGTAACCGCCACCGAGGCCGTCGGGCGCCCGGCGTTTGCCCGTGATGGGTCGCAGCGTGATCGCGATGGTCTGAGCGGCAACATCGGACGGTGAGATGACGACTTCGCGGGTGGCCTCATGGACGAGCCGTGCATGCCAGACGTCGAGCCGATATCGTCCAGGCGGAATGGCCGTGAGGGTGGCGAGTCCGGTGGCCGGGGTTTTCAGGAAAAAAGGTGTTTCGAGGACGACCACATAGGCGGTCATCCAATCGTGAATATTGCAGCCCAATGCCACGATTCCCGCGCGATCAAACAGCAGCGTCTGGCCGACACCGGGGCCGTAGAGTGGGATCTCGAAACGTTTGGCCTTCGAGAGGGAATAGACTTGGTGACGGATGGCGTCGCGGTTCGGAAAAGAGATCCGCGTCCCGACGATGACCGGGGTGACGAGCGGTTCGAACTCCTGATCGTGTTGGTTGATGATGACGGGATCGGCGGGCGGCGCGAGGATCGGTTTAGTATCGAGCGGCAGCAGCGACACGACGGCGTCGGCGACGGACTGGCCTTTGTTATCCTGAACGGTGACTTGCACCGAGCCTTGGGCGGCTGCGCGAGGCACGTGGGCTGCCAGTGCGGCTATGAGTAAAAAGAGGAAACGCGAGTTCATGTCGGACAGGGAAGGCCGGGGGCCGGAGGCGACGGAGGCGACGGAGGAGGACGATTCACTGGGACATCCACGGGTGAGGGGTGGCTAGAAGCGGTGCAAGAGGCCGAGAGTCCAGAGATCCTGACGGTAGGTGAGGCCGGCGCGGTTGACGGTGTAGGTGCTCTCGTAGCGAAGAGGGAGGGAGGTGTTGCGGCCGAGGGCGGGGGCGAGCTCGAACCACCAAAAATCGGAGCGGCCGGTGACGCGGTAGGTGACCCAGCCGGGGCCGTAGGAGTCGGTGGTTTCGTAGGAGACGGTGTTGTAATATTTGGCGACTTCGGGGCCGAGCTGGCCGGCGAGGGCGCGGGCCCAGATCGCTGCGGAAGCGTGGGCGGTGAAGTCGCCGAAGAGACTGCCGCGACCGTAGGTGAGTTGCCAGGTGTCGTTCAGGTCGTAGGTGAGCGAGCCGAGGACCCGGTGGGCGCGGACATCGAAGGGGGCGTGGGCCGCGTCGTGTTGCGACCAATCGCCGGTGAGTGACGCGCGCCACGCATCGGTAAAGCGTTTGGAGAGGCGGAGTGCACCCGTGGCGCGGGTGCCGGTGTCACCCGCGATGCGGGCCGCTCGATGCGCGAGGCCGACCTGGGTGGAGAGAACGGGTGCGAAGGCGCCGAGCCCGAATTTCCAGCGCAGCTCAAGATGGGCACTGCCGGAAAACGCGTTGTTGCGGGCATAGCGGGGGACGAACTCGGTGCGGGCGTCAGCTTCGGTGATGAGGCTCACTCCGGTGATCAGGGGTGTGAGCAAACTCACGGCGACACGGGTTTCTGCGCGGGTGCTGTCGCGCCAATTGGCCGGGGCGGAAGAGCGGCTGATGTTTTCCGCCCACGTGGTCGAGGCCTCCATCCGTGCGGTGATGGGCAGCCGCAGCGGATCGGCGTGCAGGCAGGTGGCGGCGACCAACAGGGAGAGTGGCAGGAAAATGGACTGAAGTGCGGGAGGACGCCTCATGGGGTGAGCAGAGGTTGGATAACTTGCCAGACGGTTTCCGCAACCACGGCGTGGCCGCGGGCGGTGGGGTGGATCTGGTCGGGCTGGTTGAGGGTGGGCTCGCCGCCGACGCCCTCGAGCAGGAAAGGGATTAACGCGGCGGAGTTTTTCTTCGCGAGCGCGGGATACATGGCGGCGAATTCGCTGACGTAGTCGGCCCCGAGCGACGGCGGCATCATCATGCCAGCGATCACGAGCTGGGCGGTGGGATATTTTTCACGTACGCGATCAATGATCCGTTGGAGACTGGCCCGGGAGAGGCCGGGTTCGATGCCGCGGAGGCCGTCGTTGCCGCCGAGGGCGAGGACAAAGACGTCGATGGGCTGGCGCAAAATCCAATCGATGCGCCGTGCGCCGCCCGAAGTGGTTTCGCCGCTGAGGCCGGCATTGACGACCCGCCAGGTGAGGCGGGCCGTGTCGATTTTTTGTTGGATCAGGGCGGGGTAGGATTCGGTGGCGGGTTCTTCGAGGCCGTAGCCGGCCGTGAGGCTGTCGCCGAAGAAGACGATGGTGCGGGGTTCGGCAGCGTGGACCGCCGGCGCGGAGGAACCGAGGGTCGCGAGGAAACCCAGGCAGCCCGCGATCACGAGCAGCGGGGTGGAAAGGTAACGCGGAGTCATGCTGGCTTTTGTGTCGTTCGTGTCTTTCGTGGGCGGTTCCCATGACAAGTGTTCAATCCATGTTGAAAGTCGAGCGGCTGACCAAATCGTATCGCACCGCGGCGGGCGGCGAGCTGACGGTGCTGCGCGAGGTGAGTTTCGATATTCTCGCCGGTGCGAGCGTGGCGATTGTCGGGCCGAGCGGCAGTGGTAAGACGACGCTCCTCGGGCTCTGCGCCGGCCTTGATCGCCCCACGAGCGGGACCGTGGGGATCGCGGGCGAGAGCATCGGCGAGATGAATGAGGACGCGCGGGCCCTCGTACGAAATGTTCACGTGGGCTTCGTGTTTCAAAATTTCCAACTGATCCCGACGTTGACGGCGCTGGAAAACGTGCTCGTGCCGGTCGAACTCGCGGGCGACTCGACGCGGGAGCCCGAAGCGCGGGAGTTGCTGGGACGGGTGGGACTTGGCGCCCGCTATGATCACTATCCGGTGCAGCTGTCGGGCGGCGAGCAACAGCGCGTGGCGCTCGCGCGGGCGTTCATGAACCGGCCGAAGATTTTGTTTTGCGACGAGCCGACCGGGAATCTCGATGGTGACACGGCGGCGGCGATGGTGGAACTGATCTTCGGGCTGAACCGCGAGAAGGGCACGACACTCGTGCTCGTGACGCATGACCTAGAGTTGGCAAAGAAATGCGGGCGGATCATTCGCCTGAGGAGCGGGGCGGTGGTGAGTGATGAAGTGGCGTGAACTTGGGCCACTCCTCCGTATGAATTTTATCCTCAAAATGGCCTGGCGGGATTCGCGGGCTTCGCGGCGGCGGTTGGCGCTGTTTTCGCTGTCGATTGTCCTCGGGATCGCCGCGCTCACGGGCATCGGTTCCATGGGCGAAAACCTGCGGCGCACGGTGGAGTTGCAGACGAAGTCGCTGCTGGGGTCCGATCTTGCGGTGACCGCGCGCAAGGCGTTTGACGAGGAGGCACTGAATTATTTCCGGGGCGTCGGTGGCGAAATCGCGACGGAGGTCGCGTTTCCTACGCAGCTCAATTTCACGAAGGGCGCCGGTGAGCGGAAGCTCGTGCAGTTGGTCGCGATGAACGGCGGATTTCCCTTTTACGGCGATTTGGTCACGTCGCCGACGGGTGCGTTGGCGCAGTTGGCCGACGGCAAATCCGCACTGCTCGAGGAAACGCTTTTGGTGCAATTCGGCGTGCAGGTGGGCGAGGAAGTGCGGCTCGGTGCGGCTACGTTTAAGGTGGCGGGGGCGCTGAAGAAAATTCCGGGCGACGCGGCGGTGATCGCGCTGTTCTCGCCGCGGGTGTTCATTTCGCCGGCCGGGATGGAAGCGACGGGCTTGCTGAAGAAAGACGGTTTCGCGCGACATCGCGTGCATTTCAAACTGTTGCCCGAAGTCGATGGCGACGCGGTGGCGAAGACGATGAAGGAGAAGTTCAAGGGCTCGCGTTTCCAGTTCGACACCGTCGAGGAGCGCAAGCGCCAGCTCGGAACAACGCTCAAGGATATTTACTCGTTTCTGAGCTTGGTCGGTTTTGTCGCGCTGTTTCTCGGCGCGGTGGGCGTGGCGAGCGCGGTGCACGTCTACATCAAGCAAAAGGTCGCGACCGTGGCAGTGTTACGCTGCCTGGGGGCGAGCGGGCGCACCGGGTTTGCGATCTACCTCGTGCAGGGCATCGGGCTGGGCGTGGTCGGCTCGGTGGTCGGCGCGGCGCTCGGCGTGGCGGTGCAGTTTATTTTGCCGGTGGTGATGAAGGATTTTCTGCCGTTCGAAGTGGATCTGTTTATCTCATGGAGTTCCCTGGCGAAGGGCTCAGCGGCAGGTCTGGTGATTTGCGTGCTATTCACGCTGCTGCCGTTGCTCACGGTGCGGCGGGTGTCGCCGTTGGTGGCGTTGCGCTCGGCGCTGGGGGAAACCGCACGGATGGATCCGCTGACGCCGGTCATCTACGTTGCAATCACAGCGGCTGTGTTGGGCTTTGCGATCTTGCAGACGGGTCATTGGCAGACGGGCGTAGGCTTCACGGCGATGATGGCGCTGGGCTTCGGTCTCCTCGGTGGGATGGCGAAACTGGTCTCGTGGGTGGCGAAGAAATTTGTGCCGCGCAAGCCGCTGTCCTACGTGGTGCGGCAGGGGCTCGCGAATCTCCATCGGCCGAACAACCGCACGGTGTTGCTGCTCTTGTCGCTCGGGCTGGGGACGTTTCTAATGATCAACCTCGTGCTCGTGCGTGCGACGATCCTCGACAAGATCATGGGCGTCGGCGCGGGGGCGCGGCCAAACCTGATGTTCTTCGACGTGCAGGATGACCAGTTCCCAAAGCTCGAAAAAATCCTCAAGGACAACGGCACGCCGATTACGGTTTCGGCGCCGATTGTGACGATGAAGATTGAGTCACTCAAAGGCCGGCCGGTGGCGGAACTGTTGAAGGATGAAACGAAGGTTATCAGTCGCGTTTCCGGGGGAGGCCCGGAGGGCAAGGCAGGGAAGGGTGGTGGCGGCTTTCAGATGCGTTTCGGTTCGGCGGCCAAGGGCGAGCAGGCGGCGCGGGACGGCGGCCGCATCCCGGCCTGGACGCTCACCCGGGAATACCGCTCGAGTTACCGCGCCAAGCCGGACGAGGCGGAGAAGATTTCCTCTGGCGAGTGGATCGGACGCGTGAGGGCGGGCGAGCCGCGGGTGCCGGTCTCGATCGAGGAAGGGCTCGCGAAGGATCTGCAAATTACCCTCGGTGACGAAATCGGGTTCGACGTCCAGGGCGTGCCGATGCGGACCTATGTCGCAAGTCTGCGCACCGTCGAGTGGCAGCGCATGCAGCCGAACTTTTTTGTGCTCTTTCCGGAAGGCGTGCTGGAGCCCGCGCCGAAGACCTACGCGGCCGCCCTGCGTGCCGCCACCCCGGCGGAGGCCGCGCGCGCCCAGGCAATCGTGGCGCGGGAGCTGCCGGGGATTTCCGCGATCGATCTCGCGCTGATTTTGCAAACCTTCGACAGCATCTTCGCCAAGGTGGCGTTTGTGATCACGTTCATGGCCGGGTTCACCGTGGTGACGGGCATCGTGGTGCTCGTCGGGGCGATTCTGACGGGGCGGTTTCAACGCATCCGGGAGACCGTGTTGTTGCGCACGCTCGGGGCGACGCGGCGTCAGTTGACGCAGATTCAGCTCGTGGAATACGCCGTGCTCGGGGTGCTCGCGACGGTCACGGGCGGGGCGCTCGCGATTTTGGGCAACGCGCTCCTCGCGAAATACGTTTTCAAGACTGGGGTGTCGCTGCCGGTCCCGGCGCTGCTCGCCTCGATGGCGGCGGCCGTTGCGGTCACTGTAATCACGGGCTTGCTAGCCAACCGGGGGGTCGCAGACCATCCGCCCCTCGAAGTCCTTCGAAACGAAACATGAACCGCCGCGTTGTCTCCTTCCACTATACGTTGCGCGACCCTGAGGGTCGCGTGCTTGATTCCTCCGCGGGCAACCCGCCGGTCTCTTACTTGGAGGGTGCCGGACAAATCATCGACGGGCTCGACGAGCAGCTGCGCCTGGTGGCGACCGGCGTGAAAACCCGCGTGCAAGTGCCGGCGGCACGCGCTTATGGCGAGCGCGATCCGGAACAGGTGCAGCGGGTGAAGCGCGCGCTGCTTCCGATCGACGGCGAGTTGCAGATCGGCGAGACGTTTCGCACGGGCGAGGATCGGCAGGCGCCGGTCGTGACCGTGGTCGGTATCGAGGGCGACGAGGTGTTGCTCGACGGGAATCATCCGCTCGCGGGCGTGGAACTCACGTTTGACGTAGAAGTCGTCGAGGCGCGCGAGGCGACGGCGGAGGAACTCAGCCACGGGCACGCCCATGGCGTTGGCGGCGGCGGCGGCGGTGGGTGCGGCGAAGGCTGCGGCTGTCACTGAGTTTCCAGGCGGGATGACCGCACCGGGCGTGGCGAGCGAAGGGATTTTCCTTCGTTCCACGTTCCCCCGACCAGTTCCACCTTCGGAAATTCTGGCGCAGCGAAATCGCGGAGCAACAAACGGCTAAGCAAGAGATCTACCGCGGCGGCACCGATGCGTTCCGGGCTTTGGCAAATGCCGGTGTAACGCGAGGGATTTGGGTTTTTATCGAGCAGTGCCAGACCGATGTCGCGCGGGGCGCGGAGCTGGTGGCGGGCGAGGTAACGCTCGACCTCCATCAGGTAGGCCTCGTAGTGGTGCAGCACGATCACGTCCGGCCGGTGGGCACTGAACCAAGCGTGAAATTGGCGCTCATTCCAGGTTTCCGCGCGCAGGATTGGGACGTGGGGTGCCGCGCCCGACCTCTCGTGTTCGCCGAGATAGGTAGCTGAGTAAAGATGGTCGGTGCGGCGGTCGCCCGAGCGGAGAATGGCCAATCCGGGACGCTGATACCCGCGCCGGGCGATCTCCGCGAAAACGGTCCGCGCGTCGGCGGCAAAGTGACTGACCACGCGATGCATCCGCTCGGGTATGCTGGCGCCTTGCGTCACCACTGCGAAGCGCTGGAGCGCAGCGGGAAAAACTTCGTCGGGGTCGAAACTGCCCAGACAAAACAGCCCGTGAATGCCACGGGCTTCGAGGATGGCCGCGAGGCGACGCGGCGTCATGCGCGGAGCCTTGAGCCAGAAATTTTCCAGCGTGTAACCACGCAACGCCGCCCGTGCGCGAGCTCCGCTGAGCATGGGTTCGAGGTGGCCGTAGGTGGGGGTTTGCCGCCAGGGCTCCTCTTCCGGAAACAGCGAAATCACTCCGAGCGTAGCGTGATAGCGTGGCTGGGCGGAGAGCCGGACCGCGCTCATGAGCTCGGCCAGTTTGGCATTGGGCACATGCCCCTCGGTCTGAGCCGCATGACGCACCTTCGCGCGCAGCGCGGGCGAGATGCGGGTGTTGTCCCGGAGCGCGAGGGAAACCGCGGTGGCGGAGATGCCGAGTTTGCGGGCGAGGGAGCGGACGCTCATGATTGGTTGACGTAAACTAAAGAGCTGATTGCGAGGGCTCGGCAATCGCCAAGCGTAAGGGGAAGTGAAGTCAAACCCCTGTTGCGCCGCTTCCGTGGCGCCCTTGAACTCACCCTATATTCAATATGTCAAATTACCTGCGAAAAACCCACGCCTGGTTTCTGAAAACTGCGGTTGTTGCGAGCGGCTCACTGCTAAGCTTAGTCTTGAGCGCTCAATCCGCCCCGAGACCCGCCGCGTCGGCAGCGCCGTCGCCGGGTGAGGAAACAATCGTGCTCACGCCGTTCGAAGTCTCCACGAATCAGGACACGGGTTACGCCGGGCAGGACACGCTGTCGGGTTCGCGTTTGCGCACCAACCTGCGGGACGTGGCGGCGGCGATCAGCCCGATGACTGCGGAGTTTCTCCGTGATATCGCGGCGACCAATATCGAGAGCGCGATCGAATACGGCGTGGGCACCCGCATGGACACCGACGACGCCCGCACCGCGGGTCCGGTCGGCGACGGCTACAATGACAGTATCCGCGGCATCCGCATCCGCGGGCTGCCGGGCGGCGGGCGCAGCATCAATTTCTTCGGCGCGCCGGGCGAGGTGGACATGTATATGATCGAGAGCCTGGAGGTTTCCCGGGGCCCCAATTCCATCCTATATGGTTTCGGTTCGCCGGCGGGCCGCATCAACATCGCCAGCAAACAGGCGCAGACGAACAAGAACACCTACAGTTTTTCGAGCCGGCTCGATTCGTGGGGTGGCGAGCGCTGGATTGCGGATGCCAATTATTCGCTGATCAAAAACAAACTGGGCGTGCGTGCCGCAGTGTTGAAGGGCCGCGAGGATTCTTGGCGCCGGGCGGGCTACAACGATCAGGATCGCCTTTATCTCACGGGCAAGTGGCAGATTGATCGCAAGACGACGCTCAAGGCCGACTTCGAGCGCGGCAACGCGAAGCGTTTCGTGCCCCGGCCGTTTTTCGGCCTGGATATGACGTCGACGTGGAACGCCAGCGGTCAGCCGATCTTCAACAACTTCAATCCTGCGCTGGCGGCCGGCGCCGTCGGCACTCCGGGCAATGCGTTTCGCGACACGGGTGGCACGCAGGTCAACGGCGTAGTTGAGATCACCACCAATAACTGGGTCGCGGTTTCGAGCAGTTTCGCCAACGCGCAGGACTTCCGGAATTTCACCCGTTCGGAGGCTCCCGCCGGCGGCGTACAAGGGCTCGATTTCGCCCGCGGATTGAGCAATCCGGAGGCGGCGCTCGAGGCCAATTGGTCCCGCGGGAGTTTCACGACGAACTTCGGCTCGGTGATCTTGCAGCGCGAGCTGCTGAAGGATCTCAATATTGAGATCGGCCTCAATCGGCAGACCAGCCAGACCGACACTCATAATCTCGCCACGTGGAATTGGTTTGGCGTCACGGCCGACACGAACCGTTACCTGCCGAATGGGCAGCTGAAACCCGCGGCCAACCAATACTACATCGATGTGTCGCCCGATCATCGTCCCGCCAGTTCGCAGGTCACGCAGGCCCGCGTGGCGCTCTCGTATGAAAAGAAATTGCACGAACTCGCGACGCTGCGGATGGCCGGGCTCGGGGAGTTGGCGTATACGAAATCGCGCAGCCAGATCCTCCAGCAGTATTGGATGAAGGGCACCTCGCTCGCGAGTGGCGGCGCGTTCAATGCGACGCCGGAAAATGCTTCGAACCAAGCATTGCAGCGCTTTTACTTTAAGGACCTCAGTGCGCTCGATGATCCGAATTTCCGGATTCCTGCGCCCATCGATTTGTCCGGCGCGACCAAGTTCCAAGATCCCGCCACCGGCGTGGTGCGCGACATTTACATGCAGGAGTTCAATCGTGCGCAGGGTAACATCGGCTTCGTCGACCGCGACACCGGTGCCTACATGGGCGTGGTGCAGGCGTTTCTGTTGAAGAATCGCCTCGTGGGCACCTACGGCTATCGCAAGGACCGGTTGAAGAGCTGGAATGGTCTGGCTTTCCGTGATCCAGCCCCGGAGAAGGTCGCGCTTAACTCGGGCGTGTGGTTGCCCGCCGATCCACGGACTTCGACGCCGAGTATTTTTTCCGGCCAAACGCAGACGTTGGGCGGCGTTTTGCACATCACGTCGTGGTTGTCCGGATTCTACAACACGTCGAACAGCCTCAGCACGCCCGGCACGAATTTCATCACGCCGGCCGATCCGGTGAACGCAACGATCGCCGACTACGTGAAGGCGCCCTCAGGGAAAACCAACGACTACGGGGTGAAACTGAGCTTCCTCAAGAACCGGCTCTATTTCACGGCGACGAAGTTTCACACGATTTCCAAAAACGAATTTGGTTTCTCGGGTTTCAACAAGTCCAACGTCGTGAATATCTGGAATGCCATTGGCAACTCGGGCGCGCTGGATGCCGCGGGTTCCGCCTTTGCGCTGCGGCAGGGCCAGATCATGAACCAAGTCCAAGGCTACATGCAAAATGCCGAGAGCCGTGGCCATGAATTTGAGATCGTCGGCCAGCCGCTGCCCAATTGGTCCGTCTCGGTGAACTATTCCAAGAACGACACCCGCCGGAGCAATATGGCCTCCGAATACCGGGCCTACATCGACAAATACAAACCCGAGTGGCTGAAGTATCGCGACTTTGCTCTCACGCAAAACACCGCTGTCCCCGGCGTCGAAAAGGCCGCGAGCTTCACCGACTGGAATAGTCCGGCCACCGTGCTCGCTACGGGCGATGTCACGGCGGGCAATACCGACAGTATCAACGAGGCCATCGCGGATGCCGAAGCGCTCTTCTATGACAACCCGCACGCCTTCGAGGGCAAACGCTTCGTCGGCGATCCGCTGCACAATTTCAATCTGCGCACCCGCTACGAATTTAAGGAAGGTGATTTGAAGGGACTGACCGTGGGCGCAGGCACCCGCATTCGCAAAGGCCGGATCGCCGGTGCGCGCTCTGATTACACTTACGCGGCCGGCAGCGACTTCACTTCGACGTGGAACGGCCGTCTGACGGACTCCGTGACCATGGTCGAGGCCAAGGACCAAAGCGTCTACGATCTTCAGCTCGGTTACACCCGCAGCTTCACCAATCGTAAGATCCGCTGGAGCATCCAGCTCAACGTCAACAACGTCACCAACCAACGCGAACTGGTCGTGAACAATATCAACCCGCGCACGTTGGTGCCGCTCACCTACCGCTATCAGGACCCGCGGCAGTATATTCTGACGAACACGTTTTCGTTTTGAGCAATGGTCGGCGGGTGGCCTCAGCGGAACCGTGCGGCGCTGGTTCCGTGATGAATCAACGCAATCAGGCGAAAACGGCGCGCACGTTTGGCGGCACTGGACTTGGAGGTGCGGGGAGCGGAGGGTCGGTCGATTTCCGCGCCGTGAGCGCTGCTTCGTCCAATCGCGGGGCGAAACCGACGTTGCGGGCCATCGCACGGCTGGCGGAGGTGTCGCACGTGACCGTGTCCCTCGCGCTGCGCAGTGATCCGCGGATTACAGTCGAGACGCGTGACCGGGTGCAGGCGGTGGCGAAGCGTTTGGGCTACCAGCCGGATCCGCACGTGGCGGAATTGATGGGCCGGTTGCGCATGGGGCGGCGGGGAGCGGGTGCGGTCGTGGTGGCGTTTTTGGATTTTGTGGATGCGCACTACGGCAATAAAGGCAGTCCGACGGCACGGCGGTTCTTTGCGGGTGCGGAGGCGCGGGCGCACCAGCTCGGCTACAAACTGGAACGACTGCTGGTTGGCGCCGACGGACTCACGTTGGAACGAGTCGGCGGGATTTTGCAGACGCGGAATATTCGCGGGGTGCTCATCACTCCGGCGACGACCGCGCGCGAGCAGCTCGTGCTCGATTGGGCGCGGCTGGCGGCGGTGGAGTTTGGGCGGTCGCTGGCGCAGCCGATCTTGCACCGCGTCTGCAACCATCAGGCGCACACGATGCGGCTGGTCTTGGCATCGCTGACGGCGCGCGGGTATCGGCGTTGCGGCATTTATCTGACCGAGGGGATTTGCGCGCGGGTCGACCAGACGTGGCCAGAGGCGTTTCTGCATCACTCGCATCTGTCGCGGCCGGGTGAGGTACCCTTGCCGCCGCTGATCCGGTCGACCTGGAACGAGGCGGAGTTTGCTGTGTGGTTTCGGCAACACCGACCCGATGCAGTGGTGACGATTCATCCGCCGGTCTTGGAGTGGTTGCGGAAAACCGGTGCGAAGCTTCCTGCCAAAGTGGGTTTTGCGCTCCTCGATTGGTCGCGCGAGATGGGCGACATCGCGGGCGTGGACCAGAACTCAGAGACGGCTGGCGCGGCGGCATTGGAGCTGGTGGCGGCGCAGCTCACGCAGCACGAATACGGCGTTCCGCCGAGTCCGAAAACAATTTTGATCGAGGGGGCGTGGCGGGACGGTGGCACGGTGCGGGCGCTCCCCTGAGTTTAACTGGAAAACGTCGCGAGGATTGCCGGGCAGGCACTGGCGGCGCTCAATGGGGCCTCTTTGCGGACTCCGCCGCAATCTCGACCCGTAACCCTGTAAGCTACCATGAACCCTTCCCTCCGTTCTTTTCCCTTGTCCGCCATCGCACTCGGTGTCCTCGCGGCGGTTGGTTCCCTGTCTGCGCAAGTTGCCCCGGCAGCTAACTCCGTGCCCAAGCCCGCAGTGTCCACGCCCGAAGAGGCCATCGTCCTCTCCGTCTTTGAAGTCCGCACCGACAAGGACGTGGGCTATCAGGCGTCATCCTCCCTCTCCGGCACCCGCACGGGCGAATTGCTCCGGGATATGCCGGTATCGGTCTCGATTCTGAATCAAAATTTTCTCCGCGACATCGCCGTCACCGATACCATGCAGGCCATCGGGCTTTACGGCATCGGGTCGGAACCGCTCGGCGTGCCGGGCATCGGCATCGCGGGTTCCGGCGGCGGCGGCAACTCGCTCAGTTTCCGCGGAATTCAGTCCTCCTGGCAGGGACGCGATGGATTCATCTGGTATGGGGTCTCCGACAACTTTGCCATCGAGTCGCTCGAGGTGAATCGCGGTCCTTCGGGTAACGTGTTCGGCGATTCCCGCGCGGGCGGTCTGCCCAACATTGTTTCAAAGCGCGCCAAGCTCCGGGATTTCGGCGAAGTCGGTCTCCGTTGGGATTCCGAGGGCTCCAACCGCGTGACACTCGATTGGAACCATCGTCTCACGGCCAAAGCGGCCGTGCGCGTGAACCTCATGAAGCAGGACCAGCGCGACTGGCGCGACACGAACTACGACCAGCGTCAGGGCGCGCAGATCGGCCTCCAGTATGATTTCACGGCAAACACCCGGCTCAGTGTCGTCGGCGAATACAACAACGTCGGTCGCGTGGCGTCCACGGGCTTAAGCACCGATAATTTTCGCGAATACACGCTGGGCGCGGGCACGAACGGCCCCGGCACCATCGCGGGCACGGGCACGATCCAAGCCGCCGGCAACACCCAGCGTTGGACCTATGTGGGCGGCAAGGCTTACAATCTCATTTCGTCGGCCACGACGGTGTTCCGTCAGACGACCGTGGCGGCCGCCAACACCTATGCCGTCGGCGAAAACGTGCTCGCCCGGCACATGCAGTTGAATGGTCCTTCGGACCGGCTCGATCACGACACGAAGAGCCTGACCGCCGTCTTCGAGCATCGCGTGGGCGCGAACACGATCTTGCAGGGCGCCTACAATCTCACGCTCTCCGACCGGCTCGATTATTCGGCCAACCGCGACGGCATCCGCCGCGAGGTGAATCCGAATCTCCCCGGGGCCCCCGGCGTGCTCGTGGCCAATCCCAATTTCGATCAACTCTACGTCGATCACCGTTGGACGCAGGGGCAGTATTACAACCGCACCGCAGCTTACCGGCTCACAGCGGTGCAGGACTGCGATTTCGGTTTTACGAAACAGCGCCTGATCGCCAATGGCAGTGCGCGGGACGATCGGTTTCGTCTCATGCAGCGGCAGGAGTTGCTGACACCCGCGGTCATCGCCGCCGCCGGTTTGACCGGCACTGCTGCGCTGCCGACGAACAACGCCGTGCGCCGCCGTTTTTATCTCAAAGACGGCAACGATGGCGTGCTGCGCCACACCGATTCTGCGGACTTTGGTTTCAGCGAAGTCACGGGCGGACAAAAGACCCGGGCGTTTTTTTACTCCGCTTCCGCCCTGCTGATGGGGCGCTACTGGCAGGACCGGATTCTCTCGACGGTCGGTGTGCGCCGCGACGACTACGAGTCGCGCCAAGTGCGCATCCTCGCCGATCCGGCGACGAATCTCGGTCGGCTTGAGCGCGGCGGCAGCGGCGAAGAGATCTGGCGCGAGCAAATCGGCGTGTTTGGCACGTCGTGGAACTACGGCCTCGTCTTTACGCCGCAGCAGCAGTGGCGCGTGTTTGCCAACTACTCCGAGAATTTCCAGCAGAACGGCACCGTGCCGTATTTCAACGGAGATGTCCGCAAACCGCGTGTCGGTGACGGCTACGACTACGGGTTTAGTATTTATCTCTGGAAAGACCGGCTGACCGCGACGGTCACGCGTTTCGACAACAAGGCGAACAACGAGAGTCTCACCGGGATCAACAACCAACTCACCGCCGACGAAATCAACCGGCTGCTCGGCACGAACTACAGCACGGCCGTTGCCGCCGATTCACAATCGCGCCGCGCGACCGGCACGGAGGTGGAGCTGATCGCCAATGCTACGCGCAACTGGACGCTCTCGTTCAAGTATTCGATGCGAAAGAATGTGAACACGGATTTCGCGCCGCGTCTCACGGCCACGCTCGCCGCGATGAAGGCGAAGACCAACGATTCGACGCAATGGGTGCTGGCGCAGACGCAGCTCAGCAATCTGATCAACGAGAACCCGAGCGCGCGGGCGGCGTGGAATTTCTCGACCCGTTACAGCTTCACGCAGGGGCTGCTCAAAGGCGCGCGGATCGGCGGCTATGGCTACTTCCGCCAGGGCCAGACAATCTTCACGGCCGGCCGGCCGGACCTCTACTACAAGAGCTACGTGATGGTGAACGGATTTGCCGGTTACGAGTGGAAGCTTGCGAAGAAGTATCGGAACGATCTCCAGGTGAACGTGGAAAATCTTACGAACGAGCAGCTCCGTATCGGCAGCAGTTACACGGGCTACAGCTACCTCGCCCCGGCCAAGGTGATCGTGCAAAACACCGTGCGGTTCTGAGCCGTTCGACAATTTCCCTGGGGATGGGCCTCACCCACCGCTCGGCTCAGGTGGGCGCCGTCCAGCGATGGACTGCGACCACCCCGCTTCGCGAGTTCGTGAGAAGTAACCGCCCTTGTCCGTGACCTGTTTCACAGTCTGGCCCTCGGCGACCCAACTGAAGATCTTCTTTTCGTTGGCGCGGGTTTCCTCGGCACGCACGAGCACCTCGTAGGCGATATCGCGCGGCACGACGACCACGCCGTCGATGTCACCTAGGATCACGTCGCCCGGTTTGATCACCACGCCGCGGATCATGATCGGCGTCTGGTAGTGCGTGATGAGGCAACGACCGAGGCTGCCATTCAGGATGCGGTATTTGTAGAACACTGGAAAATCCTTCGCGAGGATCTGATGCGTGTTGCGGATGCCTCCATCAATCAGTGCGGCTTTGACGCCTTTCGCGACCACGGTGGCCGTCATCACCCCGCCCCAGAGCGTGGCTTTTTCGTCGTTGGTCGTATCCCATACGACGAAGGGTTGGCCTGCATTTCATCGAGCATTTGGCCGCGATAGGTGAGCTCGCCCGTGATCTTCACGTTGGGCGCGCTTTTAACGGTAAACGCGATGCCGGCGACACTGCGTTCGGGGCACAGCGGCGGCCGAGTTCGTTCTTTCAAGTCGCAGCACGAACAACTTTCTCGTTCTTTTTCCCGTTTTGTTGTTATTACTGATAGGCGTTTTTTCGACTGCTACCGCTGGTCAGTTCCCACCCTTTCCCATGACCCTCCGTTTCTCGCTTCTTGCTGCTTTCATTCTTGGGCTTGCTTGCATCGCGCCACTCGCCCCCGCGCAGGACGCCAGTCTTCCCCCGGGCGCGATGCTCCTCCCGGAATCGGCCTTGCCCGACTACGAGAAGACGATCGACCATGCGCGGCTCATTCGCGGTGGGAACAAAGCCTCCGTCGAGCGTGGCGAAAAGATTTACCAACTCGTCTGTCACGCCTGCCACGGCGACCTGAATCTCGCGGGGTCCATTCCCAACGCCCTGCGTTTCGCCGAGGGCAAGTTCTCCCACGGTGCCGATCCGCACACAATGTATCAGACGCTCACGCGCGGCTGGCGCCTCATGGCCCCGCAGGTGCAGCTCGTCCCGCGCGAGAAATACGACGTCATCCACTACCTCCGCGAAACCTTCCTCGCGAAAAACAACCCGTCGCAATACGTCGCCGTGACCGACACCTATCTCGCCGGCTTGCCCAAAGGCGACTCGGCGGGACCTGCGCCGGTGAAGCGCGAGCCATGGCGCGAGATGGACTACGGTCCATTTCTCATCGGCACTTTTGAACTCGCCGACGCCGCCCGCCGCGCCGCCGCGACCAAGCTGCCCGGCAACGCCCTCGATACCATCACACCCGGCGCCAATCTCGCCTACAAGGGCATCGCCGTCCGGCTCGACGCGGGCGCGGGCGGCATCTCTGCCGGCAGGGCCTGGGTTGTTTTCGAGCATGATACCCTGCGTATCGCCGGCGCGTGGACGGGCGAGGGCTTCATCGATTGGGAAGGCATCAACTTCAACAGCCGCCACGTCGTCCACCCGCGCACGATCGGCGATCTCCAGTTCGAAACCGGGGACGGCCCTGGTTGGGCCAATCCTGCCACGGGTACCTTCGACGACCCGCGCTTCGTCGGCCCCGACGGGCGCCGCTTTGGTCCACTCCCGCGCACGTGGCAGCACTACCGCGGCCTCTACCGCTCCGGCGAACGCGTCGTGATTTCCTACACCGTCGGCGACACCACCATCCTCGAAAGCCACGACCTCGAAACCCTCGCCGCGCAACCCGTCTTCGTCCGCACCCTCAACATCGGAAAATCCTCCCGCGATCTCCTCGTGCGCGTCGCCAACGTCGGCACCGCGGTCGCGTTCTCCGGTTCACGTGCCGTCACCGCCATCCCCGACGAGAAATTCATCACGCTCCGCATCCCCGCCTCGGCGACGCCGCTCAGCCTCGCCGTGCGGCTCGCGAAAGCCGGGACCGACGCGGCGGCGCTCAACGCATTCGCCGCTGCGGCTACCGCACCGCGCGACCTCGCGGAATTCACCCACGGCAGCACCGCCCATTGGCCCGACGTGATCGCTACGCCCATCGTGCGCAGCGACGCGCAGGGCGCGTTTGCATGGGAACGCTTCACTCTGCCGCAGAGCAATCCGTGGCGCGCCCGCGTGCGCCCAGGCGGCGTGGATTTTCTCCCCGGCGGTAAACAGGCCGTGGTCTGCACCTGGGACGGCGACGTCTGGCGCGTCGACGGCATCGAGGGCGCCGCCGACACCGTTTCATGGAAGCGCATCGCGTCCGGACTTTTTCAACCGCTCGGCATTAAGCTCCGCGGCTCCGAGATTTTCGTCACCTGCCGCGATCAGCTCGTCGTCTTGCGTGACCTCAACGGCGACGGTGAGACCGATTTCTATGAGAACGTGAACAGCGACCACCAGGTCACCGATCACTTCCACGAGTTCGCGATGGGCCTGCAAACCGACGCCGCCGGAAATTTCTACTACGCGAAGAGCGCGCGCCACGCCCGCACCGCGCTCGTCCCGCAGCACGGCACGTTGCTGCAGATCTCCGCCGACGGCGCGACGACCGAAATCCTTGCGAACGGTTTCCGTGCCGCCAATGGCGTGTGTATCAATCCCGACGGCTCCTTCTTCGTCACCGACCAGGAGGGCTTCTGGATGCCGATGAACCGCATCAACCGTGTCACGCCGGGTGCGACCAACCGCTTTTTCGGCAACATGTGGAGCTTTGGCGCGCCCGCCGATGCCGCCGACACCGCGATGGCGCCACCGCTCCTGTGGGTGGACAAAGCCATCGACCGTTCACCCGCGGAACTCCTTTGGATCAACAGCGAAAAATGGGGTCCGCTCAACGGTGCGCTGCTCAATCTCTCCTACGGTCAGGGCCGCATCGAAGTCGTGTTCTCCGACGGCACCGGCGATACCGCGCAAGGCGCGCTCTGCCGCCTCCCGATTCCGGATTTCCCCACCGGCATCATGCGCGGCCGCGTGCACCCGACCAACGGCCAACTCTACCTCGCGGGTCTCTCCGCGTGGGCCACGTCGCAGACTGAGCAAGAAGGCGGCTTCTACCGCCTGCGCCCTACCGGCAAACCCGCCGCGCTGCCCACCGCGTGGCACGTCATCCACGGCGGCATCGAACTCACCTTCAGTGAACCATTGACCGCCACCACCGCCACCGACATCGCCCGCTACGCCGTGAAAGTCTGGGAACTCAAACGCAGCGCCAACTACGGCAGCCCGCGCGTGAACGAACACGCGCTCCCCGTCACCCGCGCCGAAGTCCTCGCCGACCCGCGCAAGCTCCGCCTCACCATCCCGACCCTCGCCCTCGCCACGATCATCGAGCTCACCTGCCGCGTGCAGGACGCCTCGGGCACGGAGGTGAACCGCGTGGTCACCGGCACAATCCATCACGTGCCGGGCGCCGGCGCCCAGTGATGTTGCGCCACTCCCGGCCGCCGGGATTCCCCCTCACGCCCACTCCGCACACAGCAGGTTCGCCTGGGCGAGCACCGTCTTGACGGCTTCGTCCTGTAGATCGGGCGGGTAGCCGAAGCGGTTGAGGATGCGCTTCACCATTACCCTGATTTTCGCCTGCGAGCCTTCGCGCAGCGTCCAGTCGATGGTCACGCTCTTGCGGACTTGGGTGACGAGTTCGGCGGCAATGACGCGGAGCTTTTGATCGCCCATCGCCTGCACCGCGCTTTCGTTATTCGCGAGGGCGTCGTAGAAGGCGATTTCCTCATTGGTCAGGCCGAGGTCGACGCCGCGCTGATCGGCCGCAGTGAGTTGTTTCGCGAGTTTGATGAGTTCCTCGATGACTTCCTGCGTGGCAATGGCGCGGTTGTGATAGGCGTTGAGCGTGCGCTGGAGGAGTTCGGAAAACTGGCGGCTCTGCACGAGGTTCCGCGTCGAGCGGACCTTGATTTCGTCGTGAAGCAGTTTCGCCAGTAACTCGGCGGCGACGTTCTTGTGTTTCAGGCCGCGCACTTCGGCGAGGAACTGCTCGGACAGAATCGATATGTCGGGCTTCGGCAGGCCGGCGGCGGTAAAGACGTCGATGATCTTCCCGTCGGTGGTGATCGCACCGGAGACGAGCTGGCGCACGGCGGCGTCGAGTTGGTCAGGACTCTTGCCGCTGCGGCTGACGGTTTTGACGAGCGCGGCTTTGATCGCTTGGAAAAACGCGACGTCGTCGCGGATCGCGGTGGCGGCATCGCTCGCCGCGCAGAGGGCGAAGGCCCGCGAGAGCTCGGTGACCACCTGCACGAAGCGCTTCTTTCCGTCCGGCTGTTCGAGCACGTGTTCCTGCGCCGCCGGGAGCAGCGCGTAGGTCTTCTTCGCATCACCCACCACCGACTCCCACGCCAAGCCGTGCAAAATGTCACAGGCAATTTCATGTTTCTCTTGGAGGATCGCGATGGCCTGCGCGGTATCGACCGCCGGGTTTCCCTGCCCGCCGCTCTCGGTGTAGACGGAGAGGGCGTGTTTCAATTGATCGGCGAGGCCGAGGTAGTCGACGACGAGGCCGCCGGGCTTGTCGCGAAACACGCGGTTCACGCGGGCGATGGCCTGCATGAGGCCGTGGCCCTGCATCGGCTTGTCGGCATACATCGTGTGCAGGCACGGCGCATCGAAGCCGGTCAGCCACATGTCGCGCACGATCACGATGCGGAAGGGGTCTTTGCTGTCCTTAAAACGTTTCGCCAGCCCGCGACGCTGGGTCTTGTTGCGGATGTGCGGCTGCCAATCGGGGCCGTCGTCGGCGCTGCCGGTCATCACGATCTTCACCACGCACTGCTTTTTCTTCTCGGCCTCGCTGTCGTCGTTGGCGGCACCGGCCCACTCAGGACGGAGGCGGATCAGTTCATGGTAGAAATCGACGCAGATGCGGCGGCTCATGCAGACGATCATGGCCTTGCCGTCCATCGCCTCCCAGCGGCGCTCAAAGTGCTGCACGAGGTCCGCCGCGATGAGTTTGACGCGCTTCGGATCGCCGACGAGGGCCTCCAGGGCGGCCCACTTGGTTTTCAGCTTCTCCCGGCCATACTCCTCCTCGGCCTCGGTGATTTCGGCAAATTCGGCGTCGAGCTTCGGCAAGGCGGCGGCATTGAGGCCGAGCTTGGCGATGCGGCTCTCGTAGTAGATCGGGACCGTGGCTTTGTCGGCCACGGCGCGCTGGATGTCGTAGATGGAAACGTAGTCGCCGAACACGGCCCGGGTATTGGCATCCGTCTTCTCGATGGGCGTGCCGGTGAACCCGATGAAGGAAGCGTTGGGCAACGCGTCGCGCATATGGCGAGCGACGCCGTCGATCATGCCGTATTGAGAGCGGTGGGCTTCGTCAGCGATGACGACGATGTTTTGGCGCGTCGAAAGTGCCGGCAGCTTGGCGTCTTTCTCCGGCAGAAACTTCTGGATCGTGGTGAAGACCACGCCGCCGCTGGCGACGGCGAGCAGTTCGCGGAGCTTGTCCCGACCTTCGGCCTGCACGGGAGTCTGGCCGAGGATTTCGTGGCAGCGCTGAAACTGCCCAAAAAGCTGGTCGTCGAGATCGTTGCGGTCGGTGAGGACGACGAGCGTCGGATTCTGCATCACCGGGTGCCGCACGATTCGGGCAGCGTAGAAGAGCATTGAAAAACTCTTCCCGGAACCCTGGGTGTGCCAGACGACGCCGGCGCGGCGGTCGCCGCGTTTGCCGCCGTGCATCCGGCCGGCCCAGTAGGCGCCTTGCTCTTCCTCGACGGCCCCGGGGAGCGCAGTCATGCCGCTCGCTCGGACCGTTTCCTCGACGGCGGCGTTGACGGCGTGGAACTGGTGATAACCCGCGATGATCTTGTGGAGCCGGTCGCTCTCCGTGTCTTCCTCAAAGACGATGAAGTGCTGGAGCAGATCGAGGAAACGGCGCCGCTCAAACACGCCGCGCACGAGCACTTCGAGTTCGTGGGTCGCCTTGGGGGCGTCTTTCTCGCCGTCGATGGTGCGCCAGACCTTGAACCATTCCTGATTGGCCGTGAGCGAGCCGATGCGCGCCTGCGAACCGTCGGACACGACGAGGAGTTCGTTGTAGTGCAGCAGCGAGGGGATCTGGGCCTTGTAGGTCTGGAGCTGGTCGTAGGCGTTCCAAAGCGTGGCGTCTTCATCCGCGGCGTTCTTGAGTTCGATCACCGCGAGCGGGAGACCGTTGACGAAAATGATGACGTCGGGCCTTCGATTGTGGCCCGCTTCGATGACCGTGAATTGGTTGAGCGCTAACCAGTCGTTGCCGGCCACATCGGTGAAATCGACGAGCCGCACGGAGTCGCCGGCGATGCTGCCGTCGGGCCGCTGGTATTCCACCGGTACGCCGTTGCGGAGGAGATGATGGAAACGGCGATTGATACCGGCGAGCGCGGGCGTGTCGGGTCGGAGCACTTTGCGAACGGCTTCCTCCTGCGCTTCCGCCGGGATGTGCGGATTCAGGCGGGCGATGGCGTCCCTCAGCCGACCCACCAGCACCACGTCGCCAAACGAATCCCGCTCCGCCGCCGGTTCACCCGGCGCGAGATGCGGCCCGTGCCCGACCGCATAGCCCAGCTCCCCGAACCATTCGAGGGCCGCGTCTTCGACGGTGGATTCGTTGAGGCTCATGGCTTGTCCTCTTTCTCCGGCAGCTTCTTGATCATCTGGTCGAAGTCTGACTCAAACAGCCGGTCCTGCACGATGCGGAATTTCTCGAACTCACTTTCGGCGTGGGCCTTTGCCAGTTCCGCCGACACTTTGCCCGCGTCCTGTAGAATGTCCCGGTCCCAGAGTTGGAGGAACCCACTCAAACGCTTTTCCCAGTCTTCCATGGTCATCGGGATCTTCCGCATCGCCTGCATCTCGGCCATGTCGAGGTAGGCTGAGACGATGCGCTGCATCTGGCCCAATTCAAAGTCCGAGAGGTAGTTCTTGGCGATGGAAACGTCGTAGCGTTGGATTTTCCCTTTCGGCGCAGCCTCCCAAGTTGTCAGCCCCATGTGTTGTTTTTGATGGTCGGCGCGGTCCACGATCACCTCAGCCGCCGTCTGGCCATGCACGGCGAAGTGCATCTTGTTTTGCACGGCGGCGAAAAATCGCTTCGTGGCCGTGGCCGACGGGTCGTAGTCCAGCGCGGTGGCGTAGATGTCCGTGATCTTC
>Ga0209829_10000927_pt1 | contig 24835 bp, 23 predicted proteins | sample C_140205_EF_Meta_FD_187311 | JGI IMG/M metagenome (GOLD analysis project Ga0209829, IMG submission 187311) | Freshwater microbial communities from Lake Croche, Canada to study carbon cycling - C_140205_EF_MetaG (SPAdes) (version 2) | ecosystem: Environmental > Aquatic > Freshwater > Lake... | reverse complement strand
TTATAACATCATTACATATACCATTAATAATTTCGGTTGATATAATTTTTTTATTATATAACTTACCAATATATAACATGTTACCAATAAATTTTTGATTTTTTACTTTAAAATAAGATACATCATCATTTGTTTTATTAAAATTATCAATAATTGCTAAAAAGGTATCTAACATTTCCAAATAATTTTTTTGAGCAATACTAACTGACACAATACGGGGACAAATATAATCTGTAATTTTATCACCTATTTTGTAATACCATATTCCATTGTTGATAATTTGATATAAAAGATTTATATATAAATTTAAAACACTGGGAGAATTAAAAGATTCGCATGTTTTTTCATGTAATATTTCAATAATTTTTCTCATATTGTTAATATCTTTAATTTCAATGCCTAATAATTTTTCCTCAATTTCTTTATACAGTTTATTATCCATACCATTTAACATCAACATTATAGTATTTACAATATTTATATTATTTGATCTCCACTTTTGTGAATTAATTTGATTATAATTAATCTTTTTTCTGTTATCTTGATATTGTGTAGATTCTAAAAATAATTCATTTATCCAATCAAAATGTTTTGATAATTTTTCAGAAATGATTGCATCTTTATTAGGACGCAATGATTGGATGAATTCTGGTGTATATCTAATAAATTTAGATGTCATTCTCTTTAATTATTTAAGTAATATTAGTTTAAGTCTTCTACAAATGCTAATATTAATACCGTGAAGTGACAAATTTTAAACTCTTTAGAGTTTATGATCTCTTCGAGATCACCAGATGTTAAGTACTAAACTCGTAGAGTTTATAGAAATTGAAAATTTCTAAAGTACTTAACATCGGTATTTGCCGGTAATTTAATAATTTAATAAAAAAATCTATTCGTATTGTGATCTATGAAACCAACAATAATATTTATTATTAATATCTTGGTAATATGATGTTTTCGTGCAAAAATTACACTTAATCGTAACATCTGTATCTATTCGAGAAAATTCTAGATTTTTTTCATCTTTCTTTTCGATAATCAAATTGTTTATATTTGTTATTAGTTCTTCGAACTTTTGCATATTTGTTGATATTTGATTCATTTGTATAGTTATATGATTTGTTAATGTTTGTGGGTTCATCTTTGGTTAAATTGTTATAAGATCTATTAAAATAAAGGTAGTTTATTTCAACTTTATTGCCCTCAAACATTAACCATTAACAGAATCTTAGTACAATAGAAATAATTGAATAAAGAAATATTAATATCAATTTTTATATATATTAATAAAGATGGATCTATTAGTTTCCGAGTTAATCAATTTAAGGCAAAACATTAGGCACCCCTCAGAGTCGTACGTTCATGCATCGGCGGTGTTCAAAGATACAAATAAATCATGTCGACAATGTAATTAGTTATGGTTATAATTGTTATCGAGGAACAGTAACTACCTCCAATAATGCTACTATTCACGCCGAACATTCTGCTATAAATAGATTAAAATCACGTGAAAAAAATAAAAAAATGTTGAGGATAAATATATTGGTAATTAAAATAAGTAATACTGGTTTAATCAGTATGTCAAAACCATGTAAACATTGTATTGAAAATATGCAAATGTTAGCAAATAAAAAAGGATATTATATAAATAATGTGTTTTTCTCAAATAATGAAAGAGAAATAGAGAAATGGGCTTATCATGATTTAGAAAATGATGAGACCAAACATATTACCGAATTTTATAAGAATAGTAGTTATAGAAATATAAATAAAAATTAATTTAATATTACGTTCATATATATTTCACTACGTTCATATATATTTAAGAATCGTATTAGCTTTCGCATAGGATATTATAATATATTTAATAAATTAAATATATTTCAATATCGTATTTTTATTGTATTCGCATAGGCTTCTTAAATATATATTTCACTACGTTCATATATATTTAAGAATCGTCATTAACTGTATCACCGGTTGACCCCCATATTGTATATTTCCATCCACCGTTGACAACTGTTGTAATAATTCCAAATGATTATTTTCCATCGCATAATTATATATTTCTATTAATATATAATCAGGTTGAATATTTTCTTTCAACAATTTTTGTAATACAATCTCAGGTTTATTCTTATTCTCCAATAAAAATGGTAATAATTTATTATCTGGAATTGAATTATATTGTAATTGTGTAATCATTTTACGTAAATCACCATTGGTTACCTCATAAATTTTTTGTAATTGTTCTTCTGTTACAACTAATTTTTCTTTTTTAATAATTTTTTGTAATATATGACTTGCTGATTCTAATGAAATATGTTTGAACTGAAAACATCTGAATCTAGATATAATGGGATTAATTAACTTATTTAAATAATTACAAATAATAATAAATCGTGTAGAATGACTATAATCATCTATAATTCTACGAAGTGCATATTGTGAATCATTTGTTAATGCATCTGCTTCATCCAATATAATTAATTTAAATGGAAATATAGATGAATCACACAATAGTTTTGCAAATGTTTTAATTTTTTCTCTTACCATTTTAATACCTCTTTCATCTGATGCATTTAATTCTAATGTATATTCTGGGTATTTATCACCATAGAGATGTTTAGCCAAACTAAGTGCAATCGTTGTTTTACCTACACCAGGTGGTCCATAAAATAGTAAATTTAACATTTCTTTCTTTTCTAATATACCCTTGATTGACATAATTACATCTTTTTGTTCTACAATATTATCTAAATTTATTGGCCGGTATTTTTCAACAAAAGGTAGTTTACTCATAATAATTGAAATTATTGTTCTTTATTTATATAACTCTAAGAATTAATAATTTCAATAATCTTAGAATAAATATGGAAATCGAATCTATATCACTTGTGGCTACGTTGTCTTGGAAATCAATCAATAAGGAATGTTTGATCTGTAATAATACCATTGGATATAATTGTATCAAATGTGATCAAGGATCAAATAGTTTTGGATGCATGTCTATTATGAATAATAATCCAGAATGTAAACATAGTTTTCATGCACATTGCATTAAACAATATCATATTAGTAACTCTTTCAAATGCCCAATGTGTAATTATGCTTGGCTTAACTAACTGAAAGTTTGCTTTAAAATTTAGTTTATGATTAACTAACTGAAAGTTTGCTTTAGTTTATTAATAGTTATAAACAAATATCAATAATAAATTTTATTATATTCTAGCTAAAATGGTTAAAAATACAACTGGAGGTAGTAAACATAAAAAACTTAAAAATAGTTCTGTTAAAGCAGAACGACCTCTTATTATTAAAGAAGATGCAAATGAAGGTTACGGTCAAGTAATGCTTTTTTTAGGTGGTAGTATGGTTATGATACGAAAATTAGGTACTCCTATTCAATTTAGGTGTAGATTACGAAAATCTTTACCTCGTGTATTCAAAAATGATATTGTTTTATATGCAATGCGTGAATTTGAATCAAAAGATGTAGGAGATGTTATGTTAGTATATACATCGGATGAAGTTAATATCTTAAAAAAAGAAAAATATATAGAAGTAGAAGCAGAATTAGATGAAATTTTTGATGAAGAAAATGATAATATTGAGAAAGAAGAGCAAAAAGATGATGAAGAAGATGATGACATAGATATGAATGAATTATAATATCGTTTAATATGAATAAAATAATTATTTATATTAATTATGAATAGATTAATATTACTATTATTTTTAATTGCAGTTGGTGTATATGTATATATTGTAATATATAAAAATAATAATTTTTTTTCAAATATGTATAGTTCAAACAATGAAGAAGAAGATGATGAAGATAATACCAATAATACCAATAAAAAAGTTCATTTTTCAGAAAAGAATGAACAATTTATTATTCCTAACAATGATGATATCAGAGAACAACAGAAACAACATAATCTCTTACTGCAACAACAGCAACAACAGCAACAACAACAAATAGAAAGACAAAAACAACAACAACTCTTACTTCAACAACACCATCAACAACAATTACAACAACAGCAACAATCCCAACAACCAGCTAAAAATATAGAACAAAATAATATTGATTTTAATTTAAAACCTATAGATACAATAGATTTATCTGCTGATAATTTATATGATGATATTTTCATTGTAAATCCTAGTGAATTTAAAAATACAAGTTTAACCCTATCCGAAAATGAATATTTTAACAATATGTAATATATATTATTTATTAAAAAAAATAATATATATTTTTATGAGTGATTCATCTAAAAATTATAATTTAGATACTACAAATATATTAATAGGTGGTGATAATACTTTAAGAGAATATTATTCTGATCATAATGAAGATGGTGGGAGTTTTGCATCATCTGCATTACAATATGCTAAAAAGAAAGCGAAAGAACATGCATCCCAGATAGTAAGTGATGTTAAAGAAGAAGCTAAAAAACGTGCAAATAACTTAATAGATAAACATCTTAGTTTAGGTAAAGGAGGTAGTTTTGCATCAGCAGCATTAGAATATGCTAAAAAGAAAGCGAATAAGATAGCAAGTGATACTAAAGATAAAGCAAAAGAACATGCATCCAAGCTAATAAGTGATGCTAAAGAAGAAGCTAAGAAAAAGGCCAATGAATTAATTGAAAAACATATTGGTCGTGGAGGATTAAATGATTTTTATACAAATTTATATAATATTAATGGTGGGGATGATAAAAATAGATTTGCACTAGAAGCAAATCATTATTTAGAAAATAGTTTAAAGAAAGCTAACCATGAATTGAAAGATAATGCGATACAATATATTTCTGAAAAATTAGGTGGTTATGCTAAAAAAATAAATAATGCTTCTCATGAATATTTAAATACTAAAATTAGTGATGGTATTAATAAAATATCAATATTAAATGGTGGATTATCAAGTAGTTATCAATCATATGAAAATAATTTAAAAATAAAATTAGGTGGAACATTAGATGTAACTAATCAAAATGCATATAACAAAGTATTAAAAGTTGCAAATAAAAAATTAGATGCATATTATGAAACATATAAATCAACTGGTGGTAAAAGTACTTTTAAAGATAATATAAGTAAATTAGTAGAAGAGGCAAAACATGCATTAAAAAAGAAAGCTAGTGGTGGTGCAAAACACGTTAGTGAATATATATCTAATTATCTTAATAAAAAAGTAAATAATAATGAATTTAGAGGTGGTGATATAGATATAGACAGTGAAACATCAACTGAATTTGATTATGGAAATGGTAGTTTAAGTGATAATGAATTAGATAATTTAAAAAATGATTATAATGAAATTATTAAAGAAATTAATAATATTGATGATACTATAAATAATTTGATTGATTCAACAAATTCTTCTAATTTAAAAGAAAATAATGTAACCTTTCATGACTCAATTATTAATAGAAGAATTTTATTAGAAAGTGTTAAAGCATTAGAAATGAAATATAATGGTAATAAATCTGGTTATGAATTAGACAATGCTATTGAATTAATAGGAAAAGATAAAGATTTAAGAAAGAAAGGTGAAAAGAAAGGATTAGAATTTGAATTAGATAATATAACCAAAGAGGTATTTAATTTAAATTTAAAATTAAGTAATGCAAATGATACATTAATTGATTTAATAAAATTATTAACAGAAAAGATAAATTTACATACTGATGGAGAAATCCCTACATATGATGTAGCTATATCACACGATTTAATTAAGAAAGATTCTCAAAAAGGTGGAGCTTCTAAAGAATCTGTTATTAAACAATTAGACGAAATATCTGAAAAGTACATTGAATTAGTAACAAATATTAAACAAAAAGAAAACTTTATATTAGGGTTATTAAATACAATGATTCTTACTCAATTAAAAGAATATGCTGTTGATTTAGATAATATTATTAAAAAAATTCATATCTTAAATACACGATTTACAAATAGTAAGATTAAAACAAATGATATAAATAATATATCAGAAAAATTATATAAAATAGATCAGGAATATAAAAGTTATGAAAATAGATTAAATGTTATATTAAAAGTCAGTGAAGATACATTTGATGACAAATTAAAAATAGAGGAACGTGATCTTAATCCAGATAATACATTAGTTGACAAAATGATATTACTTCGTGATAATTTTGTTCGCAAAGTCAACCAAGGTTTAATTAAACCGAATGAAATAAATAGTATAGCAAAAGAAATTGATAAATCAGGTGGTTCTAATGATCAAATAGATTTATTAATGGATAAATTAAATTCATTACACCAAGATGGCGGTAATGGTACTCCTGCAACATCAGAAGATATAGGAACAGTATATAAAACAATAAATATTCATAATGCAGAATTACAAAAGCAATTTGGTACTATAACTACGAATACTAGTAATTTAGAGACAAAATTAAGAGAATTAGATGCAAAATTAACTAAAAATACATTATCTAAAGATGATATTACTAAAATCTACACTACTTTTTTAAGAGAAACAAAAGATGATGTAATAATAAATCATTTACGAAATGTTTTAAAATTAGATAGTAGTATCAATGTAGTTAAACAAGAAATTATGAATGTTATTAAAACAATAAATGATAAATCAAAAGTTGATTTACTTGAAATTAGTACTAAATTAAAAACATTTCAAGATCAAATAAATAATGTTAATGCTAAGACAGATCCTAATATAATTAATCAATATATTCAAACTTTTTTAAGTAAAACAGCACCATTTAGTAATTTAGATAAATCATTACAAGATTATTTTAATCAAATTGTTGGTATTCAAACAAGATTAAATTTTTTAGAAAAATCTGATAAATCATCAAAAGGTGTAGAAACTAATTTATCAGGGTTAATTGATAATTTAAATAAAATAACGAGTGGATTAACTGCAAGAATTACACAATTAGAATTATTACCACCAAGAATTGCAAAATTAGAATCAGATTTAAAACTATTACATGATCTTGAATTAGATAATCCATCTCACAAAGATAAATTACATGATTTATTTAAAAATATTGATCTTAATATTACAAAATTAAATCGATTAGATAACAATGATAAATTATCTGATATTAGAAAAGAAATTAATAAATTAATAGAAGATTTGAATAAAAATACCGTTAGATTAAATGAATTAAATTTACCCGTTTTGTTAAAAGATATTAAAGAAGCAATCACTATTGCTAAAGGTACTGTAGGTGCCCCTGGTCCTCCTGGTCTTAAAGGTGATACTGGTCCTAATGGTATAGATGGTAAAGATGGTCTTCCTGGTCCTAAAGGTATTGATGGTAAAGATGGTCCTACTGGTCCTAAAGGTATAGATGGGAAAGATGGTCCTACTGGTCCATATGGTATAGATGGTCCTACTGGTCCCCATGGTATAGATGGTAAAGATGGTTTAACTGGTCCTAAAGGTGATACTGGTCCTAAAGGTGAAGATGGTACTGTTGCAGCAGAACTTCAAAAGTTTGATAATGAATTAGTTGAATTAAGAAATACAAATAATTCATATGCACAAACATTTATAAAAAATAATGAAAAGATTAATTTAAAATTATCAGAATTGGATGGATTAAAAACTAAATTAGAAGAATTATCAAGTAATATTTTTACAGAAGATAATATAAATGATATATTAGTAAAATTCTTAAAAACTACTAAAGATCAAGATATAATAGAACGTTTACGTAATTTAATTAAAACTAGTATTCAAGATAATATAGTTTCAAAAGAAGAAATTAATAATGCAATTACAAATTCATTAGATGAAGTAAATAGTACTATTTCCAGATTAACAGAAAAAGTTACTTCTTTAGAACAAGGATTAGTTGGATTAAAAACTAAATTAGAAGAATTATCAAATAATATTTTTACAGAAGATAATATAAATGATATATTAGTAAAATTTTTAAAAACTACTAAAGATCAAGATATAATAATTAATTTACGTAGTTTAATAAAAGATGGTATTCAAGAAGGTAACTTTTCAAAGACAGAACTTGATAAGGAAATTGAAAAATCAATAAATATTGTAAATGGTATTATTGAAAGATTAACAAATAGAGTTGAAATATTAGAAGGAAAATATACTTTAGTATCAACTGAATTATCTGGATTAAGAGCAAGTTTACAAACTTTATCAACAAATATTATTAATAATGATAATTTAGATACAATTTTATTTGATTTTTTAAAAGAGTCAAATAGTCAAAAATATAATCCTTTTATAGAACGTTTGAGAGAATTAATTAAAATACATATTCAAGATAGTCCTATCGAACTTGTTTCACGTGGACAATTAAAGGAAGAAGCATTATCTGCACTATCTAAAGTAGATGAGAAGATTAAAGAATTAAATGATAAAATTGATTCATTAAAAAGTAATTTAACTCCAAGAGTTGAATCATTAGAAGACAATTATGAACGTTTAAATGATATAGAAAATCAATTAATTGATTTAAATAAATTAGATAATAAACCAGATCATATACAATTATTTACTAATTTTTTAAAAGAAACCAAAGACGATGATATAATTAAACATTTACGTGAAATATTACAGATAAAAGTAGATCAATCAACAATATCACAACAAGATATAAATAAAATTAAAGAAGAAATTGTAAAATCATTAAAAATAGTTGATGAAAAACGTAATGAATTAGCAGAAAGTATAAAAATATTACAAAAAAATTATACTCAAATGAATGATGATATTACAAAAATAAAACAAATGTTACCAATTAATAATACTAATAAGAAATTAATATTGGATTTTTTAAGTAATATAGATTCAAGTATAGATACTAGAATTAATGATAAATTAAAAGATATAAATACTTCTAAGGATTCACCTGCTATTGAAAAACTAATATCTGATTTAAGTAATATTATAAATGAAAATATTACTAATTTAAATAGCACACTGTTAAATATAGCAGAAAATACAGCAAAATCTGCTGCTTTATCTGAAGAATCTGCTAATTCTGCTAAAGAATCTGCTTCCGCATCTGAAGAAGCTGCGATTTATGCTAAAAAATCAGCATCTGCTTCTGCTACTGCATCTGTCCAAGCTGCTAATATATCTAAACTTGCAGCAGAATCAGTCAAACAGGCTACTAGAGCTGCAACAACATCAGAATCATCTACCGCAAATGTTGCTGGTATAGTTTCTAAACTAAGTACTATAGCAGATAAAATTTTAACTCAAATGACATTACAAAAAGAAACTATTTCTGGTACACCATTAATTTCAAATTCAGCAAATCCAAGAACAAAATCAGGATCAGATATTAATAATAATCATACAATTAATAATAATATTGAAATACCCCTTGATAAATTAGTAAAATTATTTAATAAAAATAAATCCAGTAATGAAATTGAACCAAGTAATAAAGTAATTGAAATTGAACCAAGTAAAAAAGTAATTGACAGTGAAAATAATACTGAAAGTGAACGTGATATTGAAACTGAAAGTGAACGTGATATTGAAACTGAAAGTGAAAGTCAATTAAAAAAAGAATTATCTGATGAGTTAAAACTTCGTAAAAAAGAACTTCAAAAACATACAAATAAAGAAGAAGAACTTAAAAACCAACAATTTCAACAAAAAGAACTTCGTGATCTCAAAAATGAAAAACTTGATAAAATAAATAAAATGATTAATGAAGAAAAAAGAATGATACGTATATTGAAAAATGCTCTTGTAAAAACTAGTCGTAAACAATTAGATTTTTTTTCAGCAGGTATAATAAAAAATAAAAAAGTCAGTATTTTGAAAAATAGACCTCAAATACAATTACTACAAAATCCTCATGTAGAACCTAAACCAATAGAATCTAAACAAGTTGAACCTAAACAAGTTGAACCTAAACAAGTAGGTGGTAATACTAGTATATATGATAATGTTAAAAAAGTAATAAATAGTGACTTATCCAAACCTCTTAATAAAATAGAAATAATAAATAATAGAATTAATTTTCTCAATAAATTATCAACAGATATCAATCCTAAATTATTACAACTAAATAAATTAGCATCAACTAATAATAAATTACTAGATTCAAATAATATCCAATCATCTAAATTAATAATTGATGATACACAGATTGATTTTATATCTGAACCTAAACCTACTTCTGAACCTAAATCTGAAGAATTATCAAATATGGATCAAAATGGAGGATTATTTTTCTTTAATTCTAACCATAATAATATAGAAGTTATTGATAAATTAAAAACATTAATACCTCAAATAAATATAGAAAAAGCAAAATTAAGTGAAGAATTATTAAATATTAAGCCTATATTATCTGATAAAGAATTTAATATTTTAATTGATAAATTTGATACAAAAATGAATATATTATTATCAAATAAAAATAATTGTCTATCTCACATTAATAATATTATAGATACATATGAATATGTATTTACTTCTAAAAGTTTAAAATCAATTAAACAGACTGTCGATAATTTTGATCAAGAAATAAATAAAAAGGTCTTTAATATTAAAAAAATTAAATTAAAATATGGTATCGATCAACATTCTCAAGAATTTAAATATATATTTACAACAATTAATAGAATAAATATTGCAATTGATTTATATAAAATTATATTACATGCTGCACTTCAAGCAAATAATAATAAAAATTTATTTAAAAAAGAATTAAATCATGGATATGATGATCTATTAACTAAAACAAATATGCTTGAAGATTTTAATAAATATATATTGTATGATGATACTGCTACATTAAATTATAATGTATGGCATATGATAGTAAATATAAATATATTAATAAATAATCAAATTGTTAATTATGATTTTACAAGAAAAAGTTTTGACAGGGAAAATGAACTATTAGAAAGAAAAAAAGAAATTATAGCAGAAATAGAAGAAAATCCTAATAGACTTGATTTGAGTAAAGATCAAAAGAATAATAATATATATAAAAATGTTGAACAATTTATTAGATCTTATAGTAAAAATTTACCTGTTCCAAATATTAAAGATGAATTATCAGTATTTGATAATATTGATAAAATAGAAAATAAACATAATGGTATTAAAAAACAATATATTAATAGAACAAATAATTTTCCTACTTTAAGTGAACCAAAAGAACTTAGTGAAAGTAATCAATCTCAACTTCAATCTACTGAATTTAAAGATAAACAATATAAAATTGATGATATTTATAATTTGAAAAATGATATTGAAAAATATATTTTACCTATAAATATAGCTGAAAAACAAATTAAAAAAATTATTTTTAACTATATCGCAATTAAAGAAGCAAAAAAATATCATATTGAATTATTTAATACGATTAATTGTAAAAGAGATGCTACAATATTTAATTTTAATTCTAATTCTGATAAATTGTACCAAGGAAAAGTTCTTAATATTTATGATAATAATGGTGTACCATCTTTAAAAATTAAAGAAAAAAATGTTGATTCAATTAAATTAATACCATTAAAAGATTGTAAAGATCATAATTTAACAAAAGAAGAAAAAATTAAATTACATGCAATTCATAATGAAAGTGCTAAAAAACATGCTGAAAAAGCAGGATTTAAATTACATCAATCAGTTATATGTACACCTAAATTAGGATTGTTAGAAAAATATTGGCATAAATTATCAGATAAATCAGTTGTTGGTAAAATAAGTAAATTTACTACTTATAAAGATAAATTAAATAGAAATAGAATTAAAGTTGAAATAAATAATAAATTATATCCTATAGAAGAGTGTGATCCAGAATTTAAAGATGCATTAGAAGATTTAAATGATGTTAAAAAAACAAAATTTGTAAGAAAACAATTAGAAAAATTAAAAATTATTATACATCAAATTGATTCATTAAATCCTCATTTGCGTGATTATGATCTAAAATTAAAATTATTAAATAAGGAATATGATCAAATCAAAAATGAAACAGATAAGTTACTCCATCCTGAATTACACGATAGTGAAAATAGTGTAGATAGTATAACTGAAAGTATTTCAGATAGTAATACTGAAATTTACAAACTAATTAGTGATAATAAGGATATAGAACTCGCAGATCAAGAGCTGAAGAAACTAAAGGATAAACGTATGGAATTAGAACAAGTTCTTGAAAAAAATAACCCTAAATTAATGGAAAGACTTCATCCAGAAAGAACAAAAATACCATTTAATTTAATTCACGGTGGTCATAAATTAATACAACATGCAGGTTATAACCTCGATGCAGGTGATACAGGATCCAATAATTATTTAGAACTAAAACAAAATATTAATAATGTATCATTAGATTCTATATTGGTTGAATCCAGATCATTACTAAATCAATTAAATAAATAAAAATTATTACATTTTTTATTTATATAAATTTAATGAAAAAACTTCCGATAATTTTTCATTACTAACTGTACGATATTTTAAAACTAATTTAGAATTTATATCTAAATCTTTTATTGGAATTTTAACTTTATTATTAATTATATTCGCAATTCCATTAAAAGTTCTATTATTTACAATCCAATAAATAATTTTATTAGCAGATTTATGATTAGACATATCAATAATTATATTATTGTCCTCAATAATTATATTATTATCAATATTGTTAGTAAAATTATTTATATTATTAATACTAAAATATTGATCATGGAGAGCATATATAACAATTATAAGATCTAAATATATTATTATTTCTTGATTGCTAATAAATGATATTACATTAGGTGTATTATTATCATATATTAAATATACATTTAATACTACTACTAAAATTATAATAAAAATATAAATATTTATCATAAAATAGTTAAGATTATAATTTATGAATTATAATCTTAAATTTAAGCTTGTGTCTTAATAATATTTTGAGGACCATCCGCTAAAACTATAGGACCAATAATGGGTACTTGATTATTTTGGTACCAATTGAATAATGATAATAATCCGCATAATCCAATCAAGACGTTTACTATAATTGTTGTATTGTTATTAGCAATAGCTGATGCAGGATTTACATACATAATTGATACAATACCATAAAACATAGATCCTATGAATGAAATAGGGTATGCATATGCAAAAATATAATCACCAATTAATAAAAATCCAGCCATAATGTATATATGTTATAACTATATATATTTTTTTATTATAATATTTATTTATTTGGATTTTTTATATTCTTTTTGAACAAATTTTACATCTTGATCTAATTTTTTAAAGTTTTCTGGATTACTTTTCTGTAAGGTTCTAATAGCATTTAAATGTCTTAATACAGGTAACATTCCTTTTTCTTTTGAGGCTCTTCTTAAAGAAGTTTTTCGTTGTTCCATTGATTTTTTTAAAGAATAACCATTTTCTCTTAAAAATCCTTTATCCTTTATTTCAAAAAGTTTTCTTCCTTTACCTTTTTTCCCCTTATCCACAATCAAAGATGATTTTACTTTTGATCCTTTAACTTTTGCTCCATTTTTACGTGTATATGATTTTCTTACATAACTTGATCGTCTGATCATTCCTGGTTTTTCCATTCTATATATATTCTTATTAAAAAAAATTAATATATATCAATAATATGGTAAAATATCCGAGTATAGATAGTAATAATTTTCAATCTAAAATAAAAGAAATTTTTCGTGAATATAAGATTAAAAATAAAAAACAATCACTTAAAGATTTTTGTTACCCTAAAAAATATACATTTCAACTTCCCCAATTATTTGTAGCTGAATACTTAAACCCCAAAACACCATACAAAGGAATTTTATTATATCATCGGATTGGTGCTGGAAAAACTTGCGCTGGAATTCAAATTGCTGAAAAATGGAAAAAACATACAAAAGCAATTGTTGTAACACCTGCTTCTTTAGTTGGTAATTTTTATAAAGAATTAATGTCTGAATGTACTGGTAATATATATATAACAAAAGAAGAACGTAAAAATCTATTATTATCCGGATCACCCTCTTCAAGAGAATTTCAAGAAATTATTGATACTGTAAAACAACGTATTCATAAATATTATGAAATATATTCCTATCATAAATTTGTAGATTTGATAAATTTGAAGAAAATTAATTTAAAAAACAAGATTTTAATTATTGATGAAGTTCATAATATTGTAAGTGAAGGTGGTACATTTTATAATACATTTAAAAATGCAATTGATAATGCACCTGATAGTCTTAGAGTTGTTATTATGACTGCAACTCCTATCTATGATAAACCTGCAGAATTAGGGTTAACTATTAATTTATTAAAACCAAATAAAGAATTTCCACAACCAGATGATTTTAATAAACTATTTTTAGATAGAGAAATTAGCGAAGATGGTATTATATATAAATTAAAGAATGAAGAAGTATTAAGTAAATTACTTCAAGGATATGTTTCTTATTATGAAGGAGCTCCATCATTTGTTTTTCCAAAGACTAAGATAAAATATGTAAAATGTAAAATGGAAAAATTTCAATCAGATGCATACAATAGTTTTGTAGAACAAGAAAAACAAGGATTATTTTTACAATCAACTGATATTCTTAAATTACCAAATAGTTTTATGTTAGGTGGTCGATTTATATCTAATGTAGCATATCCTAATCGTAGATTTAATGAAAAAGGCAGTAGTAGTTTTTCTGATGATAGTTTATCTTATGATAAATTACATAAATTTTCAATTAAATTTTATAAAATATTAAAAAAAGTAGACAGATGTAATGGTCCTGTATTTTTTTATTCTAATTTTAAAGAGCACGGTGGTATTGAAGATTTTAAACAAGTATTGGAATATCATGGGTATTCTAATTTTTTAGATCACGATAAAGGAAAAAAGAGATATGCAATTTGGTCAGGAGAAGAAAATTTAAAAGAAAAAGATCTTATTAGAGAAGTTGTAAATTCTAAAGAAAATGCAGATGGATCTAAAATTAAAATTATATTAGGATCACCTGCAATTAAAGAAGGTGTAAGTTTATTAAGAATACGCCAAGTTCATATTTTAGAACCATATTGGAATATGTCTAGAATAGAACAAGTTATTGGTCGTGCAGTTCGTTTTTGTTCTCATAAAGATTTGCCTAAAGATGAAAGAAATGTTGATATATATATTTATTTAGCGATGCTTAAACAATCTAATACTATGTCAATTGATCAACAAATTTTAAGTTTAGCTCTTCGTAAAAAAATGTTAGTAGAGCAATTTGAAACAGTTCTTAAAAAATCATCAATTGATTATTATTTATTCAATAAATAAAAATTATACTTATAATATATAGAATGTCTAAAAGTTCAAATTATTGTGAAATTGATATTACATCTAAAGAATCTTATTCTGGAATGCGTACAAATGGAGATATAAGTCTTAAAAGTAAATATTCTAATGATATTACATCATTAGATGATGTAATTCAATGCCAAAAAACAATATCAAATGAAAGTAAACCAAGATGGGAAATGGCTTTAGAACTTGAACCTAAAAGGCGCAGTTAAAAAAATATATTATCTAAATATATAAAGAATATGTCACATATTAATAACTATTGTTTAATAGATACTAATAATTCAACAAATAGTTGTTTTAATGAAGATTTTAATAGAATTTATAATAACAAAGATACAGAAGTTTATAAACTAAATATAAATCAAGGTAAATTAAAGTATAAAAAACCTATTAATCCAGGTGATTCTTTACAAAATAGTAATCCTTCTCCTGTTGGAGATATAATGTACACTACTGGTCACCCAATTAATAATAATTATGTAAATCTACAAAGAAATAAATTAACAAATGATCTAAATTATACAAGTAATTCTGCAGTATCCGATAATTCTACTTTAGCTTATGCACATACCGGAAAAAATCCTCAAGATATTACAGTTTTGACAGAGAAACAATAATACCGTGAAGTGCCAAATTTTAAACTCTTTAGAGTTTATGATCTCTTCGAGATCACCAGATGTTAAGTACGAAGTACTTAACATCGGTATTTGCCGGTACATTTTATATTTATTTTCTTTATACTAAATATATAAAGAAAATGCCTAAACTATATTGCTTGATTGATAAAGATAGCAAAACTGCTGGCTGTATTAATAATCATAATAATATTCAAACTGAATGCACACCTCAAAAAGTATTTGTTGCATCAGATAGTGGACATAAAGTAACATCTGCACCATTAATATTATCACCATCAACATCTTTATCATCATCTAATGATATAATGTCTAGTGTTCGGGATCCTACGATTGATTATAATTATTTTAGAGCAGGGAGAACGCAATAAGAATGTTTGACCTAAGTAATACAAATGAATTTATATATAAGAAAGTGTATATATAAATTTTATATAATCAAATGACAGAAGAATGGAAAAAACATTACATATTACCATATGTGGCAAATAATAATGGAGATATAATCTCAAATAGATTAAAAAAAATAATTAATGGTCGTATATTAAATCAAGAAAAGATAATTTCTTATAAATATCAAACTTTTTTTGCTAAAAATATTATTTACGAATGTTTTAATGAAAAAATTCCAGATAATCATTATATTGTATATAATGATGGTATTATTAATAATTTAAAAATAAGTAATTTAAAATTAGTTAATAAAGAACAATTAAAAGAGTACAAACAAGAACAATTAAATAATTTAAAGGCAGACAAAATATGTGATGGTTGGTATGCGCATTACAAATTTTTAAATTATCTTGGTAACAAAGAGGGGCAAATTTTTAGTATTTATAATAATATTATTATAAATGGTCATAATACAGATGGATATGATAGAATTAATATTCATGATGATAAGTTATATAATAGATATCCCGTCCATCGATTTATATATGAATGTTTTAATGGTAAAATAGAAGAAAAATTACAAATAGATCATATTAATGGTATTAAAACTGATAATTCAATTAAAAATTTACAGGCATTAAATCCTAAAGATCATAATGATAAGACATTTAAAAATTCTAATTCTAGAAAATTACAAGCATCAAAATTGCAAAAAAAAATATTATTATCTGAAGTTAATAATAATGGTGTGTGTATAAGTAAAACTATATACAATTGTGCAGAAGATTTAATACCAATTCTTAAATTATCAAAAATTACTATATGTAGATATGCTAGAAATAAAGGTGAAATTGAAAATTATAAATTATCATATATTGAAAGTGATTTAGAAAATGAAATATGGAAAAAAATTGACGATGATCTTCGTTTTATTGGATATGAATTTTCAAATTTAGGTAGAGTTAAAAATTTAATTAATAAAATAACTATTGGGAATCTAAATAATGATGGTTATTATGAAATATCTATTAATAGATATAGATATAGAATACATTATTTAATTTGTTTAGCATTTAACGGAAAACCAATTGGATCATATGGAAATGAAATTACGGTAGATCATATTGATCGAAATAAACTTAATAATAAATCTAGTAATCTTAAATGGGCTACTAGAATTGAACAAGCTACTAATACAATTAAAGTTAAAAAAGTAAGAGCGACTAATGTAAATACAAATGAAATTATAGGAGTTTATAATAGTGCTTCAGATGCAAGTAGAATACATAGTATTGATAAAAGTTATTTAGCAAAATTATGTAAAAGAGAATCTAATATAAGTGGTAGATTGACTAGTAAACCAATTAAATGGGAATATATTTAAGTATATAAACTTTTCCATGTATTATCATCATTATCAATACTTTTCTTTGCTTCTTTATTTAATTTGAATATTTTAAACGCATTTTCTAAATCTTGAATATTTATTTTTTTCTTTTCATTTGGTTTAAATAAAACTCTTTTTCCGTGTTCTATTTTAGTCATAAAAAATAATGTTTCTATATCACCTCCCATATTAGTAAATAAATCATAGTTATCTTCAAAAAAATTTGTTGGAACTTGTTCTGCGTTCCAACCCATGTCAGTAACCATCTTTTTAAAGATTTGACATAGTTCATCTGCGGTGTATTTTTCAATTGTATAAACAAATGGAAATCTTCTTCTTAAACCTTCATTTTGTGCAAAAAAACATTTGTCTAATGCGTCTTTATAACCTGCTATAATACATAATAAACTATCTTTTTTTTCACTTAGATTTTGATTTAATGTGTCAATACATTCTTTAGAAAAAGAATCACGTCCTTCTTCACTTCCTAAACTATAGGCTTCATCTATAAATAAAACACCACCTTCTGTTTCATCTATTACTTTTTGAGTTTGAATTGCAGTGGTTCCTAAATATTTTCCAATTAAATCAGACCGCTTTACAATACGAAAAATAAACGGCTCCTTCGCATCTCCCATCGACGCACTCCTCCCTCTCCCCCGTACACCACGAACAATATTCATATATTCCTCCAACTCCTCGTCTAATTCATCTAAGGTTACAGATCTTTTTTTAATAGGTTTAGCTTTAGGTTTAATAATTCCCATATTATAATATAACTCACCAATAATTTTACCTAACAATGTCTTCCCTACACCTGGTGGTCCTTGAATAACCGTATGCATCATATCATTATTCTCACTATCAAATTCATTTAAAAAATATATAATTTGACCTACAATAGAATCCTTAACTGTAGTCATCCCAATAATATTTTTTAATTTCATTAATGATGGTAATAAATTATATAATTTTTCTAAATTAAATGAGTATTCATTATTTGAATTATATTTATTTGCTAATTCAATGAGATTATCTAATGTCTTAATTTCTAAATCAAGAAAGTCTATTTTAACTTTTCGTCTCTTAACTGAAATTTTAACACCGGATTGATCTTTAATAATATTTATATTTTTTTCAATATCGTTGTCCAGATCTCTATTTCTCTTACTCATAGTATTAGTCTATATATTTTGATTTATTTATATAATTAAAAAATTGAATAATATTATCTATATAAGTATAGTTTGTATAATAATATAACAAAATGGCAGATATACAAATAGAGGATAATACAATCAATTATAGCATAACCAAAGGGTTTAGTAATTTAGGAAATACTTGTTTTTATAATGCTACATTACAAAGTATTTTTAGATGTGAAGAGTTAATTAATTCTTTGAAGAATTATTCTGGACAAAATCAGTTGCTACGATATCTAAAAATTACAATTGATGATTATTTTCTTAAAACAAATGTAGAAACTATTGGTCCAGTACTTCTATTACGATCATATCAACAAATGAATTCTGATTTTGTTAGGGGATCTCAATCAGATGGTGAAGAATGTTTGACATATTTTATTGATAATTTTGAGATGGCTACTAAAACAGAAGGAATTAATATTTCTTCTCTTTTTGATTGTAAGCTTGCAAGTAAGCTTACTTGTCCTAATTGTAATTATGAAAGTCAAACCAAAGATGAACCAGAGAAGCTAATTGCTCTACCAATTAAAAGTCATACTAATTTTAATGATGCATTTAATCATTTTCTATCAGATGAAACACTTGATGATGATAATAAATGGGAATGTGATAAGTGTAAAATTAAAGTTGCAGCAAAGAAACAATTAATGATTCGAGGAAATCCTAAATATTTATTCATTGCATTAAAACGGTTTGAACATGAATGGATTAGACAATTAAATAGAGTTAAAACAACAAAAATTAATCATGATATTACAATGTCACCTGGAATTTCAATTAATGGAAATATTTATAGAATGAAGGGATGTATCTTTCATATAGGTGGATTAGGTGGTGGTCACTATGTATATTATAATCTAATTAATGATAAGTGGGTTAGATTTGATGATGAGACTATTACTGATGTTGTTAATTCCGATGAAATTAATAACATTATAAATAAGGGTTATGTTTATTTATATGAAAAATTTTAAATTTGTTTCATAACTAATTGGTTACAATCATCAAATTTAAATAAGATATAGTATAATAAATACATTGTTCCAAATATAAATGCAAAGAATGAAAATACAATCTTTAATGCTAAGGGATATCCTTTAGCACTGTTGCATTCCCAACTTAAATATGCAGCGTATGAGTTAATTAATAACATTAAGATGAATGTAACACTGGATACTTTTTTTGCTTTATTATTTACAATATATTCTTCATCATCTTCTTCATCTTCATCTTCATAATTATTTTCATTAGATTTAGCTTTTACATTTGTTACTTTAATATTATTTACAACAATATTACTAGAATTATCAGTAGTAGAATAAGCAGTAGCACTGTTATCAGTATTATCAGTAACTTTATAATTGTCTGAGTTATCAGCAACTTTGGTATTATCAGAGATAGATGAATTATCAGAGTGATCTATAAATGTAGATGATCTATCAGAAAAATCGGTAGCTTTTAAGTTATTTACATTAGACATAGGAGTATTTACTGAATTAGATGGAGTATTTATAATAAATGCAGCGTGTTCTATATTTTTTTTCTTTGATTGTAAACTTTTTTTTACTAATTCAGAAACGATAAATGCATCCATTATATATATATTATATAGTTAAAAATTTTATTCTTATAAAAAATTGATTTATTTAATTATAAGAATTGTTACTTTTATTATAATTAAAAAAATGTCTTTACTATCAACAGATCAATTAAACCAAATTAAAGAGTCTTTAGAACAAAAAATGAATGAATCAGACGAATCAGAATATACTCCAAGTGATTCTGAAAATTCATGCTCTTCTAGTCTATCAGATAGAAAGAAAAAATATAAAAATATTAATTATAAATCTAAATATAATCAAAGTGAATCTAGATATAGATATTTACAACTAGAAATGTCAAATAAAAATATTGAGATTAATGAACTAAAAGATAAATTACTACCTCTAGATAAATATAATTTGATTGTTAAAAATATTAATTTTTTATTTGAACGCCTTGATAATGCAATTAAAGGATTAAATGAAAGAATTACATTAATTGATGATAATAATCTTATTAAATATAAAACATTGGATGTATTAGAGTCTACAAAAGCAATCTGTAATAAAACAATTGATAAATATGATATGTATATTAATACTAGTATTTATCCATTGTTTAATGATGAGCATAGTATTTTAAAAGAATCATTGACATCATTTTATGTAAATAAACAAAAAGAATTTGAGACTCTTTTACTAAGAATTAAAAATAAACATTTTAAAATAAGATGTACAAATATAATTAGAATTATTAGTATTATTCTAATTATTTTGTTAATAATAAATTTAATTTTGTTGGGGATCTATTTGTTTATTTGGTAAATGATGTTCTTTCCATCCTTCGGATATTAATTTAGATTTGTCTGACATTTTTATAAATTAATATATGTATTATCTAATACTTAAGTATAAAGACATTAAAATAAATATCATCAAAAAGATGATATTTATTACTTTCAAAAAGAAGTAATAAATTGTCAGGAATGGGATTTGAACCCATGCGGATTGCTCCAGCAGATGACTAAAAAAATCAATCAAGTTTTCTTAAGCCTGCCTCCTTAACCGAGCTCGGACATCCTGACTGTTATTATACATACAATAACAGTCAGAGTTTTATACTTTCACTATACCGTGTAGTACCAAATTTAAGAACAAATGCTACTAGACAAATTTACCAGATGTTAAGTACGGAGTACTTAACATCGGTATTTGCCGGTACTTAATTTTTTATTTATTTTAATTTAAATAAAGTTTTCACTTTATCAAAATTATATATATATTTGTCTTTATATACTTTTTATCTGGGAGTAGTTTTGGAAGGAGGTATTACAGCACAACCATATACATCTTGGGGTAAACCAGATTGTGTTTCAAAACTGGGTCCACCTACAATTTGCCATTTGAATCCAGGATCGCAAGTGCAAGGACCAGGGAAACGTTTACCAGAACTAGGTTTACCTGTACTTGTATCAATTTGACCACCGAGAGAAGGATCTACAGGGGGATCTACACTGTTATCAAGAATGTGTGTAATACATCCATTCATAAATTGACCAGCCGGTGTTGATTTTGCTACAAATTTTTCTATTTTATTTTCATTTTTATTTTCTACTCTTTGCATTATATAATATATATAAAGAAAATATATATATTATTTATTTAATTTTGGCAATAGTAATTATTATTTAGATCTTTTTTTTGAACTTGAGGAACTATTGGGCATATACACATTTGAATTGATGAAGATCCAGTTTCTTCATTTATATTAGTACAAATGGGTAGTACATCATCTTCAGATGCAGTACCCATAGCACCACTGCTTGTAGAACCCATTCCACCCATAGCACCACTGCTTGTAGAACCCATTCCACCCATACTACTACCGCTTGTAGATCCCATACCACCCATAGCACCACTGCTTGTAGAACCCATACTACCCATAGCACCACTGCTTGTAGAACCCATACTACCCATAGCACTACCACTTGTAGAACCCATAGCACCACCGCTTGTAGAATCCATAGCACTACCACTTGTAGATCCCATCACACCACTTTTAGTAGCACCCATATCATTCATCATACTAGACTCCATATGTTCTTTACTTGATGTAAATCTTACAATTCTTTGCATTATATAATATATAAAGAGTTTTTTAATTATAATTAAAATTAATTAATTTTTAATTATATTTTGGTCTATGGAAATATAAAAATGTTAAAAATATAACAAGAACTAATGTTAATAACCTTTGTTCCATATTATACTATATATTTTTTTATTTTATAAGAATAATAATAATAAAATAATATTACAATTATAATTATAAGACCAATATGAATATAGTTAGTTATTTTTTTATAATCATTGTTAATTTTTATAGAAGAACCATTTTCTCCAACTAATTCATTAAATAAATTTAGTGCATTTACCACTGCTGTTTCCATAGATGTAAAATGATAATTACTCATTCCATTTTGTGCTCCACAATTATATAAATTAAAGTATTTTTCACTTTTAAAAGGTAAATATTGTTTTGAATTTATTGTTGTGACAAATGCGGTGTCAATATTAATCCATTTTTTTTGTATATTATCATAATAAACTTGTGGTGATGTTATCATTCTATCAGGATTAGGTATATCAGGATATGATTCTCTTAATTGTCTTAATACTTCCTTATCTATTTCTTCTTTTGTTGATTCATCAGCTGTTTTATTTGTTACTGAACTTTTTCTATCAGTAAATGTAATACAAGTACTAATTACTGTCTTATAATCTGTTAGTTGATCAAATTTCATATAATTAGATAAAATAATAAATGCCAATCCCCAATCTGATGCAGGGAATCCCCAAATTTTTTCTAATTTTATCTTTTCTTTCCAATGTAATGTAATTGGGATATAATCAAAATAACTATTATCTTGACTCCATTTTGATATATATTCATTAGTACCAAATGCATTTTCTATAGTAGATGAATTTAATAAGATTTTATGTAAGGGTTTTGGTGGTATAGCTAATATATAATTGGTACCAATATATGTATTTGTTTGACTAGTTAAATTATCTTTAATAATTATAGATGATATTACATTTTTATTACTACCACTCGTGAGTGATACTACTTCACTATTTAATAAAATAGTAACAAAATTTGTTTCTTTTAATTTTAATTCTATTATCTTAAATAATCCAACATCATTTGGTAATTTTGGTTGATATAATTTATATAAAACTTGATTATTTACTAATTGTAAAAATTGGAATAATGTATATCTACTTGTTTCAGCACCATCAGTTAATCTACATAATCTATCTATATATTCTTTTGATTCATTTGAAAAAGAATTTGAATTCATAAAATCTTTCATGGATATATCTTTTCCATAATTTTCATTAAATATTATTCTTATAAAACTATAAACAAAACTTGAGAATTCAGACAAATGAAAACTATTTTTAGTTCTATCACCAATATTACTTATGTCAAATTCATACGGTGTAAATAAATCGTAAAAATCTAAATTCATTGATTTTAAGAAATTAATAAAATTTAGATATACATCAGAATAAACTCTGGGCCCATGTTCTGTTAATAAATCATCTACACGGAGTACACGATGACATCCTCCTATATTTGGGGCACTGTCAACCAATAATACAGTTTTATTTTTTTCAGATAAATACCATGCAAGTACTAAACCAGAAGGTCCAGAACCAACAATTATATAATCATATATTTTATTCATATAATAGAGAATTATTTTTTTAAAGAAGGATGATGAAAAAAAACACAATTAACATCTTTACATTCCATATTTAATTTACAGTTTCTATTTGCATTTGATGTTGTTTGCAATTGATGTTCAGGTTGTTTAACATCAATTACAAAATTTTCCTGATTTTGATGAGGGATAAATTGCGGGGGATAATAATAATTTTGTGGAGGCATTTGTTGGGATGGATAATAATAATTTTGCGGATAAAACCCACCAGAATATGTTAAATATGGATTGTACATATACGGATTCATTTTATTATTAATATTAATCATCTATATTGAAATTAATATATTTTTCAATTTTATGGGAATATTAGATACATTATATACTACAAAATATATAGTGTTTCTGGATATAGAATTTCAAACAATATCAAATAAACCCTATATTTTAGAACTAGGAATTATTATTTATGAAAAAAATAAAGAAATCCCGGTTTTAATAGATCATGTTAATTTTCCATTACTAGAAAAAGAAAATTTAAGATTATTATTATCTAAATATTGTACAATTAGTGAAAAAACAGAAATTCAAATGAAACA